>Ga0308395_1000521_pt1 | contig 29837 bp, 20 predicted proteins | sample Hotspr20SampleP4_FD_202097 | JGI IMG/M metagenome (GOLD analysis project Ga0308395, IMG submission 202097) | Hot spring phototrophic mat microbial communities from Mushroom Spring, Yellowstone National Park, Wyoming, United States - 20050930_P4 ...
TAGCTTTCTGACCGGATGGGATGCGGTGCTGATGCCGATGTTGGTGATCGGCTGCGACGGCGGGATCAACGCTACGGCGGGCGTCGTGCCGGAGCTGACGCGAAAACTGTATGAGTTGACGTTGGCCGGTCGGCTGGACGAAGCCCGAACGTTGCAATACAAGCTGCGCAAAGTGTTTGATCTGCTGCTTTACTCGGCCGATTTTCCCGAAGGAGTGCGGGTAGGGCTGGCGATTCGAGGATTTCAGATGGGCGCTGGTCGGCAGCCGCTTTCGGACAAACATCAACAGGCCCTGGCCCAGTTGCATCAGGCCCTTTGGGAATTGCTTTCGCAGGAGGGATATCCTTGTGCAGCGCCGGGGGCGTGCGGGCTGGAGGCAAGAGCCGGGTTCGACCCGGAGGAGGTGGCCCGATTGGCCGAGCAGATCGCCGCCGCCCTGAAAGCCCGTGGACTGCCGTAAAAGGCCCGCACCAGGTGTCTGCCGAGCGAAAACCTACCGGGGGTGAAGTGGATGAATCGGAGTTTAGCTCTGTTGGAAATCCCGAATCTGACGCCCACCTTGGTGGTGTTGGACCGGTGTGTGAAGTCGGCCGGAGTGGAACTGGTGGGCGTGGAAAGCAGCATGGAGGCGGGGCAGGTCATTAAGTTGATAGGGCCCACAGCGGATGTCCAGGCAGCCGGCCAGGCCGGTGCCGCCTTAGCCCGACAGATGGGGTCCCAGGCGACGGTGGTGATTTTGCCTGCTCCGGATTCCGGTCTGCAAGTACTTACCACGCAACCTCCCGAATATGTACCTATGTTGGATATCATGGATCAACGGATCAAAAGAACTCGTGATTCTGGAAAATCTTCGATGGACGAGGCGACTATGGACGCTCCGGATGCTTTAGGGCTTTTAGAAACCCAAGGTTTAGTGGCTGCCCTTCATGCCACGGATACCATGCTCAAGACCAGTGCGGTCAGCCTGGTGGGCAAGGAGAAGATCGGCGGGGCCTATGTAACCATTGTGATCCGGGGGGATGTGGCCGCGGTGCAGGCAGCCGTTGCGGCCGGCCGGGAAACCGTGGAAAAACTCGGCGGCCGATTGATCATGGCCGACGTGATCACCCGGCCCCACCCGGAACTATTGGCCCTGCTACCCAAGCTGGAACCGGCCCGGTGAAACGCTGCCGAAAGATACCATTCCTTTGATGCGCCCTAAGTCCGGGCAATCATAGCACCCGGCATGGCGGGTGAAACGCTGCCGAAAGATACCACCCCTTCAAAGCTCTTGCCTTTTGACCAGCCGAAACCGGAACCGGCCCGGGGAAACTCTCACCCCCTAGGGCCAAGGGGAAGGGGGCCATCCGGGACCCTATGAGCCTAACTTGACTGTATCCCCCGGGAACTATGCATCCAACCTGTGGTGTTCCATCCGACTGTTAGCCCCTGCATCTGGTAGGGTCCCGAACGGGTAGATACAGTCAAACTAAAGGAAAACGCCCATGCCGGAACCCCCTCTCTGGGCCGGGGAAGGGGCGGGCAATCCGGAGATGACCGGCCCATCCAGGGGGTCTCTTTGGCGAAAATACACAAGATGGATCATCTGGGCGGTTTGGACAAAAAATATGGGCATTGACCCCTCTTTTCTCTTTCCCATATGCTTTTCATAGGGATACCCTTTCCGCCGAAGGGGAGCATTCGCCTCCTGCCTGCAAAAGTGGCGAAGCAGGAAAAAATGGCGGTGTAGGAAATAACCCAGAAATAAAAGACAACGTAACACTTTAGCCGAATGTAGCAGCTCGCCTCTCCCCTGGAGGCTAAGCCCAGCGTGTCATTCCCGCGCAAGCGGCAGTCCAATAACGTGTCATTCCCGCGCAAGCGGGAATCCAGAAAGGGGGAGAAGTCCATATTGCCTGGATTCCCGCTTACGCGGGAACAAGCCTGGACTGCTGCTTGCGCAGGAATGACCCCTTGCCGCCTGCATTCGGCTAAAATATTACGGTAAAGACAAAGAGGTTATGTCTGTATCCCGTTTGTGCGGGGACACTCCGGCCTTATCTCGAAAAATAGGACGTTTCTTCACTCCGCTGCAATCTTACCTCTACCGAGGCCCGGCACACCGGGCGCCAGTTGAGGGGACACGGATGGGCATTATCGACCGGTATTTATTGCGGCAGTTTGTGCAGACGTTTGTGATCTGTTTTTTGAGTCTGTGGGGGCTGTATGTCATTTTTGATCTGTTTACCAATCTGGAGGAGTTTTTGCAGGCGGGGGAAAAGACCGGTAATTTGTGGCGGCTGATCGGCGAATTTTACGGCTATCAGGCAATTGCTTTTTTTGATCGGACCAGTGGCCTGCTGGCATTGATTTCGGCGATGGCGACCCTGGCTTGGCTGGAACGGCATAATGAACTGACCGCCCTGATGGCGGCCGGGATTTCCAAGCTGCGGATTGCTGCGCCGGTGGTGGCTGCTTCGGTGGTGGTGACGGTGGTGGCGGCGGTAAACCGAGAAACTCTTATCCCCTCCCATCGCCAGCAGTTGGCCAGGAAAACGACGGATCTTTTGGGCGATCGGCCCCAGGTGATGGTCCCTTGCTACGACACGACCACAAAAATCCTCTTTCGGGGGGCCGCCACTTATACCCATCAACAGCGGATCGAAAAACCCGATCTGCTCTTGCCGCCCGGTTTGGACGAGTATGGGCCGACATTGACGGCGGACAATGCCTTTTACCAACCGGCCAATGCGGAGCATCCGGCCGGGTATCTTCTGCAAGGGGTTCAGCAACCGGCAGGTTTGGACAATCGGCCTTCCCTTTCCAAAGATGGTGTTCCGGTGGTGATTACGCCCCGGGATGCCCCGGAGTGGCTTCGGCCCGGAGAGTGCTTTGTGGTAAGCGATTTGGCCTTTGAGCAGTTGACTGGCAGCATGTGGCGGCAATACGCCTCCACCGCCGAACTGATCCGAGGCCTCCGATCCAAAGGGCTGGAGTTTGGGGTGGATGTTCGGGTGGCCATTCATAGCCGACTGGTGCAACCGCTGTTGGACCTGACGCTGCTGTTTTTAGGGTTGCCGTTGGTGCTTCGGCGGGAAATGCGAAACGTGTTTGTGGCCCTGGGGACCTGCTTGGTGCTGGTGGCCGGGTTTATGGCGGTGGTCTTTGCCTGCCAGTATCTGGGATCGATCTATCTGGTTTCGCCTTCGTTGGCGGCGTGGATGCCGCTGATGGTATTTGTGCCGGCGGCCGTGGCCCTGTCAGAACCACTTTGGGAACGGACGCACCGACGACGATTACGCCCGGCATAAAGCCGTTCGGATGCCCCCGGCCTAAAAGCGCTTGCATGGACCTGGGTTAGGATGCTTTGCCGGGTTTTTGCCGATGCTCCGGTAGAATGCAGATTTTGATGGTCCGGTGGCTTCGGTGGCTGATGATGCCTCGGTAGAGGCACGAGCAGGGGCTGTGCAGGATCGGCCTCCGCATGTTGGCTTCGGTTGCCGATGCTCCGGTAGAAGCACATTGTGAGTGGCCTGGTGCTTTTGTTGCTGATGGCCCGCTGGGAGATACGGGGTAGATTCCGGGTAGATTCCGGGAGTTCACCTGGTGAGGGGGGCAGAAGGAACTCCGGGCGGGCGAGCGGTCGGAGACTCCAACGGAGTATGGGGAGGTGCTTCCGGTGGGGAAGACGCAGCCCCTGAGGTACCCGCAGCGGGGCTTTGGAGGCCACTGCCGTCTGGGGAGCCTTGGAGGCTACTGTGGGTAGCGGGGCTTGGGGAGCTAGGGCTAGCAGAGGAGCTCTGCGGGCCGGAAGCCGACTTCTGAGCTTCTGGAGCACTCAGAGGCATGTTCTTTTGGGCCAATTCTTCGGCGGGTTCCACGAAGAAGGCTTCGTCGGCCACGGAGAGGCGATCTCGGTGGTCTTGCAGCCCGGGGTAAATCAAAGGTACATCCAATTTACTGCCGGCGAAGGTGGTGCCTTCGTAGATGGTGCCCCGCTGGAACGGCCCAGCGCCGAAGACCCAGGTGCTTTTGGCCTTGCTTTTGGCGGAGACGATCCCCGATTGCCAAGCGGGCCGACCGGTCGTCCGGTTATAGGCGAACAGGGCAATTTTGGCTACCCCCAGTTGTTGGGTCCGCTTGATAAAGGGGATTTCGGGAATGCTGGTGGGTACGCCATTAAGCGGCATGATCGAAGGTAATTGAGTGGCAGGAATGCCAAACAGGATATCATGCCGATCGGTGCCTAGTGCCCCAGCACGCACTTCCACGATATAATCCGCCTCTTCTCGTTTATCTTTCAGGATGCAGCCGTTGGCCAATAGGTGCTGCCGGACACTGCTGACCAGATAAGGGGCATCGGTCAGGCCTTGCACGGGCTGGGCGTCCAGATAGACGGTTCGACCGGCCAAGGCCCGAAAATCCACCTGGCTGACTGCCCGGTCCACCGCATCGGAAAGCAGAAGTTGTTCGGTGGCGGTTCGGCTGGTATCAGTCCATCGGGTGGTCCCACAACCTCCCACCAAGCTTAGTCCCAGGAGGATCATCCAGACACACTGACCTGGGACGGACCACTTTGGCCCAGGAAGGAGACGACCAGACACCCAAAGGCCCTTCCTCCCCCCGGCACTTTCCCCACAACAGGGCGGACCAAACGGGCAAAATTTGGCAAGCTGGTTTCGCACCATGGGAAGTGGGAACACAACGGGACTCTCTCTCTGGACCATACGGTTTCGGTCCTGCAGGGGGATGCCCGGCAGAGGCAATCCTATCCCAGCAACGGAGGGCCGGGATTGTACCCAACCCTTCTTCCGGTACAAAGAGGATTTTCCGAACCTAGTATTTTAGAGGAATAACATATCCCCCATGAGAATGATATTCCGAAGAAGTTCCGGGGTTTGGTGAGGAAAAAGCTCCGGGGAGGGGTAGCATGAAACGGAGAACTCCTTTCTGGGGAAAACGGTCTTTTACCTCTTTTATGGGGATTTATATCCCCCACAGAAAGGACTTTCCAAAGAGCCGGGGAGAAAAACAAAAAGGGCCGACGTTTTTCCTCGCCAGGAAAGCGTGGCCCCCAGATATTCTCTACCTGATACGCCGAAGCAGGTAATTTATAGGCTTTGGAAAATATACACAATATACACAGATGAGGAGGGGATAATCGGGAAGAAAATCGTTCCCCGGTTAAGCTATATCTACTCCAGCGGCTTGATTTTCAGATTCCGGAAATAAATCGGGGCATCGCCATGTTTGCCCTGAAGCCCGATATAGCCTTTGGTAGGTAATTCGGCCTTAGGTTTGCTCAACCAGGGCGGAATATCGGTGCCGTCGGGATTCTTTTTGGCCGAGCTGTATTTCCGCATGTCGAAGGTGTTGACCGGTTTGCCGTTGAGCATGACATAGATCATCGGCCCTTTGCAGACGATGGTCATGCGGTTCCACTCGCCTGCTTTTTTGACGACCTGTTCTGTGGGGGGCTGATGGCCGAAAATGGCGCCGCTGTGCCAACTCCGGGGCATTTTGGCCCATTTTTCGGCGTAGTCGTCGCAAATCTGAATCTCCACCGAATTGGGGATGAAGTTTTGGGGATCACTGCAATAGACGAACACGCCGCTGTTGCTACCCGGAGCGTTTTTGAACTCCAGATCGAGGATGAAGTTTTCATATTGTTTTTTTGTCCAGATGCAACGGTCTTCTTTAGCCGTCAGCACACCGTCCTGGACGTACCATACCCCTTTGGGAAAATTGGCATCGGCAAGATTTGGGCCGAAAAGGTCCGGCCAATCTTTGGAGTCGGGATGCTCTTTGAGAGGAAACTCATCGGTCCAAGCCCCACCGGCCATGGCCAAAACCGCTAGCAACGACCAAACCCACACTCTGTTCATAGCTGCACTCCTTAAGACGTGAGAAAACCAGCAAACCACAAAGAACCCTATGGTGAGCGGCCTACCAGAGGCCATCCACCTAGCCATCTCTGCCTGGTAAAAAGGGCACCCTTTCAAAAGCGGTAACATTGAGCCGAATGGAGGGATTTGGCTGTGGCACTGCTCGTAAACAGCAAGTCCAGGCAACCGTGTGCTTTCTCTGCAGGGGAATCCAGAGAACCTAGAGGATCCCTCCCTAGCAGGCAGGCCATCCCCCGCTAGATGGCATCTCTTCTCTACCCTACGGCTCCGGAGGCGAGGGGATAGAGGTTGCGCCTGGGAGCGGAGGAAACTCCCCTATTTTAATTTTTATTTACTCGGTTTTCCAGTAGATGGCTTCAGCACATGGCTTCATGGCCAACAGGGACCTTCGGTGCGAAGCAGTGTGGGAGCTTCCCCTAATTCAAGAGTATGTATAGTTTGACTCTATCTCCCCCTCCGGCCCCTACCAGATAGAGGGGCTAATCGGATCGAATTTTCACCGGAGAATAGACGCACTCAATGTGACTTTAGGCAAGTTGGGAAATCTAGATACATTCTGGCTAGAATAAAAACCGACCCGCCTGGATTCCATGATTAAACTGTTTCCCCAGCCCAGGCCTCTCACTTTGGAGGAGCCAGCCGGGCAGATACAGTCAAAATGGGGAATTGCATTTCCCCTAAACGTGGGGGTCATGGGTATCGCACTTGCTTTGGAGGGCGGAAAGTTTCTATAGTGAGCGGTATGAATGTCGAATGGGAAGACCCTTGTGGGGAAGAAGAACTCTCGCTGCGGGCCTTAACCGAAGCGTTTAGCGAGGTGATGGGCCGAGCGGGCCAGAAGGCCTCTGCTGAAAAGGACCAGAGCGGCCGAGAGCCGTCCAGTCACGAAAATTCCCCCCATGTAGAGGAAATACCTCCGCCAGAAAAAGGGGTTTCCGAGGCTCTCCTCCCGGAAAGCCCTGGTTCTGGAACCTTCCTTGGCGAGCCGACGGATCCGGTCGAAATCAGTCCGCTGACGATCCTGGAGGCCATGCTTTTTGTGGGGCATCCGGATAACCGGCCCTTGGAACCCCACGAAGCCGCCTCGGTGATGCGGAACGTCCGGCCCGAAGAAATCCCGGAATTGGTGCAGGAATTAAACCGTCGGTATACCTTGGCGGGCTGTCCGTATCATATTGTCAGGCAGGGCCGGGGCTATCGAATGACTCTGCGAAAACCCTACCGGCATTTGCGAAACCGGTTCTATGCCCGCATTCGGGAAACCAAACTTTCCCAGGCGGCCATTGATGTGCTGGCCATCGTGGCCTATCAGCAACCGATTACCGCCGAGGAGGTGCAACGGTTACGAGGCAAACCGAGCGGGCATATCTTGGCCCATTTGGTCCAGCGGCAATTGCTCCGCATCGAACGTAGCCCGGACAAAAACCGAAAAGCTTATTACTACACCACCGACCGGTTCTTGGCCCTTTTTGGGGTGGAAAGTTTGGATGACCTACCCCAAACGGAAGATATCGAGAAACGATAAAGAATCCCTCTAAGGGAGGCTCTTCTCTGGATCCCCCACCCAGGTGAATGACGAACATGGGCAAGGGTGGTAAAATCTAATCTGATATCCCTTTTTCGCCGAATCCCCCATAAGAGGGGAAAGACGGCGGGCCGAATTAGCAGGCTACGACCCTAACCAGTCTCCAGATGCAGAAACAGGAAAGCCGGTGGGCTGAAAAATTGGGAACATTTTAGCCGAATGGAGGAAGTATCCTCGGAGGGCGGATGGCTGGTAGAGCTTTTATGCGGGCCTTCGAGCCGTTTCCCTGCCCCCCATCCGCCAGGGGACAGGGGGGGCCTGTCCCTCCTCTCCGACGGCCTTTCGACGGCCAGGGGAGAGGCGAATTGCTCATTCGGCTAACGTATTACGAACAATTTTTACTCCTTTTACTTTTTTTACTTTCCTGAGGGGGTTTGCCTTCAGGAAAAGAGAATCCCGGTAGGGCAGAGTCTGCCGTTTGGTTTGAGGAGAAGGCATTGCGGAAGCATCCGAAGGCAGTTCGGCAGGAGCTATATCAGACATCGCCGGTAATTGCCCCGTCGCTTTTGGCGGCGGATTTTACCCGGTTGGGGGAGCAAATCCGCCAACTGGAACAAGCCGGTGCCCAAATGCTCCATTTAGATATCATGGACGGCCATTTTGTGCCGAACCTCAGTTTTGGTCTGCCGGTGGTGGAATCGGTGCGTCGGGCAACCGGGCTTTTGCTGGACGTGCACCTGATGATTTCCGATCCCGCAGCGTATGTCCGTCGATTTCGGGATGCCGGCGCCGATCTGCTTACCTTCCACATCGAAGCGGTGGGGAATCCCGAAGGGCTTTTAGAGGAAATCCACCGGTTGGGGGCCTGTGCGGGGCTGAGTTTGAATCCTCCCACGCCGGTTTCGGCCGTCGAGCCGTTTCTGGACCAGTGTGATTTGGTCTTGGTGATGAGTGTGATGCCGGGATTCGGCGGCCAGCAGTTCCAGCCGGAGGTATTGGAGAAAATTCGGCATCTTCGTCGTGTCGCCCCGCCGGAATTGTTGTTGTCGGTGGATGGGGGGATGGATCTGAAGACGATCGGCCGGCCTGCCGAGGCGGGGGTGGATGTGTTTGTGGTGGGCACCGGGCTTTTCACGGCCGAAGATTATCCCCGGCAATTTCAGAGGTTGCGGGCGGCTGCAATCCAAGCCTTTTATCGGTCGGCTTGTCAGGCAACCGTTTCGGAGTCAGCATCTAGCAAGACGCCGAATCGGGTAGGTTGCCCGGAGGGATCGGAGTAACGCATCGGCTTTTTTCGAGCGAGCGATCTATGCTGCGGATCATCTTGATTCATCCTGGTGCAACCTCTTATACCCCGGAAGGCCGAATCCAAGGCAATTTGGATTTGCCGCTTTCTGAGCAAGGGCAGAGGGAAGTGGCCCAATTGGCCGAGCAACTCCGAAACCAGGGGATTCAACTCCTGTATGCTCCGGAATCGGAGCCTGCCTGGGAGACTGCGCAGCGATTGGGCAGCCTGTTGGGCCTGAAGGTGAAAAAATTAGAACGGATGGAAAACCTCAATTATGGCCTTTGGCAGGGGATGGCCATCGAAGAAGTCCGCCATAAACAGCCGAAGGTGTATCGTCAGTGGCAAGAACAACCGGAGATCGTCTGCCCGCCGGAGGGAGAAATGCTGGCCGAGGCGGATGCCCGTGCCCAGGCCATGATAGGACGCCTGATCAAAAAACATCGGGAAGGGGTTATCGGCCTGGTCTTGCCGGAGCCTTTGGCCAGTTTGGTTCGCCGAACGCTGACCGGCCAGCCGCTCGGAGACCTATGGAAGGCCCTAGGATTGCATGGGGATTTCGAGGTCTTGGAGATCAATACGGAACCCCCCCAACCCACTAGCCGGGCGCAGGAGGCAGCCCCTGCCGGCACCCCACCTAAGGCCCCGGCTCAAGATTCGCTCCAGGTGATCAAGGAATGAGTTCTGTGAACCGTTTCGCCGGCCTAGCACCTTGCTTCTGCCCCAGAGTGGGACAAGCCGACCAACCGGCTTGGGGGCCGGGGGACCGGACAGTTTAGTTTGGCTGGATTCAATTATTCTTCGTCTTCGCAAAACCAAGGCACACCGAGGTGGCCAAAAACCAGGGAATTTCGTGTTTTTAGCTTGACTGTATCCACCGGGAAGAACGACCCCATGTGGTGTTCGATCCGATTTTTAGCCCCTACAGCTAGTAGGGGGCCGGACGGGTAGATACAGTCAACTTAGCCGAATGGAGGGGGATATGCTCGAAGGGCGGAGGTCTGGAGCGTCTTGGTCCGCATTTCCAGCAGCCCCCTTCATCCCACGGAGCTTCCCCATGCACAACCCGAAACTCCATTTTCCCTAAAAACCCCCTTGACTTCCACCACCGTATCTCACCCGGGCAGTGCCTTTGACACCGCCGGCCTCTCCCAGGAGAGGAGAGGGGTACAACTGGGTTCCTGCTTTCGCAGCAGGGACACGTAGGGGCGGCCTCTCGCCGGTCAGGGGAGAGGCGATTTGCTTCGTTCGGCTAAACTATTACCAAGATGTTACCGTATCCCTTAGGGAGTATGGCAAGAAGATGAGCAGTCCCACGCCGGATCCGAATAGTTGGCGGAACTTGATGAAGCGGCCTAAGCGGGCGGTGCCGGAAGGGCTTTGGCAACGTTGCCCAGGCTGCCAGGCCACCATCTTCCGCAAAGAGGCGCAGAAACTGCTGGGCGTGTGTCCGGAATGCGATTACCACTGGTATGTCTCTGCCCGCGAACGGATCGCTCAGGTGCTGGACGAAGGCACCTTCGAGGAATGGGATGCCGATTTGGAACCGGCCGATCCCCTGGAGTTTTGCGATAAACGTTCCTATGTGGATCGGCTTCGGGAAGAGCAAGCGCGCACCGGGCTTCGGGATGCTGCGGTAACCGGCACCGGCATGATTCGGGGACGCCGGGTGGCTTTCGGCGTAACCGATTCCGCCTTTATCATGGGCAGTATGGGATCGGTGGTGGGAGAGAAGATTACCCGGCTTGTGGAGCGGGCCACCACGGAGCAATTGCCGCTGATTATCATCTCCGGTTCCGGCGGCGGCGCCCGGATGCATGAGGGGGTCTTTTCCCTGATGCAGATGGCGAAGGTTTCGGCAGCGATTGCTCGGTTCCACGAAGCCGGGGGGCTTTTCATCTCGGTGCTGACCAATCCGACCATGGGAGGCGTGGCCGCCAGCTTTGCTTCCCTGGGGGATCTGGTCTTTGCCGAGCCGAAAGCCCTGATCGGCTTCGCCGGGCCACGGACCATCAAAGCCACCATCCGCATCGAATTGCCCAAGGGATTCCAGACCAGTGAATTCCTGTTGGAACATGGGTTTATCGATCGGATTGTGCGTCGGCCGGAGCTCAAAAGCGAATTGGCCCGTGCCATCGACTACTGCGGCAAATAGGCCCGGCCGGCTTCCCCCAGATCTGTAACACTTTAGCCGAATGAAGGTGTGCAATGTGTCATTCCTGCGTAAGCAGGAAGCCGGGCTTGTTCCCACGAAAGCGGGAACCCCGACAATATGAAGTGCTCCTATGTTCTGGATTCCCACTTTCGTGGGAATGACAATAAAGAGCCCCCTCACCCGGCCAGGCTGACGCCTGGCCGGCCTCTCCCGCCAGGGGAGAGGCGAGTTGCTTCATTCGGCTAAAGTGTTCCGAAAAACCTATCCATTTCCTAGCCGAGCGGAGCGGCGGAGCGATGTGGCAGCGGATTGGTCGATTGATAGTGAAAGAATTTTTAGTGGTGTTGCGGGACCCGCGTACCCGGCTCATTCTGGTCGTGCCGCCGATGGTGCAACTGCTGATTTTCAGTTTTGCTGCCACCCATGAGGTGCGCAACGTCGTGCTGGGCGTCTATAACGAAGACCAGGGGTTGGCAAGCCGAGAACTGCTGGACCGCCTCCATGCGATCCCGGAGACGTTTTCGCGGATCGAATACTTTGCGGATCTCCGGTCGGCCGAGGAGGCGCTGTCGGCCCAACGAGTGCTGGCGGTCCTGCATATTGGACAAACGTTCTCCAAGGAATTGCTTTCGGGCGGGGCCGGGCCGGTCCAGGTGCTGACCGATGGCCGACAGTCCAATTCGGCCATGATCCTCCAGGGGTATTTGGCGCGGATTCTTGAGGATTTTGCCGCTCAGGCGGTTGGCAGCGTACGAGTTGCCGCCCCTCCCAGCGACGAGGCAGAAAACCTGTTGGCCGGGGCCGATTCGGCTCCGGCGGCGGCAAAATCCCTCGGCCAGACGCTCCGCCCCATCAGCCGCATGTGGTTCAACCCAAACCTAAACCCCATCTGGAGCACCCTGCCGGGCCTGGTGGCCGTGCTGAGCAACCTAGTGGCCCTTTTGATCACGGCCCTTTCGGTAGCCCGGGAAAAGGAGCTGGGAACATTTGAGCAGTTACTCGTTTCGCCGCTTCGGGCGGGCGAGATTCTGGTAGGTAAAGCCGTGCCGGCCGTAGTCCTGGGGAGCCTGGAAGGGACACTGATGATCACGATGGCAGTGCTGGTCTTCCGCTTGCCGCTGAGTTGGCATGGTCTGCAAGTGCTGCTGGCGGCCATGCCGCTCTTTCTGATCGCGGTGGTGGGCATTGGACTTTTTGTGTCGTCGTTGGCCCGCACGCAACAACAAGGGCTGTTGGGTGCGTTTACCTATCAGGTGCCGGCCACGTTGCTTTCGGGCTTTGCCACCCCTGTAGAAAACATTGCCCTCGGGCTACGATGGATTGCCTACGTGAATCCGCTTCAGTATATGGTGAGCCTGGCGCGGATGGCCTTTTTGGAAGACCCGGGCTGGAATGTGGTGTTGGGGCTGATCTGGCCGATGGTGCCGATCGGGCTGGTCAGCCTAACCGCCGCAGCCCTGCTGTTCCGGCAGGCCACCCTGCTGGCAGCAGCAGGAAAATGAGCCGACGACCGGCGTAGGGAGTTCCTGCCGGACATGCTCGCTTCCCATCCCACTGGATGAAGCCCGACTTCCAAAAGCTTGCAATCTCTTCCCGATGGTGTGAAAATGGTATAGGTTTCCGCCCGAGAATCGGGTAAGTCCCAAATAGGAACTTCGTAGAGGCTGCCTCTCCCTTGCTTTGGCAACCAACCGAGGTACCCCATCCAATTGCTAAACCCCTCCAAAAACAGGAGTGTTCTGATATTCCTCCGCTCCAATCGTTCGGATAGGGTAAAACGGATTTTCAGGACAGTCTGTTAGAGAAAACAGCCCGATACCCCCTTCCGATTAAAAAATCCCACGGAACGTTTTTGGTCTCGGAAAGGTATGGCTTTGGAGAAGGAGAAATGCCATGTGTGTCCAGCACAATTGTTCTGGATGTGTGAATCGGCGAGAGTGTTTGAAGCTGATGTCGCTGTCGGCCGCAGGGCTGGGCGCCTGGAGCACCTCGGCCGCCGCAGAGTCGGAAGGCCCAGGACCGGCCGACTTTGTCGATCCGGCCAAGTTGCGTCCCAAACCCGAAGTGCGGATCATGGCCAGCTTTTTGGAGATGCCTCGGCCGTATTGGCTTGGCTGGCCGGGCACGACCTATGATCTGGACGGCCATCAGAAGGAGTACAGCGGCCTGTTGGCCCAGTCGGCCCAACGTTTGGGCATCCAGGTGGAATTGCGGCCCCAGCCGATCAACAACGAAGGGGACCTTACCGCCTGGATCAACCAGATCAAAGAGAAAAAGCCCCATGGCGTCCTGGTGATATTCCAGCATATTCACTGCTGGGGCTGGGCCTCTATGGTAGCCAAGCAAACCCAGATCCCCTTGATCGTGTTCGCTCCGATTGGGACTGCATTTACCGGTCATGTGGCTGGTCCTAGCCGGACGCCGGGCATCTACGTGGTCTCCTCACTGGATTGGTCGGCCGTGGAAGACGGCCTGCGCATGGTCCGGGCCAAACGCATGTTCGAGGAAACCCGGGTCCTTTGGATTCGAGGCAAGGAGCGGAACGAAACCGTGCTAGAACGCCTGGGTACCAAAGTCCGGGCCATCCCTCGCGACACGTTCAACCAGGAGTTCGACAAACAGCCGGTTACTGAGGAGGTCAAAGAGCTGGCTGCCCAATTGCGCAAGCAGGCGGCCAAGATCGTGGAACCCAACGAACAGGATACGCTGAATTGTATGCGGGCGTATGTAACGGCCAAACGGCTGCTGGCCCGGGAACAGGCCAACGCCTTGTCCATGGACTGCCTGGGCATGGTGGAGGCCAAGTTGGTCCCCACGCCGCCCTGTGCCGGTTGGACGCTCTTGCAGGATCAGGGCATCACGGCCGGGTGCGAGGCGGACCTATGGGGTGCCATGTCGCTGATGCTGACCAGTTATCTTTTGGATCGGCCTGGGTACATGAACGATCCGGTGCCGGAGACGGTGCACAATACGCTGATAGCGGCGCATTGTACCAGCGGAAGCCGGATTGCCGGGTTCGACAAGCCGCCGGCGCCGTACATTTTGCGGAACCATTCGGAGTCGGCCTTAGGGGTGGCGATGCAGGTGCTTTGGCCGGAAGGTCAGCCGGTGACTCTGGTGCGGTTTACGGGGCCGAACGACCTGATTGTGGATACGGGCAAGGTGGTGGGCAATGTGCAGACGCCGCCTGCGGGTGGTTGTCGGACTTCGGTGGAGATTGCCATGGATGCGGTGGAGGATTGCCGGGATGTGCAGGGATTCCACCAGGTGGTAACGCTGGGGAACCATTTCCGAGTGCTGCGCGGTTTCTGCGAGTTGTACGGTATTAAACTGGTCCGTTCGCCCAGATACTCTACGTTCATTTAAGGAGGCTGGGAAGATGAAGAACCGAAGTCTTTCTGGGAGGTGGTTAGGCGGTTTGGCGGGGGTGGTGGCTGGGCTGGGGACGGTCGCCTGGGTTCTGGGCGCTGAACCGATCGAGTTTTCTTCGCCCGGTTTTCCGCCGAGCCGAATGGATGCCGAAGGCCGACTGATTGAAGATTGGGGCGTTGTGGCCGTTCGGCTTGGGGGCGAAGGGCTGTCCGCCGGAGCGGTGAAGGTAGAGGCGGTGCCATTGGACGGTTGCATCCCGGCCGCTCAGGCCACAGTGGACCGGGGACCTGTACGAATGATCTGCACCGCCTACCGCTCGCCGGTCTTCCCGGCCGGGGTGGATGTGCTTACCGTTCGGCTTGAAGAAAAGACGCACCAGCCGATCCAGGTAACCCTGGCCCTGGATTTGCCCCCGGCGGTCAAAATCGGCATGACGACCGCCCGGATCGAAAACCGGATTGTGCTCAGCGTGCCGAGGGAAACCCTGGCCCTGCAGGCGGTGCGGGATTGGGGCTATTGCAACGAGACGACGGCCATGCCCGGCTGGGCCAAACCGGAAGGACAAGCCGACCCGGCTTTCGCCAACATCCGGGCCGGCATGGGCGGTGTGCCGATCCTCTACCGATTCAAAATCGAGCCGAAAGGCCAAGCCCTGGTAGCCCTCGGCCTTTGCGAAAGCCATTATGATCGTCCTGGCATCCGGCCGATTCTGTGCGAGGTGGAAGGGGCCCGGCCGCAGCGGGTCGATCCCATTGCCCAATGGGGCCGACATAAACCCGGTGTGTTGCTCTTTCAGGCCCGGGATATGGACGGCAACGGCCAGCTTGAACTGTCCATTCGGCCAGTGCCCGGCGCCCCGGATCGAAACCCCATCCTGAATGTGGTCTGGGTGTTTCCTGCCGGCAGGACGCCGAACACCGCCAAGCTGATTGCCGGCCAGTTAAACGCCTCGGCCAAATACTATGTCGATGTGGGCGGGCAGAACGACCAGTGCTTTTACCAAGTGGGCAAACTGGAATATCCCGTGGCACTTCCGGCCGATGGGGTAAAAGAGCTCATGTTTTGGGTGGCATGTCCGGGCGGCTCCGCCCCGGCGCCAGAAACCACCGCTTGGACGGCAGAAACCCTCCGGCAGGCCGCCCGCCAGGTTTGGCAAGCCTGGCAACCGAAATAAGCCCCCGCTCCAAAAGAAAACCTCTAAAATCGCCGGAGATAAATATCTTTAAACTGCACGCGCATCGGCGGGCCGACGTGCACCTGCAAGCCCAGCCAGCCGTGTTGCGGCCGGTTCGGGTCCAGGTCTTCCACCACTTCAGACATGACCACATCATTGATTTTTAGGACCAGATGGCCGCCACGGGCAAGGATCGTATATTCATTCCACTGGCCCTGCCGAACGACCTGGAGCAATTTGGCCGGATCGCCCACCGAACCGATCACCTCCTTTTTGCCGGTCTGATCGATCCGGACCTTTTGGCCCCGGTCGGCCACGACTCCGCGGACCGGGTATTCTATCAACACGCCGATCCATCGGCCGGAATCGTCGAAGTCGGCCTGAGGCCCGATGAGCAGATCGCCCTGTTTGCCGGGCGGCCGCTTCTGTGCCCGAAAATAGACGCCCGAATTGCCGCTTTGCAGCCGAAATTTCAATCGCAGTTCAAAATCCTCCACCTGGTCCTTCCAGACGAGAAACTGGTTTCCTTTCAAGGGTTTATCGGGTCTGGTTTGGCCGGTGATGGCCCCGTCTTCCACGGACCAGATTTCCGGATCGCCCTGCCAACCGGCCAAGCTCTTGCCGTCGAAAAGCCGTACAAACCCCGGCAACTCTGGCACAGGTTCTCGGCCGGGGAGAGGGGGGCGCACGGGTCGGTTGGGGCGAGGTTCCGCCGGGGCCGGCAAATCCCCACAGGCCCACTGAATCGCATCCAGATAAAACTGCAACATCTGCGGATGGGAGTAAATCGCACTCATATGGCCGAAACTGGTAACAAAGACCCGGCCTTTGCCGTAGGGTTTCACCCAGGCCAGGGCAAAATCGTCGTCTTTCCGCTGAATCCAGCGGGCGCCCATGTTGGTGGTCGCTGGGTCTATGGATAAAAGTACCCTTAACTTCGACCGATCATAAGGCGGCCCGTATTCATAAATCTCATCGGCAATCCGAAAATCCTTGCCGCCAAAGGCCGCTAAAAGCGGATGGCCCGGCTCCTCGACCGTCACCCCAACCTCCTCGATCCACGGATGGCCGGTAAACGTGGCGCCGAACAGTTCGGTAAACTCCGGCCAATGCCGATTGGCGGCAATCGCATAATGAATGCAGACCACGCCTTTGCCGCCGGCCACAAAGTCCAGAAAGCCCTGACGCAGTCGTTTTTCGACCGTCTCTTTGTCGGCCCCAAGGGCTCGGAGAGCCGGTTTCTGGAGGTCCTCCTCGGTCGGCGTGATCCAAGGCCCAGAGGCGTTATTCAGCACGATCACATCGAACCGGGCCAGGCTCTCCGGCGCCATCATGGCCAAATCATCACTAACCACCGGTTCATACGCCTTACTGGTTTCGCCCAGAATGCGGAAGGCCGCCTCGCCGTAGGGAATGCAATAGCCTTTATGCGGGTCTTTGGGCATAAGATGCGGCGGCGTATTCCAGATGAGCACCCGGCGGGGCCGTTGCGGAGCGGCCTGCGCCCGAACCTGCTCGGCCGCCTGCCGGATCAATTTCTCATGATGCGGCGGGATCGGCTGCGCCCCGGCCCCTCCGGCCCAAACAATCGCCCCTAGAAAACCCCACACGCTCAGCAGGAACAGAATCGGTTTCCGCATCGCTCGGTCTCCTGAAGTAGAAAGACATATGGACATGAAACTAGCTTTGTCCGTAACATTTTAGCCGAATGGAGGGCAATGTGTCATTCCTGCGCAAGCAGGAATCCAGGCTGCTGTGTGCCTGCACGGTCTTCCTGTTGGGCAAGGGGGAAATCTGGAAATACGTTCTGGACTGCCGCTTTCGCGGCAGTGACACTTGATGGAAGTTCTAGTTTGACTGTATCTACCCGGCCGGGGCCCTACCAGATGGAAGGGCTAAAAATCGGATCGAACACGACAGATTGTGGTCATAGTGCTCGGTGGATACAGTCAAGCTAGCAAAAAATCGTCGCTGCTTCATTCGGCTAAAATGTTCCCTTTGTCCAAAGGGATTTCTTCGGTTCGTGTGGGCCGGGTTTACAGGCTCCAGCCCTGGCGGTACTCACTGCGGAGCAACTGATCGGCTTCTGGCAGGTTGGTGATTTTCATGGCCAGGGGATCGTACTGGATAGGCTCCGCAAACTGGGTGGCGATGTTACCCAGCATCAAGAATTCGTTCAGGGCCGAGGCGTAGTCGAACTGGCTCCATGGGGCAGGCCCGCCCCGACAAGCCGCCAACCAATCCTGCTCCGGCCCCCGGGAGGATTCCACTTTTTCCGGCCTCTCGCACTGCACCCCGGCAAACCGATCCGCCGGCAAAAGCCGAAATGTGGCATTATGTCCAGTGGTATGGATGGTCCCTTTTTCGCCGACGATCAAGGCCCCGGCAAAGTGCCAAAGGTTCCGCTGTTTTTCCGGCGCATCTTGCAGGATGGGTTGGAGCAGGTCTTCCAGGCCGGGTACCGGACCGTTATACCACTGGAACGTAATGGGGGTCCGTGGGCCGCGGGCAGGAATTTCCCAGAAGATTTTTTCCCACCGGGGGAAAGAGAGCCGATTAATCCCCGAGGTTTCCGCCCGGACCTGGATTTTGGGGGCCGGAGCGTTTTGCGCGGTCTGGCCCGCTCCGGCATCCGCCGACCAAAGCCGGTGCACCTCCAGGGCCATGAAGGCCAAGTTGGCCGTGTGCGAAGCCCAATTGCCCAATTGCCCGGTGCCGAACTCCCGCCAGAGATTCCGATGGAGCCAGTCGGGATGGAACGGACGCTCTTTGGCCGGTCCCAGCCAAAGGTCCCAGTGGAAATGCTTCGGGACGGGCATTTCACCTTTAGGCGGTTCCCGTCGATCGGCGCCACCGCCGTCGTTCCAGATGTGGACCTGCCGGATTTGGCCCAGCAGGCCGGAACGGATCAGTTCCAGTGCCCTTCGGAACGGCCCGGCGTAGGTGCCCTGGTTGCCCATGGCGGTAGCTACCTTGGCTTGCCGGGCCAGGTCCCGAAGCGCACGGGATTCGTGCACGGTTCGGGTGAGCGGCTTTTCACAGAAGACATGTTTACCGGCCCGGATGGCCGCCGCACTAGCTACGGCATGGGTGTGGTCCGGCGTGGCCACCACCACGGCGTCGATTTGACGGCCCATTTCCTGGAGCATTTTGCGGAAGTCGGCAAACGTGGGTGGCCGACGCTCGGCCAGGCGGCGATAGATTTCCGCGGCCTGCCGCTCCCAGGGATGCGGCGAGTTGGCCCAGCGGCGGCCCGTTTCCTCCCAAAATCGGAACGCCTCTTCCAATTTCACCTCGTTCACATCGCACAGGGCGACCACATCGGCCATTTTCGGAATGGTTTCCACGAACCAGCGTCCGCGGCCGCCCACGCCGATAAGGGCCACCTGGACTTTTTCGTTGGCTTGGTAGGCCCGGACCAGTCGGGCCGGCAACAGCACCCAGCCCACGCCTGCCCCCACCACCCGGCCTAACTCCCCTTTGGCCAGGCCGGCCAAAGCCGCGCCACAACCGGCCTGTACCAAGCGCCGTCGGGAAATCTTGCCACTCATAGAAAAGCTCCTTGCAGAGGAATAAGAAAAGACCCGTTTCCGGTAGGACTGCTTAGGTGGGGACGGAGTCGGTGAATTGTCCTCCTTCCGGCTTCCCGGAGCGGACACATGGCTTATCATAGCGGAGTCCTTCTGCCGGAGGCAATAGACTGCTTCCGGCCTCCCGATTTTTTGCAGGCTAAATAGTGGTAACTAGGCCTTTCCGAGACTACAATCAAAGACATCGGGATCTGGGCAATTGTCTGGGAACTTGTCTGTTTTGCGAAAGGGTAGGGCGATGGCACGGTTGGCAAAGGGTGTTCTCGTGGGCGGGATGGCGCTCGTGGCGGCCTTTTCTGGGGAAATGGTTCGGGCGGAAATCATCGGCCCGGCCTTGATCAACCGGACCAATGTGGACACGGCAGCGAATTATATGTTCCTTTACGATAATGGGACTTCTACGCCCGGTTTTACCCACTGGGGTCTGGTTACTTCCTGGGCGTTTTACAACGATAACGGCACCGCCCAAGGCAACCGACAGATCGAACCGGTGATCCTGAAAAAGACCGGCGACAATAGCTGGCTGATTACCGGCGTGGGCCAGCCGATCACCACCCCAGCTAATATGACCGGCGTCCAAACGTTTCCGTTTATTTTGGCATCGGGCAGTTCGGTGGTCGGCCCCGGCTAGACCTTCGCCCATAGGGATTTGAATAACGCCGGCTCTATTGAATTCGATTTTAATGCTGCCGGCGTCCACCGGTATTGATCCCGAGGAAGCAACTCGGATGTAGTCGGCGACCTGCTCAGCGGATTTTCCTCAGCCGGACGAATCTATTCCGTCCAATTTACCACCCAGAACCAACCCATGGTCCAGATCGGCAATCCGCTCATCAACCGGGCCAGCGATGATGGCGCCAGCGGGATTTTCATCCATACCCAGGCGTTTCCCTTCTGGGCGCCGGTGGTGGAATGGGCCTTCTATGACAACGAGAATTTCTCGCCCGACCGTCAGATTACGCCTTTAATTCTGGAAAAGGTGGAAAATAACTATATCATCCGCGGCATCGGCCAAACCCGCACTACCACCGAACGTGGGGAACAACATTACATGTTCGACCTGGTGGCCGGAAGCAACTGGATTGGACCGGGCTATTACTTCGGCTGGTGGACCGGTGCATGGAACGGCATACCCATTTCCAGTAACGCCGGCGTGATTGACTTTGACAACCTGCCGAGTGGGGACCTAGGAATTCTTTGGTTCAGTAGTCCGGGTAATTTTGGTCTCGGTACCTCACTGACCGCTACCGGCCAGTTGGGGCAAGGGAGTTTCCATGCCCGGGCCTATTCGGTAGAAGTTACCCTAGCGGTCCCCGAACCCACCGGTACCCTGCTGGCTTCTCTGGCCCTGGTAGGTTTGGTTTTTCTGCGCCGCCGGTTTCGCTCCAGGTAAACCTTCCCCTTTTCAAGGAAGTCTAGTTTCCCAAGGAGATTCGCCATGGGAAAGAGATTCCTGTCGGCGAGGCTGGGGCGGTGTCGCCAACACGGTTTTTCTCATCGGCCCGGTCTGAGCGAGGAAAGGACGCTGCAAACACGGCCCGGTGGGCGGGATATCCGATCGCTTGGGGGATGCGCAGTACGCCGCCCGCAACTTTGTACCCGGGCCGGTGGCCGGTATCTCCCATCCTGCCCATGGGCACATGGTTTCACATTGGTGGAGCTTTTGGTGGTCATTGCGATTATCGGGATTTTGATAGCGCTACTACTTCCGGCGGTGCAGGCGGCCCGGGAAGCCGCCCGACGGATGCAATGCTCCAATAACCTCAAACAGATCGGCCTGGCCTTGCATAATTACCATACCGCCATGAAGACGCTCCCGTTTGGGTGTGCCAATTGGAATGGCATTGTGGTCGATCCGATAACCGGTCGTCAGTCCTACGGCGGCACCTGGGCGGCCATGATCCTCCCGTACATCGAACAGCAAGCCCTCTACAACCAGTTTGACTTCCGCATCCACATGAAGGATCAAAAGCCGGAGGCGCTGACGGCCGTGGTGGCCACCTATATCTGCCCGAGCGACCCGGCCTCGTCCAATCCGGTTTTCACCTTGCCGTCGAGTTGTCAGGCGGGCAGCAGCAACCCGACGGCCTCGCTGGGCCTATGGTATCCCGGCTCCATCGGGCCGACCTTCATGGATTATGGGCCGTTCTGCCCCCTGGCCAAAAGGCCCTGGACCTGCACCGATCCGGATAGTTACTGCTCTCAGGGGTGCAATTTCGGGTCCAGCAATCCGCCGGGCAATTCCGTGGGGATGTTCGGCCGATGGGCACGCAGCTTCCGGTTTGAAGATTGCACGGACGGCCTGAGCCATACGTTCATGAACGGCGAAACCCTGCCGAAACATTGCTGCTGGATGCGGGCGTACAATTCCAACTTTCCGGTAACCGGCACCAGCATCCCGCTCAATACGAAGGAATCGAAAGAGGATGGTTCGGAGTGGTACCGCACCTGTGGGTTTAAGAGCCAACATCCGGGCGGGGCCAACTTCCTGATGGCCGACGGCAGCGTCCACTTCGTCTCTGAAACCATCGACTACAAACTCTTCAACGAACTGGGCACCCGGGCCGGCGGCGAACCGGTCCGACTGCCGGAGTAGCCGGAATACCGGAATAAGGGTATCCCGGAACTGACGGCCTCCCGGAGGGATGATCCCAGCCCGGGGCCAAGCCCCTCCGGAAGGCCAAAACACTTGGGAGTTTTCCGCGGCCTCGCTGCCTGAAGCAATTGCCGCTTACAGCCTATCCCAAAATGACGGCGCCAGCCAAGCGGATCCTTCCAAGGAATACAATTTGCTCGGATAGAGTCCAACGGGACTTTCCCCAAGCCTGATTTTGGGATAGGCGATTATCTCTGTGGGAGCGGGCCGAGGCAGAGGGCCGGCCGTTACAATTCTTTCCATTGCCCGGGCACGGGGACGGGGTATCGGCCATGCTCATCCGGTTGGAGGGGGGGTGGGCTATTTTCGTCCATCGTGTCGATACCGGGGCACCACTGGAACTGGGAGTCCATGGCTTCCTGCCAGGTGATGACTTTGCCGCTGTGGATGGCGGCCCGGCCCATGATGGTAGCCAGGTTGGACAGGGCGGCCCGCCGGGCCTCGTTCATCGGCTGGTCGTTGCGGATGGCGGCCAAGAAATTGTTCCACTGGGCCTGCCAAGGCGAATATTTTTCCGGCGGAGCTTTCCAGAGGACGTTGTCGGGGTGGATGCGTTGGTCCTTGTAAATTTGTACTGTTCCCGCATGGATATTGCCGGAAAACTGGGCCGCCGCTTTCGTGCCATGTACAAATGTAGAAAACTCGGTATAGCAGTTCGGCAGATACCGAACCACATGATAGCCTTTGGCCCCGTTGGGGAAAGTCCATTCGGCGGAGAAGCTATCTAGGTTTTGGCTACAGTCGATGCTGTTGGCAGCTCGGCCGCCCACGCCATGGGCGGTTGCTGGCCAATCGTTCATCAGCCAGCAGATTTCGTCGATCTGATGGATGTCCATTTCCGCCCACAGGCCGCCGGAAACCCAATAAAATCGAGTAAAATTCCGGATTTGCCAGAAGAGTTCTTTCTCCTGCGGGGGTTTAGGCGGCAAGGGGCCGACCGGCTCCATCCGATAGGCCCGAACCAGCAGGATGTCGCCCAGTTGGCCGTCCTGAATGCGGCGGATCAGTTCATGGCGATTGACCGAATGTCGGCACATGAGGCCGGCGGCGATTTTCACGTTTTTCTTTTCGGCCTCTTGGCCGGCTTGGATGACCCGGCGCACACCGGGGGGATCGGTGGCAAAAGATTTCTCCATGAATACATGTACCCCTTTGCGAACCGCATACTCCAGTTGCAGCGGTCGCCAGGCCGCATAACCGCACAGCATCGCCACATCGCCCGGCCGGAGGCAGTCGATCGCCTGTTTGTAGGCAGAAAACCCCACAAATTGCCGCTCCGGTGGCACATCGATCCGATCGCCAAACTGCTTGCGGAGGACTTTATACGAGTTTTGGAGCCGGGTTTCAAAGAAGTCGGCCATGGCGACCAGTTTCACCGGGCCGCCGGTCGATTCCATAGCATTGCCCACCGCTCCGCTGCCCCGCCCCCCACAGCCGATCAGCGCCAACTGGATCACATGACTTTCGCCAGCATGGACCGCCGGCAGGCGCAGACCGGCCAAAGCACCGGCGCCCACCGCAGCACCAGCCGCCAAAAATCCCGACTGCTGCAAAAACTCTCTGCGGGAACATTTGTCTTCCACACGGACTGACTCGGAAGTGCGATTTTGCCGTCTCATCAGAACCTCTCCTTACCAAAACAATAGAGGATAAAAGCACCCATGAACTTTCCACGGCAGGCTGTTTTCGGAAGGCATTCCCAGGAAGGCGACGGCTCCTATCCTAACCTCTGCTTGGCCCCTTGGCAACCACCGAAGCCAAAAAAACCTAACCGGTTCCTCTCTCGTCCAAAGTCCCAAAGTACCAGGCGCACCAATGGAAACCTAACGCCTGCCCATCTGGCCCCAGCAGGTCGGGGTGGTTACAATGCGTCTGTGCCGAGGTGCAAAAGCCGGTGTTTCTATGGTCCCGTATTGAGGAGTATGAACATGTGTTCCCAATTGCTCTGGAAAGGTTTGGCGGTTGGGTTGGTGCTTGTTGCAGGGGCGAGGATGCCGGCGGCTGAAAAGGATCCCGACCAGTCGGCATCCGAAAAAGATGCCCCCGGGATGGCGTCCAAAAAGGATTCCTCCCAGACGCCACCGGAAAAGTACTCCGATCGGTTTGTCTGGATTTTTGGCTGGGGCCTTGGCCAAGACGCCGAGGTACAGGAAATCGAAAAGGTCCTCCAGCAGGCAGCCCAGCATGGCTCCAACGGGGCAGTGGTCTCCTTTGGCCTAGATAGCCTCTGCAAAAAGTCGGAGGAGTATTTCCGACGGCTGCAAGCGGTCCAGGCTGCCTGCCAGCGATGGCACCTGGAGCTGATTCCGTCGGTCTTTTCGATCGGGTATGGTGGGGGCATTTTGGCCCACAATCGCTATTTGGCCGAGGGGTTGCCGGTCCGGGACGCCTTGTTTGTGGTGGAAGGCCGATCGGCCCGGCTAGTGCCCGATCCACCGGTCCATCTGCGAAACCCCGGCTTCGAAGAATATCACGGCAACCGGGCCGTCGGCTGGAACTTCCATGACGCGCCTGGTGAAATTAGTTTTATAGATACACAAATATTCCATTCTGGCCGAGCCTCCCTGCGCATGGAAAACTTCGGGCGGGATCCCCATGGCCATGGCCGGGTCATGCAAGAAGTCCAGGTGCACCCCTATCGCTGCTATAAACTTTCGGTTTGGCTGAAGACGGAGGGGCTGCAGCCGGTCTCGACCTTTATGGTGCAGGTGCTGGCGAGCAATCGGGCCTTGGCCCCGGTGGAGTTCCCACTGAAGCCTACCATGGACTGGACCAAACTCACGCTCCTCTTCAATAGCCATCAGTACGATAAGGTCCGAGTCTATGCGGGCACCTGGGAGGGCCGAGCAGGCCGATTCTGGCTGGATGACTGGTCTTTAGAGGAGATGGGGCCGATCAATGTGCTGCGCCGGCCTGGCACGCCAATCGTGGTACGAAGCGAGGACGGCCAAACCCGCTACGAAGAAGGCCGGGACTATCTGCCCCTGGAAGACCCGCATTATAGTCCGTATCGGGTGGATCGGCTGGCGCCGGTGCTGCGGCTTGCCGACGGGAGCCGAATCAAGTCCGGCCAACGCCTCCGGGTCAGTTGGTACCACTCGCAAAAGATTTACGAGTCTCAGGTTACCGTGTGCATGGCGGAGCCGGAGTTAAAGGAAATTTTTGATCACGAAGCCGCCCTGTTGGCCAAATACCTCCGGCCGAAAAAGGCGCTGTTGAACATGGATGAGGTGCGGATGGGCGGGACCTGTGCGGCCTGCCAGGGCAAAAACATGGCCGAACTCCTCGGCCGCTGCATCACCGACCAGGTCGAAGCCCTCCGTCGGCACAATCCTGGGATTGAAGTGTACATTTGGTCTGATATGCTCGATCCCCATCATAACGCCCACAAGGAATATTACCTGGTGGCAGGGGATTTTGCCGGCTCCTGGAAATATGTGCCGAAGGATTTGATCATCGCCGTTTGGGGCGGCCGGGCCCGGCCGGAAAGCCTCCGCTTCTTCGCCGAGCAAGGTTTCCGAACCCTGGTGGCCTGCTACTACGACGCCCCGAATCTGCACGATGTGGTCCAGTGGCAGAAGGCGTCCGAAGGGCTGCCTGGCCTACGGGGTTTTATGTACACCACCTGGCAAAAGAAATACCAGCTTCTCCCGCAGTTCGGTCAATTGCTGTTTGAACCCTCCGGACAAAAATAAATAGCTCCCCTGCACCACACCGCCGGCAGTGCAGAACGTAGGCGGGTTCCATGGGGCCCGGACCCCGCTTGCTACCCAGTTCCACAGGAACAGGTACAAAACAGCATGGACTGCTGCTTGTGCAGCAGTGACACTTCGCTCCCCTGCATTCGGCTCATTTGACTGTATCCCCCGGCCAGGCCCTCCAATTTATAGAGGGTACAAATCGGCACGAACCCCACAGATTGTGGTAATTACTTCCGGTGGATACAGCCCAGCTAATCTGAGTGTATCTACCCGGTCGGGCCCCTACCAAATGGAAAGGCTCAAAATCGGATCGAACACCACAGATTGTGGCCGTCGTTCCCGGTGGATACAGTCCAGCTCGAATGTTACCATTTTTGCTAAGCGGCCTCGGCGCTACGGCGCTGGCCAGAAGAGCGGGCCGGTTTCTCAGCCGGGCTATGCCCAGAGGCGACCGGCTTCTCCGAGGCCCCCGGTGGCCGAGACTCGGCGGGCTTCTCCGAGACCTCAGGCTTCTCCGAGGCGGCTGACTGCCGGGAGTCGCTGGGCTTTTCCGTGGGGGCAGGCTTTTCAGAGCTCCGGGTCTTCGGAGAAGGGCCAGTTTTCTGTCGGTTGGCTTCTTCGGGCGGGATTTGGGCTGGGAGGCCGCCTCCGGGCGGGCCGGAATCGGGGGACACACCAGGAGCCTGCTGGGCCAACGGGGGAACGGTCTCCTCCGGCCAGGTTTCCTCCGGGCCGGTCTCTGCGGGCCAACCGTCTTGGGGCCAGGCATCCTCTTCTTCCACCAGCCTGTCATACCATTGGAAATCGTCGTCCGGGTTGGTAGCGTCGAAGGGTTCGGTCCTAGCAGGATCTGCCGGTTCGGGTTGAACGAATTTTCCCGATTCGGCCTCAGCAACAACCGGTTCCCCAGACTCCGATGGTGCTTCGGCGCTCTGGGAGCCGAACGGTTCTTGGGCAGGGGGTCCCTCCTCCGGCCCTTCCGGCTCGGCGGGGGGCGGAGGGAGGGTTTTACGGCGTCGGCCCTTTTGCACCGGCAGAACGGTTTCTACCGAGGGGATTTCCAATCGCACTCTGGGCGCCGGCTGCCGGGACCAATCTGGCAGGGTGGCCTGGGGCACTCGGAGACTTTGGAAAAGGGCTTGGATATGCCGGTGGCAGGTAAAGAGCAGAATCTGATGGCCTTGGAGAGCGAAATCCCGGAGCAGTTCGGCCGTTGCCTGTGCCCGCTCCGAGTCGAAGTTGACCATCACATCGTCCAGGATCATCGGCAGGCGGACGCCGCGGCGGGCATAGGCGGCGACGAGGGCCAACCGGAGACTAAGGTACAAAAGTTCCCTTGTCCCGTGGCTGAGCCGATCCACCGGCAGGCTGCCCCCCTCGGTCAGGTCCACCCACAACTCCTCCCGGTCCAACGGCCGCCAGACCCGTTGGTATCGGCCCTGGCTCATCCGGCGGAAATACTCGGAGGCCTCTTGGAGGGTTTCCGGCTGGTATTGACGTTCATACCGGCGTCGCAGTTCCTCTAGCAGCCGGCTGGTCAAGGCCAACACCTGCCAGCGGCGGCCCATCTGGGCCATTTCTCGTTCCAATTGGTCCCACTCGGCCCGAAGCTCCACCAGGCGGCGGTCCTCGGCCAGGCGGCGAATTTGTTCGGACAGTTGACCTCGGCGTTCATGGCAAGCCTGAAGCTGTTGGGTCCGTTGGGCGATTTGTTCGGCCAGTTGGGCCTGTTGGGCGGCAAGGTCCAGATCGGCCTTCAAATAGGGAGCCAACTCTTCTTCTCGGAACTGACCGCCGAGAATGGCATGGATTTGCTGCTCGGCCTGCTGGCGCTGGAGGGCGAGTTGTTCGGCCAGTTGGGTTTGGGCAGCCCGCTGGCGAAATGCCTCTTCGGAGCGGACGGCTGCCTGTCGGAAGAGCCGACGCCGTTGCCGAACCAGCCGGGCCAGTTGCCGACGGAGCCGCCGCTCCTGCTGCCGGACTATGCGGAGTTGGCGACGCCACTGCCGCCGCTGTCGAAGCTGCGACTGTTCCGTCCGCAATCTCTCGGCCATCAGGTGGACCAGTTCCACGGGATTCAGATGGGCGGGTTGCACGCCGAGTTGATCGGCCAATTGGCGAATCCGATCCCGAAGCTCTTCCCATTGCTGTTGCTCTTGGGCGTATTGCCGACGGGTTTGCTGGAGTCGTTGATGGACTTCGGCAAGTCGATCGGCTTGGCGTTGCCAGCGGAGGGCCTGGGCAGGGGAAAGTTTTGGCGGCAGGCCGAGCAGTTGCAGAGTTTCCTGCCAGCGCTGGTAGGCGGATTGGAGCTGCTGTTGGCACTCTTGCAGGTGGGCTTCGGCAGCCTGAACTTCTTGCCAGGCCGCTTCACGGCGATTGTTCAACGGAGTGAGTTGTTCCAGGAGGGCCAGTTCCCGCTGGAGGGCGTCGATGCGCTGGGCCCAAGAAGCGCTGCCCGGCGGGATGGCGGCGTCCAAAGCCTGACGTTCTTGCTCCAATTGGGCCGCCTGGCGCTGGAGCATCTTCCGCTGTTGGGTGCAGGTTTGGAGGTGGCGGCGGCGATGCTGCTGGAGGAGCAGGTTTCCCAGCACTGCGCCGGCACTCAGCACCACACCCAGACTTGCTCCCAGAAGGTTCCAGGCGCCGAAGCCCAGCCCCGGCAGGATTCCCCCCCAACCGACCAGCCCAATTCCCACCAGCAATAAGATAGCCCAGCCGATCCGTTCGGCAACCGGTTGGGTGGGCTGACCGTGGAGGCGGCGAAGATGTGCCGTTAGTTCTTGCTGTTGGCGTTGGATTTGGGCTAGTTGGCGGTCGATCTGTTGACGTCGGCGCAGGTTGGCCAACTGCTGGCTTGTTTGGGCCAGAGCGTCGCTGAGGTCTTGGTAGCCGCGGTCGGCTAGAGCCTGTTGGAGTTGCTCCTGGAGGGCTTCGGCGGTTTGACGGGCAGCGGCGGCCTGCTCCTCCGCCTGGTGCACCTGGCGCCGAAGGTGCCGGATGCGAGCGGCCGGCTCCCGAAGCCGATCCCCCAGCCGGGACTCACCACCTGTAGTCAATTGTCCATGAAGTTCTTTCAGGCCTTCCGGTTCTGGCAGACCGATCTGTTCCGACTGTTCGACCCATTGGGCTTCCAATAGCTGGATTTCTTCCTGCAAGGCGGCCAGACGTTCTTCCAGGGTCTGAAGCCAGGGCAATTGTTGGACCAGGGCCTGGATGGCGGCGGAGTGCATGATGATTTGTTTATCAACCGCCGCTGCCGCCCCCTGCTCCCGCAGTTGGGCCAGCTCCGCCCGAAGCCGAGCCCTCTGGGCCTGATGCTCCTGGATCGCCTGCTGGAGGGTTTCCAATTCCCGGAGCATTTCCGCCGACACGGGTTTGCCCGGAGGCAGGGCAGCTAATTGGGCGTCCAATTGGTCCCGAAGCCGAATGCGCTCCCGAACCGCCACCGCCGTCTCCAGCAGGCGCATCTGCTGCTGCAACTGGGCAAGCTCGGCCTGAAGCTGTTGGGCCTGTTGGTCGGCCTGCTGGCGTTGGGCCAAAAGGTGGGGATATTGAGCGGACGCCTGTCGGGCCGACTGAATCTGCCGACGGAGTTTTTCCCGCCGGGCCAAAAGATCGGCCAACAGGCATGCCCCATCGCCAGGCGCCAAAATCCGATGCCGGGCCTGCTCCAATTCCTTGGTGACCTCCACCAGGCTAACTCGGTCCATCCCGGCCGACAGGGCATACAGCAGACTGGCCGCCTCCGTCTGGCTAAGCAGGGCCAATTGTTGCAGTTCCCGAAGCCCGATGGCAAAGATATTCTGAAAGACGATTTCATCCACACCGCCCAACCAACCGGCCAACCGACCACCTTCCTCCACGATGCCGTGCGGTCCAAGAATGCGGAGTTGGCCTAACCGGGCAGACCGCTCGGCATGAACAATATGTGACCTAACAGTTGGCCGGTGCGGATTGGGGATGCCGGTGGGTTGGGTCAGGTTCGGCCCGCCGTTGGCTCGGTGCGCAATCGGAATACCGCCAGGCTCCTGGGGGTTCGCAATGGCGATGGGGCCGCCGGTGGGGTTCTGGGGGTTTGGGATGCCGATATGTTGCTCCCGCGCTCCTGGGGAATCGGTTTCCCGGAGCGTTCCGTCCGGGAATGTTCTTGCACCCTCGCATGCTCCTCCCCCCTCCCATGCTCCTGTCCCGTCTGGGCGAAGCGATGCTGCCAAACCGGCTTCCTGAAGCTCCTGTTCGGTAAGCAGGCGTTGAATCCGGAATAGGCCGTCTGGGCAAACTACCTCCAACCAGCCGCCGGCTCGGCCAGGGCGCAGGGGCGGCAGGTACCCCTCCCCAGATAATGTAAATCCGTATAAAACAGCCCGGACAAACTCCAGCAGCGTGGTTTTCCCAGCTTCGTTGGGGCCGTAGATCAGGTTCAAGCCGTCCTGGAACCCCTCCAGACGCAACTTGTGCCAAACCCCAAACCCCTCGACATACAATGCCCTC
>Ga0308395_1000525_pt1 | contig 29670 bp, 36 predicted proteins | sample Hotspr20SampleP4_FD_202097 | JGI IMG/M metagenome (GOLD analysis project Ga0308395, IMG submission 202097) | Hot spring phototrophic mat microbial communities from Mushroom Spring, Yellowstone National Park, Wyoming, United States - 20050930_P4 ...
CGACGACGCTAGAGCTGCGGAAGAGGACAACAACCAGAGCGCCGAGCCGGTGCCAATCTGGTTCGGGAACGTGCGTCCCGACCAGAAGTTCATAATTCAGCGGACGGATGATGTCTTTGTTCGTCGCCGGGCAAGCCTCGGAGCGCGAGAGGACTCGGACGAGTTCTTCACAGTCCTTAAACCGTTCGATCTTTACCGACTTGAGCATTGTACACCTCCTTATGATAGATGATTGTCACACCAACAGTATACCGCGCCGAAGCGCGGTTGTCAAGGGGAGAGAAGGGAAAATAAAAGCGCCCCGGCGACGTGCCGAGGCGCGAAGACGACAGAAGTGTGGGTTAGCCGTAGATGTCAACGATGAGGTTGGCGAATGCCTCAACCGGAGTTTCACCTTCGCCGTGTCGATTACGCTGCCCGCGTGCGGTCTTAATAAAGGCGTCGGTAATCCATTCGCCGTTTTTGACGTGTTTGATTTCGATACGAGAGATTTTTGGATCACTGAAGAGCAGTGTGACAAACGCCCCCAGGCGATACTGGAACTGCTCCGGGATAGGCGTTCCTGTCAGCACATCATCGTTGATAGGACGCTCCAGAGATTTAGACGTGCTAATTATAGGTCTGTTCGTTGCGGAAACGGCTTCATACCGCGTGGTGATGCGCGCCATACCGTAGACGCGCTCGACTATAACTGAAGTGGACAAGATGCGCGCACCTTCTAACGAGGTGACCACAACGCGCTCAACTTCGGATGATGCATTCATAGGCTGCCTCCTTATAATAGACGAACATAACGTATACATCATACCACACACCCGCCGGACTGTCAAGCGCCGAAACTCATCTCATAAACCGCTTGACACGCGGGGAGGTTGTGTGGTATAATCAGTCTTGGCGTAGTAGACGCTAAGTTAGGAGGGAGGAAGGGGATATGTCTATATCAATTGCAGATTACCTCGACTTGCTCTACGGCGACGATACCGCCGCATATACGACCGTCAGCGTCAAACTGACCGACGGTCGCTTCAAATGTCAGACATTCAGCCTCTCGCAGCGCGCCGAAATCGTCAAGTATATCGAGAAACACCTCGTATACGACATCTACATCAAGCGCGCGTCGCAAAAAAGAATCCCAGACCCCGGATCGTCCGGCAGCGCCAAACTTGCACACCTCCAGCGCGTCATCACCGCGGATATTGACATCCAATCCGCTGCGCACGCGAAGGATACGCTCCCCGCGTCGAAAGACGACGCGCTCCGGCTGCTGGGGGAGAGCGGCTTGCCGGAACCAACGCTGATCGTCCACACCGGCAACGGGCTGATGCCGGTCTGGGCGCTGCGCGAACCGCAGAAAGCGGACGACGTTGCGCCGGTGCAAGCGGGCGTCGAGGCGCAACTGCGCATCACCGCCGCGCGCTACGGCTGGGCGCTCGACAACACCGGCGACGCCGCGCGGTCGATTCGCGTCGTTGGATCGTACAACTGGAAGCAACGACCGCAGAAGAAGCCCGTCACCGTCATCCGCAACAGCGACCGCTACTACGACCTGAACGACTTCGCCCAGTTCGCGCGCAAGCCGTTGCTCGCGCCGAAGCGCGTCGGCGGCGCGGCGACGCGGGAAACGATTGAGACGTTGCTGCGCTACATCCCCGGCGACGGACTTGAGTACAATATGTGGCTTGCGGCGGTGTGGGCGATCCAGTCCGCGCTGCCGGAAGACGTGGCGGCGGAGGTGCTGGACAACTGGACATACGACTGGGAGAAGCACCGGAAGCCCGATCACGTCGAGAGCGGGATCGGCGTCTTGGTCAACCTCGCACGAAAGTACGGTTTTGAGGGTACAGTGCCGGGTCTGCGCGGCGGGTACGTCGTATCGCCGGAACTGCCCGACGCGATGCGTATCAACCAGCGCTATCTGGATATTGAGATCGACCCGGATGACAACTACCCGAATATCGTTGTCATCCGGTCGGCAAAAGGCACCGGTAAAACGCAGTGGCTGGCGGAGGCGGCGACGTGCTACCGGCGCGTGCTGTCGGTGGGGCACCGCGTCTCGCTGGTGCGCCAGAGCGCGGCACGGCTGAATCTTACCCCGTATTACGAAGACGGGAAGTGGATCACGAACGCCCCGCGTGTTGCTACCACCATCCACAGTCTCGACAAAATCGAGACAGACACGCCGTATGATCTTGTGATCGTTGACGAGATCGAACAAGTGTTGAAAGCGATTGTCAACGACCGCAATCTGAAAAGCCGCAAGGTATCGGCTGTCGGCGCGTTGATGGAGCATCTCCGCAAAGCGCGTTTGATTATTCTCGCCGACGCCGACGTGGGCGAAGCGACGCTGACGTTCATTCAGTCTGCGTTTCCCGACCAGCCGATAGCCTACGTCGAAAACGAGTACGCACACCGCGCAATCGATCATCTCGTACTGCTGCCGACGCCGGAAGACGTTCTCCAGAAATCGCTGGAGTGGTACGACCCCAACGAGTGTAAAATCGCGCTTGCGTGCAACACCCGCGCCGACGCCGACCGCGCGGAGTTGTTCTACCGCCAGTACGCGCCGGGCGCGCGGATACTGAAGATCACAGCAGAAACGAGCGACAACAACAACGAGACGCTTGAGCGTATCAACGATATTCTACGAGACATTGATATTTTCATCTACTCCCCGTCAGTTGGAACGGGCGTGTCGATCGACATTGAAGGATTCGCACTGTTCGGCATCGCCCGCAACGGCGTCGGCGTCGGCGACGTTGACGACTTCCGCCAGCAGTTGGGGCGTATTCGCAACCCGCTTGAGCGCGAGATCAACGTGTACGTTGAGACCAAGCGAATGAACGAACCGACCTCGCCCGAAGCGTACCGCGATCTCGCCAAACTGCGCGAACTGGAAGATGACTTCCGCATTTCGCGCGCGAACGGCGCGCCGGAACCGGCGACGGAGTGGGATCGCGTGTACCTCGATCTCTACTGCGTCGTCAAAGCGAAGACCGCGGCGCAGAAGAACGCATTTTTTGATAACTTCGTCGGCGCGTATGCGGCTGAAGGCGTTGAAGTCTGGGATGACCGCGACAAGCCGCATCTGCCGACCGACCGACGCCGCGAACTGGCGAAGTCGTTGCGCGAACAGCGCGAAGCGCAAGAGCGCGCCCGCGCCGAGCGCATCGCTAACGCGCCCGCGCCGGATGACGCGCAGACGGAAGAGCAAAAGCGCGACGCAGAGCGGAAGGTCGAGTTAGAAGAGCGCTACGGCATCGACGTTGACGCCGACCTCGTACTCGACGACGAGCGCGGCGCATACGGGCAGGCGCAGCGCTTCGCGGCGGTTGAGGACGCAGAGATAGCGAAGGCGCTGGACGAGATGGAGACGACGCGGCGCTTCAGTGCAGACCGCAACCGGTTCGCATTGTTCGCGATCTGGTTCAATATGTTGATTACGGCGCTGCGATTGCGGATCGAAGAGGGTGCAGAAATTGCAATCACCGAAGAGTTTGTTGACCTCGTTGACCGGAACCGATTATTGATCCAGGCGGCGCTGGGGATCAAGGTGCGCGAAGATTTCCGCCGAAAGCCGATGTCGTTTATCGGCGCGCTCTTCGCCCGCATCGGCGTCGGTATCGAAGGGAAGCAACAGCGCACAGACGGCGGGAAGCGGGTGCGCGTCTACCGGCTGGTGGGCGTCGAACGGGCGCGACTACGCACCACCGGCATCCGCAAGCGGCACGCAGACCGCACCGCGCCGGTGTACGAGTTTTTCGGAACTGCTGTCACAACACATCATAGAAATAAAAGAAAGACTGCTGTTGTGACATCTGCTGCTACTGCTGTACACTAGGGGGCGCGTATGGCGATCTATCGCGACGTGATATTTTGGAGCGGCGCGACCGACGGCGACTGTGAGGCGACGGTGGTGCGGGCGCGGCTGCTGGGGATGACTATTGATCTGGGTGATGATGACGAGCGTCCGGACAAAATGACTGCATTTTACGAAGCAGATGGCGGCGGGATAATTGTGTACGAAGTAGAGTGTTGGGAAGCGGACGGACGAATGACCGCCCGTTGGCGGCGCGTTGCGTCGCTTGAAGAGATGCGACGTGCGTATCTGGAGCGGCTTGAGTTGTAGCGTTCGATGAAATCGTTTGACGAACAAGCCGCGTTCGGGCTGCCCTACGAACGCTTGATCGCGCAGACGGCGGCGCTGCTGCTCTACCCGCAGCGTCTCGATCTGACGCTGGTGCGGCTGGACGCCTACGCGCCGCTGGATTATCTGCTGCTGGACGGCGATTGTCCGATCGCGGCGTTGGAGGTCAAGCGCCGGTCGGTGCGCTCTGATACGTATCCGACAACGATTATTCCGCAATCCGTTGTCGATGCGGCGCGTCGCTTGACAATCCCCGTTTTCGCTGCTATTCTCTTCACCGACGGATTAGCCGTATTCGATGTGCTGCGCACGCCCTCAACCGCACGCTGGCTGCGCACGCGGCGCGGGCGGTTGCGGAAGCACCGCGAGTACGACATCTCAGAAAGGTTGGTGCGAATTGAGGAAGTACATCAACTGCCGCGACGAGGCGCTTGACGCGGTTCAAGCGCTGCTCGAATGCGAGGTGCTTGCGTTCGATATTGAGACGCAACCGTTGTTTCGCTACCCGAAAGATCGGACAAAGACGGCGTACCGGGCGTACTTCGCGTACCTCAAACGCAATCGTTGGGGTCTGACCTACGATCCCGATCCCGACGACCTGCCCGACCCGCTGCCGCCGCCGGCGGATCATCTCGCCGAGAAACAGCGCCTGCAACGCCTCCTCAACGACGCGCCGCGCGGCGGGAAGACCTCGGCGCGACGCATCAACGATCTAGAGCGCGCGCTTGAGGCGCTTGACGACGAGGTTGTACCGGCGTGGGTGATGCGGCACGTCGCGCGTCTGCTTCTGAGCGGCGACTACGCCAACGACCCGGTGCGCCCCGGTCTCGACCCGCGTACTTCTCGTATTTTCCTCGTCCAGTTCGCAACGCCCGGCGGCGACGCCTACTGCTTCAACGTGCGTCGTACTGGGCTGGACGTTTTCATTCCGATCTTCGAGCGCGTGCCGCTGGTCGGGGCGAACCTCACCTTTGATGTGCAGTTTGTGCTGCACACCGTCGGCGTTTTTCCGCGCGTCGCGTGGGATGTGGTTGTCGCCGACCGCGTGATCACGCTCGGTCTCGACGTTCCGCACTCCCTCGCTGCCGTCGCCGAACGCTGGATCGGCGAGACGCTCGACAAAAGCGTTCGCGAGACGTTCGGCAACCCGCACGCGCTCGAACCGACGCCGTCGCAAGTCGAGTACGCGCTCAAAGACGTTGAGGTTCTTTTCCCGACCCAACGCCGCCAGCAGCAGCGCGCGGAAGCGTTGGGCGTGCCGGACGCGGTGCGGCTGTTCGTCAACCTCACCGTTCCGACCGCAGCGATAGAGTACTGCGGGCTGCGCATCGACGCCGCCCGGTGGAACGAACTCGCCGACGAGGCGGAGCGGCGACTGCGCGCTGCATCAGAGCAATTCGCCGAATATCTCGGCGTCGAACCGAACGAGTTGACGAAACGCGAACTGGTGAAAACCGCGGCGAAGATGCGCGGGGTGAACATCGAATCGCTTGACAAGCAAGAGTTGGGCGAAGTCGAACGCGAGTACGAAGACGATCCGGAGCGGCGTCGGTTTTTCGACCTCTACCGCGCCTGGTCGCACTGGCAGAAGCGCGTTTCGACTTACGGACGTGGGTTTCTGTCGCACATCCACCCGTTGACCGGTCGGATACATCCGAACCTAAAGATAGCCGGGACGGACACCGGGCGGTTCGCGTGCGGCGAACCCAATCTCTTGAATATCCCGCGCGGCGAGGGTGACGATCTGGACTACCGCAGCGCGTTCGTTGCGCCGGAAGGGTTTGTTTTTGTGAATGCGGATTACGCTGCGATGGAGCAGCGCATCGCCGCCGATCTCTCAGAAGACCCCGCACTGCTGGCGTTGTTCCGTTCCGGCGGTGACAACCACAGCGTTACCGCGGCGCTGATGTTCCACATCCGGCGCGGGGACGTTGACGAACCGACACCGACAATGCTGACGTTCCAGAACCAACCGGTTGAGGGGTACGTTCTTCCGTCGGGCTGGGACGCGCAGCGAACGGTGCGGTTTGTGATTGAAAGCGGGTTGATGGAGAAGATCGGGAAGACGTACAAGAAGACGACGCGGCAAGTCGCAAAGGTGGTTGCGTTCTTATACTTCTACGGCGGCACGCCGGTCGGGCTGGCGAAGAAGTTGCATATAACGGTCGACGAAGCGGCGCAATTCTTCCGAGAATTCAGTGCGGCGTATCCGGTACTGTCGCGTTGGTTCGCCGACTGCGGGCGCGCGCCGTTCGAGCAGAGCGCCAGGCGCGTCGACGGATCGACCGCCGGGTACGTTTCGACCTACGCCGGTCTGCGCCGCTGGTTTACGCTGCCGACGCCCGCCGCCAACCGCGCTGATGAGAAGCGCGTCTGGCGCGAGCGCGGCGCGATCCAACGTCAGGCGATGAACCACCCTTGTCAAGGGGGGAATGCGGTCATTATGGCGCAAGCGATGGCGGACGCCTTCCGGCTTTGCGAACCGCGCGAGGGCGGGATTGAAGCGACGCTGGGGATCGAACGAATGATCGTCGCGCCGATCTATGATGAGGCGCTCGCTATCGTACCCGCGTCGCTGCCGGAAGAGGACGCGCAGCGTTGGCTGGAGCAGACGATGCTTGACGCGGCGCAGCGGTATATGACGCAGTGCCCGCCCGCAGTCGAGGTGAACCCTATTTCTAAGAATTGGAGGAAGTACTGATGACATCATTTTTTGGCGTCAAAATCCAGAAACCGCAACCGCTCGTTGACGCCATCCGCAGCGTCGTTTCTGCGAAGCGTCGCCCGGTCGCCGCGCGGGATCGGGTGTACGCGAGCGAGATTTCTGCGTGCGACCGGCGGATAACGTTCGCGCTGATGGGCTGCGAACCGGACGCGCCACGCTCAGACAGTCCGTCGGCGCTGCTGGGCGACGCGATCCACGCGCATCTCGAAGCGCTGTTGATGGAGGCGTTCCCCGGTCGCGTTGAAACAGAGGTGCGGGTGGTGAGCGGCGCGGTCTCCGGGCGGATTGACGCGCTGCTCATCGAAGAGGACAACACACTGACGGTGATCGACATCAAGACCGTCAGCGCAAAGGAGTGGGCGGCGCGGTCGAAACTGGAAGAATACGTTGACCAGATCAGCGTCTACGCCGCGCTGGTCGAGGCGCAGACGGGTGTGGTGCTGCTGGTCAACCGCGACACCGGCGAGATGGAGGAGATGCGTTTCGAGATCGACCGCGCCCGCGCGGAGGCGCTGCTGTATAAGGCGCTGCGGTTGCAATCGCTCGCGCTGGATGGGTATATCGCGGAAGCAAAAGCGTGGGGTACGGAAGAGTGCCGTTGGTGCCCGTTCCGCAAGCGGTGTGAACCGCTTGACAAAACGGGCGTTCTGGCGTATACTGCGGAGTAAGGCGATTGCGCCGAAGACGATAGAAAGGAAGTAAGGTATGTTCAAGGAACTCATTTCCAACGGTAAAGACGGGCACGAACGACCGGAGTTGAACGGCGCGTACATCGGGCGGTTTCTGGGCGTCAAAGAGCGTCAGCGTTCGACGTTTGAGACGCGGCTTAGCCCGGAGCCGGAACTTGAGGATGTTTTTGTGTTTGAGTTCGAGGTCGAGGACGATGACGGGAACCCGCTGCGCGTCTCAAAGTGGGTGCGGAAGCCGAAACGGTTGACGCATCCAAACGGCGGGAAGGTTACCAATCTCTACAAGACGCTGGCAGCGTTGTACGGCGTATCGGTGATGACGGACGAACAACTCAACGCTGCTGAGGAGTTCGTCCAGAGCGCGGTCGGGCGTGAGTATCAACTCACAATCGAGACCAAGCCCAGCGGCTGGTACGAGATTGTGCACATCGCGCCGGTACGCGCGCGGCAGCGGAAGACGAAAGAAGATGAAGTCCCGTTCTAAAAGCGAGCCACGGTGGAAGCGAAAGGAGCGTGACGCATTACGGGCTTTGCAAGCCACATTCGGGCGGGTGAGCGATCCGTCGCTTGCCCGCCTTTTGACGCCGACGGGGCGCGTGGGGCACCTCACACGCTTCGGCGTTGATGGGTTCGTTGGCAACGACCCGGGATACGCAGTTGAGGTGAAAGCGAGGCGAAAGATGTTGACCAAACCGACGCTCGACGCATTGCTTCAGACAATCGACCGCGCGGCGCGCTTTGAGCGCATCCCGCTGTTCGTTTTGGTGTTCGGGGATGATGTGCCAACCCGAACCGAAAACGGCGCGCGGGTGGATCGGGAGTGGGTGATGATGCCCCGGCGGGTTCTTGATGAACTCGTCGGGAAGGAGCGGAAGGATGAATGACGCTGAAGAGCGCTTTGTGCGCCGGTACGCGCATCTGGCAGCCGATGCGCCGCTCGACCGCCACGCGGCGCGGGCGCTGCTGCGGCGCGCGTTGGCGGATCGGGAGGCGCTGGCGGAATATCTGCTCGAACACGAGTGCGCACCGTCGTTGCTCGGCGAGTTCATCTATCGTCATTGGAACGACGCGCTGAGCGATGCGGCGCGCGGCGCGTCGTTGTGTCTGGCGTCGCGGACGCTGCGGGCGCTGGATTGTCTTGAGGAACGCGACCGGTGGGCAGTGCTGGAGTGGATGCAGCGTGGGGTTGTTCCGTCAACGCGCATTCTGTGTCGGTTGTGTGAGGAGATCGACGATGCGTGACGACGATCTGCGCGCCGCGATGTCGTTCTTCGCAGCGCGACTGCGCGGCGCGGAATTAGACGAGACGCGACTGCTGCGTTGGACGCGCCACAAACTGCGCAGCGACGCGCAGGCGGTCGCAGAACTGATGCTGACGGTCGGGTATCGTCCGACGTTCATCAGATACTTTCTGCGCTACCACATCCCGGCGCTCCGCGAGAGCGCGGCGGTCGGGGAAACGTACATCGATCCCGACGCGGCGGCTGAAGCGCATCTGGGGTTGTGCTGGCGTTTGGATGATGCTGTGCTAACCGTCGTTTCTGACCTCCACTCCGCCGCGAAGCGGCTGCGCCAGCCGTACCGCGATCTCGCGGCGGTCTGCCTACGGTGGGGGTACGTTCACGAGACGGTGGTGCAGATGTTGGCAAAAGTACTAGAAAGGAAACCGCAAAATGTGGTGGAAGATTGAAGAAGTTCCGGCGCAAGAGTTAGAAGAGTGGGAACGCGCGCTCGTGCGTTGCGAAAACAGAGCGAAGCGCGATTTGGAAGCGCGCGCGGCGGGCGTGTTCGTCATCTTTGTGCGCGAGGGCGAGACGCGCCCGGAGTACGCGCCGGGCGACAAAGCGCCGGAAGGCGCGTATTTGGTGGGGAAGTGGACGCTCAAGAAGAAAGGATGGATGTGGTATGAGTGACCTCATTGCGTGGATTATCGCGGCGGGGGTGATCTTCGCCCTTGTCAACAGCAACGTCGCCGACGGACTGCTGAGCGCGCTTGACCTCAGCGACAATCTCAAGCGTGCGGTGGACTGGGCGCGCGGGGTGCGCGGGGTTCCGGCGGGCGTGGCGTCGGTCTGTTTCTTCATTCTCGCGTATGTGTTCGGAGCACTGGCGTACCGCTACGACCTCGTACCGACGTGGCGGTTCATCCAGCCGATTGCGGCGGACGTACTGGCGACGGGCGCGGAGTGGTTGACGCTATTTGCGCTGTTCCTCACGCTGCTGCCGACGCTGATTGAGTTGGCAACGGTCGGACTGGTGCAGCGCGACATTCGGGCGCTCCAGTGGATGGTGTACTTCTTCATCTTTTTTGATATTGTCACCGACTTCGGAGAAGCGGTCGCGTTGGTGGAGGTATGGCAGCGCGGCGGACTGTTTGCGCCGCTGCCGGACGCGCTGCAAGGCGCGGCGGTGGTGATGGCAAAAATCGGCTGGACGTTTGCGGCGTCGTTCGCGTTTGAGTTCCTCGCCATTCTGTGCGCAGTAACGGCGCTGCTGTTGGCAGCGAATGTCAGAGCGCCCGGCGGAGGAGGAGGAGGCGGACGGTGAACGTCAGCGGCAAAACGGTGTTTCTAATGCTGTTCGGCGTCGCGCTGGCGTTCAGCGTTGATCCGATTGCCGGCGTCTTCGCGTTCCTCGCGCTGGCGGCGGCGACCAACCGCGACGCGGCGGCGCGTGTTTACCACGCGCTGAACGACGCCGCGTATCGGGTCGAGCGGCAACTCGAACAGCGCGGCTGGCTGCCGACGGCGCTCGCCGGAAGTGTCACAACACCGCGTATAAATAAAGAAGAAGATACTGTTGTGACGGTTGATGAGCAAGCGCCCGCCGGTGCGGGCGCGGGCGTCGCAGCCCCCGCTGCCGCAGCCCCCGCTGCTGTCACAACACCGTATAGAAATAAAAGAGAAGATGATGTTGTGACGCTTCCTTCTCCGTCGCTGTTCAACCCGACCGACCCGCGCCCGGCGCGGTACGCCGTCCCGCTGGGTGTTGACCAGACCGGCGCGTTTCGTTGGTTGGACTTCGGCGCAGACGCGCTGCATATTGGGCTGTACGGAACCAGCGGCTGCGGCAAAGACCACCTTCTGCGGCTGTGGTTCGCGACGCTGCTCAACGAGCGCGGGGTTCGCTGGGCGATCCTCGACGGGAAAGGGGACTGGCTGACGCCGAACATCGCGCGGCTGCCGCAGATGCTGTTCCCTCCCGCCGGAGGGTACGGCGAGGAAGGACAACAGCGAATACTGAGCGCGATTGCGACAATCAACGAAGAAGCAAAGCGTCGGTTCGGGCTGCTGCTGAGCGCCGGAGTGCGCAGCGTCGAGGAGTACAACCAAACCGCGCCCGATCCGCTGCCGCTGCTCGTTGTGTTGGCGACGGACATCATCGACGTTGTGGACGAGACGGAACGACTGCTGATCGCGCTCGTCAGCAAGGCGCGGGCGTTGGGGATTAGGGTGATCGTCTCGATGCAGACGCCGACCGGCAAGCGGCTTGAGTGGCGGATGAACCTCTCGACGCTGATCGCCGGCGCGCTGGTGGACGGAAGCCAGGACGCGCCCGCGCTGGGCGTGCGCGACCCGAAGGCGCTGCTGTACCGACCGTCGCAGTTGCCGCCGCCGCCCGGCGAGCGCGGGGTGTTTGTGGTGCGTCACAACAACGAACAATTCCTCATCCGCACGCCGGCGCTGGTCGGGGATTTTGATGCGCTCGTCAACGCGCGCAACGACGCGGCGCTGTTGGAGACGTTGTTGTTCAGCGCTGTCACAACACCGCGTATAAATAAAAGAGAAGCAGATGTTGCGACAACTGATGCGCAGATGCCCGTCCCGGCGCATCAGCAAGCGCTGGGACAGCGGGGACGGGCGGATACGGCATCAGAACGCGCTGGGACGGCTGTTGTCCCGTCCCCGACCGTCCCCGAACCCGCCAAAAACGCCCAGATCGGGGGTTTCCTCGGGGACGGGGACGGCGGGGACGATGCGTTGTTATCAGCGCTGGCGGCGCTTCGACGCGCGGGGTTCAGTCGAGAGCAGGCGCGGGCGTTGGGCGCGCGGTTTCGCAACGAAGACTGGGCGCGCGCGGCGCGGTTGAATAGCGAGGATTGACAACGGAAAGGAGCGGTGATGGCGACGATCATCTCATACGGCGGCGGCGTGCAGAGTACCGCGCTGGTGGTTTTGGCGATGCAGCGCGGCTGGCGGATCGATGAGATTATCCACGTTGATCTGCTCGACGCCGAAGCGCCAAACACGCGCGAGTACGTCGCGTACTTCGCGGGTTGGCTGCGGGAAACGCACCGGCGCGGCATAACAATCCTACAGCGCGATCTGTACGGGGATATGCTGGCTAATCCGGCGTTTACGCCCGCGCCGTGGCGCGCGGCTGACGGATCGTTTATGTTGAAGCGCCAGTGCACGCGGCAGTATAAAGTCGAACCTATCCGGCGCTATTTGTACCAGCAGTACAAACGCGAGAAGATACAACTAATGCTGGGAATCAGCGTAGACGAGTTCCACCGTATGCGCGATTCCGGTTCTGCGCGCATCGAAAACGTCTACCCGCTGGTAGACGAGCGCCTGACCCGCAACGACTGCCGCGCGATCCTCGAACGCGCCGGGTTGACACCGCCGCCGAAATCGTCGTGCTGGTTCTGTCCGTATCGATCCGTCCGCAGTCAGTCTGAGTTGCTCAAGCAGTACCCGGCGCTGCGGGGGATGGGGGAGGAACTGGAGCGTCGGATCAACGATGAGCGCCGGGCGCGGGGGAAAGACGAGATTGTAGTGCTGCGGGCGGGCGCTGCGTCGGAAGAGCAGAGCGACTTCTGCGAGGAGGGATTCTGCGACGCTTAGGCGAGTGTTTGTCACAACACGCTATAGAAATAAAAGAAGAAGAGATGTTGTGACGGTGAAGGAGATGTACTCGTGAAGTTCCGCATTCTCGCAACGCTATCGGTTCTGTTGCTCAGCGCCCCGTCCGCGCTGGGCGTCCAGCGCGCCCTCGCCCCGACGCGCGGCGAGTTGGCGGGCTGGCTGGCGGCGGTGGGGATCGAGTTGGCGTATCTGTCGCTGGCGTTCGCGGCGTTCGCCGATCCGCAGCGCCAACGGTTGGCGGCGCGCGTGGCGCGGGCGGCGGTGCTCACTGCGATTACGCTCAACGTTCTGGCAGACTACGCCGCGCGCGTTCCGGCGGGGCTGAGCGGCGCGGCGCAGTTTCTTGCGTCGTTCGATTGGTTATTGCTGGCGCTGTCGGTGCTGGAGAGCGCGCCGCTTGCGACGCTGGCGTATACGCTTGCGACGTTGCTGCATACGCACAGCAGTTCGCATCCGCAACCGGATGCGTCGCATACGGCGCAGCATACGGCGCATACGGATACGCATACGGCGCAGCATACGGCGCATACGGATACGCATACGGCGCAGCATACGGCGCATACGGATACGCATACGGCGCAGCATACGGCGCATACGGATACGCATACGGCGCATACGCAGCGCACTGCGTCGTACCGGTGCCCGCACTGCGGTGCGGCGCTGGCGAAGCAGCAGCAGTACGCGGCTGCGCTGCGGTACGGACATTGCGGGAAGTGTAAGGGAAAATAAGAAGCCCCGTCCGTTGCCGGACGGGGTTTCTGGGTTGCGGCGGGTCGTCTACTGAATGACGCCCGCCTTGCGGAGGATGAATGCGTAGTCTTTGGCTGCGGCTTCGAGATCGGGATACTCGAAGATTTCGGCTTCGCAGTAGTGTCCTTCCCGCTTGACGTAGAAGATAACAATGCCTTCATCCCACTGAATGATACGGTACTGAATGTCCGCTTCCTCGTTCTCAAACCGAACCTCGCCGATTTCCTCCGCGTCCTCGTAGGTGACGGTCTCGTAATCGTTCTCTTCGTCCCAGTTCCAGTGCCGGTAGCCACGCCAAATGCTGATGGTTGCCATAGGATTGCCTTCCTTTCTCGTAGGGTGATTATTGTTTACGTCTCTACTATACCGCACACGTCGCGATTTGTCAAGCCCCAATTTCGCGGAAATTCCGGCGAATTTCCCGCTTGACAACCGGCGCGGGGTGTGGTAGTATATGAGCGTAATCGATACACGCTCTAGAGGAGGTCTAAGATGGCTACGGTTCAACTCTGGCGGGGTGTCCGGCGCGTCGTACTTGGTGATGAGTTCGCGAGCGGGGAGATTGTCGAATTTGACGGTGAGCGCATCGGCGGGTTGTGGGAGGAGCACAACTCACGCGGTACGGAGACGGGCTTCTACCGCGCGTCTGACGGTCGATTTATTGTTCATCAACGGCGATGGAGCCGCTGGGAGAACGAGCCGGAAATCTCGGAGGTCTTTGTCTTCCCCACTCCGGCTGATGCAGAGGGGCGGTTCTGGTGGGAACTTGAGCAGGCGGGTCTCATCCCGCCGCGCACGGTGACGCTGGGTTGATCAGTTCGGGGCGTTCCGGTTCGCCGGATCGCCCCTTCGCTTTTTACGGAGGTGGGTGTGAAAATCCAATTCGAGCGACACCCGCACGCTATCTGCGCCGTCCTCACCGAGCCGGGCGAGTGCGACCGGATCATCAACGTCGCCCGCCCAAGCGACGCCTTCGACGTTTTCGCACTCGACATCAACGCCGCAGCGTTTACGCCGCTCGATACGCTGTTCTCACTGCCGCGCGTCGTGCTGGTCGAGATCGAACGACGCGCGGAAGGTTGGCGCGTCGAGGTGGCGTATTGGCATAAAGGTCTGGGCACGCTTGCGCAGTATGAGGAAGACGCGGCGACGCTCTCAGAGGCGTTAGCGCGTTGTGTGTGGGCGCCGGCGAGGTAGGCGGTGCGGGTTGACGTTGTGGAGCGCCGGGCGAACGTCCGGCGCTTTTTGTTTGCCTTGAACGTTGGGTATTGACAAACGGTGCGGGTTGTGGTAAAGTGTAGTCACGGTAATCGATTTACTACAGAGAAAGGAAGAGATGCTATGCCCAGCAGCGAACTTGCTCACTTTTTGAACGTCGCCCTCGACATTCAAGCGCCGCCGTTTTCCGGTATTCACGTCGCCGACGGCGTGATACTGGCGACCGACGGCGTAATGCTGGTCGCCAAGAAGTTCGACGTAGTGTTTATGCGCGGCGAAGGCGCGATCTCGCCGAAAGCCGCGAAGGTGCTTGAGGCGCTGGCGGAGGCGACGTGGATCGGAAGCGTCGCCGTTGTTGGGAACCGCGTGACCGCGACCGCGCGAAGTACGCGGTATGAGGAGAACGTAGGCGAGGTGGCGGGCGAGTACTGCGAGGTGAAGTTGCCCGAATTCTACTGCCCGCGCGTCCCGATAGTGCGGATGCTCGCGGTGCTGACAGACGAGAGCCGCGGGTGGGTGCAGATCGTCGAGAATCCCCGGATAAAGAACGTCAAAGAGTGGAGCGTGAAGGAGTTCGTTGCGTTGATGAGTAATCCGCGCGAAGGATACGAACTCTTCCGATTGAAGGACATCGATGATGAGCACTGGTATAGTGTCGCCCAGTTGCGGCGCGGACTTCGACTGTTCGGAGCGAAGGCGCACCTAAGCGTGCGCCGCAACCGAGACGGCTGGTTATGCTTTGAGGATCGGTGGGGGCAGACGTTCGCAATCACTCCGTTCGTCAAGCGCAACTAGTCTCCAACGCAAGCGCCAGAGCCGCCGGACGCGCGTCCGGCGGTTTCTGTTTGTTCAGCAGTGTCACAACACCGTATAGAAATAAAAGAGAATGATGTGTTGTGACGGCAGCGCGGGCTTGGCGACGGCGGGGAAAAGAAAACCCCGCGCTTGTGAGGCGCGGGGGTTCGGGTCGGGTTCGTTGACTAGATGAGGCGCAGTTCCTCAAGAGCGTATCGCTGCTCGCTCTGCGCAGCTTCATCTAGGTTGCTGAATCGGTAGATTACGGCGCGGCTAGGTTCACCGAGGCTGTATTTTCGTTCCACAATATTGATCACGACCTCACCCTCGGATGTCTGATAAACGTAGTACGCTGTGCCGGAAAACCCGTCGGGGTTCACATCTTCAAACCAACCGAGTTCCTCGGCAACAATCTCGACAACGGTGTACTTGCCGGCGTCGTCGCCGGGCAGAAATGTTCGCTCGCCTTGCCAAATCTTGTAGGTCTGCATTTTAGGTTCCTCCTATGTGATAGCGTTGATTTACTGTGACTATACTCTACCACACCCCGCGCCGTTTGTCAATACCCAATTTTCGAGATTTCGCCGCGAATTTTCGGACTTGACAACCCGGCGCGTGTGTGGTATACTGAGCGCGTAGATGATATGCGAAAGGAGACCACGAATGCCCAAACGACGTTCTGCACCTAAGCCCCAACCCGCGCGCGAACTCCTCGTTGCGGAAGGCGAGGACTTCCGCATTCTGTTCGACCGCGAGTCGAAAGACTACGCGGTTGAGTACCGCGGACAGCCGGTCGGTTGGCGCGCGTCCGTGAGCGAGGCGCGGCGTCTGGTGGAACAGTTGCGGTACGAGGACGCGCGGCGCGGCGAGTAACAGACGATTCCCCTTCTCCTCCTCCCAGAAACCCCGTCGGCAACGGCGGGGTTTCTGGTTGTTCAGCAGTGTCACAACACTCGATCTTCTTTTATTTATACGCAGTGTTGTGACACCCGCCGCACCACCTGAAAGTAGTACTTCCCCGCGCCCGCCGTCGGATCATCAGCAGTGTCACAACACATCATCTTCTTTTATTATACGCAGTGTTGTGACACCCCGCGCTCGCGCCGCGATCTGGTGTACGAAAAGTCTGGGTTTTTGCAGTACAATTAAAGTGAGGGGCACACAGCGCCCCGCTGAAGAGAGAGGAGTAGGAGGGCATCACGTGAACCTTCCCTTTTCACAACCGTTGGACAAAGTGACCTACGGCGCGTTAGCCGCCGCAACCGTCGTCATTCTCGCGTGGGCGCTGCGTGAGTTCGCGGGGATCGATCTGCCCGCCGAGGTGCAGTCGGCGCTGGTGGTCATCTTCGGCTACGTCGTCTCGTATTACATCCCGCTAAGTGAGGTTGAGGCTAAAGCGATCGCTCAGACGTTCTACCGCAAATGACCGTTGACGAACTGCTGACAGACGAATCCCGCGCTGCGGTGTTGCGCGCGCTGCTGATGATCGTTCTCAACGAGAGCGACCCCGCAAGCGCGCGCGTTGCCGCCGCGCGGCTTTTTCTGTCGCAGTTCGATGAGCAACCGAACGCCGATCAGAACGTGCTGGTGATCGTTGATGAGGCGGCGTTCGTCAAAACGGTATGAGGTGCGATTGCCGCAATTGCACGCAGATCAGATCGCCGTCGCAGAACAGACCAGAAGCGCGCGGTTTGTGCATCTGCGCGCCGGGCGGCGGTGGGGGAAATCGCACTTATTGGCGCGAATGTTGGTCGAGGCGGCGTTGGTGCACCGGCAGACGGTCGGATATTTCGCTCCAACGTATAAGTTGATGCTGCCCGTCTGGGAACAAGTGCGACGAACGCTGCGTGCACCGGCAGCAACGGAATACAAAGCAGAGCGACGGATCGACACATCGACCGGCGGGCGCGTCGAGTTCTGGTCGCTCGACAATGAGGACGCGGGGCGGTCGCGCGGGTACGATCTGATTGTGGTGGACGAGGCGGGATTGGTCAGAAACCTAGAGACCATCTGGCGTGAGAACCTCATCCCCGCACTGCTCGACCGGCGCGGGCGCGCGGTGCTGGCGGGAACGCCGAAGGGACGCGGCGACTTCTGGCGCATTCACCAGACCGCGCTTGACGATCCTCGCTGGGCGACGATCCGGCGTTCAACGAGTGACAACCCGCGTCTCGACCCGGCAGATATTGCGCTGCTGCGATCCGCGATGACCGAGCGCGCCGCGCGTCAAGAACTCGACGCCGAGTTCTTAGATGACGGCGGCGCGGTGCTCCGCAACGTCCGCGCGTGCGTCGGCGAGATCGTCCGCAGCAACGAGGCTGCGGTGATCGGCGTTGACTGGGGGCGCTACGAGGACGCAACCGTATTTGCCGCGCTTGACCCGCAGACGCGGTGCATCGTTGACGTAGAGCGTCTCGTTGATGTTGATTTTGCAACCCAGCGCCGCGCGCTGGTCGCGTTCTGGAAGCGCAACGGCGGCGGCGCGGTGATTGCGGAAGCGAACAGCATCGGCGCGCCGAACATCGAAGAATTGCAGCGCGCCGGGCTGCCCGTCCAGGCGTTTACAACGACGGTCGCTTCAAAGCCGCTGCTGATTGACACCCTCGCGCTCGCGTTGGAGCAGCGAACGATTGTGCTGCCGGAATTGGACTGGCTGCTCAACGAACTGGAGATGTACAGCGTCGATATTTCCGCGTCCGGTCGCGCCCGCTACAGCGCGCCGGAGGGGTGTCACGACGACGGTGTGATCGCGCTGGCGCTGGCGGTGTGGGGCGCGGCGCGCGGCGCCGAGGTGCTGTTTGATGTCTAAGTCGGTTGCACAACTGGTGCTGTCGCAGAGCGAGCGCTACGACATCAAGGCGCTGAACCTTGAAGATTTTCTTCCGTCCGCGTGGACGGGCGTGTTCACCGGTGACGGCGACGCGGTTGATGTCGAGACGGCGTATGAGCGCGTCGCGGTGGTGCGGACGGCGGTGACGCTGCGCGCCAACGCCCTCGCGTCGCTGCCGTGGGAGATTACGACGCGGCGCGGTACGCTGGTCGCATTCGACGCCGAGCGACTGGCTGCGCTCATTCGCGGAATTGAGATCGATCTGTGTCTGTACGGCGCGGCGTATCTGCTGCGCGACCCCGCCGCGCCGCTCGGTCTCCGTCGTCTGCACCCGCGTACCATCACTCCGATCACCGACGCAAAACGCGGGCTGGTCGGGTTCACCCGCCGTGTGAACAACACAGAAGTGCGGCTTGAACCGGAAACAGAACTACTGCACATCTGGGAACCGTCGGTGAGGAGCGAGGTTGAACCCGGCGTCGGGTTGGTGACGACCGCGCTGACCCAAGCCCGCGCACTGCTGGCGGCGGAGCGCTACCAGACGGCGTACTTCGAGCGCGGGGCGGTGCGCCCCACCGTCTGGATGTTCGCCCAGCGCCCCACCGACGCCGAGCGGTCGCGGTTTGAGCAGTGGCTGCGCCAACTCGTCAGCGGCATCCGCAACGCATTCCGGCATCTCGCGCTGTCGAGCGAGATCAAAACGGTGACGCTGGGCGATACACTGTCCGACGCGATCCAGCCGGAACTGCTCCGGCGCGCAGCGGAAGTGATGATTACTGCGTTTCAAGTTCCAATGTCGCTGGTGTTCTCGAACGCCAGCAACTACGCCACCGCTCAGCGTGATTATCAGACGTTTATCCTACTGACGATCCTCCCCCGCACGCGCGAAATTGCAGCGATGCTGCAACCGCATTTTGCCGCGTACAATCAGATTTTACGCTGCAACGAGGCGCGCATTGACGCGGTGCAGAACTCGGAACTGGAAAAAGCGGAAGCGATCCAGAGACTCACCGGGCAGCCCGTGCTGACGCTGAACGAAGCCCGGGCGCGGCTTGACCTCCCGCAGTTCGTTGAGGACGCGGCAGACCAAGAACTACTGCGTCTGCGTAACCGGTTGGCGATTGCGCGGGAAGCAGTTGCTGCCGGTCTCGATACGAGAACGGCACTGCGGCTGGCGGGCGTCAACGGCGCGGTAAGTGAGGAGCCGGCGGACGTTGAAGCGAAATCGCTGAAGAAAGACGAAGCCGAACCGGAACTGATGCCGCACGAGGTGCAACTGTACCGCGACCTCAAGCGCGCATTCCAGCAACTGCGCGGGATCGTCCTCGACGGCGCGGATGAGATTACGGCGAAGGAATTCAACGAGATACTGTACCCCGCGATGCGCCGCAACATCGAGACAATCGCGCGTCTGTTCGCCGACGAAATGCGGGTTGAGGTCGGCGTAACCGTCAACGTCGATGCGCTGCTCGCAGACTGGGCGGAAGAAGCGACGCGCCGCCAGGTGGAAGAATTGCTCTATCCGTACACGCGCGACTACATCGCCCGCGCCGTCGCCGCGTGGCGACGGATGCCGGGCGCCGACCGCGCCGAACTCGTTGCAATGATCGAACCGGTCGTTGGAGCGAAGCGCGCCGAGACCGTCGCGATTACCGCTGCAACCGAAGCGGCGACGGCGGGCGTGCGGGCGTATCGTGAAGGGATGCGCGCAGAGCATAATCTGGAGTACGTGATGATCTGGGAGACCGCAAACGACGAGCGGGTGTGTCCGATCTGCGGCGCGCTCCACGGCAAGCGCGAGGACGAGTGGGGCGGGCGTTCCGGTCCGCCCGCACACCCGCGTTGTCGTTGCGGGGTGCGACTGGAGCGGATCGATGCGGGTTAGCGTCTCTGTCGATCTCAACAACGCACTGCGCAAACTGCTGCCGCGTTCGGCGCGGATCGAAGCCGCGCTCGACGCGGGCGCGACCGCTGCGCACGGTATGATGCAAATCTATCCGCCGCCGCCCGCGGGTTCACGCTACCGGCGCACCGGTAACTTACGGCAGAAATTGCGGATCAAGAAACTGTCGAAAACATCGCGCATCGTCGAGAATACCGCGTCCTACGCGCGGTTTGTGTACGGAATGCCGCAAGCGCGCGTCCATCGCGGGCGCTGGGCGTCGGTGCGGGATGCGGCGGAAGCGGCGAAGAAGGAAGCAATTGCGGTGCTGAAGGAGAGGGGGAGGTGAAATGACGGAGTGGCAGACCGCGCCCGGCGCGGCGTTGAAGGCAGTCGAGGGCGGCGACGTTGAGGGCTTGCTGGTGGTGTTCGGCAGTCCCGACGCCGTTGACCTTGAAAACGAGTTCTTCACAAAAGAAACCGACTTTGGTCGTCTGCGCGAAACCCCGATCTGGCTGAACCACGCGCAGCCGGTCAAAACGGCGAGCGGGGTTATCCTCATCGAGGATCAGATCGGCTACGGCGCGCTGGAACTGACCGACGAGGGAGTTATTATCCGCGGGCTGCTCGACGCGAAATACCGCTACCTCGCGCAGATCGCGCCGGAGTTGGGCTGGTCGAGCGGTACGGCGGCGCATCTGGTGGTGCGTCAACCGGTCGGGAACGCGCTGCACATCAAACGCTGGCTTTTAGGGCTGGACGCGAGCATCACGCCGACGCCCGCCGAGCCGCGCACAATGATACGGAATTACCGGTTAGTTATCAGATGAAGGAGGAGACGAAGGAGATGACGGAAATTGTAATGAACCAGGCGGAACTCGCTGCCGAAATCGCCGCGCGGCTGCGTGACGAAGTGGCGGCGGCGGTGAAAGCGCAGAGCGTCGGCGTGGCGACCGGCGCGCCCGCTGCGGAAGACGGCGGATCGTTCGGCGACTTCTTGAAGTGCGTTGCAACCAACGACGTTCAGCGGTTGCGCGCGGTCTACAAGAGCGCAAAAGCGTTGGACGAAACGACCGGCGCGAGCGGCGGGTTTCTGGTGCCCACTCAGTTCGAGGAGCGTATCCGCGCGGTCGGCGCGCCAATGCTGTTCGACCAACTTGTTGCCGCCGGGCGCGGTCCGTTGATGCTGCGGACGAACGCAGCAGAGTTGGCGCTGCCGGTGCTGGAGCAAGACCAAGCGCCGAACGTCGAAAGCAGTGCGCTGGTCGGCGGAGTGCGGCTGATCTGGCGCGAACAGAGCGCAGACGTTCAAGAGAGCGAACCGAAGTTCGAACAGCGCATCTTCCGCCCGCACGCGGCGGACGCCTACGTTGCCGCCTCGACCGAGTTGATCACCGACGCGCCGCAGGCGTTGGAAGACACGCTCGTTACGCTGTTCGGGCGCGCCTACGCGGCGCTCAGGGCGCGGGTGATGCTGCGCGGCACCGGCGTCGGTCAGCCGCGCGGGATTATCGGGCACCCGGCGTCGATCAGCGTCGCACGCTCCACCACCGGCACACAAGTTGAGCGTGACACCGACACCATCCTCGCAATGATCCAGCGCCTGCTGCCCGGCAGCGCAACCGCCGTCTGGATCGCCCATCCGTTCTGGAGGGCGCGGTTGATGGCGACGCGGCTTGCGGAAACGCTGCTCTATACGGTCAACGGACAGTCGCTCGTGTACGGCGATACCCTCGCGGGCATACCGATTGCGTACAGCGAGCACCTGCCGGCGGTAACCGGCGCGGGATCGCTCATCCTCGCCGATCTGTCGTACTACGCGATGGTGGAGCGCGCATCGTTCAGCGTTGCGTTCAGCGAGCACGTGCGGTTTTTGAAACGCCAGTCCGTCTGGCTGTTCGGTGTGCGGATCGACGGCGCGCCGCTCGTCAACGCGCCGCTGATCCTCGCGGACGGCGCGGGCAACAACACCGTCAGTCCGTTCGTTGAGATCGCGGCTGGTACGTAATAGGCGGGGTGTCACAACACTCTATAGAAATAAAAGAAGAACGGGTGTTGTGACACTGCTGATGACCGGAAGGCGGGGAGTACTCCATTCGGGTTAGGCGACGGTCGGGCGGACTGTCACAACACAGCATAGAAATAAAAGAAGATGCGGTGTTGTGACACTGCTGATGACCAGCCCGCGCCCGGCGCGGGCGTCACAACAGTCAAGGCTGTCACAACACTCTCTATAAATAAAGAAGAAGCAGGTGTTGTGACGGCGACGGGTTACGGATCAACGGTTGAACAATAGCGGGCGCTGTCACTACCGGCGTTGTGACGGCGCACGAGAGGAGGAGCATACAATGCTTGTTCAGGAGACCATTCAGCCGCTGTTGCGGTACTTCAGCGCAGGCGTCACGCAAGATACGAACACACCGGTCGTTAGCATCGCAAACGCTCAGGCGGTGCGGATCGTTGCGCACACCGGAGCCGTAGCAGGGTCGGCGACGCTGCGGGTGTTCGTAAATAACGTGAACGACATAACCGGCGCGGTTCAAATACCGAGCAAGGCGGTTCCGTTGGCGTCGAACTCGTCTTACGAGATTTTCGTTTCCGGCGCCGAGGCATACGCAGCGATTGCGCGCGCGGCGTTTCTGTACGTACAAATCGACGTAGTGGAGAACTCGTCTCCGATCGTTCCGATCGCAATCGAAGTCTCGGCGTTCCCGGGGCGCAGCGTTCCCACGTCGCTGCCGGCGAACTGGACGCGCGTGCTGTGAGGTAAACGGTGTACGCAACGCCGGCGCAACTCAAAACGTATCTCGGCGTCACATCAGCGTCTGATGACGCGCTGCTGACCGATCTGCTCGTGCGCGCTACGTCGATGATTGAGCAGATGACGCGCAAAACGTTTGCTGCGCCAACGGCGACATCCCGGACGTTCGGGCGCGAACTGATGCTGTGGGACGGACTGCTGAAGCGGGATTATCTGCTGTTGCCGTCGGGCGTCTACGTCGCATTGCTGGTCAGTGCGACCGACGGCGACAACGCAGCGATCCCGCCGACGGAGATCGACACGCACCCGCCCGACGCGCCGTATACGGTGCTGGCGCGGCGTGACAAGCGCTGGTGCGGCGCGTCGCAGCAGGCGACGATCACCGCGCGCTGGGGGTACAGCATCACCCCGCCCGCGGATATTGTCCACGCGACAATCCGGCTCGCCGCGTGGCTGTACCGGCAGCGTGGGACGGCGAACGACCCGGATCGCCCGACGGTGGCGGACGGCGGGTTAGTGCTGCTGCCGTCGGCGCTGCCCGACGACGTTCGTTCAGTATTGGAGCGCTACCGCGATGTCGTATAGTTCCGTTATCGACATCATCGAACTGCTGGCGGGACTGGCGGTGCAGTACAACAGCGCCGTCGTACCCGTCCGGCGACTGACGACACAGCCGAACTGGTCAGACGCCGCGCAGTTGCCGGTGCGGATTATTCCGACGCTCGGCGGACTGCGGCTGATCGAGGGCGGGGTGTACACCCCCACGCGCGCGACGCGGGCGGTGTGGGAGATCGATGATCTGCTGCTGGTGCGCGATGTCGGGATGGGGCGCGGTGTTGCGGATACGGCGGCGGCGCTGGTTGACTATATCGAAGACTACGTTGCGCGACTGCGGTTCGCGTGGCTCGCGCGCGGCGACGTGCAATTACTCAACGTGAGCGGAATAATCGACGTTATTCGGTACGGCGAGCGGGCGTATGAGGGCGTTGCGATGACGACGAGGTTCGCACATCTCGTACGCGCGCCGTCGAGTTAGGAGGGTAGGAGATGTCGCACTCTGGAGTTCTTGCCGGGCTGTACGCCGGTAATTTCGCGGTCGAGATTTCGACCGATGCTACGACCTGGACGGCAGTATCTAATGCAACGGTGAAGGTAGACGACGTTGAACTGAACCGACCTTCCGGTGAGGCGTATGTCGGCGGATCAAGCGACTACGCGACGATCACTGTCGGCAAGCGAGAGCCGGTTGAACTTACACTGACGTTTCTCTACAACGAAGCGGCGAACTCTGCCGCGAACACCATCTTTGACCGGTTCCAAAGCGCCACGCCGACCCTCGGCGTGCGCTGGTCGCCGCGCGGGCTGGTCGGCAGCGCCCGCGCGTATGGAACGAGCAATGATGGCGGGACAACGTTTGGATTGGGGGTGATTACCGGCGTGACGCTCAGCGCGCTCGATCCGAGCGACGCCGAACCCTACGTTGCGATGGTGACGGTGCGAACGCCGTCAATCCGCCAGTACACGCTCGCTGCGAGCGACCCGACCAACCTCAATCCGGCGTCGTAAAAGGAGGATGCTATGACCAAACCGGCAGAGATTTACGACATCGACACTATTCGCGTCGACCGAAGCGCGTTGACAATCCGCGACGCCGCAAGCGTGCTCAACAACGAACTGACCGCGCCGGTCGTGGCGCGTTTGGTGAGGAAAGCAATCGGGGATCAGGCGGATCGGTTCCCGCTGCGCGCGCTGAAGACGGTGTACGAGCGGGTGCTGCCGCAGATTTTCGAGCCGGACGAGGCGGTTCGGTCGCGGGTGGCGGGGCTGGTTCCCGCAGTCGGCGAGATCACCCTCGGCGAGTATCACGAGTTTCTGGACGCAAGCGAGCGTAAAATTGCGTTCCCGCCGGTCGCGGCAACGCTGCTCATCAAAGCCTACGGCGAGGACATTCTGAACGAACCGTATGCCGCCGCCGCGCTGTTGCTCAAAAAGATTTTTGACAGCATCGGCGATGAGGGAAACGAGTGATGCGGGCGACGGCGCTGGGTCTGTTCGACCTCGCGCCGTTGCCCGCCGCGTACACTGAGTTGGTGTTATGTCGGGACATCTACCACTGCCCGCCGGACGCGCTTGACCGGCAACCGCTCCGGCGCGTGGCGCAGCATCTCGCCGCGCTGCGCGCGGAACGGCGGTATCAGGCGATTACGACGGAGCATCAGCGGAAGAAGCGCCGATGAGCGATGTCGTCATCAAACTGAGCGCAGTTGACGCTGCAAGCGGCGTGCTGGAGCGCGTCGCCCAGAATGTTCGCGGCGTCGGGCAAGCCGCAAGCGCGCAGCACGGCGCGTTCGGCGCGCTGGAGCAGGTGGCGGTCGGCGCGCTGCGGCAAATCGGCGCGGCGGCGGTCAATCTGGCTGCAACCGGAGTTGCAGCCCTCGGAAACCAACTGCGTTCCAGTATCGACGTTGCCGCGAACTTCGAAAGTGCGCTCTTCAAGTTTCAAGCCGTCGCGGGCGACTCGCTGACGAAGGCAGGGCTGTCGTTTGACGATGTGAAGGCGAAGGCGCTTGAACTCGGCTCGTCAACGCAATTCAGCGCGCAACAAGCGCTGGACGCGATGACGGAGTTAGTCAAAGGCGGCGTCAACGTCAAAGATGTGCTGGGCGGCGCGACGGATGCGACTCTTGCGCTTGCGGCGGCGGCGCAACTCAACCTCGCCAACGCCGCCACAATCGTTGCGAAGCAGTTGGGCGTCTGGGGCGATACCGGCGTGACCGCCGCGAACGTCGCCGATCTCCTCGCGTCCGCCGCGAACGCGAGTACGGTGGACGTTGAGGAACTCGCGCTCGGTCTGGCGAACGTCGGCGGCAGCGCAAAAGTCGCCGGGTTGTCATTTCAGGAAACCGTCCAGACGATGGCGCTCATCGCGCCCTCGTTCAGCAGCGCCGCAGATGCCGGTACGTCGCTCAAAACATTCCTTCAGCGCTTGATCCCGACGACAAAAGATGCAACGCGGATGATGGTCGAGTTGGGGCTGGCAACGGAAGACGGGAAGTCGAAATTTTTCGACGCGAAAGGCAACTTTATCGGGATGGAGGCGGCGGCTCGGTTGTTGCACGACGCAACGAAAAACCTCAGCGAGGAGCAGAAATTTCTCGCATTGAACACCATCTTCGGAACCGACGCAATCCGCGCGGCTGCTGCAATCGCGGGCGCGGGCGCTTCCGGCTACAACGAGATGGGTCAAGCGATGAAAGACGCCGGAGGCGCGGCGCAGGCGGCGGCGATAATGCAGCAAGGATATAAGTTCACGTTGGATCAGTTCAACGCGGCGGTGGAGACGCTTCAGATCACCGTCGGCGGCGCGCTGTTGCCGCATCTCACGCAGTTAGTCGCAGTTGCGGCGGAAGGCGTCAATACGTTCACCGCCTGGGCTTCCGGCATCCTCAGCGCCGCCGATCCCGTCGCGGCGTTGGCGGCGCAGATCGGGCTGGTCGGGGTGACCACCGGCAGCGTGCAGCAGACGGTCGCCGCTGCTGCGGCTGCGATCTTCGCAGCGTGGGACACGCTGAGCGCCGCGCTTGCGCCGTCGGCGCAAACTGCGTGGGACGCGGTGCAGTCTACGGTGCAGACCGCGCTTGCCGCAGTGCAGCAAGCAGTGTCGTTTGCGACTGCGTTGGTGGTGCGTATCTGGAACGCCCACGGCGCGGATATCCTCGCGTTTGCGCGAAAGACGTGGGACGGGGTGATGAGCGTCGTCACCGCTGCCGCGCGGTTCGTTCAAGCCGCGATTGAAGCGTTGGTCGCGGCGGCGCAGTGGGTGTGGCGCAATTTCGGAAACGAGATCACCGCCGTCGCGCGGTTCGCGTGGAACCTCATCAAAACACTGACCGAAACCGCACTCGCCGTACTGCGTGGACTGTTCGAGGCGGGAACCGCAGCGCTGCGCGGCGACTGGAGCGCGGCGTGGGAGGCGATCAAGCGCGTCGCCGAAGCGTTGTGGAACGGGATACGCACATCTGCCGAACATCTGATGAACACGCTATCGTCGCTGTTTCAGTCGCTGTACCCGCGTCTCGAAGAGGCGTTCCGTCACGCGATTGCGGGCGCGGCGTCGCTCGGCGCGGCGCTGATCGACGGAATACGCAGCGGTGTGGAGAGCGCGGCGCGTTGGTTGGCGGATGCAGCGGCGAGAGCAGCGGCAGAGGCGCTTGACGCGGCGAAGCGGGCGCTCGGTATTCACTCGCCGTCGCGCGTCGCGGCGCGCGAGGTCGGCGTACCGCTCGCCGAAGGTATTCTGCGGGGATTGACCGAGGGGTTAGCGCCGCTGCCGCTGCTCACGCGCGACGCGGTGACGCAACCGCCTCCGGCGTCGGCAACGGTCAACGTCGGCGGCATTACCGTCAACGCTGCGCCGGGAATGGACGAGCGGCGGGTTGCAACTCTGGTACGCAGCGAGATCGATAACCTCACGCGGTTAGCGCGTTTCGGGAGGGTGTGATGAGAATACGGAAGATCGGAACGCTTGTGTTCAACGCGGATACGAACATCATCGTTGACGCAACTAATCAAGACGCGCCCGGCGTCGGGTTCAACGCGAATGCGCTTTTTGACCCGCAACCGTTTACGGCGGAAATTGCGTTCCGGCGCGCAACGCGCCAGGGCGCACTCGGCGCAGTGAACGCGCTTGCGCGCGAACTGTACAGTTACGCGCAGCGACGGCGAGACAACCTTCCCGCAGTTGCGGGCGGCGCGGAAGTGATCATCGACGACGCAAGCGGCAGTGCAACGCTGGCAGCGCACCTTCGTGACGCAGCCGTCACTCTGTCGAGCGTCGAGACGACCGCAACCGGCGTGATCGCGCGGGTGCGGGTGACGGGAACGCTGGTCGCTCCGTTTCTCAGTACTACGAGTTTGCTGAATTCATTTTCGTCACTGCGACCATACGAACGTCGAACTATATCGCTGCCGGGATTAGGCGATGAATATCTTTACAAAAACGGATTTTATTGTTTCATCTCGAATATGCCGGGTCTCTACAATGCGCTGTTTGCAGCCGAGGAGCGGGAGAGCGCAACAGGGGGAAGCCGTATCCAGGCGATCAATACAACGTCGGTTTCAAGCGGGATTACGACGGAGACGTGGAACGCAAACTGGGCGACGTTGACGCGCGCGCGGTTCTCGTCTGCGACGAGCGGAACGATCACCTACCCCATCTCCACGACCATCCCGGCAGACGTATACCGCCTGTTCATCGAGATTTTCTGTCCAACCACACCGGCGGCAAATGCGCGTTATCTCATCGGTTGGGAAGGACAGCCGCAGATTGCGGAAACGATAACGGCAGGTCGCTCGTGGTATATGCCCGCGCTCATTACCCGCGACGGCGCACCGATCACGGTGACCCTCGAAGTCCAGAACGTACCGAGCAACACGCTGGTAATGCCGCTCATCCTCATCCCATCCGACGGCGTTTCCGTCTGGAACATCGTCACGCCGCCGACGCTCATCGTGTTTCATATGTATGACCCGCAATACGCCCTTCCGCGCCCTTTCCGAACTATTCCGATCGGAACGATTTACGGCGCGCCGGGGTTTGTTTCGAGTCGTCACATTACGGTGTTTCTCGGTATGACGACGGCAAATCACAACGACCTCACCGGCGCATCCGCCAACTTGGACGTGCGCTCGTATCGAATCGAACCCGCCGCGTTCGCGTGAGGAGGCGGCTATGCTTGTTGCAATCGCCGAACCGCATCAACAATTCCCCGTCCCGCTCACCGTCGCGGACTACGAGTTCTCAACGTCTGATGACGGCGACGAGCGCGGGCGCGTCACGCTGCCGCCGGGCTATGCGCGCTCCGGCGTGATGACGCAGATCGGCGATGAGTTGATCGTCTATTGCACGCAACTCTCGCGCACCGTCTGGCGCGGACAGATCGAGCGGATCGAGGAAGCGCGTGACGGCAGCATCACCTGGCACGCGCTGGGGTTCGGCGCATTACAGCGCGAGGCGCGGATTTCGGTCGTGCAGAATGTGTTTACTACGACGAAATGGAAGCCCGTCAGTTCCGGGTTTATGCCCAACAGCGGCTACAATTCGCGCCCCGACCTGTGGGAGTATGAATTTATTCCAGGCAATTTGTTTATATCTATACGGATAGTAACAAAGAGAACGTTTACAATTTCAAATTCAACGCTTTTCTTCGTCGCGTATTTGTACGCTCAACCGGAACGCTACGCAACGATCACATCAAACGAGCGTCTATATGTAGGAGTAACTACAACGGGTCTGGCGACCGGCGTATGGGTCGCGCCGGTGACGGCTATTCCACAACCGAATACGTACACGCTGACGCTCGGCACATTCTCCAGCATCAACAACGAAGGGGTCATCACAGCATCGACGTGTTACGGCTGGGTCGTCGGCGTGCGGGCGTCCGGCAACGAAACGACCGTGGGGGCGACGTCTGTTGCGTTTCTTGCGAGAATCAACGACCCCGGCGCCGGCGGAATCAACGCCGAATTGCTCTCTACCGCGCTGATCGCACGCGGCGGATGTTGTGACATCTACCTGCCGTCTCAAACGATAGTTGATATAGAAAACCCGAACGCAAACCTACGCGAAATTATCGAGCACGTCAGAACCGATTATTCGTCCGTCAGGTACCATCTCAAGCGCTTCCTGCGCGACCGACCGCGCCCGGTTATCGACCTTCGCTCGGATAGTACACTGGTCTGGCGCTTCCCGGAAAAGACGCGCGTCGTTGATATTTCCAAAGCGCCATCTCGCGTATTTGCGCAATATCGCGGCTACTGGACGGATCATCTGACCGCGACGACAACGATACAATCGTTAGAATCGCGCCGCCGACTTGCCCGGCGCGTCGCCGGCGTCGGCGAATACGGCAGCAAGACGACTGCAGACGCGCGGCGCGACGAGGCGGCGATTGCGCTGGATCGCCAGATCGCGCCGTTGACGGTCGAGTTGGACAATTCGCGCTACGA
>Ga0308395_1000528_pt1 | contig 29590 bp, 29 predicted proteins | sample Hotspr20SampleP4_FD_202097 | JGI IMG/M metagenome (GOLD analysis project Ga0308395, IMG submission 202097) | Hot spring phototrophic mat microbial communities from Mushroom Spring, Yellowstone National Park, Wyoming, United States - 20050930_P4 ...
TCCCCATCAACTCGGCCTGTGCCAACACGTGACCTTTCATCGCGTCCAACAGCTGTTGCTTGGTAGCTCTGGGCGGCAGATTGAGCGTGGTGTCGAGTGCGTAGAGCTTGAAGAAATAGCGGTGTGTACCGGAGGGCGGGCAAGGGCCGCGATAACCGGTCTGCTGCCAGCCGTTCAACCCTTGACGGCTGCCATCCGGTAGCTGGCCATCGGTGGGCACCCCTTCGGGCAGAGATCGCACCGTAGCGGGCAAGTTGTAGATCAGCCAATGCACCCAGTCGCCCGCCGGTGCGTCCGGGTCGTCGCAGATGAGTGCAAAACTCTGGGTACCTGCGGGTGGGTCGCTCCAGCTGAGGGGTGGCGAGATATCCTTACCGCGGCAGGTATATTGTGGCGGTATGGGCTGACCATGGCCAAAAGCGCTGCTGGTTAACTGGAAAGCCATCGTTGCACCTCCTTGTTCAAGCAGTACCGTGGGAGTCGGTGTCTGGGGCGGCGCCAATTGACACGCGACCAGAATCAACGCCGTCCCAAGACCTACGATCAACCAACCCAGATGCCTCACCATTGTGCTCGCTCCTGATAAAACAACATTCCGCCAAGAAGGATGCGGAAAAAATCTCCATCATCCTCCACTTTTTGGGGAGATCGGACTGATGCGCGCTACGTTCTGGGACCTCTGCTCAAATTCTATCACCCTATCTCATCCAAAAGGCGACGCACACCCAGAGGGATCAGGTCACCCGCTACGCCGCTGCCTTGCACGTCCATTCCCACCAGGTAGAGGCCAGGTACGGGCGTGTGTATCGCCAGTCTTTGTTGGCCTGTCTGTCCAAAAGTCTGGGCCGTTTCCGTGCCCGGCCAACCATCGGTGAAGAACATGGGCAGGTGCCATACCAGCACGGTGTCGAGATGGGGAAACAGCCTATGCAGGTCGTCGAGGGCCAGGGCGAGCTCGGCCTTGCGGTCGGCACTGTGGAGAGGCAGGAAGGCATCATACAAATGCAAACCATCCCGGCTGAGGGAGGGATCAAAGCGCGTCGGCGAGAAGATGCCCGCTATGCGCTGACAACCCGGGGTCATCAGGATGGGGGCATCCTCAAACAGGGGCCCGCGTGTGGCAAAGAAGATGGCGGCGCATTCGACCCCCTTGAGCGATCGCAATCGTGCACAATAGTCTGCCGGCAGGTTATCGCTGCCGAGGAGGCGGATCAGGGCAGATGGCCCGGCATTGTGTACGACGACGTCCCCGGTGATCTGTTGTCCATCTGCCAGCTCGATCCCACATGCCCGCCCTTGGGTCAACAGGATGCGCTGCACACGGCTGCCCAGGTGAAGCTCTCCGCCGTGTGCTTTCAATGTATGTACCAACGCGTCAATGATCGCCACTACCCCTCCTGCCGGCATAGCAAAGTCCGTCCCTGCTGCCGCGCTATCCAACACGATTTGGATGAATTCATTGGCCGGCATCGCCCGACTGCTCACCCCTGAGGCGGTAATCGCTATGGCGTCCACAACTGCCAGCAGGTTGGTGTCCGGGCAGAAGCCGGCCACGTAATCGTGCGCGCTCACATCTTCCGGTACACCCCGTCGTGCGCGAACAATCGCACGCATCCAGGCACGATATCCTTCGGGTGGCAACATTTGCTGGAGGGATGCATAGTGCCGGCCATCTGGAAAGCGGATCGCGTATTGCTCGCGTAACCCTATATCACGCAGGGAAATATAACGTAAGCCGTCTCCTTCCGGATTCTGACCGATGCCCAGTTCGGCCAGGAAGCGCCCGATATGGCTCTTGGGGCCCAAGCTCGTCCACGCAGCGGTGGTCACGGCGGCGCCGCGGTAGGAAAGCTCGGTATAGCGTCCTCCCGGGAAGCTCAATTGCTCAAACACCGCGACGCGATGCCCCCGGCGCGCTAATGCGGCCGCGGTCATCAATCCCCCGATCCCCGCGCCGATGACGAGCACGTGATAGTGTGGGGCGATGTTGTGTCGTAGTGGACGGAGCTCCCTGTCCGGCACGAAACAGCGATGCGGGCAGGCATAGTAGCACAGATTGCAATCCGTACACCGCTCAGGAAGCAAATAGGCCCAGCCATCTGTCGCCAGAGCGTCCTGGGGGCAGACCATCACACAATAGGCACATCCTGAGCAGCATTCGCGCAACAGCCTCACCGGCGATTCACCTACTGCGGTTTGCTCGCGACCAACACGTGCCAGTCGCCACGCTGAACCGTCTTGCCGTCCTGATTGATCACGCTCACGTCGAAAATCACCAGCCCGCCTCCCAGGCGCGCCATCGGCTTGGTCTCCCGGCATACTGCTTTCACGTGAACCGTATCGCCGATAAAGACGGGCAGACTGAATTTCCAGGACAATTCACGGAAGGCGAGCGCGGTGCCCTCGATAAAGCCCAGACGCGCTGCCAGTCCGGTGGCGATCGAAAGCACCAGCATGCCATGGGCGATGCGCCTTCCGTAAGGGGTTGTGCGGGCAAATTCCTCGTCCGTGTGCAGCTGGGTGTAATCCCCCGAAAGCCCGGCAAACATCACCACATCCGCTTCGGTGATCGTGCGCGCCGGGCTGATCTGTTCTTTACCTATTTCGAATTCCTCAAAATAAAGTCCACGTGGCCGCATCGTTTGTCTCCCCAACGTGCAGATATTGTCAATTGAAATCCGTTGCAGGCTGTCTCACATGGCCAAAGCGTCGTACAGACAATCCAAGCTGAGCGTCTGGCAGACCGAGTCGTTGTGCTGAAGCGTCAGCGCGGCAGCTGCTGCTCCCAGTCGCACGGCCTCATCAATCGGAAAGTTGTTGATCAAACCAAAAACGACCCCTGCCGTCAAAGCATCGCCGGCACCGGTACGATCCACCACCCGCGTCTTGACCGCCGGGATGTGACCGCTCACTTCAGGGGTCGCATAGCATACCCCTAGTTCGGCCAGCGTCACAATCGCGACCTGAACACCCATCGCAACCAACTGTTTGGCGGCGGCGATTCCATGGGCACGGGTGTTGCGCAATGTGCGCTCACACAACACCGCTGCCTCGGAGATATCCGGCGTCACCATAAAGAGGTCGGACAAATAGGGCTTGAGATGGCTCGCAAGCGGCACCGAGGTGGGGTCTGCAATGACCGGAACGCCGCATTTCTTTGCCTCACGCATCAGGGTTTGCAAGCTGGCCGGAGGCAGGTTGGCGTCTATGACGATCATCGCAGCGGTGCGAATGAGGCGCCGGTGATTGTAAATGAAAGAGGGTGTGAGCAACTTCATAATCTCCATATCATCGACCGAGAGCACCAGCTGACCCTCCTGGTCATAGATGGCCATATAGGCTGCCGTATGATGGTCAGCGCTTTCGATCATATAGGAGACATCGACACCGGCATCGGCGGTTTGCTCTCGCACCCGTCTGCCCGAACGTCCTTTGCCGACCGCGGAGAGCAGGATGGCTTTCTCACCCAAGCGAGCCAGGTTTTCAGCGACGTTTCGCGCACAGCCGCCATTGCTGACGTAGATGGTGCCGGGGTTGCTGGTGCCCATGTGCAAAGGGCCGGCAACATAGCCTTTGGTATCCAGTCCGGCTGCTCCGATCACCAGGATGTGGGAATGTTGCCTGTTCAGCATGACAGTGGGGCTTTCTTGTCAGTCGTTGCGCCTGACCCGGTTTTCATCACCCATGGTCTGATAACACTATACATCACTTCGGGGAGCGCGGCAAAACCCTGTTCCATTGAGCGAAAGGGCATATGCGAATGAGCAGTGAGCATCACTTTGGGAAGATGAGGCAGGAAGGTGGCAAGCTTGCAAACTGTGTAGCCCCATCTGAGCCGCACGTGCCTCAGACAATCGCGATGCCGCTGGGCACGGGCAGCTCAGATGGAGCTTGCGCGCATCGGCGTTTCACCTGCTCCCATAACGGGGTATTATGAGGGGATATACCGATCGCCGGAGGCTAAAACCGGGAGATTCTGTGTCTTAAGTTGACAGGCAGCGCTCAGAAGCCCAGCAGAGAGGGGTCCTCCATCATCTCGGGATGCCATTGTTGCTGGAGCACTTCCACTTTCACTGGCAACCCTGCTGCCTTTTCGGCGACCTCATGCACCTGCTTTACCATCCACGGCGCAAAAGGACAGAAAGGTGTGGTGAGCACCATTTTCAGGACAATGGGTGAGACACTTGTATTAATCTCGCGGATCAGCCCCAATGCGATCACATCGAGGTGGAGCTCAGGATCCACCACACGGCGCAGCGCCTCGCGGATCTTCTCCTCTAACGGCGCTTCAGTTTGCTGCCCATGTTCTTCGGTCATTGTGATTCCCTCACGATTTGAGATAACGAATTAGCTTTCCTCTCGCGGCGCGATCAAGATATCGCCGTCTTCGATTTTGACCTGATAGGTGGGTACAGGACGATAAGCTGGCAACGAACGCACCTGACCGGTGCGCACATCGAAACGGGCCCCGTGGCGTGGACAGACGATCACATCACCTTGGAGCGCTCCCTCGACCAGCGGGCCGCCGTCGTGGGTGCATATATCGCTAAGGGCGTAATATTCGCCCTCGATGTTGAACAAGCCCACCGGTGTGCCGTCGTATTCCACCCGCATTTTTTGACCCGGTGCCAGATCGGTCGTTCTCGCCACCCGCACGAAACGACTCATGCTACCTTTTCTCCACCGATAATGCACTGAATATGCCAAAGATCATTCTTCATCCATTGTACCGGCCAGACCATAGATGGCACCCTTGAGCACTTTGAGCGATAGCAGAGCACACTTAATGCGCACCGGACCCAGCTGGATCCCCAAAGCGTCCAGGATGTCCTGCTTGCTGATGGCCTTGGCCTCTTCAAGGGACTTTCCCAGCACCATTTCGGTCAGCATCGATGCAGAGGCTTGGCTGATGGCACAGCCTTCGCCATCGAAGCGCACTTGCTCAATCACCCCTGTTCCGTTCACCTTCAAGTCCATGCGAATCCGGTCGCCGCACAAAGGGTTGTCGTCCTGGAAGGTGTGGGTAGCGTCTTCCAATGTCCCTTTGTTACGTGGGTTGCGATAATGATCGAGAATGATCTCGCGATATAGGTCATCCATTGGGAGCTTCACCTTTCGAACAAACGGCGCACCATATCGAGCGCCTCGACCAGTCGATCGATTTCCGCCGGCTCATTATAGACATAGAAACTGGCGCGAGCGGTGGCCACCACCCCCAGCTTTTGGTGCAGTGGCATTGCACAGTGATGACCGGCTCGGATGGCAATGCCCTCTCGATCCAGAATGGCGGCCACATCATGGGCGTGCAAACCATCCAGGTTGAAGGCGATCGCGCCGCCTCGTCTCTCAGCTTGCTGAGGACCGTAGATGCGGATGCCTTCTACCTGGCTCAGCTGCTCCAGTGCGTAGCGGGTTAGCTCAACCTCATGCTGGCGCACGTTCTCCATCCCCAGGCGGCTCAAGTAATCGACTGCCACTCCCAATCCGATCGCCTCCGCGATCGCCGGCGTACCCGCCTCGAATTTGTGCGGGAGCTCGTTCCACTCGGCTCCCTCCCAGGTGACTCGCCGGATCATTTCACCTCCGGTGAGGAAGGGGGGCATTTCTTCTAGCAGGTGACGTTTCCCATACAGGAAGCCGCTGCCGGTAGGCCCCAGCATCTTGTGACCTGAAGCGGCCAAGAAATCCACATCCATAGACTGCACATCCGTGGGCAAATGGGGCACACCTTGTGCCCCGTCTAACAAAACCAACGCACCGACGGCGTGGGCGCGGGCCGTGAACTCATGAACGGGCACAATGGTGCCCAATACGTTGGACATTTGGGTGATGGCAACCAGCTTCACATGCTCATCGAGCATCGCTTCGTAAGCGGACATATCGCAACAGAAATTTTCGTCGAGCGGGATGTAGGCGAGCTGCGCTCCAGTTTCCGCGGCGAGCTGCTGCCACGGCACCAGGTTGGCATGGTGTTCCATCTCCGTGACCAGGATCTTGTCCCGCGCCGTGATCTTGTGACGCCCCCATGCATAGGCTACCAGGTTGATCGCCTCCGTGGCGTTGCGCGTGAAAATGATCTCGCGCCAGCTGCGCGCGTTGATGAAACGGGCCACTTTGCGCCGTGCGGCTTCATATGCCTCCGTGGCCTTCTCGCTGAGCTGGTAGATGCCCCGGTGCACGTTGGCGTGATAGGCACGATAATATTCGTCCATCGCCTGAATCACCGCCAACGGTTTCTGAGAGCTGGCAGCGCTGTCCAGGTAGACCAACGGCTTTCCGTTGACGGACTGATGCAATATCGGAAAATCCTGGCGAATGGCATAACTGTCGAGCATATAAGACCCTTATTCCATAATAGGCGTTCGTAAAAGTTCTGCAAAATAGGGCAGCCGAAACCCTCAGCTCCCTTTGGGAGGACCTCATCGTTCCAGCTTAGAGATCACCGCCTCCGTCAACTTGCGACGGATGTGCTCTTGCTCGATCCTTTCCAACACGCTTGCGAAGAAGCTTTCGGTCACCAGGCGCACGGCAAGCGCACGGGGGATGCCACGACTTTGCAGGTAGAAGACATGTTCTTCGTCAAGATGGCCCACAGTGGCCCCGTGGGAAGCACGTACGTCATTGGCATCGATAATGAGACTCGGGATTGAATCGATCCGGGCGTCTTTACTTAGGATCAAGTTGTCATTCTTTAGGTAAGAATCGGCCTGTTGGCCAACCCGATCGATGTGAATGAGACCACGAAAGACGGCACGTCCGCGCTCGTGCGCTGCCCCTTTGATGAGCAGATCAGCATAGGTATGCCGTGCGACATGGTGGACGGCCAAATCCAGATCAATGTGTTGGCGGCCGCGCACAAAATAAATCCCGTACACCTGACACGAGGCACCGTCTTCCCGTAATGCGCTATCGACAAAAGTTTTGCTCAGGCGACCCCCTAGATATCCCAGGTTCCAGGTCACGTGGCTGTGGGCGCTTTGTACGGCACGGCGGGTGTTACAGGCAAACACATGTTCTCCCCACCGCTGCAACTCTGCATAGGTGATGGATGCGCCCGCACCTGTGATGATCTCGCTGACACCCGCTGAAAAAGCCTGGTCGGCGTGATCTGGCGCTACCAACTCCTCCACAACCACAGCGGAGGCGCCCGCTTCGGCGATGATCAGGACGCGCGGGAAAAGCGCTGTGTTATTTCCTTGCAAACCGATGACAATTTCAAAGGGTTGTTCAACCTTCACATCTCGTGGGATGTAGACAAAAGCACCTCCATTCCAGAGCGCACCGTTTAAGGCGGCGAATTTGCCCTCCCCGGGCGTGACAGCCTGCATCAAGTGTTGTCGTACCAGATCGGGATGATGATGCACGGCCGCAGTCAAGTCCATAAAGAGCACACCTTGGGCTGCCACCTTGGGTTGGAGTTCGTGCCATACCACATGTCCGTTTAACATCACGAGGCGTCCTGCGACATGCTCAGCTGGGTTCAAGGCAACGTGCAGCTCCTCGAAAAGGCGTCCCGGAGAGGGGGCTGGTTCTGGATGGATGCTTTCGGGCAACCTGAGCGCATCCCACTTTACAGTGTTCAGATTGGTGCGGCGCCAATGCTCATCCTGTGAGGCGGGCATGGGTATCTCTTCGAAGAGAGACCACGCGATGTGGCGCTTCTCGCGCATCCAATCCGGCTCTTCCCGCTCCTCCGAAAGCCGGGCTACCATTTCGCGTGCGAATATCTCGGCGGGAAGTGTGGTATTATGGGTTCTGGAAACAAGATTGTCCCCCATTGTTCGCTCCTGACTATCCCACCGAGCCTTCCATCTCCAGGTCGATGAGGCGGTTCATCTCCAACGCGTATTCCATCGGCAGCTCCTTGACCACTGGCTCGATGAAACCGGAGACGATCAGGGTGGCGGCTCGATGCTCGTCGATGCCGCGGCTCTGCAAGTAGAACAGCTGTTCCTCTGACACCTTCGAGACCGTCGCTTCGTGTCCGATGGTCACATTGCTCTCTTCGATTTCGATCGTGGGCACCGTGTCCGATGCGGACTGCTCATCCAGGATGAGGGCGTCGCACACCACATTGGACTTGCTCCCCGAAGCGCCGGCCACCACCTTCAGCAGACCGCGATAAACGGTGCGTCCGCCTCCCTTGCTGATGCTCTTGCTGGTCACGACCGAGCTAGTATGGGGTGCCGCATGGATGATTTTACCCCCGGCGTCTTGTACCTGGCCCTTCCCCGCGAAGGCGATGGACAGGATCTCCCCATGCGCTCCCGGACCCATCAGCCAGATGGAGGGGTACTTCATAGTGACCTTGGAACCCAGATTGCAATCCACCCACTCCACCGTGGCGTCCTGGTGGGCAACTGCACGCTTGGTGACCAGATTATAGACATTGCGGCTCCAGTTCTGGATGGTGGTGTAACGTACTCGTGCACCGCGCTTGGCGATGATCTCCACCACGGCGCTGTGCAAGCTGTCGCTCGAATAGGTGGGCGCCGTGCAGCCTTCTACATAGTGGACATAGCTGCCTTCATCGGCAATGATGAGTGTGCGCTCGAACTGCCCCATATCGCGCGCGTTGATGCGGAAGTATGCCTGAAGGGGCAGCTCGACGTGCACTCCTGGCGGAACGTAGATGAAGCTGCCCCCCGACCACACGGCGCTGTTTAACGCAGCGAATTTATTGTCCTCAGGAGGGATCACCGTGCCAAAATGCTCACGCACCAGGTCTGGATACTGGCGCAATCCGGAATCCATATCCAGAAAGATAACCCCTTTTTCGGCGAGGTTCTTCTGGATGTTGTGATAGACCATTTCGGATTCGTACTGGGCGCCCACGCCGGCCAGGAACTTACGCTCTGCCTCGGGGATCCCCAATCGCTCGAAGGTGTTGCGGATCTCTTCTGGCACCTCATCCCAGGAACGCCCTTGTTTCTCGGTCGGCTTGATGTAGTAATAGATATCGTCGAAGCGCACGCCGCTCAGGTCCGCCCCCCAGGTGGGCATCGGTTTTTGCAAGAAGGACTGATAGGCATGCAGGCGGAACCGGGTCATCCATTCCGGTTCACCTTTGATCCAGGATATCTCGCGCACGATTTGCTCGTCCAGCCCTTTGCGCGCCTTGAAGACGTAGTTCTCCGGCACGCTGAAGCCATATTTGTAGTTGTCCAGATCGATATCGAGTCTAGCCGGCATAACAGCCTCCCCACGCCATCCGATCACGCGCCGTTTGCGTTTTTGACGTAACGGTCGTAGCCTTCCGCCTCCAGCTGGAGGGCCAGTTCCGGTCCGCCTGAGGCGACGATCTGACCGTGTGCCAGTACGTGTACGAATTGGGGTTTGATATAATTCAGAATGCGCTGATAGTGAGTGATCACCACAATGCCCATGTGGGGGCCTGCCAGGGCGTTGACACCCTGAGCCACCACGCGCAGCGCGTCAATGTCAAGGCCGGAGTCTGTCTCGTCCAGGATGGCAATCTCCGGCTCTAACATGGCCATTTGCAGAATTTCTGCGCGCTTCTTCTCACCTCCAGAGAACCCTTCATTGAGATAGCGTTGTGCAAACGATCGGTCCATCTGGAGCAATTCCATTTTTTCATTGAGCAGGCGGCGAAATTCAGTCACCGGCAACGTCGCTTTGCCGTTGTGCGGACCGCCTTTGACAGCCTCCATAGCTGTGCGCAGGAAGTTAGCCATGGTCAGTCCGGGGATTGCCACGGGGTATTGGAAGGCCAGAAAAAGGCCCATCCGTGCCCGTTCGTCTGGTGAGAGGCCGATCAAGCTCTGCCCCTTGAACAGAATATCACCCGCGACCACTTGATACTTGGGATGTCCCATCAGGCTATAGGCAAGGGTGCTCTTCCCTGATCCATTTGGTCCCATAATGGCATGAACTTCGCCTTGCCCGATCCTCAGGTTGAGCCCCTTCAGAATCAGCTTGCTTTCCACCTGGACATATAAGTCCTGGATGATCAGCTCCGATGTCATATCGCCTCCAATCGCAAAAGATGTGCTCGATCAGCCCCCATCATACCATGATTGAGCATATTTGTCAATATCTCACCCAAGCGCTCAAGCTGGGAAAACATTGAAAAAAGATGTTTCTAAAAGAGCGGAAGCGACACACAAAGCAAGTAAATCTGGTCTTTCATAATTCTTTATCAATTTGCATTGACTCTGCCCATGCTTTGTGCTAATATTTTCATGCGACAGGCTCATAAGAGGTGCTATAATTATTTTAGTTTTTGTCCCCATAGTCTGATTATCCCTGTCGCGAACAAAGAGTACAGAGATCGGGTCACCTGGATCGCGCCGCCGGGGTTGTCGCGGTTGGATGTCGGTCGTGGGCGGTCAAGGCCCAAAGCCAGTGCTTGCTGAGGTCTGGGACCGGGCGTCGAGGTTGGACGTTCCAGCGTGGTGAAGACCGAGCCGGGTCATTGACATTTATGAGCTCGCTTGGTGGGCGCGACACCCGGAGGCGCAGAGCTCGAGCGCTTCTTCAGGCGACACCGTCTCGAGAGCACGAGAGGGATTGTCTATGAGCTTCGAGTTTTTGATCCGCCTGATCGGCATGGTGGTGATGGCTGTGCTCAGCTTCCAGTTCGCGATGACGCTGGGGGGCACATGGGGTGACGTCCGCGTGATCTCGGCACTGGTTTTAGCGGGAGCTGCGTTGGGATTGTTGATTGCCCCCTTGGTGACAATCCGGCCTGTCGTGTGGCTCAGCAACCGCATCAACAGTCTGTCCTCATCGCAACTGTTTGCGGGAGTTGTGGGATTGATCCTGGGATTGGCGATCGCAGCGCTGATGACGCCAGCACTATCCAACCTCCCTTCACCCTTTGGCGAGATTCTGCCGTTTGCTGCCAGCATCCTCTTCGGTTATCTGGGTATGACCATCTTGGTGAAGCGCCATCGCGAGATTTCCGATTTTGTCAGCGCCCGGCTGGTGCGCGAAGGCGTGGGACGCCGGGGTGCCCGTGCTCGTGAATCGGATGTGGTGCTTCTGGATACCAGTGTCATCATTGATGGGCGCATTGCCGACATCAGCCGCACCGGATTTATTGGTGAGACCATGTTGGTACCTCGCTTCGTCCTGGATGAACTCCAACATATTGCCGATTCGCCCGACCCCTTACGACGCAACCGGGGACGACGTGGGCTGGATATGCTGAACAAGCTCCAGAAAGAATCGGTGGTGCCCATCGTGATCACCGATATGGATGTCGAGGAAGTGCGCGAGGTGGATAGCAAGCTGATTATGCTGGCAAAGAAATTACGTTGTCCGATTATCACGAACGATTATAATCTGAATCGGGTGGCTGAGCTGCAAGGGGTGATGGTGCTGAACATTAACGAGCTCACCAACGCCGTGCGCGTTATCCTGTTGCCTGGTGAGACCTTACAGGTGCGCATTATCCAGGAAGGCAAGGAACCCGGTCAGGGAGTCGGCTATCTGGATGATGGGACGATGGTAGTGGTGGAAAACGGCAAACGTTATCTGAACCAAACCATTGAGGCGACAGTGACCAAGGTGCTGCAGACCGCAGCAGGTCGTATGATCTTCGCCCAACCGGTTACGAACTGAGGAAGGACGCTTATGGCATTACAAGTGTACAATTATCTCACGCGTCGCAAGGAAGTTTTCCAGCCTGTTCATGAAGGGTTTGTGGGGATGTATGTCTGCGGCCCCACGGTATATGGGCATGCCCACATCGGCCATGCCAAGGTGTACATCACCTTTGATATCGTCCATCGGTACCTGGAGTACCTTGGCTATCGGGTGCGCTACGTTCAGAATATCACGGACGTGGGACACCTCACCGACGACGCGGATGAAGGAGAGGACAAGATCGCGCAGCAGGCTCGTAAGGAACGCGTCGAGCCGATGGAGATCGCCGAGTTCTACACACGTTCCTATTTTGAGGATATGGACGCCCTCAATGTGCTCCGTCCGGACATCTCTCCGCGCGCCAGTGGTCACATCCCTGAACAGATCGAGCTCGCCCAGCTCTTGATCGAGAAGGGATATGCTTATGTGAGCAACGGCTCCGTCTTCTTCTCGGTGAAAAGCTGGCCTGCGTACGGCAAGCTGTCGGGACGAAACATTGATGAGCTGGAAGAAGGCGCCCGAATCGCCGTGAGTCCGGACAAGCGCGACCCGCGGGACTTTGCTGTGTGGCGCGCGGCGAAGCCGGGGCATATTATGCGCTGGAAGAGTCCATGGGGCGAAGGTTTTCCGGGTTGGCACGCAGAGTGCTCCGTGATGGCAATGAAGTATCTGGGCTTGCCGTTTGATATCCACGGAGGCGGATTGGAAAACATTTTTCCGCATAACGAAAGCGAAATCGCTCAGAGCGAGGCGGCATATGGAAAAGAGTTCGCCCGCTACTGGATACTGAACAACATGGTCACGGTGAATGGTGTCAAGATGGGCAAGAGCCTCGGTAACTTCACCACCATTAAGGATGCGCTCACCCGTCATAATCCGATGACGCTGCGTTTCTTCATTCTGAACAGCCATTACCGTTCGACCACCGATTTCACCGACGAGGCTTTAGACAGCGCTGCCAGGGGATATGAGAGACTGATAGGGCCTGTTCGCCTGACGCGCGAGCGGCTGAGGCGCAGCGAATCGGACGGAGAGCTCGATGGGGCTTTTGCCGAGGTGATCCGCCAGCACAAAGAACAGTTTGTGGCGGCGATGGACGATGATTTCAACACCCCTCAGGCGCTGGCGGTGTTGTTCGATTTTGGCCGCGAAGCGAACACCCTGTTGAACAGCGATCGCCCGGTGACGCGCGCCACTCTGGAAGCGATCGACAATTTCTACCGTACGCTGGGCGGCAACGTGCTGGGGCTTATTCCGGATAAGCTGCCGACCTCTGCAGAGGGCGGTCTCGAAGCGCAGTTGATGGAATTGATCCTCAGACTGCGTGCCGAGGCACGCGCGCGCAAGGATTGGGCGACAGCGGATGCCATTCGGGCTGAGCTGGCCAAGCTGGGCATTGTGCTCGAGGATCGGCCAGAAGGCACCACCTGGCGCATAGTGCAGTGAAGGAGATCCTCTACGGCCGACAACCTGTGCGGGAATGCCTGCGGGCACACCGTCGGCACATTCATCGTCTGTTGCTGGGGGAAGGGGTCAGGGAAACGGGCATTATCACCGAAATTCTCTCGCTGGCCCGAGAGCTGAAGGTGCCGGTAGTACGTGTGCCGCGTGAGCGCATCGAAGGTCTGTCCGACGCAGCTCAGGGGGTTGGTTTGGAAGTGGGCGCCTATCCATATGTCTCTGTCGAGGAGATCCTGAAAGCGGCCCATAAACGCGGTGAACCGCCCTTTCTATTGGCGCTCGATCATCTGCAGGATCCTCACAACTTCGGCGCGTTGGTGCGCACGGCAGAGGCGGTCGGAGTGCATGGCGTGATGATCCCGGAGCGGCGTGCCGTCGGGGTGACTCCGGCGGTGGTCAGCGTCTCGGCAGGTGCCAGCGAGCATATGCGCATCGCCCAGGTTACCAATCTGGTGCGCTTGCTGAAAGCGCTGAAAGCTGAAGGGATATGGGTCGTGGGATTGGAGGATGCACCCGGCAGTTTGCCCTACCATACCGCTGATCTGAACCGTCCGTTGGCATTGCTGGTAGGTGCCGAAGGGGTGGGCATCAGCCGATTAGCGCGCGAGACGTGCGATATGGTGATTCGATTGCCGATGCGCGGCCGCGTGCAGTCGCTGAACGCTTCGGTAGCAGGGGGTATTGCCTTATACGCAGCTTGGGCTGCGCGGGGCTTCCCATCATGTTCATCATAGACACAGGTCTGCCTCCTGTGATATAATCGAAGCGGAGAGGCATAGCCAACATCGATTCACCGCTGAATGTAAAGGAGAGGATACTATGCTAGTACGCGAACGCATGACCAAGCATGTGCTGACCGTCAAGCCGAATGCGCCCGTGGACGAAACCTTGCGCCGCATGCGTCTGGAGAAGGTGCGCCGCTTCCCGGTGGTTGACAATGAGGGACGACTGGTGGGCATCGTGTCCGAACGCGATCTCCTGTATGCTGCTCCCTCGCCGGCAACTTCGCTCTCCGTGTACGAGCTCCATTACCTCTATTCGCGCATCAAGGTCGAGCAGGTGATGACGCGCGACGTGGTCACCGTCAACTATGACGACCCCATCGAAGAAGCCGCGCGCCTTATGGTAGATCATCGTATCGGCGGACTCCCGGTGATGCGCGAGGGCGAGCTGGTGGGGATCATCACGGAAACCGATATTTTTAAAGCTTTTATGGAAATGTTGGGTGCGCGGGATCAGGGCATCCGCATCACGGTCTCATGCCAGGACAAGCGCGGCGAGCTGGCCGCCATTACCGGTGCCATCGCGCGCCTGGGCGGCAATATCATCAGCCTCAGCACCTTCTGGGGTGAGGATGCCGTCACCTCTTATATCACGATGAAGGTCTCAGACGTAGATAAGGAGGTTTTGGTCAACGAGATCAAGCCGCTGGTGATCGAAATTGTCGATGTGCGCGAAATGTAAAGCTACCCGTGTTGGAAGTAGTCGCGCAGCGCCTCTTGCCATGGCCTGAGCTGGATACCCAGAGCAGTGCCCACCGTATTGCGCAGCGGGGCGAAAGCGGGTGGCCGTGACGCGCGCTGAAATTGAGCGCGCGTGATGGGTTGTACCGGGACATGACTTCGCCCTGCTTGTCTCAGAATTTCGACAGCGTATTCGTAGCGCGAGCAATATCCCTCATTGACCAGATGATAGATGCCATAATGTCCTGTAGTGACCAGTTGCCAGATCGCTTTGGCGACGTCGGGCGCGTATGTTGGGTTGGCCACCTCATCCGTCACCACCTGAAGTGTTCCATATTGATCCGCTCGCGCCAATATCTTGCGGACAAAATTGTTGCCGTTCGGCGCGAAAAGCCAGCTGATGCGCACTACATAGAGCCGGTGCAGAAGACGCGCGGCGATGGTTTCACCGGCCAACTTGGACTCGCCATAAGGATTGATCGGGTTGGTCTTGTCAAATTCGAGATAAGGACGCGCACTTGAGCCGTCGAATACCTCGTTCGTGCTGATATATACCATGGCGGCGCCGGCGCGTTGGCAAGCCAGAGCAACATTTTGGGTGCCAAAAGCGTTCACCCGAAATGCTCGCTCTGGGTCGCGCGCACAGCCGTCTACGTCGGTCATCGCAGCACAGTGAATCACCAGTTGGGGGCGCAGCGCAGCCAGCTGCGTTGTATAGTGTGGATTGGTGATGTCCCATTGCGGCAGATCAAGAGGGATGATCTCTGCGTCGCGCAGCTTCTCCCCATCGACTTCGCAGGTTGCTTTGGCAAGGGTGGATTGCAGTGCGCGCCCCAACTGCCCGTTTGCGCCGGTTATCGCAATGCGCATCTCGGTCCTTACTCCACAAACTGGTTGGTGTAAAGCGTTTCCACTTCGGGAGCTTTTTCGATCATCCCCGCCGCCTGCATCACGGTGATCGTATCGGACCAGACACGCGGGTCAGAACGTCCCAACCGATCGGTGCGCCAAAGTGCCAATGAGGCGTCGAGCACACTCCTTTGCACGGGGGCTTGCTCATCGGTGATCTCCGGCACAACCTGGCGCGCAATGGCGAATGCCTCATCCGGATGTTCGAGCGTGTATTGTAGCCCCTTTAAGAAGCCCTGTACCACTCGGCGCACCACGTCCGGCTGTTCTTGGATCATCTTCTCACTCGTGACAATGCCGTTTGAGACCATGTCGATATAGTCGGAGGCTTCGAAAACATAGACGGGCTTGTTAAGGTGGCGCATCTGCACCGGTTCGTTGGCCACATAAATCACAGCCGCGTCAACAACCCCCTGACTGACCGACTCCACCTGGGAGAATCCGATCACCTCGAGATGAACGGCTTGTTCATCCAATTTTGTGGCATATGCCAGCGCTTTCCAGCCCACGTAGCTGGCACCGTGAAGCACGGGGATGCCCACCGAATGCCCTTCGAGTTTCTTGGGCGAGTCGATCCCTTTCTCCACGGGAGTCATCACACCCACCGGATAACGATGGTACCACTTGGCGACATACACGATGGGCAGTCCTTGTGAGCGCGCCAAAACGACCTGATCGCCGCTGGCCACGGCAAACTCACGTTCTCCCTGACCGGTCAGGGCAACAAAGTCGGTCTCGAACCCGTATTGCATCACCACTGAGAGACCCTGTTCCTCGAAGAATCCCTTGCGCTGTGCCACGTAGAAAGGGGCAAATTGCACATTGGGGATATAGCCGACACCCAGCAACACTTCACGCAGATGCGCTGTTTCTGGGGATGAGCGGTTGGCAACCGCCGTCGGCGTAGAAAGCGACTGAGGAGTGGGAATCACCGCCGGTTGTGGAGTACAAGCAACCGGTCCGGCGACAATGAGGACAAAAAGGACGAAGCCAACGGTTTTCAGAATCCAGTTTTGAAAGTCCATGTTTCCCATCCTTCCACAAAGGTTTCATAGAGAGAGCGAAACTGAAACTGGAGAGATCATGAGTCGCGCCAGCGTAGGAGCCATTTTTCAAGCAACATCACAAGGCCGTACAGAGTCAAGGCAATGACCACGAGGGTCAGCACCGCTACAAAGACCAATGGGGTGTTGAACAGGCCGCGGGCCTGATTGATCATGAATCCCAGCCCCTGGTCGGCGCCGACGAACTCTCCCACCACCGCACCCACGACGGACAATGTGACCCCGATGCGCAATCCGCCCAGAAACACAGGCAGAGCAGAGGGCACTTCTAACCACCAGAACGTCTGCCAGCGGCTGGCTTCCAGCGAGCGCATCAGTTCGTGCAGCTCCTTTGGCACATCGCGGATGCCGACGACGATGCTGATCAAGAGTGGGAAGAACACGATCAGCGCCGAGATCAGCACTTTGCTCAATGGCCCGGAGCCAAACCAGATGATCACCAGTGGAGCGATCGCCACAATCGGAACCGATTGCGAGACGATAAGAAATGGTGTGGAAAGGCGCTCCAGCTGACGGCTCTTCGCCAATGGATAGCCCAGGAGAAACGCAGCAACGAGGCCCAGGCCCAATCCGCCACCCACCTCGGCCAGAGTGACACTGGTGTGGCGCCAGAGGGTGCCATCGGCGATCACCCTCTGTGCCGTGTTGAACACATCTGCCGGGGAAGGCAAGACGAAGCTGGGGTAGCGGGTCAACCATACCAGCAATTGCCAGGTGAACAGCAACGCCAGGGCGGCAAACGGCACGCTCAGGACATCCCAGCGCGGCTTCGGAAAGGTCACCACACCTGCCCGCAAGCGGGACAACAAACCCGTTTCCTGCCTGTATATGGGGCATTGGCCTTCCGGGGGACAAACAACCTTTTTCAATTTCAGCGATATCATATGGATCATCGCGTTCACTTCCTGTGATCATTCCCTGGGGAGTTAGGGTTCCGTCATGGGGATCGCCGTGGCAGTCAGTTGCACCGTCCCCATGTTGACCTGCGCTCCAGCAACGACGTCAACCACAATCTCGCGCCCTGCACCCTGATAGGCAACCACAACGGACTGTTGGCCCGCCGGCACACCGCGAATTTCGAAGGTGCCATCGGGGTTGCTCTTGGCTTCGATGTTTGTGTGCAACACGAAGATCTCCGCGACGATGGGCCGATTGGACTCGTCCACGACCTTACCGGTGACGGTTCCGGTGCCCACCAGGATCGCCGCTGCAGTGCTGCGCGCAAAAGTGATTACAGCCAGTGTCACCGTTGCGACAGCGAGGACGCTGATGATCACCCAGAGCCACTTGCGCCGCGCCGATCTATCAGGAGGCGGTGTGGATGGCAATCCTTGCTCATAGGTTCTTAACGAAGGCGATTGTTCGTAGGCCATATACGCTCCTGTTTCTCAAGGCAAAGGATCAACTGTCAGGTCATCGAAACACACCTGCGTGGCATCCCATGTGCGAAAGCCAACGCCACCATAGGTATACGTGTTGTCGCTGCCGGTGAGCACCCTCTGGCCATCCACATAAGCGGTGAAAGTGTTGCCGTTCACCTCAATCCTGATCTGACGGCTGACGTTATGCCAGGTGTAACCCGGCGCGTTGTTTCTTGCAAACGGTGAGAGCTCGTTGCCTCTCACCCATTTGCGAAAGAGAAACGCGCCCGGAGAATAGCCGGGATCATATTGGAAAGTGTATCCGTCCACTCGGTCGAAGTTGGTGGCGCGGAAGTAAATACCATAGCCGTTGCCTTGCTGCAGCAGAGCCATGCGTACGTTGATCACGTAATTCCGCTCGGAGAGGGGCACGAAGATACGCCCTTCTCGACCACCTCCGCACAGCTGCCCGTTTTCGTTGCGCCAGTTGCCGTTGACGATTGTCCATGCACTCAAATTGGAGAAGTCATCGGCAAAATAATGGGCACACGACACCGGATTGCTGGCCAAACTCTTCGCCACGGTACAGTAAACATCGCGCGCGCTCACTCCCGTTGCGACGAGCGAAAGACTGACCACCGCTGCCACAAGCCCGAAGATGAGCATATATTCGATAAAAGCTTGAGCAGTGTCACTTGATCTCTTGGACATGCATGGCATCTCCAGATGGCTTTAACAATAAAGACCCCGAAGATTTTGTGTCTTCGGGGTCTTAAGGGCGCACACTGATCTGTCGTGATGCAACAGACCGACATATGCTGTCGAATCATCCCTCACCAGACCATCTTCTCCCTTCCGGACTTTACCGTCGGCCCCGGCCTCTCACCGGATCCACCTCACGCGGTACCGATTGCCAGCGTAGAGGGTTGCGGGCTTGGTGGGGGATGAACCCACCCTACCGCCGATCGGGAATTGCCACGCCCTCTTCTTTCACTCTCGAGAAGGCGCGACTCACCCTGCCCCGAAGATCGTCCTGCCTATTCAATTTTGTTCACGCATTATAGCGCACCGCCTGCATTGTGTCAAAACATTCAATCACGAGAGTGTTGAAAAAGTCCCTGGACCGCTCAGATTTTTGTAGGAAAATGGGCCAATAAAGCGGGTAACTAGAGACTTTTTCAACACCCTCCAATCATCCAGGCTGCGGTTTAGAAGCTTTTTCTCTATCAGTGTGCCCGGCGCCACAGTTGATGGCGTTCATCGAATTCCCATCCGGGAGTGCCAAGGTGCAGCTCATGGTGCGCCCAGCCGTTGGCGATGCGTTGCCACGTTTCCTCCCAAGGGCGCACTCCGCTCAAGGTGTCCGCAGCCTCTACGTTGCACGCCCCAACAGCAACCGCTGCTATGACCGCGTCCGCCAGCTCCATATCCCGCAACAGGGCAGCCAAGAAACCGGCAATGGTAGAATCACCAGAACCGGCGGTGCCCACCACCTTCACCTTGAAACAAGCGATCCACATTTCCTGGTTTGCCCAGGCACTCAGGTTGGAAGGACGTGCGTGGCCCATTGCGGCGAGCGTAGCTTGATCTGCCGTGCGCACATAGAACCCCCGATAGCCCAGCTTCAGACCGATAACCTTGCCACCCCAGTCGAGCAGTTCCTGGCTCAGATCGGAGAGGATTTCCGGCGTGATGAGCGGTAGGATATCTCCGCTGTTGCCCGCCTTTTGGCTTAGCTCCGCGTAGGTCTCGCGTCGCACCATGAATAACATTTCCTCGACGCTGGGCAGGAAGACATCCACAAAGGGCATGGTCGCTTGTAAGATCCTGCGCCAATCCGCCCGTCCGGCTTCCGAGGAAGGATCCGGCACAGCCATGTCCAGCGAAGTTGTGACACCCGTTGCTTTCGCACGTCGGAAGATCTCCGTCAGCTGGACGCCATTGTCGGTGTACATCAGGCGCATAATGGGTGGGTAACCGAAGTGAAATAATGAGGCTTGGGAGACCACATCGTAGCGCACATCTCCTGCGCTGAAGGTGTCGTTGGCGCCGGGATAGTGGAGGAAGAAGCGATCTACATCCGGTGGACTGATGACGATGGTGTAGGAGGTATTGACGGATGGATCCACCACCATTCCCTGGGTCAGATGCGGATCATATGCGGCGATGAGGCGCAGCACGATCTGACCGAAGGGATCATCGCCGATCTTGCCCATCAGCTGGGTCGAGACTCCCAGCTTGTGCAGCGCCAGACCAGTATTGGACACCGGCCCACCGGTTGAGAGGATCACCGGCCCGATCACGGTCAAGCCACCGGGCCGGAACATCACACTGAAAGCTTTTCTTTCCGTTCCAACATCCAAAGTGGGGATCACATCCAAGCATAAGTGTCCTGCCACGACAGCGGTATGGGTCGGGTGCACGGGTCGTTCTCCTTCTTCTAGCAGAGGTCACTGGAATGAACAATGCCCATTATAACATAGGTGCGTGCAAGCACGAAGTATTTCTGCATTGGTGGGGAGCTTTATAAACGGTGAGGGATTCACAGAGTTGATAAAGCAGGCAATTTAGACGTTCTCTTCGTACTTTCTGGAGTGACAGTTTGATTACCTGCCTGGGTGTGCTAAAATTACCTGAAGAGTCTAGTGCATTGAAGGTGGGGCGATAAGATGGCGTATACCATTGCAGTGGCAGGCAAGGGGGGCACCGGCAAAACCACGGTGGCTGCCCTGATCATCGACTATCTGGCGCGTCTGCGCAAGGGGAGCATCTTGGCGATTGACGCGGATCCCAGCATGAACCTGAACCTGGCGCTGGGTGTGGAGGTCGAGGAGACCATCGGGAGCGGACGCGAAGAAATCGTCGGGGACATTCGCTCCGGGCAGTACAACCTGGGGCTGGACAAGCAACAGGCATTTCGCCTGATGATCCAAGAGTGTCTGGTGGAAACGGAGCTTTTTGACCTGCTGGCAATGGGGCGCCCCGAAGGGCCAGGGTGTTATTGCGCGCCCAACCACCTGCTCCGTCAGAGCATTGATGCGTTGGCAAGCCACTATCGTTTTGTGGTCATCGACAACGAGGCAGGTTTAGAACACATCAGTCGTCGCACCACGCACGATGTTGATCTGCTGTTGGTGATCTCCGATCCCACCGTGCGTGGCCTGATTGCTGCGCAGCGCGTGTTTGAGCTGGTGGCAGAGCTGGGCTCACGGGTGCACAAGGCGTACCTGATCGTCAATCGGGTGCCCGATTGTGGCGATAATGCGCTTGTGCTGCCTCAGGAACTTGCTGCGAAGGTCGCCGAACTGAATCTGCCCTTGTTGGGTGTCCTGCCACAGGATCCGGCTGTGACAGAACGGGATGTGCTGGGTCGGCCGCTTATCACCTTGCCCTACGATGCCCCTGTAAGACGTCGTCTCGAAAACCTGTTGGCACAAGTGCTACCGATTGATGGTCAGTCGAGATAGGGCAACTACCAGATAGAGGAGCTAACGAGGAATTAAAAAGCCCTGGAAGACACCAGGGCTTTGTCTGTTCTGGATGTGTCCAGCCTTTTGAGGACACGCTGAAGCACGGTGGTTGTCCCTGAGCAACAGCCGCTCCATGTTGGCCGGGTGAAGATGTTCAGTAGCCGATATAGCTCCAACCGCTACTATATGGTGTGACGCCGTAGCCTCCCCCGAAGCGTTGATAAGGGCCGTACACATAGCCACCGCCAAAACGTTGATAGGGTGGGAAATAGCCTCCACCAAAGCGGTTGTACGCCCCAGTGTTATAACCCGGAAAAGGATAAGCATATCCGCCGGGGTAGGCATAGTAGTATCCTTGCAGATAGTATGTCTGAGGTGTATAGCCGTAATAAGGCAGCGGACCCTGGGCCCTCGCAACCCCGACGGGCACGAAACTGACCACTAAGGCTGCCAGCAAAAATGCAAGCATGATGATTCGCATGGACATCCCTCCTTGCTTTGTTTCACCGTGATATCTTGGATCGCTCCATTACTTCACAAGAGCCCAAAGTAACAACTGAGCGCACTTACGCCTATCTTGAATGACCAGCAACGAGAAGAAATGGCTCTGAAAGAGATCGGGAGAACGAGATCACCCCGTTCTCCCCCTTCCCGGCGAAGGATATTAAGACCACTACCAACCGACGAAGTAGTATCCTCCGTAATAGTGCCAGCCGTAGTAAGGCACGTACCCGTACGGATACGGATAGTAGTAGTACGAAGGATAGTAGCCCGGATAGTAGCCCCCTGACCCGGCGTAGTAGCCGTGGCTGTAGCCGACATAGTACCCGGCACGATATCCGTCTATGTAGCCCGCGTAATATCCGCTTCCTGAGTAGTAGCTGGGATACGGATAGTAGTAGGGATAGTATGGGTACTGGGCGGCTGCCACCCCTACCAGCAGTAGCGAGGCGGCTAACGCTAACATTAAGCCAATGCCAATTTTTTTCATTGTTACCTCCTTGGCCCGGTCGCTCGCAGGCCTCCTGCCATTTGTGACGCGCTAACCAAGAGGGCATCACCGGCCCTCGCTCTCAGCGTCGCATCCGTAATGCGCGACACACCATCCATCACTCACAGTCTATGGAACGCCCGTGCTATTCTCTGCGGTGCCCGGCAACAACACGATCCCATTTCCGGTTTTGTGCCAGTGCACAGGCAATACCATAGGGATAACGCTGCAGCGCCTCACCTCCTTTCCTCCTTAGATGGTCGACAAATAGCTGGATGTCGCTTATCCAGCCAGAACTTGCATGCTTTATCTATAGTATAAGCCACCTTCTGGTTTCTTCAATAGATGATAGTGCTGAGCATGGCCTCCGTAAAAACCCCGATATCTCCTCCGTGCTAACGCGTATCATCCGCAGGTTTTCCATTAATTATTTCAAGGGGGAAAGTTATTGGGCAACCTGGGTCGTTTCCTCCTTAAGACTTTTTTTACCTTTCTGCGGCAAAGTGATCAGGGTCAGCTCTGGAGCTTTGGGAGTCTGGCCCTTAATAAAAAAACAGCACCCGCGTGTGAAGTGAACGCGGGTGCAAAAGCGCAGGGGGTGTATCGCTCAGCTCAAATAGTCTCGCAGCTGGCGGCTGCGGCGTGGATGGCGCAATTTGCGCAGCGCCTGTCCTTCGATTTGGCGGATGCGCTCGCGCGTGAGACCAAACTTCTTGCCCACTTCTTCGAGGGTGTAGCTGCGACCATTCTGTAGCCCAAAACGTAGACGCAAGATGCGCGCCTCACGAGGTGTCAGCGTAGCCAGCACTTCTTCGATCTTCTCCTGTAGCATGTGGTGATATGCCACCTCGGGTGGCGTGGGAGCATCCACATCCTCGATGAAGTTGCCCAGCTCGCTATCCTCCTCTTCGCCCACCGGTCGTTCGAGACTGACCGGATGACGACTCACCCGCAACATCCAGCGCACCTTGGCAGGTTCGAGCTCCATCTCGGCGGCCAGCTCCTCCGGAGTCGGTTTGCGCCCCCACACCTGTTCCAGCTGGCGTGACACCTGGTGCAGTTTGCGCAACCGGTCGCTCATATGCACCGGCACACGAATTGTGCGTCCTTGATCGGCCAGTGCACGGGTGATAGCCTGACGGATCCACCAGGTTGCATAGGTGCTAAACTTGTAACCGCGGCGGTAATCGAACTTTTCCACCGCTTTCATCAGGCCCAGGTTGCCCTCCTGGATCAGGTCTGAAAAGGGGACGCCCTGGCCCATGTACTTCTTGGCGATGCTCACCACCAAGCGCGTGTTCGCGCGGATGAGATGGTCACGCGCCTGCTGGCCTTGCGCAACTTCGCGGCGCAACCGTGCAGCTTCCTCCTCGGTATAGCCCCCTTTAGCCAGGAGACGCTGGGCACGACGGCCACGTTCGAGGCGCTTGGCCAAAGTCGTCTCCTCTTCCGGGGTCAGCAAGGGAACCCGTGCCATCTCCTTGAGATAGAGGCTGATCGTATCATCCGCCGCGATGCCGTCTAAGTCGAAAGGTTCCATTTCCATCGCGACTTCTACGGGTTCGTCAGATAAGCTGCTCATCTGACGCAGCTCGCGTTCTTCTTCGGCTTCCTCGACGTCGTTGTAGACTTCGATGCCCATCTCGTGCAATTTGATAAAAAGCTCCTCTAACTGGTCGAGGTTCTCCTCGGCCTCCGGAAACACGCTGAGCAGGTCATCGGTGGTGAGATACTCCTGTCTCATCCCCTTACGAATCAACTGTTCGATTTGTTGATCCACGTCGGTTCTGACTGTCTCTTCCGCCATATTCTAGCACACCCCAACACACATAAATTATGGTAAACAGAGCCAGGCAGGATAATATGCACCATTGCCTGGCTTCTGGTCACTGACAGGTTGCTCTCTTTTACTAGTGCTTGAGAAACGTACATTAATACTTTGTCATTATAACACAGAAAAGTTTCTATGTCAATCCCTGGCGGTGAGGGTCCTGGGGCTGGGGTGGCAAAGAGGTGAGATTTGTGCTATCATGAAAAATTGTAAGAGACTTTATACCTCGAAGGCGGTATCAGGTGTATCCTAATAGAGAGGAGAAGGTTCTATGAGTGGGCACTCAAAGTGGAGCACGATTAAGCGCAAGAAGAGCGCCGAAGATGCAAAGCGTGGCAAATTGTTTACACGTCTGGCGCGCGATATCACCATAGCAGCACGAAATGGGGGTGATCCGAACGCCAATCCAGCGCTGCGCCTGGCCATTGAAAAGGCGAAGGCGGCCAACATGCCGAAGGAAAACATCGAACGTGCCATCAAGCGCGGCACCGGTGAGCTGGAGGGCGGCGCACCCGAAGAAGTTATGTATGAGGGATATGCTCCTCACGGAGTTGCGCTGTTGATCAAGTGCCTCACGGACAATCGCAACCGCACTCTCGCAGAGATCCGTCGCGTGCTCAATCGAGGCGGCGGCAGCCTGGCAGAGGCTGGAGCAGTCACCTGGATGTTTGAAAGTAAAGGGCTTGTCACTATCGAACGTGCAGGGCGCGATCCCGATGACCTCTTTATGATGGCGGTTGATGCGGGGGCAGAGGATGTAGATGTCAGCAGTGAAATCGTCGAAATCTATACGGAACCTGCTAACCTCCGCATTGTGACAGACGCTTTGCAAAAGCGAGGTATCAAGGTTGAAGAGGCGGAGCTTTCTATGGTGCCCAAAACGTTGGTCTCCCTCGATGAGAAGGAAACCTTGCAAGTCCTGCACTTGATCGAGCAACTGGAGGAGCTGGAGGACGTGCAACAGATCTATTCTAATCTCGACGTGCCCGAGGAGATCCTTGCTACGGCGTGATGATGCGGATCACCGTTTATCTGTGGGAAGATAGTCCGTGCGTGTCCTCGGCATAGATCCAGGCACTGCGACAACCGGCTATGGTCTTGTGGAGGGGCATGGCGACCGGATTGTTGCGCTGAGCTACGGGGTCATCACGACACCTGCCCACTGGGAGCTGGCTCATCGTCTACAGGAGATCTATCGTCAACTGCGAGCGTTGTTAAGTGAGTGGCGGCCGGAAAGTGCGGCAGTGGAGGAGATTTTCTTCAGCAAAAATGTCCGTACCGCCCTGGCAGTGGGGCAGGCCCGCGGCGTGGTGCTTTTGGCGCTGGCGGATGCGAACATCCCTATCCGTGAGTATAAGCCGTCCGAGGTGAAAGAAGCCGTCACCGGCTATGGTGCCGCTTCCAAGGAACAAATGCAGCGGATGGTGCAACATTTGCTCGGTCTGGAGCAGATTCCCGGACCAGATGATGCGGCAGACGCTTTGGCTTTGGCGATCTGCGATTTCCATTTTTCCCGTTGGCGTGTTTTGGCGGCGTATGGCAAGGATAATCTCTAGCGTTTAGAGCGGTTCGAATGATCGGGCGCATTCGGGGAGAGGTTTTAGAGAAGCGGGAAGATGCCCTGTTGTTAGATGTGAATGGCATCGGCTTCATCGTGTACGTGCCGGCCGATCTCTTGGACACCATTGACAATGGCTTCGCAACGCTTTATACACATCTTCAGGTGCGGCAAGACGACCTCACCTTATATGGTTTTGCCGACCGAGAGTCCTTACAGCTGTTTCGCACATTGCTGAGCGTTCCGGGCATTGGACCTCGGGTAGCGCTCTCGATCTTATCCCATGTGCCAGTTGAGATGTTGCGTCGAGCGGTGGCACGCGAGGAAATCGCGCTGTTGGCGCGTGTGCCCGGAATTGGCCCCAAGAAAGCACGTCAGATCGTCTTTGCTCTTCGAGATAAGATTGGAGCAGAAGAGGGGGAAATTGTCGGCACGCCCATCACCGACGCGGATAGTGAAGTGATCGCGGCGCTCACCGCGTTGGGATATTCCGCTGCTGAGGCCCATGCTGCGCTGCGTGCCCTGCCACCAGAGGTGCGCAATCAGCCTGTAGAAGAACGAGTGCGCCTGGCACTCAGTAGCTTAGCGCGATTGTAGCTACTTGCCAATACAGAATTGGCTGAAAATCGTCTCCAGCAAGTCTGCGGTGGCAGACTCACCGGTTATCTCCCCCAAGACATCTACCGCCTCGCGCACATCGATGGCCACCAAATCCGCGCTCAATCCTTTGCGATGTCCTTCGATGGCTGCCAGCACGTGCTCACGCGCCTGTGAGAGTGCCGCTTTATGGCGCGCATTGCTGACCAGGGGCATATCCGAGGTGAGCACCTGACCTCCCAAAACTCGTTCGAGAATTGCAGCCTCCAGCTCTGTGATTCCCTCTCCGGTTAACGCCGAAATGCGTATGTGGGGTGCCGATGGCAAAATGGATAGCACTGCGTCTGGCTCGGCTTGAGCGGGCAGGTCACTCTTGTTGATCACCACCAGGGCAGGTCGCTCGCCGATGAGCGCGGCGATCTCGAAGTCGGCCGCCTCCAGGGGACAACTTCCGTCCAAGACCAGCAACGCCAGGTCGGCCTGGCGCAAGGCGGCACGGCTGCGTTCCACTCCGATGCGTTCAACTTCGTCCTGAGGATGGGCGCGGATGCCGGCGGTGTCCACCAGAATCAAGGGTACGCCCTGGAGATTGACAGTTTCCTCTAACGTATCGCGCGTGGTGCCTGGGATGGGGGTCACGATCGCACGGTCGCCGCGCAATAATGCGTTGAGCAGCGAACTCTTGCCCACGTTAGGGCGGCCGACGATGGCCGTGCGCACTCCGTACCGATAAATCATGCCACGATCCGCGGCAGTTAGCAGCTCGGTCAGCGCATCCGCTGCCGCGCCCAGGGAGGTGCTCACATCCTGAGGTGGGATCTCATCTTCGACAAAGTCGATGCTGGCTTCCAGATAAGCCAGGACATTCAGCAATTGGGCGCGCGTCAGCCGCACGCGTGCCGATAGCTGTCCGCCGAGCTGGGCGGCTGCCATACGCAATGCTGCCTCGGTGCGCGCCTGGACAATATCGCGCACTGCCTCGGCTTGAGCGAGGTCAATGCGACCGTTTAGAAACGCGCGCAAGGTCATCTCGCCGGGTTCGGCCAGGCGCGCTCCGTAGGTCAGGGCTAGCTCCAGAATGCGCCGCACCGGCAGGATACCGCCATGAGACTGGATTTCGACCACGTCTTGTCGGGTGTAACTATGGGGAGCAGGCATCACCACTGCTAACACTTCGTCCACGACGCTGCCATCGCGCGGATCACGGATGTATCCCCAGTGCAGCTGACGTGGCCGAAAACGGAATGGGGCGGCTGATGGGGGGGTGGGTGAGAAAAGGGTTTGCAGGATCTCCACGGCAGCTGGGCCGCTTATCTTCACAATGCCAATGCCACCTTCACCGAGGGGGGTGGCGATGGCCGCAATCGTGTCGTCGAGGTTGAGGACACCCATCTCTACTTGACAAAGACAGGTCCAATTGGCTCGCCCGGCGGCGGTGTATTAGGCGCCGGCCCAGGATCGGGTGGCTGAGGCACCGGCTGAGGGACGTTGGGTGGCGCAGGGGGTGGTGCGGGTGGTACATAAGGGACGTGAGGTTGCGGCGGTGCATCGTGATCCGGAGGAGGCGCCGGGACGAAAATGACAGGCGGTGCCGGTGTGACATATGGCGCCGGTGGCATCGGTATTGGTCCGACCGTGATCGCCGGCGCCGGGGTCGGATGAGTCGTGACAACCGGCGCCGGCGTGGGGAACGGCATCGGTGTCGGATAGACTGGAGGTAAGGGCGTTGGCCTCGGTGCCCAAGTGGGTGGTGGCGCAGGGATCACAGGTGTCGCCCTGGGTGCCGGCGGATAAACCGGTGGTAACCACGGAGTTGCCGGGACTTCGATCAAAGGCGGTGACGGGAATGGTGTCGGTGTCACGGTCGGGGTTGCGGTTCTGGTAGGGAGTGCGCGAGGCAAAAGCAGAGTTACACCTGGCTTGATCGAATCAGGGTTAAGCAGACAATTCGCTTGTAACAACGCGGCAACGGTGGTGCCGGCTTGCTGTGCCAACGAAAAGAGATCATCACCCTCCTGGACCACGTAAGCCACCCAAGTTGAACGGTCTCCCCAGCTGGGCGGTGCTGTGCCACACGGTATCGAGGTCGGAGATGGGATAGGCGTGGGGCTGGCAGTGCTTGTTGCAGTGGGTGTTGGCGAAGGAGTTGTTGTGGCTGGCGGTGTCGGTGAAGGGTTGTTTGTCGGGCTCGGTGTGGGCGAATGGGTTGGCGTGGCGGTCGCTGTGGGTGAAAGTGTCGGTGTTGCCGTCCATGGAGCGGTGGGCGTAGGACTTGGTAGTGCTGTGGTGGCTGTCGCCTCGCTTGTCGGGCTGGGAGTGGCCGTGGAAACAGCAGATGGCTGAATTGCCACAGGGGATGGTGTGAGCATCGCTCGCTGTCCGACTTCAATATCTTGCACGCTTAGCGATGTCGCCCCGACATACACCATGATAAGGACTGCTACAGCAGCCAGACCAACGGCAACGTAGCGCCAGTCGACTTCCCGAAAATCGGAATCGGATGACAGATCGGGTCGTTGGATGATGGGAGGTTCCTCGTACACAGGTTGTTACTTCCCTCGTCGTCCTGGTGTTTGTGCCAATGGCCTGTCACCTCCAAGGCCGCCTAGTCCTGGCACTCTGTGCCGAAATCCAGTGGCGGCACGTCCATTTCCATCCAAGGGTCGTTGTACGCTTCGGTGATGGGTAACAGGAAGCTAAAGGTGGAACCGACCCCCATTTCACTTTCCACCCAGATGCGTCCTCCATGGGCTTCCACAAGCGCCTTTGCAACAGCCAATCCAACACCTGTCTCACCCAAGCCGTTGATCAACGCCCTATCGGCACGATGAAATCGGTCAAATACGTGCTCCCGATCACGTGGTGCAATGCCTCCCCCCGAGTCGCGCACAGAAACCTTCACGTAGCGCATTGGGGCCGTCTTCTCAGCTTCACTCTCTTGGTATATAGAAGTGGAAATCTGGATCGTAGACCCTGCGGGGGAGCATTTGATCGCATTTCCGAGCAAATTGGCAACGATCTGTCGCACTCGATCGGGATCTGCTTCGATTGAAGGTATTTGTTCCATCAGGTCGAGTGCGAGGGTGATCTCTTTATCTTCTAGCTGGGCACGCGAGGTGATCACCGTGTCCTCGACGACCTTGTTGATATCCATCGTAGTGCGATGAAGCTCCAGCTGGCCGGCATCGATCACGGTGACGCTGATCAGGTCGTTTAATAAACCGTTGAGACGTTCCACATTTGCTTTGATGCGCTGCAGGAATTTGCGCTGCATT
>Ga0308395_1000537_pt1 | contig 29264 bp, 22 predicted proteins | sample Hotspr20SampleP4_FD_202097 | JGI IMG/M metagenome (GOLD analysis project Ga0308395, IMG submission 202097) | Hot spring phototrophic mat microbial communities from Mushroom Spring, Yellowstone National Park, Wyoming, United States - 20050930_P4 ...
AGTGCGTTGGCGACGTGTGAGGAACGATTGCGGCCGGTGTTGCAGCTGCTGCTGGGGCGCACCATTGTGGTCGAAGATCTTGCGACGGCACGGCGTGTCCTGCGATCCGTCCAGGGGAACTTTCAGATTGTCACCCTGGCCGGCGAGCTGGTGCGTTCGGGAGGCAGTGTCACAGGTGGCAGCGTAGGCGCTGAGAGGAGCGCGGGCCTGCTGACGCGTCAACGGGAGTGGCTTGAGCTGCCATCCGCTATCCAGGCACACCAGGCAACCGAGCAGGAGTTGTCACAGCGTGTGGAGGGATGTCGTGCTGATCTCACACAGGCGCAAGCGGCGCTGCAGCAAATGCGACAGGAGGCCGCCGAGCTGGAGACACAGCGTCGCGTCCTTGAACGCGAGCGTGCCGCTCTTGCGGGAGAGATGGAACGCATTATGCAAGCTGTAGCATGGCAACGTGGTCTCGCGGAGCGTGCTCAAACCAAGCAGGCTGAACTGCTCCAGCTCGTAGAGCCCATCAAGGCGGAGATTGAGCTGCTCAGGGCAGAACAACAGAACGCCCAGTCGGAATCCGAGCGGCTGGCCAAAGAGGCAGCCGTGTTGAGCCAGGAGGCATCGTTGGCGGAGATGTCTCAGGCACAAGCAGCGCTGACTGCTGCTCAGGCGCAGGTGGAGCGGCAACGCGCTCTATTAGAAGGCGATATGGCTGCGCTGAACGAGCTGAAAGGCCGTCTGAAGAACAGGCAAGTTCGCGCTGAGGAGCTGACGCGTGAAATTGCGCTTTTGACGGTGCAGCTGGGCGAACAGCGCGAGCGCTTGACCCACCTCGCCGAGCAGATCGGCGCGTTGAGCACCCTGATCGCGCCCGCGGAGGCGGAACTCGAAGATTTGATCAGACGTCAATCGGCGCTCGAGGAAGAGGAACGCCGTCAACGCGAGCACCTGCGTCACCTCGAGAGTGAGCACGCACGTTCCATCCTGGAGCTGACCCATTGCCAGGATGAGCTGCGCGCGTTGCGGCGCCAGATCGAGAGCGAGCTGGGCCTGGTGGATATATCTTTGAGCGAAGGTGTAAACGGTCAACCGCCCCTTCCGCTTCACCCGCTGGTCTCAACCCTTCCGGTTGTGGACGAAATCCCTGAGGATCTGGAAGCAGAGATCCGTGGACTGCGCGTGCAACTCAGTCAATTGGGCACTGTCAACCTGAATGCCCCCCAAGAGTATGAGGAAGTGCGCACGCGTTATGAGTTCCTGAAGGGCCAGATCAACGATCTGGAGCAAGCGTCGGCCAACCTGCGCCGGGTTATTGCCGAGCTGGATCAGCGCATCGAGCGCGATTTCCTCACCACATTTCACGCGGTCTCCAAGGAGTTCAAGACATACTTCAGGCGTCTGTTTGATGGTGGGGATGCCGATCTCGTGCTGACCGATCCTCAGAATATCTCGCAGACCGGGATCGACATTATCGCTCGCCCGCCTGGCAAGCGTGCGCGGACCCTCGCAATGCTGTCCGGGGGCGAACGGGCGTTGACGGCGGTCTCGCTGATATTCGCCCTGCTCAAGGTCAGACCAACCCCTTTCTGCGTTCTGGACGAGGTGGACGCCATGCTCGACGAATCTAATGTGGGTCGTTTTCGCCGGGTGTTGGAAGAACTTTCCCAACAGACTCAATTCATTGTGATCACCCATAATCGTCACACCGTCGAGGCCGCCAAGACGATCTACGGCATCTCGATGGGAAGGGATACAGTCTCGCGGGTGATCTCATTGCGGCTTGAAGAAATAGGGTCTCGGTAAGGATGTGGGTTGCATATTCGTCCGCCGCCACTGCAGCCGTGCTGTGGGGCACCAGTTTTCTGCTCACGCGCGTGGCGATGACCCAGATGGGACCGCTGGCGGTTGCGGCGTTGCGTTGGTGGATCACCAGTGCTGGGTTGATGGTCATTGTGGGCGCTTCGAGGGATGCGCGCTGTGCTCTCCGCTATGTCCGGCGCGAATGGCCTTTATTCCTCGCTTTAGGCGTCATCGGTGAAGGGATGGCCTATGTGTTCCAGAATCTGGCGCTTATCTACACCACCACCGTGGATGTAGGGCTTATCATGAACGCCTATCCTATCCTCAGCGCGGTGCTTGGGGTTTGGGTGTTGAAGGAGCGTATGAGCTGGCGCGCCGCTGTCGGCTTGGTGATGGGGTTGTTGGGAGTCACCTTTATCACCTTCGGAGGGATGTGGGCCGGCGAGGTGGAGTTTCATGCACGGGTGCTGGGCAACGGGCTGGCTCTGTTGGCAACGCTGGCGGGGGCATTTTATATCGTGGCCGGCAAACGACTGGTGCTGGCATATGGTCCGCTGCCGGTGACGGCGCTCGCCGGCCTGATCGGCGCCCTGGCTATGACGCCGGTTGCGGTCGCGGAGGGTGTGCCGTTACATTGCTCCGCCGAGGTGTGGGGGGCGCTACTGGGGCTTGCCATCGGTTGCGGGGCGGCTGCCTATTTGCTGTGGTGGCATGCCGCAAAGCAGCTGCCCATCTCCCAGGCGGGTGTTTTCCTGTATTTGACGCCCGTTGTCTCCACTATGTTGGGCGTCTGGGTGCTGAACGAGCCGCTGACCCTTGCCACTGCTGCCGGCGCCGGGCTGGTGTTGGGCGGTATGGCACTGGCGCAGGTGTGACCGAAGTGCTGCCAGGTCGCTTGACGCTCGATCGGGAAGGCCTTTTCCACCTCAACCCGAAGTTTGGTGAGCTTGCTTCGCTATATGTTCCCATGTATGATCTGAGGCAATCTTGCTCTGGCTTATCCACCCCTCAATCTATGACTTGCAAAGGAGAGACCACCATGGTTCTGCGCAAGATCAAAGCCGGCTTTGTGGGTTTCGGCGAGGTCAACAGCCCCCGCGAACTTATCGAACGTAAGGTCGAGGCAGCACGGAAAGCACTTGAGGCACGCGATATCGAGCTGGTTTACACGCCTCCAGTTTGCGATGACCCCCAAGGTGAGAACGAGGCACGGGCACGCCGCGAATTGGCAAGTGCTGACTTCGACCTCCTGGTCGTCTGTGTGGCAGGTTGGATCCCTTCCCACTCGGTCATCAGCGTGATTGACTCCTTTGCCCACAAGCCGATGGTGTTGTGGGGTCTCACCGGCCATATGGAGGGCGACCGACTGGTGACGACCGCCGACCAGGCCGGTACCAGCGCACTGCGTGATCCTATGGAGGCCTTGGGTTATCGTTTCAAATATGTGTACGATACTCCCAATGCGCCGCTTGCCGCCGCCGATAAGGTGAAGCGCTTTGCCGAGGTGGCCCGGGCGGTTGCACTGCTGCGCCAATCGCGCATCGGGATGATGGGCTATCGTGATATGAACCTGTATGGTACTCTGGTGGACGGGGTCTCGTTGCGACGGGTGATCGGACCGGAAGTGGAGGTGTTCGATACGCTGGAGATTGTGCAAAAGATGGAGCAGGTGCCCGTCGCTGCGGTCACTCCCTTGTTGGAGTCCCTGCGCCGCGAATGGACGTTTGAGCGTCCTGTGGATGACAGCGCGCTGGAGAAGGGCATCCGCATGTATCTGGCCGTGATGGAAAAGGTAGCCGAACGCGGCTATCAGGCGATCTCCCTCGTGGACGTCTTCGGCGTCAAAAAGCTGCTGCATTTCCCGCCGGCTATGGTGCTGATGCTGTTGGCCGACAGAGGCGGCGTGGCTTCCATCCCGGAGAACGACGGACTGGGCGCGGTGACCCAGCTCATGGTGCGCTATTTGACCGGGCAGGTGGGTGCCTATTTGGAATTCTATGAATTCTTCCCAGATCGATTGTTAATGGGCGTGCCCGACTATGTGCCCTCTGAGATCGTTGAGGGACCGGTGCGGGTGCTGCCCTGGCCCGGTTTCGGTGGCCTGAAGGATGGCATCCTGAATGTGGCGAAGGTGAAGACCGGCCGTGTCACGCTCTGTCGGCTGGCCAGCCGTGGGGATCGCTATCGTATGCATATTGCCACCGGTGAAGCGGTGGCGCCACGCAAGTGGGAGGAAGCCGGTTGGGAACAACCTGCTCCGCAGCTGCCCAGCTTGGAAGTGATATTGGACACCTCTGTGGAAGAATTTGCTCAGCGCGTCTTAGGACAACACTACATCATCGCCTATGGCGATCACCGCCAGCAGCTGATTGACCTATGCCACCTGCTGGGCATCGAGGTGATTTGACAGGTACCCGGTGATTTCGCACACGCAGGCGTTTCCTTTGCACGTCGGTGTCGCACAACTACCCTCTTAACCTGAATAAGAGGGTAGTTGTGTCTCTGCGTGACGCTTCTGCTTTCCGGAGATTGGTGGGCCTGTTTACCGCTGCTACTCAGCGTTATGTCGCACGCGCCCAAACTTGATTTTATGAAAAGTCGTGATACAATAAAGGTGACAAGCTGAGCCCAGAGCGTTAACGGACGCAGTATGCGTGTCAAGAAAAAGGAGTAACGCTTATGGAAGAACAAATACACGCTTTTCTTGACTTTCTGGCGAGTGAAAAGAAGTACTCCGAAAACACTATTGCCGCCTATCGCAATGACCTCACCCAATTCCTGGGATATTTGCAGAGGCGGTTTGGAGTCCAGAGAGATCCGGAAGAAAAAGACGCCATGATGCCCATCACGTGGAGTGATATCGGCAGGGAGGTCATCGTTTCTTACATCATGGAACTCAGGGAGCGCGAGTACACCTCCTCCACGATCGCCCGGAAAGTGGCTGCCCTGAAGTCATTCTTTCATTACCTTGTTGCAGCGGATGTTATCAGCAGTGATCCAACTGTCACGCTGGATTCGCCCAAGGTGAAGAAACGGCTGCCCAAGGCGATCTCGCGCCGCGATATCGAACGGTTGTTGGCGGCTCCGACCGGCAGCGACTCTCCCAAGGCACGCCGAGATCACGCGCTGTTGGAGCTTTTATATGCATCGGGAATGCGGGTCACCGAGCTGGTCTCTCTGAACGTGGATGATATTGACCTGCAAGCCGGCACGGTGTTTGTCCACGGCAAAAAGGCGCTGAGCAAGGAACGCGTCATCAGCATTGGCGAAACCGCTACCCAGGCGGTCGCATCCTATTTGCAGCACGGGCGTGCCCAACTGGCTCACGATCCCTCCGAAAAAGCCCTGTTTCTGAATCATCGCGGCCAGCGGTTGACACGCCAGGGACTATGGTTGATCATCAAGCACTACGTAGAGCAGGTGGGCATTTCTCAGGATGTGACTCCTCATACGCTGCGCCATTCCTTCGCTGCGCATAAGCTGAGCCAAGGTAAGTCTCTGCAAGACATCCAGAGACTATTGGGACATGCTAATATCTCGACCACTCAAGTGTATCAACAGGTCAGCCAGGAAAGTGAACTATAGCGCGTGCCTTCCTTGCGGGACACCCACGCACGCCTGCGTGCCCTGCCGCTGCCACGGGAGGGTTTGCGGATCGTCCGCTCTGGTGTGCTTTTGGTCTATCATGCGTCACAGCACCCACGGATGAGGAAATCTCGTATGAGATACGAGGAAAAGCTGCTCGCTAACGGTGAGTACATTGTGTTTACGACACGCCAGCACTGGGTGGTGTTATTGTATCATGCTCTTATCAATCTCCTCCCGATGTTCATCCTCGCGGGCGGTGTGGTATTTCTCGCTACGCTGTCCGCCTTTCCGCCCATTCTGCTGGCTTTGGTGGTATTGTTGCTGCCCCTTGGCCGCTTCATCTTAATGTTCTTGCGATGGTGGAATGAGCAATACCTGATCACGAATCGTCGCGTGATCCAGACAGAAGGGATCATCACCAAACGGGTGATCGACTCCTCACTGGAGAAGGTCAACGATGTAGCTCTCATCCAATCCATTTGGGGACGACTGCTGAATTATGGAGACATCGAGATCATGACGGCCAGCGAGATGGGGGTAAACCGTATGCAGCGAATCAAGGATCCGCTGGGTTTCAAAACGGCTATGCTCAACCAAAAGGCCGGGCTGGGCCTCGACATTTCGGAGTACACCATGGTACCGCCCCTGCCTCAGGGCTCTGGTAACCTGCATCTGCTCAGACAGCTGGAGGAATTACGTCGGCAAGGCATCCTGACCTCGGAGGAGTTTGAGCAGAAAAAGAGAATCCTCTTGAGCAGGTTATAGCGAACGATGGAGCATATCCCGACACTGGAACAGCTGCGCGCAGCGGTGGGGGTCATCGAACGGCATTGTGCCTGCATACCCCAGGTGGGCATCATCCTGGGCTCCGGTATGGGCGCGCTGACAGATGCCATCGTGGATCGCCAGGTCATTCCCTACGCGGACATCCCCCACTTTCCTGTCTCAACTGTCTCAGGACATGCCGGTGCGCTGGTGATGGGCCGTTTAGCGGATCGTTACGTTGCCGTGCTTCAGGGACGTGCGCATTACTACGAAGGATATTCGATGCAGCAGATCACTTTGCCGGTGCGTGTGCTGCGCCTGCTGGGCGTGCATACGTTGATCGTCACCAACGCTGCTGGCGCGCTCAATCCCGCCTTCGCTCCCGGTGACCTGATGGTGATCCGCGATCACATCAACTTCGTCGGTATGGCCGGCACACATCCGCTGCGAGGTCCCAATCTCGATGAATTTGGGCCACGTTTTCCAGATATGTCCCATGCGTATGATTCGGAGTTGTGCACACTGGCGCAAGGTGTTGCCCGGAAGCGTGGCATTCCCTTGCACGAGGGGGTGTATGTTTGCGTCGCCGGCCCTTCATTTGAGACACCAGCTGAGGTGCGTTTCCTACGCCTCATCGGAGGGGACGCCGTGGGCATGTCCACCGCACCAGAGGTGACGGTTGCGCGCCACGCCGGGATGCGTGTGCTGGGGGTCTCCGGCATCAGCAACGTCGCCATCGCCCAGCCCACTTCGGAGCGCGCCACCTCTCATGAGGAAGTGTTGGAGGCTGCCAAGATCATCGTCCCACGCCTGACCGAGCTGATTCGCGGTGTGTTGGGCGAGTTGCCCCTTCATTGACACGTCACACGATGTCAGCTCGGGTCGGTTAACGAGCAGATCTTTGCACCGACAATAAGGTGGCCTGTCGAACACGTCAGGTGTCAAAGCACCCATGGCGAAACAGCCCGATCAGAGCCCGCGAGCGACAAAAACTCTGGCAAGCCGTCAACGGCCTAGGTTGCGTTTCATCCATCCCCAGCTGGCCATCGCAGGGCTGATCGCCTGGCTGTTTGGAGTGTTAGCGGCATACTATGTGGTGCATAAACCCTTCGATCTGACTCAATTGCGCGCGCTGGGGCAGGTCGCGCTGGATGTAGTGCTCTGGCTCGGGGTTCTCATCATCGCGGTCGGCAGTGGGCTGCGTTTGGTAAACTTGATGCAACACCACCTATCCTCCATCGAACCCATCGAACAGGTGCTCTTCGGATTGGGGATAGGAGGGGCGGTTTTGGGCTATGCGATGATGGGGCTCGGTTGGGTCGGGTTGCTCAGCCCTGTCTGGGTCGCGCTCTTGGGAGCATTGCTATTGGGCTGGCAGATTGTGCGTCCACAGCCGCTGCACTTCGCCTGGCAGACGCTGCATCGCGTCCTTCCTCGCCCGCGCGGACGCTTTGAGTGGCTGCTGGCCGGTGTTGCGATGCTTTGCCTGGTGCTGGGACTGATCTGGGCACTGGCGCCACCTTATGCTTTCGATGCGCTCGTATACCACTTACGCCAGGTCCGGCTCTATCTGGCCGCTCATTCTTTGTTCATCCCGGTTGATAGCGCTTATGCCGGTTTTCCTGGGCTTCTCCAGATGCTCTTCGCCTTCACGCAAGCGTTGGGCGGTGACAGCGCCTCTCAATTGGTGCATTTCACCTTCCTGCCCGCGACCATTCTGGGAACAGCGGCTTTGGGGCGACGACTGTGGCACCTGGAACTGACCTGGCCCGTCGCTGCTCTCCTCACAAGCATACCGACGGTCTTCCTCGTCGCGACCTGGCCGTATGTGGATGTGGCGTTGATGTTCTACACTCTGTTGTTCTTCTATGCCCTGGTGCTGTGGCTGCAAGACACGCGCTGGCAATGGCTGGCGTTGGCCGCGGTACTGTGCGGTTGGGCTATGGAGATCAAGTACACTGCGCTGTGGTATCCGCTTGCCGCTGCCGGCCTGATGCTGGTGCGCCTGGGTCGCGATGGGTGGCGTAGCACATGGCTGCGCTGGGCTTATTGGGGTGGCATCGCTGTGTTTTGCGCGGCTCCATGGTATCTGCGCAACTGGGTGTTGACGGGCAATCCCGTATATCCCTACGTATGGGGTGGTCCGGGTTGGGATGCTGGCCGGACGGCGTGGTGGGATCGCGTCGGCAGTGGCCTGATGACGCAACCGTGGCGACTCCTGATAGCACCGTGGGAGATGACCCTTTTCGGCATTGAGGGCAGGGCCGGTTATCAGGCGACGTTGGGGCCGCTGCTGCTCGCCCTGCTGCCCGCGGTTCTGGTCGAGTGGCGTCACCTGAACGCTGAGGAAAAGCGCGGGCTCGGTTGGATGGCGCTTTTCGGTGGGATACTTTACGCCATCTGGTTGTGGGGTGTGGCGCGCTCCGCCTTGTTGATGCAAAGCCGGCTGCTGTTGCCCATTTTTCCCTTGCTCACACTAGTAGCCGCGCTGGTGTTGCAACGTCTGCCGGCCCTGAACACACGTGCGTTCTCGGTCAGCTGGGTGCTGCGTATGGCAGTCGCACTCGTGTTGGTGCTTCACGCTTTCACCGTGCTAGACCGCTTTGTCCGGGATCATCCGCTGGCTCCTCTGTTCGGGAACGAGTCACGCAGCGACTATGTAGGGCGGCGCGTGGGCACAGCTTATATTGCCGCTATGCAGCACATCAACACGCTCCCGGAATCCGCCAAAATCCTGTTCTTGTGGGAACCGCGCACTTATCATTGCCAGCGCATTTGCTCGCCAGACTCGCTATATGACAACCTGGTCTATCTGGCGCGCCAGTATGGCAAAGCACCCCAGGTGAGTCAGGCGTTGAATGGGCAAGGCATCACCCATGTGTTACTCAACCGTGCCATCTTCGAAATCGCTGTGCGAGAGGGCAATGACCCAATTTCTCCGGGTGATCTCGGCATATTGGCAGACTTACAGGCGCATTACTTGGAATCAGTATACGATGATGGGGTCGCCTACGTTCTGTATCGGTTGAAGCAATGATACGTCTCACCAGACTGCATCCCTTATCTATGGCCTACGGCGCGTTGGTCGCTTTGACGCTGGCTGGCCTGGCGTTCGGCGGCTGGTTGTTGTACGGATGGTTCATTTCTCACGAGCGTGCTATCGTGTGGGACTTTTTTAATCCGTGGCTGGCGCTGCGCCGTATGTTGCTTGATGGGCTCAATCCTTATGGACTCGTTGTCTTACAAGAGACTCAGCAAGCGATCTACGGTCGCATTGCATTCCCCCACGAGGATCAACAGGCATTTTCATATCCCTTGTCAATCCTGATGGTGTTAGGCCCGTTAGCTATCCTGCCGTTACCACTTGCTCAAACAATATGGTTTTTAGTGCTTGGGATCAGCGTTTTGGTTTTTTTGTTCGTCGCGCCACGGGCAGTGGGTTGGTCGCCACCGCTCTGGTTACGGGCCTGGACATTGTTGTGCGCTTGTATCCTTTATCAAAATGTCTGGGCTTTCATCCTCGGCCAGGTTGCCGTTGTAATCGCGGCCTGGATAGCACTGGCCTGGTGGGGCTTGCGCAATCGGCATTGGACACTGGCCGGTGTTTGCATGGCTTTGGCGACCGTCAAGCCTCAGATGAGCTTTTTGATCGTGCCGGGAATGTTATTATGGGCGCTTTGGCACCGCTACACACGCTTGGCGATGTCTTTCGGCATCACACTGGCACTGTTGATCCTGTTGCCCGTCGCATGGCTGCCGGACTGGCCACTGCACTGGCTGGTGCGATTACAACGCTATGCCGATTATACGTTTTTTGCGCCGCCGGTTCAGCTGCTAACGGGCACAGCGTGGTTGGGTTGGATCATTGCCGGCATTATGGTACTGTGGCCAATAGCGATATGGCGGCACGCACCTCGGGAGACCTTCGGTAACATAGCATCCACTCCGGAGGACTTGTGGAAAACCCACAATATGCGCGATTGGCTTTTCAGCTGGTTGATCGCTGTCACTATGATGATAGCGCCGCGCACCAGTCAAGCCAATCAGCTGGTTTTGCTTCTGCCACTGTTCTACTTTTTCGCGCAGCTGCACGGCCGCAGGGGCCAGGTGATGGTCGCTGCTATACAAACGGGCATTGTCTTTGTGATCTGGATAGTGGCCATTTTTGCATTACCTGCCACATCCCATCCGGATTACACACTGTGGCAACATCGGCTGGTCAGCCCCATCTTGCCCCTTGGGATCACCGCTGCACTGTTGGGATTAAGCATATGGCCGAAGCAGGGAAAGTTGCGTGAACCCCACTAGATTGCACATAAAGGAGTGGAGTATTGCCACGGGAATGGCATTGGCTGTGCTGATAGTGACCAGCGTGCCCTATCTGGTGGGCTGGGCTGCGTCCACACCTGAGCGCGTCTTTGTGGGTTTTGTCATTGATGTGGAAGACATCTACAGCCATTTGGCCAAGATGCAACTGGGCTATCATGGTGAGTGGCAATATCGCATCCTTTTCACCGCGGAACCGCATTCAGGCGCTTACCTCAACACTTTGTATATTGCCCTCGGCCATGTGGCACGTTTGGCCCATGCGGATTTAGTGCTGATCTATCATGTCGCGCGACTGGTAAGCGGCCTGGCATTCTTGATCACCGCATATCTCTTTATTACGTTTTTCCTGAAGCAGGTATCCGAAAGATTGCTCGCTTTTACTATGGTCTGCTGGTCGTCCGGGCTGGGCTGGCTGGCGCTGCTGCTCACAGGTTCTTACAAAGTGGGCGGCATCACCCCGGTGGATTTCTGGTTGATTGAGATGTATGGCTATTTCACGGTGATGTTGTTTCCCCACACGTGTGTCGCGCTCGCGTGTTTGTTGCTCGCCTTTGTCCTCTCATTGCGTTTCACCGAAGAGGCGCGCTGGCCCTATCTACTCGGAGCAGCGTTGGCGACCGCCGTTCTGAGCGCCATTCACGCTTTCATGATATCGGTGGTGGCCCTGACTCTGGTGGGATATTGGGCTTATCAGTTCGTGCGAGGCAATGGGTCTTGGAGCCATTTGCTCGGGCTGTGTACTGTTTGGCTGGCAGCGCTGCCCATTGTGCTCTATCAGTATTTCGTGCTTGTGCACAACCCGGTATTTGCCGGTTGGCAGGCACAAAATCTCACCCTCAGCCCGTCGCCATGGCATTATGTGCTGGGCTATGGGGTGGTGCTGGGGCTGGCACTGCCCGGCGGCTGGTGGGCACTGCGTCAGCCGCGGCGCTGGCCGTTGCCGGTCATATGGCTGTTGGGGGTCGCTCTGTTGTTATATGCCCCATCCGTCTTCCCCGTCCAACGACGTGTCGTCGAGGGAAGTGGGGTGGCGCTCTGTCTGCTGGCGGTGCCGGGGCTGACGCATTACGTGCTGCCCTGGGGCGAACGCGTTGGGCTGCGTGTGCGCGGGTTGATCGGATACAACCCAACAGAACGCAAGGAGTGCGCCTCATTTGGAAGGTGGTTGCGGGTGCTGCTGGTCGCTCTGACGCTGCCATCCACTTTGGTGGTGATCACCAGTGCCGGCCTGGCTGCGGCGGCCGGCCATCCGGATACGGTGGTCAGCCGTGCCGAGCTGGCTGCAGTGGAATGGTTGGCTGAACACAGTCAGCCGGACGAGACCGTATTGGCCTCATATGAATTGAGCGGTTTCATCGCAGCGCGCGGCGGGCGGCGGGTGTTTATGGGACACTGGGCCGAGACGGTCAATTTACAACAAAAGCGTGCAGCGGCGATGCGCTTCTATGGCTCGGCCGATGATACGGAGCGGAAAGCGCTGCTGCGAGATTATGGCATTCATTATGTAGTTCACGGCCCGCGCGAGCGTGCCATAGGCGCTTTTGATCCTGCGCGGGTTGCGTATTTGCAACCCGTATTTCGCAGTCAGGACCTGACGGTGTATCGTGTGACGCTCAGCGAGCGATAAGCCTTCTGGAAAGATGGTAAAGATCGGCATCTTGCATCCCCAATCCCGCGCTCGAATCGGACTGGCCGGCGTCTTCGCTGTGGCAATTGCGTTGCGGCTCATCCATCTCAGTGAGCGACCGCTCTGGTACGACGAAGCGTTTGCCGTGTTATATGCCGAGAAATCATTTTCCACTATGTTGCACGGCACATTGACCTCGGTGCAAGGTGTCGCGGCGGACGTCCATCCGCTCCTATACTATGCGCTCTTGCACGGGTGGATGCAGCTGTTCGGCCAGTCGCCGATGGCCGTGCGCGCGCTGTCGGTATTGCTGGGCGTTGCCACGGTGGGAATGGCGTATCAGCTCGGCCGCCTTCTCTACGGTGCGCGGGGCGCTTTGGGTGCTGCGCTGGTGGTGGCATGCGCTCCTTTTGCCGTCTATTACTCCCAAGAGGTGCGCATGTATGCCTTGCTGGGACTGGCCGCGATCACGATGACCTACTTCTTTGTGCGTGCCTGGATGGAAGGAGGATGGCGTAACTGGGCTGCCGTCGGTCTGTGCGGCGCGATGGGGTTATATGCCCACAACCTGGGCTTCGCCTTCATCCTGGGACTGGATGCGTGGGTGGTGTGGGAATGGTTCCGGCCGAACGGTGTGCGCTGGCGGAATGGACTGTCGCTGGTGCTGGCCCACCTTGTCATGTTCGGGTTGTTTGCCCCGTGGCTGCTGGCGTTGCCCGGCCAATTCGGCAAGGTGCAACAGGCCTACTGGGTGGCACAACCCGGTCTGGTGCAACTCGTCCAGACATTGTTTATTTTCCACTTTGCCTATGATAATCAGGCGCTGCCGGCTTGGCTGTTGCCCGCTGCCCTTTTCTTCAGCGTGCTGCTTGTCGTATTGTGTGCGCTGGCTCTCTGGCGAGGGCGTCGGAGGTGGCGGACAGGAAACTCTCCGTCTTGGGATACGCTTTTGCTTGCACTCAGTGGGATACCTGTTGTGGCGCTCTTCCTCATCTCGCAGCTGAGTCCGGTGTACGTGGTGCGTGCCCTGCTTCCTTCCGCGCTGGCCTATTATGTGTTGCTGGCCGGGTTATGGGGACGTGGTGCGTGGCCGCGACCGGTTCGGTGGGGCATTCTACTTCCCTGTGCGCTGATCGTCGCCGTATCGCTCTGGAACCATTACACGTACACGCGCTTTCCCCGCGCTCCCTTCGCACGCGTGGCGGCCTTTTTGCGCGCGCATCACCAAGGGGGTGATGTCATCGTTCACAGCAACAAGCTGAGCTTCTTCCCCACCCATTATTATGACCGCACATTGCCCCAGTCCTTCGTCGCCGACCCTCCCGGTAGTCCCAGTGATACCCTGGCCTATCCCACTCAGGAGGCGCTGGGCCTGTTCGCCATCCCGGACCTGGCGACTGCAGTGCGTGGACATGAACGGGTGTGGTTCGTGATATTCCGCCGGGCGGTTGAAGAATACCGGGCTGCCGGTCATTTCGATCACCCGCATCGAGTTTGGCTCGAGCAGCGTTATACGCTCGTCTCATTGCGCACATTTGGCGATCTCGATGTAGCAGAGTATCTGTTGCGCGTGCCACCCTTGGCCCTTCGTCGCTGAGGCACGGTTCTCGCCGTTCCCTTGTTCCACCAAAGTTTTGTCGCCTGTTATCCGATGTGTTAAAATCCGCTGACGATGTTGGATTTGCTCATCGTCGTTGTCAATTACAATACATGTGACCATTTGTACAGCTGTCTCAACTCCCTCTACGCCAATAAAGGGGATTTCTCTTTTGTCGTCTGTGTGGTGGATAATGCCTCGTGCGATGGCAGCTGTGAGATGGTGCGCGCACGGTTCCCTCAGGTGCATCTCATTTCCAGCTGCGTCAACGGTGGCTTTGCCTATGGCAACAATTTGGCTTTGAGAGCTTACGGTTTTCGGGATACGGACACAAGCGAGGGATCTTCAGAGGAGGCAAACAGGCTGCCGCGCTATGTTATGCTGCTCAATCCGGATACGGTAATGCCGCCGGATGGGTTGCAGAGCTTGCTGTCCTTTATGGATGCTCATCCGCATGTGGGCATCTGTGGTCCTAAGCTGGTTCTGGAAGATGGCAGCCTGGACCTGGCATGCCGTCGCAGCTTTCCCACCCCGGCTGTTTCGTTCTACCGCATGGTGGGTTTGTCGCGGCTGTTTCCCCATCATCCGGTCTTCGGACGTTACAATCTCACCTACTGCGATCCCGATCAAGAGATGGAAGTGGATTCCGTGGTGGGAGCTTGTATGGTGGTGCGTCGCGAAGCCATCCAACAGGTGGGATTGCTGGACGAAAGCTACTTCATGTACGGCGAAGATCTCGATTGGGCCTACCGGATGCATCAAGCCGGTTGGAAAACGTATTACTACCCCGCTGTGACCGTGCGGCACGTGAAACGGGCGGCCAGCCGGCACAGTCCACGGGCTCAGATGGAGTTCTATCGCGCAATGCGCATCTTCTACATCAAGCACTATGCCTCCTCAACGCCGCGCCTGTTGCACTGGCTGGTATTGCTTGGCATCGGCCTGCGCGCCGGCATCGCCAAAATTCAGCTGGCCCTGTCCCCACTTGGCTTGACAGGGCGGTCAGGGTGATGAGGGGCCTATGAATCGACGCGCTGCGCGAATCCTGATTGCTTCGCTGGTGCTGACCGATGCGATTATGGCTGCCCTGGCTTTTGCCCTGGGCTATTTCCTGCGCCTGCAGTCGGAATACGCGGAGATCGCCCCGTTCACCCACTACCTGGGGATGATGCTGCTCCATACGGCGATCGTGGTGATCGTCTTCGCTTTTTATCGCCTTTATCAACGCCAGCGCGCCACTTCCCATATCGATGAGTTCTACTACATTTTTGGTGCCGCTTCGGTGGCCACCATCATCGCCATTGCGTTGATCTGGCTGATCTACAAAAATCGGCTGGACTACCCGCGCCTGATGATGGTTTATACATGGTTGCTCACCATCCTCTTGGTGTGGTTGGGCCGTATTGTACACAGTCGGGTGCAATGGTGGTTGCAGTCGAAGGGCTATAATGAGTCGCGTCTGCTGATCGTCGGAACCGGCGATGTCGGGCGCATGATTCTCCAGAAAATACGCCAGTCCCCTGGATTGGGCTATCGCGTGGTGGGCTTTGTAGAAGGCAATGGGGCGTCATCCGCTGCTATGCCGGCCCACGTGCTGGGAGTGCCTGTGCTGGGCAATTGCGATGACCTTCCCAGGCTGATTGATGAACATAGCATCAATGAGATCATCATCGCGATGCCAGAGGCCTCCCACCAGGATATCCTGTCCATTGTAGCGCGTTGTGAGCCGGCGCGCGTGACCATTCGTGTCTTTCCGGACGTTTTCCAGATCATGGCCTCGGAGGTCAGCATCGGGGAGCTCGGTGGGTTGCCTCTGCTCACGATCCGCGATGTGGCCCTGCGCGGTTGGAAGTTGGTCGTCAAACGGGCGACGGACATTGTGGGCAGCGCAATCGGGCTCATCCTGCTTTCCCCCTTAATGCTCCTCATTGCCTTGTTGATCAAACTCGATTCGCCGGGTCCGGTGTTCTATGTTCAGGAACGCATGGGATTGGATGCCAAGCCCTTCAAAATGTTGAAATTCCGTTCGATGCGCACCGACGCGGAGGCCGAAACAGGGCCGGTATGGGCTTCGCCGAACGACCCACGCCGCACACGCCTGGGGGCTCTGATTCGGCGCTTCTCACTTGACGAGCTCCCGCAGCTCATCAACGTCTTGATCGGGGATATGAGCCTGGTGGGGCCGCGTCCCGAACGGCCCGTGTTTGTTGAGCAGTTCAAGAGGAGCATCCCGCGCTACATGGACCGCCATCGCGAGAAAGCGGGCATCACCGGCTGGGCGCAGATCAACGGGTTGCGTGGTGACACTTCGATCACCGAGCGCACCAAGTACGATTTGTGGTATATCGAGAACTGGTCGCTGTTGCTTGATTTGAAGATTTTGGTGCGCACGATCCTGCGCATCTTCAGTGACCGCCAGGCCTACTAGTTCGACTCGCCCGCCTTGCGCAACCGCAGGGTGACGTGCGTGCCTGCACCCGGTGTGCTGGTGACCGTGATCGTCCCACCGAAGTGCTCCACCTGTGCCCGAGTCCACCAGAGTCCCAGGCCGTGCGCCGGTGCATAGCGGTCACCCGGTGCCGCCTCGCCTGGGTCGAAGATCGAATCTAGCCTCCAGGGTTCAATCCCGTGTCCGCTATCCTCTATTTGCACCACCACCCATCCCGGCTCGACCACCGTGTCCACCCGGACGTACAATGTTCCACCCTGGGGCATCGCCTTGCGTGCGTTGTCAAACAGGTTCCAGAACACGTTGGACAGGCGTTCGTGGGCGGTCACATGCACGTCTCTTTCGGGAAGGAGGAGCTGAAGCTGGATCGTTTCAGGTAGACCGGCACGTGCCAGTCCCTGACGGATGGCCTCCACGAGGGGCATTCCCCGCAAAGGGGGTGCCGGCGTTTTGAGAGCGGAACGCAGCTCGCGGATCGTCGCTTTGGCGCTCTCCAGGTCGGCCTCAATGCGCTCAAGGAAGTGCCCAACGTAGGGATACTGTGCCAGCAGTTGCGCATAAAAGCTCTTGCGCTTCAGCAGCTCTATTTGCATGCTGATGGCTCCCAAAGGGTTGTTGAGACGGTGCACGATATCGCCCGCCAATCCTCCCAGCTCGGCCAATTTCTGGCTCTCGAAGCGCCGTGCCCGATCAACCGCGACAGCCGCTTGATTGGCAAATGCCGCCAGAATGCGGGCGTGCTCGATGGTGAAAGCCCCCAGCACGGCGCTCTCGATGTTGAGCACTCCTAATACTTCATCCCCGACGATCAGCGGCACGGCCAGCTCGCTTTTCATCTCTTCGCCCAGATAGCGCTGGTAATCGGGGTCACGCGCCACGTCGGGCACATAAATGGGTGCTCTGGTGCGCAAAGCCCGCCCCGTGACCGAATGGTATAGCGAAACGCGTGTGCCAACACGCTCATTGCCGGTGGTTTGTTCGATGATCAAGTCATCTCCTTCTGGTCGCAGCACCTGACCGAAGGATGTGTCGACACATGCCAGTGCTTCATGGAGCAGCTCCGACAATCGCGCGTGGTCGGGGCGGGCCAGAGCATCGGCGAGGTGGTCGGCTCGCGCTTCGACCCAGGCGAGCAGACACGCGCGCTGTGCCTCGCTGAAACCCTCACGACGCGGAGTCTCGACATTCAGGACGCCGAGGACGTTTCCTTCACGGCAGATCGGCACGGCGAATTCGGCACAAATGCCGGCCTTATCCGCTTCTAAGGCACGTTTATAGCGCGGTCGTTCTGTACGGTGGTGGAGCAGCTCCCCTGTCCAACCGGTTTCTCCCATTGTGATGGACACGACCATGTAATCCGGCCGGGTCACATCAGGCACAATGACAGGTTTGCGATGCAGGACGGCCAAACCGCAGACACTGTCGTGAATATCCACCGTCAAGTTCAAGTCTTCGGGGGGTTGGTTGGTGGTGAAGCGCACTGTCAGGAGGTCACCCGAGCGCAACAACACCTGACCAAAGCGGCCCTGAACCAATGTCAATGCGTGACTCAGCACCGAACGCACCACTTCATCCAGGTCGGTTTGACGCGAGAGATCGAGTCCCACGCTGCTCAACGCTGCTGCCTCCTGACGCGAACGCGCCAGCGCCACGGCTGTGGCCACCTGACCGCTGAGCAGGGTGAGCGCTTCAACGTGGTGCGTGGTAAAGGCTGCTTTGCGACGGCTCTCGATATTGAACGCTCCAATCGCCTCATCCCCGATGAGCAGCGGGATCACCAGCTCGCTCTGCATCCCCTCTCCCGTCGGAGCTTTATAAACACGGCGCCATTCTTCGGGCATTGCTTCCAGGTCGGGCACATGGATAGGGCCTTTGTGCAGGATGCTCAGGCCGCTCAGGCAGTCGGTGACCAGAAAGGCGCGCCCCACATCATCGCTGTGTCCTCGGTCTGCGGCTACAATGCGCAACCAATCGCCCTCTTTGAGCAACATCCAGCCGACGTCGAATTCCAAAACATCCAAGGTCTGATCCAGCACGTACTGGAAGAAGCCCACCAAGTCGAGCTGAGGCTTCAGCAGCTCACGCATCAAGTTTTGGCTGATGCGAATCAGATCGCGGCTCTGGATCATGATCCGCCTCGGCTCACGCGGCGTGGCACGGGGGGATGGAACGATTCGGCAAAAGCCTTGTTGAGGATAGGGCACACCATTCCTTCGAAGTGCGGAGAAGTCAGATGAACGAGCGGCTTTCCCACCTGAGCGCCGTGCCATCCAGCACCCAAAGGCATCTGGTCCAAAGAGCGGGCAAAGAGATCCCGTCGTCCCAGGCGTATTACCACTGGCTCACCCAACGCACGACTCCACAGATAACTTTCTAATGCCAACACCTGGTGATTTTCATCGCGTATGATGAGCGAGTCGTCCGTTCCGTGTAACCATGGATAAAGCGGCCGACTGAGCCGGCCCAGGAAGGGCCGCAGTTCCACGATGCCGGCTGCCTTGAGCAACATCTGCACATCCCGTCCACTTAACCCCTTGAAGACGCGGAAAGGCGACACCAGCCATTTCTGACGCGTGGCAATACGACGTGCTTCGACAACCGCTTGCTCGATTCGTTTGAGGCTCTCGTCCAACGAACCGGTTTTATCGATCGTGCCGCGGATGAAAGCTGCCGAGCGATACTGGCGTGCCAGATCGTCGGGGCTGGCCGCGCGTTTGGCTACAAAGTCGAAGACCCCGTAAGACATAAAAGCGGGCAGCATGTCGGCGGTGGCATAAGCGGATGAGACAATCGCCATAGTGCCCTCATACAACTCCCAGACGCGTTGTAACACTTGGATGCCCTGCACATTGTCGCGGTCCTGGTCGTCCAGACGGATATCCACGATCACGACGTGGAAGAATCGCCGGTTTAAACTTTCGAGCGCCTGGTTCAGGTCTGTCGCTATATGGACTGCGTAGCCCGCTTCGCTGAGCATCTCCTGGTAGATCGCACACCAGCTCGGGCTGTCTTCCACAACGAGGATGTTGACGGTCTCGTTCATCGCGGACTTTCCTCGACGGGGATTTCAGTGTCATCGGGATACAACACGACTTTGACCGCCTGTCCTTGCTTGAGCAGATGAAACCCTTCCTCGAAGCGTTCCAGAGGCAGGCGATGGGTGATAAGAGGTTCCAACTGTACGGCGCGCGAGTCGAGCAGTTCGCACGCGGTGAACCACGTCTGATACAGGTGACGACCGTAGATGCCGTGTAAAGTCGCCCCCTTTAGCACAAGATGGTGCGACCAGTCGAACTCGACCGGCTGAGCTGGCAGACCGAGTGCCACCAGATGCCCGTTGTTTTTCAGAACCGTTCCGGCCAACGTGATAGCCGATGGATGCCCGGACATCTCTAACACGACGTCCACGCCCAACCCATCGGTTATCTCGAAGATTTGCTCGGCAAGGTCGGGTTGCATCGCATCCAGGATCGCATCGCGTGTGGCACGGCGTGTGTCGGTGTGTAATGCAAGCATCTGTTGGGCCATTTGACGGCGGTAGGGATGGACTTCGCTTCCAATGATGCATCGCGCCCCGGCCGCGCGCGCAATCGCCAGTGCCATCAGTCCCTGGGGACCCAAACCGGTGATCAACACGGTTTTGCCAAAGAGATCGACGCACTGTGCCGTGTCCAGCGCGTTGCCAAAGGGCTCGATAAAGGCTGCCACCTCGATCGAAAGGGAGGGAGGCTTGGGAAAGACATTTTCGGCGGGCACGGCGATGTATTCGGCAAAGCACCCTGGACGGTCAAATCCGATGCCGGCCATCTCCTGGCAAAGGTGTGGTACGCCGTTTAGACAATAGTAACAGGTGCCACACACCACGTGGCTTTCGACCGCGACGACGTCGCCCACAGCGACAGTGGTCACCTGTTCGCCGACCTGCTCGACCCGGCCACAGAATTCATGGCCTACGATCATGCCGTCGGGAATGCGCTCGCGAAAGACCGGATCGTCATCATAGATGTGCAGGTCGCTTCCACAGATTGAAGTGGCCAGCACACGCACGAGGACATCGCGCGGGCCCATCTCCGGCATCGGTGCATCGGTCACATAGTGCAGGCCTACCTTGCCATAGGGTTTTACTAAGGCTTTCATAGGGTTTCTCCCTATCTAGCACGATTGCATTCAGAAGCGAAATGGAATGCCCCACGACAATCGGTCGCAAATCGGTGCTTCACTTTCGCGCAGCACGACGCAGACGGTCGTTAATTGCCAGCCCGAGATCAACCTCGGGAACGAGCTCGGCGACGATCACGTCCAGGTGCATAGCGTCCAGTCGGTGGAGCGCGGCAAACAGGTTCGCCGCTGCTTCGCGCAGGTCTCCGGTTTTCGAGAGCACCTCGACGGCAACGAAATCTTCCGCGCTGGCAGGGACGGTGAAAGAAAGCAGTCCACGCCGCAACGCCCTCTCTGGGAGCTCTTGACCTTTGAGCACTAAAGGCGTTTGAGGTGCGTAATGATGCGCCAGTTGTCCAGGAGCCAGGGGCGCTGCCGATGCTTGGGTGCGGCGTTGTACGGGACCCACGAGACGTTCGACCTCCTCAAGTGGCGTACCACCCGGCCGGAGCAGTGTGACGGTATCTTCCAGGACGGATATGATGGTGGACTCGACCCCGATCGGGCAGCGGCCACCATCGAGGATCAAGTCTACCGCGCTGCCCAGCTGCTGGTGCACGTGCTCAGCCGTCGTGGGGCTGACGCGGCCAAAACGGTTGGCACTCGGAGCGGCTATCGGCACGCCTGCCCTGCGAATCAAGGTGAGCGCAACCGGGTGGTCCGGCATGCGGACGGCTACTGTGGGAAGCCCGGCGGTGACAATCTCTGGAACACGGTCGCTTTTCGGGAGCACAAGGGTCAACGGGCCTGGCCAGAAGGAGCCCATCAATGCTTGAGCGGGTTCGGGAAGCTCGGTCACGAGGTTTTGCACCTGGTGCAATGCCGCTACATGGACGATCAAAGGATCAAAACGCGGACGCCCTTTGATCTCGAAAATGCGCGCCACGGCGATGGGATCAAGTGCGTTGGCTCCCAGCCCATAGACGGTCTCTGTGGGGAACGCCACCACTCCACCATCCTTTAAGATCATGGCAGCGCGTTCCACATCCACCAAGATTTGTTCTCCGTAACGGGACAAGTTCCTCTCCATCGCCAACAGAGCTGCATCCAGAATGTCGGTGGCGATGAGGCAGTTGGGCAGCTGCACGAGTTGAGGTTGAGGCTCGCGCTCGCCCACAATGTAAATGCCCGGCACACCGACCTCGGCGGCACACTCTACATCGCTCAGGCGGTTGCTGATGACAAGAGAGTTGGACAAATCGATCCGATGCTCTTCAGCGATCTTGCTGAGCAAAGAAAGGGGTGATTCGAGACACAGCCCATTCTCGGTTGCTGGATGCGGTAAGCGTTGAACACAAACACCGTACCGTGCGAGGAGATTGGGGAGCTGCTCCTGCAGTCGCTCCACTTCCGCAACGGTCTCTTCATGGGCCTCGTCGGGATGGTTCGCAAAGACAAACATCTTGTGGCTTTTTTGAAGCACGCGCAGCCCGAGGATCGCCTCGGGAGACAGCGCGATCCCAGAAACGTTGTGAAGATGGATGCGATCCCTGACCCATATGATGTCTTGAAAGAGAAACACCGCTCGCTCCATCACCGGTCCCACCTCGGTAACATTTTTTGATCGGTGGCAGAACCGAGATGTTGGGCCCACTTAGCGCAGCGCAGGATAGGCTAAACAGACAGCCGATCGGTACCTCCGGCAATCGGCAGCTGACCCGACTATATGTTCTGTGAGAAGGGACAAGATCGCCTATGGGCTACGCTGCGCCAACGACGAGTTCTGTACCTCCAGAGCGCGGCTGGGCTTGTGATGGATTCCAGCCATCTTCTGAAGTGGTAAGAACGGTGCTGCTTCAGCCTGGTGTGGCCAGCAGCTCTGCCTCTGCCGCTCCGATCCTTCGCACAGCCAGCCAGATAGCTCCCAAGCCGAACAGAGCGAACACAATCCCAATGAAAACTCCCGCCACCGGGATCAATGTCAACACCCAAAGGATGACAATGCCAAGCAGCATCAGCCAGATTGGATGTACGACCCGCGTTCCCAGGATGCGCTTGCTCAGCGCAAAGGCAGTGACCAGAGCTCCGATGTATAAGACGAGCATCAGGTAAATCACAACGATGGTGCCGGTGGCGGCGCTGAGCAAAAGTGTCAGCAACGCGGTGGAACCCAGGACGTAGCCGAGCAACACCGCGACACCTAGGATGACTAAGCCGGCGGCGATGAGAAAGATCAGCATCGCGAAGGGACTGAGGATACCCCAGCCCAGGCTGGAGAAAGGACGTGCCCACAGCGCTGCCGTGGTGCGGTGCAATCCACGGCCTGCCAGCCAGACGGCCAACAGACCCACCAGCATCAGGCGCAACAAACGTTGCACCTGGTCAACCACCCAGGCAGGCGAACCGAACGCGGCGGGCTGCGGCGCTTCTTCTTCGACAGGCATCTCGAGAGGACGATGCACGATCTCGCCACGTACCACACCTTCGGGCAGGACGACGGGGACACGAGTGGCATAGGCAAACCGCCCTGCGACGCGCGCCTCGGGTGCGACGCTCAGTCCATAGGGGATCTCGGGCAGCCGAACTCCTTCGGGTAACTGGGGCAGGAAGGCTGTCAGGGAGAAGCGAGGTCCCGCTTCGCTATCGGCCACACTGAGCTCAACGTCGCCGCCGATGCTTCCGGCGATGTGCACGCTCTCACCGCCACCGGCAAGATCTCCAGCGATTCGTCCCGCCGATGTCACCTGACTGGCTGCGACCCACACATTACCGCCGACTTCACTCCCCGCCTGGAGTGCGATGCCGTAGGCGCCTGCGTTGATGTCATCTCCAATTCGGCCCTCTTTTTCGACGATGAAGGCCTGGGCCGCTACGCGTGCGTCATCCTGGACAACACCACGCACTACAATGGCTTGGGCAAAGCTGATCAGATCCCCCTCCACTACGCCATTGACGAGCACCACACGACCGAAGGCGATCAAATCTCCCTTGACCGTGCCATTGATCACAATTCTATCTGCGGCGGCGTAAAGGTCGTCATCCACGACCTCGCCGGCAGCCACAACGACTTCTTCATTGCTGCGTTCCTCAGCGCGGGCATAGCCACCTGCCAGCCAAGTTGCCAGGAACGTCGCGATGAGTCCGATGATCAAGAACGGGTAGACACGGTTTAACATAGCTCTCTCCTTTTCTTGAGGAACAATATTTGCTATTTGGCTGTCCACCCCATCCCCACGCTGGAATTATACACGTGCTCTCCCATCAGCGAAAGATATATCCGAGGAGGATGTTGAAAAAGTCTTTGTTACCCGCTTGATTGGTCCATTTGCCTACAAAAGTCTGGGCGGCCAAGGGACTTTTTCAACACTCTCCTCTGGGGAGGACTGAGAATGGTGAGTTAGGCGAGCTAGAACCACATTGCCAGGATCCGGTCGAGGCGGAAGACACGCTGTGCCTGACGCAGGTGGCAGTAGGCGATCAGATATTCGGTATTTGCATCCAGCGGTTGCACCCGACGCTCGGTGATAATGCCAGATCTGTCCATGTAGCGCAACCAAAGCTCCCGTCCACACGAAAGCGCCTCCAGAAGGATGTCGGGCAGATCTTCCCACGAGCTGTCGGGCCAGAAGACAGGACCTCCCTGGGCCTCGATCAGGTCCTCCAGCGTGTGGACGCCGTGGCTGCTCAAAAGGTGCATCAGTGCGTAAAGCACTTGCGCGGTGATGCGCGCATCGCCCAAAGCGCTGTGGGCCGCCTCCGTGGAAATGCCCAGCGCATCAGCAACCGATGTCAGACGATTGCTGGCCAGATCCAGCCAGATGCGGGCCAACGCCAAGGTATCCACAAGAATCACATCCGGCGGCGGCCAGCGCAAACGACGCCACTCGGCAGCCAGGAAACTGACGTCGAAGAGGACGTTATGTCCCACTAAGACCGCACGTTCAAGGTAATTGCGCACGACAGAGGCGATTTCCTCAAAGCGCGGCGCATCTCGCAGTTCCTCGTCTGAAATGCCGTGTACAGCTTGGGCGCCGGGGTCGATCGGGCGTTCTGGGTTAACCCGCTGGATAAAGGCCTCCAGCTCGCGGCCCCCTTGCCAGAGCACGATGGCGATTTCGCACAGGCGATGCCCCCAAGTAGGGTCAAGCCCGGTCGTTTCTACATCCACCACGGTGAAGGTGATATGTTCCAGAGCGCATTGCGAACAGGACAGAAGTAGATCCATCCCGGGGTTACCCGTGACCAATAACCATCTTGGCCCAATACTACCATCATTCGTCGTAAGATGCTACAATGCGAGCGTTGGAGAAAAGCATCCAACCACCTGATGAACCAGGTTTCCCTGATGACAGCTTGGGGTATAATATGGGCTGCGAAATGGGGGACGCGCAATGAACGTCTATCTCCGTCGAGGGGTGTTCTCATCCGCTGCGTTGCTGTTGATGATAGCCCTTGCCTGTGCCGTTATTCCCACTCCGCGCAGCCATCCGACTGTGGTGATCACCCATCCCCAGTCCGGCAGCAGCGTTCCAGTTGGACATGAGATCGTCGTGCAATCTGTCTCGGCCACGACCGATCCACGCGGCATCGCTCGGGTAGAGCTATGGGTGGACGGACAGGTTGTGCGTGTGCAAACGCTCAATCCGCCGGTCAGTTCCTATGGTGCCAGCCTTCCATGGACACCCAATGCGTTGGGCACTCATGTGCTGGAGGTACGTGCCTATACGTCAGACAATGTCGCCAGCACACCTGCTCAAGTTTACGTCAACGTTATCGCGGAGGGTGATGTCGCCACTCCCTCTGTTGCTCCAGCCCCAGCTGTGTCCACTGCTCCCGAGACGTCCGCACTTCCCACCACGACGGCTGCAGCGGTTGATGAAGTGCCGGGTGAACCCATGGTCACCGCGCTTGTAGGCGTGAATGTGCGTTTTGGACCGGGCGTCGAATACGCACCCCCGATCGGATGGCTGGCGCGTGGGCAATCGGCGCGCATCACCGGGCGCAATGCAGAGGGTAGTTGGTGGCAAATCGAGTACCCCCCAGGCAGCGCACAGCGTGGCTGGGTATCGGCACGACCGCAATACACCACAGCATCCAATGCAGAGGACGTGCCGGTCGTGCCTGCGCCGCCCACGCCAACGCCCACTCCGACCCCGACCGACACACCGACCCCGACGGCGACCCCGGTTCCGACAGCAACACCCACGGCGACCCCCAACCCGCTGCGACCGGTCATCCTCGCCTTTACGGCCGACCGTTATGTCATCAATCCGGGCGAGACGGTTACGTTGCGCTGGGAGTTGATGAACGCGGAAACGGCCTATCTGCGCTATAGTGGCGATGAAGAAGAGGTGGTAGCTGCGGGATCCAAAACGGTATCGCCTGCTGCAACCACGACTTATATGCTAGTGGCGCGCAACGCTTTTGGCAGCACCACCGCCGAGGTCATGATAGTTGTGCGTGAGCCGTCCGGGCCGCGCGTGCTGTTCGACTTCTTGAGTGCTGCACCGGCCGCCACCTGGAGCAATGGCCACGATCTGCTGCCTTGGAACGGCGCTCCGGACGATCCACGCGGTTTTGCGCGATGGCGGGATGGAGAGCAGCTGGAAGACGGTTCCTGGCCGGCACGCGTGCTTGAGATGCATCCCGAGCGAGTACCCAATGGGAATATCCTGGGGCTCTTCACGTTGCCGGCACCGGTGCGGCCGGGAGATCGTTTTGTGGCCCGAGTGGGCTTCCTGGCCGGAGCAACAGGCGAGGCGCGTTTTCTGGTGGGCATTGACGGTGGAAACTTGTCTGGGTTTAAGCTGCTGGCAACTCAGGATGATGGTGCGGATGGATTGCTCAAAACCGTTGAAGTGGATCTCAGCGCGGTGGCCGGTGGGCAGCGCATATGGTTGGTCGTGCAGGGCGGAGCCTCCACTGAACAAGATCACGCCGTGTGGGTGAATCCGCGCATCGAGCGCCAGGGATGATCAGGAGATCGAAAATGGATTTGGAGCCGATTTCGGAAGCAGAACAGAGCCCCACGAGTAACACCCAGTCGGCCACAGGGCACGTTCCGGTGCGATTGCGGGTGCAGCTGGGTGATCAGATCGGCCGTGCATATATCATGTCGGGCGAGACCATGCGGATTGGCCGTGCTCCGGATAACGATCTGGTCCTGAATGATGTCCAGGTATCGCGCTATCACGCCCGTCTGATACGCCGAGGTGACACGCTGATCATTGAAGACCTTGGGAGCACCAATGGCACTTTGGTGAGTGGACGACGCATAACCCAGCCTCGGGCGCTGCAACCGGGCGATACGATCGCTATTGGGAGGACGGTCTTCTCCATAGAAGGATTGCCGGCTCCCGACACGCTGGCGATGATGCCGCTGAAACCTGGATCACCCCGGCACGAGGTGAGGGCTGAGGAAGGAGTGGCTGTCTCCGGGTCTGTACGCAACAACACGATCTGGCTGCTTGCCGCCGGCATGGCGGGTTTGGTGATCGTTGTGGTTTTGATCCTGGCACTGGGAGGGATGCTCTCCTATGTGCTCTCTACACCAGCTGCTCCGGTTGCGCCGACAGCCCCCGTCGTATTTGTCCAATCACCAGCAGCGGGCACACAGGTGCGCGTTCATGAACCCGTCCGGGTGAGTGCGGTGGCCAACGATGCCCAAGGTGTGATGCGTATGGAGTTATGGGTTGGGGGAACGCTGATAGGACAACAGAGCGCCACAAATGGCGAGACACCCCAAACGCTGCAGGCCGAATGGGTTTGGACACCGCCGGCAGCCGGCAATTATACGTTGCAGCTAAAGGCGTACAATGTCCAAGGTGTGGCCAGTGAACCCGTGATGCTGTTTCTCGTGGCTGTGCCTGCCCCCACCGAGGTCTCTGAACCTAGCGTGACCCCTACCCCTGAAGAACCCGGCGCGTTCGTGATCACCACCGTAGTCTTGAATGTGCGCCAAGGACCAGGACAGCATTATCCCATTTTAGGGCTGGTGCCACCCGGCACAAGGCTGCGCATCACAGGAAAGAACCCAGAGGCAACGTGGTGGCAGGTGGTCTATCCGGATGGCAGTGAGGGACGTGGATGGGTGTTTGCCAATTTCACCCAGGCCTCGGACACCGCTGAGGTTCCGGTGGTCGTGACACCGGAACCTCCTACCCCTACGGCCACTGCCACGCCACTTCCCACACCGACCTATACGCGTATGCCGACCTTCACGCCCTCTCCATCACCGCCACCCACGCCGGTCGGCCCGGTCGTCGAATTGGTAGCCGCTCGGGTCAGCCTTGCACCTGGCGAATGCACGCTTCTACAGTGGCACATCGAAAACATCAAGGCAGCTTATCTGAGTGGAGGTGACTTTCGCAACCAGGGTATCACCGGTCCGTATGGCTGGCGCGAAGCGTGTCCGACTGCAACGACCACTTATGTCCTGCGTGCTGAGACGGGCGATGGTGTGATCGAGCGCATGGTGACGGTGGAGGTGCGAGAACGCTGATGATCCACATCCAGATCGCTGATGCCTATCGCGAACACGTGGCAGAAGAACCATTGCGTCGTGCCGCGCAGGTTTGCCTGGAGGACGCCGATGTCGCCGACGCCGAGCTGACCCTGGTGATCAGCGATGACGAGACAGTGCGTATGCTCAATCGCACATATCGTGGCATGGATGCTCCCACGGATGTCCTGGCATTCGGTGGCACCACACCCGACTTCATCGTAGCGCCAGAGGGCGCGTCCTATCTCGGCGATGTGGTGATTTCGTATCCACGCGCTGTTGAGCAGGCGATGGGGCGTCACACACCAGTGGAAGAATTGGTGTTGCTGGTGGTGCACGGTGTGCTTCATCTCCTCGGTTATGACCACATGACGCCTCAGGACAAAGAAGCCATGTGGGCCAAGCAGGCGATGGTTCTGAACCGGCTGGGTCTGGCCCATGTGCAACCGAACGAAACGGAGGAAGGTTTCTGAGTATGCAGGTACGCAGGGTGAACCCGGAGGACACCTGGCTCAGCGGCTTCCAGCATGCATGGGATGGTCTATGGTATGTGGTGCGCACACAACGCAATGCGCGCGTCCATCTTGGGGCGCTGATCTTAGCGGTTGGGCTGGGCGTGGTGGTGGGACTGAGCCGGCTTGAATGGGTGATCCTCACATTGGTCATTGGGGCTGTATTGGTGGCTGAGTGGTTCAACACCGCGATCGAGGCAACCATCGATCTGATGACCACCCAGTATCATCCGCTGGCGAAAGTGGCAAAGGATGCTGCCGCAGCGGGTGTGCTGATGACTGCATTGGTAGCCGTGGTGGTGGGCATCCTGATGTTGGGTGTTCCGCTCTGGCAGCGACTGGCCGATTGGGTGCACTAGAGCAAGCGCGCTATATTCGAAGCCACCGTGATGAGCTGGATTGAGCGCAACCGTGGTCACTTACTGGTCGTACTCATCAACTCGACCATTATGCTGATCGCGTTGTTCTGGCTGCGGATATCCTCTCCCCCTGCTATGGAGCTGATCCCGCCTGATACTCCAACGCCTGTTTTCACACCCACTCCAGCGTCCTTACGTGTTTATGTGACAGGAGCGGTCCATCGTCCCGACGTATACGAGTTGCCCGCTTCGAGCATTGTGAAGGATGCCCTGGTCGCAGCCGGCGGTGCTACAACGGATGCTGATCTGGAGCGCATTAACCTGGCATTGGCACTTCACAATGAGCAACACATCCATGTGCCGCGTCGCGGCGAACAGGGTGCACAACCGGCTGGGGAAAGCGATGTGACGAAGTCGGGGACTTCCCCCAGACACCTCAACATCAACACGGCGACGGCAGCAGAGCTGGCAACGCTGCCTGGAATTGGCCCTGCCTTAGCCGAGCGCATTGTGACATGGCGTGAGGCGCACGGGCCATTCACGCATATCGCTGATATCAAACAGGTGCCCGGGATCGGTGATGCCATCTTTGCGCGCATTCAGCCGTACATCACGGTGGGGCCATAAGAAGCACTGGGGCAGGGATTTCGA
>Ga0308395_1000541_pt1 | contig 29224 bp, 21 predicted proteins | sample Hotspr20SampleP4_FD_202097 | JGI IMG/M metagenome (GOLD analysis project Ga0308395, IMG submission 202097) | Hot spring phototrophic mat microbial communities from Mushroom Spring, Yellowstone National Park, Wyoming, United States - 20050930_P4 ...
GGTACACCTTGCAGATAGGTTCTCAACCCTTTCCCCTGGTTTTGTTCGTCTCCCATCGCTGCCACCTCCTACCCTGGCGTTTGGCCTCTATTCTACCACAATGTTAGAGCGTTGATAAGCCCTGCGTCGGACTGGTTCTGGATGTTGAAATCCGGGGCGTGGCCATCGTTGCGGTTGCCCCACACGTTCCAGATGTGGTACTCGTCGCCGGGGCACTGGTTGGCGATGGTGCCGCCTACGTCAGCATCCGGGACCAGCGAGCTGTTCTGGGTGGGCCGGCGGATGAGGGTGTAGTGCGTAGCCGGGCCGATCGCAAGGTAGGCCGGGATGCCGAAGGTCAAGAAGCCCCAGCAGGCCGGACTGGCCAGCGCAGCGGAAGGCGGCCAGGACTGGTCGCCCACGGGCGGGCCGGCCCGCGAGTCCCGGTCGTGGAGCAGGACGGCCATCCGCCAAGTCGTTCCCATAGAGGGGGCCGAGGCCAGGCCCAGACTGCTGAAGGGGATGGTGAAGCCCATCGCCCAGCCGCGGTCGCTGTCGCTATCGTCGTTGAGCGCGTTGCCGCGCCAGCCGGGCACGGCCCCGAAGGGGACGCTCACGGCCTGCCAGCCGGACGCGCTCCCCCGGTAGACCGCGCGGCGCGCCGGGCTGGTCTCCCCGTAGAGTTGGGCCACAAAGCGCCAGGAAGCCGGAGAGAGCGTGTTGCCACCGGACGTGTCCAATAGCAGCGTCACCGCATCCCATTGGGTCAACGTCTGCGGCGTGGGGTTCTCGTCGTACCACAGGTGGCGGTCAAAGACCGCCAGGTAAACGTACAACTCGTTGGCGTTATAGCCCACGCGGATGTCGGCGTAGTTCTGCGTGGGGGAGACCTGTCCGAACCAGGCGATGGCGGTCTGCTCAAAGGGAATATCGCCGAAGAAACGGGGGGCGTTGATGCGGGGCAGCGTCTCCGGCGCGCAGTACCCCCTCATCACCAATGGCAGGTATATGAAGGTCTCGCCGGTGGGCGGCAAGGGCTGGCCGGAGACGACGGGCGGACCCGAGACGATCAGCGCCAGCAGGCCCAGCAGTGCCGTCAGCCAAAAGATGAATCCTTTGTTTTTATGAGATTCAGCGGTCATTGTGGCCCCCTTTCTGCTCCGAGCCCAACACCCGGATTTGCTCCGGCGCGGTGACGTAGACCGCCGGGTCGCCCTGGTACCAGGCGATCCGGCCGACCACTTCCACCCGCTGGCCCGCGCGGTACAACCGTTCCGGCGGCCCGCCGAAGGAAGCCCAGTCGGCCTGGCGGATGATGGCCTTGAAACTGCCCTGATGCGGGTCCGAGAAGCCCAGCAGGACCTGTTTGCCGTTGTTGAAGACGTAGCGCAGCGTGCCGGTGACGGTCACCGTCCGGCCGGCCCACACCCGCGCCTGGGTGTACGGGATGACCGCGGCGGGCGATGAAGCGATGGGCTGATAGGTCTCCGGGGAGGCGGCTGCGTAACGCCCATTACGTATTACGTTTTGCGGATTACGTGTTGCAGATTGAGGGTTGCCGCTCGTCAGGGCCACAATCGCGCCGTCACAACTGCGAAAATAGACATTATCGTTGCTCACCACCCAGGTGGCGTACTCGCTCCAGTACTGGTCGTAGACCGCCCCCTGGTTGTAATAGATGTAAAAGCCGAAATCATACATGCGCGTGTTCTCCAGGCCGCTGGCGCAGTAGTGGGAAGAGCTGAAGGCGCAGGCGCCGGTGTTGTCCTGGGAGGTAACAACGTTGTAGAGGCGCTGGCTGGTGATCCGGTTCGTGAAACTGCCGAGCGCATCGGAGCGGTCCAGAATCCGGAGGGCAAAGCCCGCCTCCCAGTGCCCGCCAAACAGATAGTCTCCGGCCATAGAGACATTCGGCTGCTCGTCGGTGATCAGGAAGGGGTCCTCAGAGCCCGGCGGCCAGTCAAAAGCGATGAAGCGCACGTCGCCGCCGGTCAGCCCGCTCACGGTGGTGTTATCCAGCACCATCTCGCCGAAATGGGAGTCCCAGCGGGGGTCGTAGGCGTGTTTGGCGCGGATGATGGTGTAAACAACCTCTTTGCCGTTGGGCAACCGCTTCACCACCGGCTGGGGCCCCATCGGCACGTAGCCGCTATCCCCGTAGCCGCCGTTGCCCACGTTGGCGATGTACGGCACGCGGCCATCGTCCAGGTCCAGCACGAAGAGCGCCTGCTGGTCGGGGTTTTCCCTGAGGAACTGACGCATTTCGCTGTTGGTCTGCGGCCAGTCCCGCCAGATGGTCTCCCAATCCAGCCGCACCTTGATCAGTACATAGCCAGCGCTTTCAGCGATCACGGGCCATCCGTAGCGGTACTCGGTGGGGTCGCTGAAACTGCGGCTGGGGTGCACCGGCCGCACGCGCCACTGGCGGGCGCCGTCGGCGTTGCGGATGGCGTGGACGTAGAGGTCCGGCTCGGTGGCGACGATCACCAGGTCGCGCGAGGGGGAATAGGCGGGTGGGACGGCAACGGTCAGGCCCGTGCCTGCGTTGTAGCGCCAGATTTGCCCCATCGTCTGCTTGTTGACAGCATAGACCGAGTTGCCCATGGAGAAAAGCACTCGGTCGCTGAGGACGGCCGGAGGCAAAGGTAGGGTGCTGCTCTGGCCGGAGGCGAACTGGCCCAGCACGGCGCCGTCGGAGGCGCGCAGTTTGTAGAGGGTGCCGTTGGCCGAGAGGGCAAAGACCGCCTGGGTGTCGGCGTCGTAGGCGACGGTGGAATTGATGGCGCCAATGCCGCCCCGCCGCCAGAGTTCCTGGCCGGTGGCTTCGCTGAGGGCAAAGACGCCATCCACTCCGGCAGCGATGTAGACCCGCCCCCCGCCGGTGACCGGCTGGACGTTGCGGGGGAGCGAGCCGCCGGTGGTGACTTTGCTCACCCCGCCGCTGGCGTTCACTCCGTTCCAAATCCAGCGCAACCGCCAGGGATGGGGGACGGTCTGCGCCGTGTAGCCGGTGTGCTGGGCGTCGTGGGCGTGCTGGCTCCATTCCTGGGACGCGACAGACGGAGGATATGCGCGCATCACCAGGGGCAGGTAGGCCTGCGGAGTGGGGGTAGTCTGTTGGGCGTTGAGATGAGGGGGATGAACGGTGGATATGCCGATCAATCCAAGCAGGACAAGGATGAGCAAGATGATAAGCACTTTGCTCTTCATCGCTTTCCTGTAAGTGTGTTGCGAGAGTGTAGGACAACTGCTCGCAGTTGTCCTACCCAGAGACCGGCCACAGGCTGAGACGAGACCTTACCCTATCGGTTTCGGAGAACCAGTGGTAAAAACACCCGGTGGGGATAGATCCGTTCCCACCGGAGCGCCACGTCTGCGGACAGCGGCGCCGGCAGCGAGACGGTGAGCGTCGTGCCGCTCGTGGTGACCAGTTGGCTTGCGGTCGGCGCGCCGGTCCAGGTGTCCCACCAGGTGACCCGATATGTGCCCGTCACCAGGTCTGGAACGGTGATCTGGCCGGAGGCAGGCGAGATTGTCACGCCGTCCACCACGTTGCGCCAGGTGTATTGCCGATGGCGAATCCAGAGATGACCGCGCCCGGCCAGCCGGTCGGCCTGTCCCAGCACGAGCAGGTCGGGATGGGAGGCCGTGGCCCGCGCGTCCTCATAACGGCCATTGTTGAGCGGGATGCCGTCCATAAAGTCGCGGAAGGCGCGGAAGTGAAAGTACAGATCGTAGCGGCGGATGTTCGTTGCGTCCCAGTAGAGTTCGTACAGGCCGCCGGGGTTGATCTGTGCCCAGAGGAAGTTGTGCAGCCAGACGCCCTGGGTGTCGTTCCGCTGGTCGTGCTGGTCGTCGCCGCGATAGTCGTTCTCATCGCCGACGGCCACCTCGCCGCGGGTGACCGGCTTGCGCGGGCCGGTGAGGGCGCGCCCGCCGATTTGCATACTCAACGCCGCCGAGAGATGCGCGGAATCGGAAATGATGTGGGTGAGATCAAATTCGCCGTTCAGGTAGGCGCGGCGGCCGTCCGGCGCGATCAGTTCCACGTTGTCTATCCACGCATATCCCCCTGTGCCGAAGCCGTTCTGGAAGGCGATATACAGCGTGTGCACGTGATCGTCGTTCAGGATGATCCGCTCGCTAAGTGGCGCCGGTCGGCCGTCGTGGGTATAGCGACTGTCAAAGGTGCGCCAGTCGTAGGTGCCGGCCGGCGCGGTGCACAGCCAGGACTTGCCCTCCTCGGATGGCGGCGGCACGACGCTGCCGCGCGTATCGTCCAGGATCCACATCAGGCGCGGGCCGGCCAGCGAGTCGGGTAGGCCGAACTCGCACGCGCCGGTGAAATTCTCGGCCTTCATCTGGTAGCGGATCACCCATTCGCCACGACCGTGGATGATGAGATGGCGCGGGGTGCTGCCGACGTTGTTGAACTGCGTCGCGCCGGGGATGCGCACGGAGTGGCCCCGGCCACCCACGACATAGGCCGGGCGGTTCTCAAAGGCCAGCGGCGCGCCGATATTCTGCGCCCAGCCGGCGTAGCGGTTGCCGCAACAGGCGTACTCATGGATGTCGGCATAGTCCACGCCGATGTACTGCGGGTTGGCCCAGAACTCGGCCTGCGGGAAACTGTGCCAGTTGGAGGTGGTGACCGGATGGCGATGGGGGTCATTCTCGCGCATAAAGCGGCCAAAGGCGTCGGCCATGGCGTAGTGGTTGCCGTTGTAGGGGTCACCCTCGTTGAGCAGTTCCCAGGAATGCACGGCGCGCGAATAGCCCCAGCGGGCGACCAGATAGCGCCAGAAGTACTCGTGCAGGCGGCGCACGGCGGTGTTCGGCGCGGCGTAGAAGCGATTGTTATCCAGGTCGTAGTAGCCGCCTACCGGGTTGCCGTTGGCGTCCAGGTGGTTGGCGATCCAGTCGTTCTTCTCCAGCACGACCGGACGAATCGTCACCTCGCCCTGTTCGGCGCGCTGGAAGAGGTAATCCCACTGCCAGGAGGGCTGCGGGTCAAAGTAGAGGTGATAGGCGAAGCGGTTTTTGCGCAGGATTTCCGGGCCGGTCGGCTCGCCGTTACGGAGTTCGCGCAGCGACACCTCGTCCACGTAAGCGTTGCCGCTGGTAGTGTTCTCCAGGATCAGGTAGAAGTTATCCAGGAAGTATTGGTTCGGGCCGGTGGTGAAGGTGGCGGTGACCGTGGTCCAGCCGGCCGTCGTGCCGTTGACGTGGCCCAGCAGCAGGCGGCTGTTGCCACTGGTGGATGCCGGGTCGGCGCACTGATCGCCCAACCAGCCGCCGGTGCGCACGGCAAATCCGTAGGGATAGCGGCCGTCGCGCGGGCCGGTCACTCCGACGGTCTTCAGACGCACGCTCAGGTGGTAGGCCGTATTGGGCCGGACGGCGACGTTGTTGGTAAAGCCCTGGAACATGCAGGGGTTGCGCCGCCCTTCCATGGACGGGTCGGCATAATCCCACAGGCGCAGGGAGACCAGGTGACCGGTGTAGGCGTGGGTGTAGGTCAGGCTGGTCGGGTTGAAGTAGCCGCCCTCGCCGGGCAGGTGATGGGAGTGCCAGGGGTTCCACGGCGCCATAAAGATACTGCTGCCGGTCATCCACATCCGCACAAAGTTCACGCGGCCGGCCTCCAGCCGCGCCAGCGTGTCATCCACGTCGTAAGTAAAGCGCCAGCCGGAGACCCCCTCGCCGTGCCCGACGCCGATAAAGGGCGTGCCGTCGGAGTACTCAAAGTAGCCGGGGTCGGTGGGGCTGATGCGGATAAAGCCGTGGTTGTGCGGCAGGGTGGACGGCACGACGGTGAACGTCCCCTCGGCGCTCTGGACCGTGCCCGAAGCATCCGTGGCGCGCACGCGATAGCGCCAGGTGCCGATCTGCTGGGACGCAAAGCGCACCTTCCAGACGGGTTCACCGACCGGATAGAGCCACTCCTCGCCGTTGGGCGGACAGTGGGTCACCACCGTGTTGTTGAAGATGCAGCGGCGCTCATAGGGTTGATACAGAAAGGCCGGCTGGGTGATGACGGTGGTCCAGTTGTCGGGGCTGAACAGCGCGTCCACGGTGATGCCCACGCCAGCGGGCACGCCAGGCGGCGGCGCGGGGTCGTAGGGGAAGTAGGGGTTGGTCGCCCCGCTGCCGGTGATGCGGAAGGTGAGTTCCAACTTTTCGTACAGGCCGACGGTTGCGGCGCTGGCCTGCAGGTCCACAATTTGGAGTGCGGCAGGCGCAACGTCGGCGCGCGGCGCGGCCAGGCCGACGCCGATCCCCAGGGTCAACAGCCCCAGGAGCGCGATCCATAAAGCAGGACGGAAAACAGTATGCATCGGCCCTCCTCAGAATCTCTTGATCGTCCCGTCATCGTTATCTCTTGAGCCGCCAACCGTTACCGGTACCCCCGCAGCACCAGCGGCAGCCAGAGGCGCGGGGTGATCCGTTCATCGTCAAAGGCCTGAATGGTGGCGACGAGCCGCTGGATAGAATACAGGTCGCCGCGGCCCCAGGGCCGGTCCAGCCAGCGGCGCAGTTGGCTGCGGGTGTCGCCCAGGATGTAGGCATGGGCCATAAAGTGGGACCACCCCGCCAGCGGCGCCACGAACGCGGTTTCACCCTCCTCGGCGTGGATGCCGGCACGGGTCATGTACCACCAGCGCAGGCCGTCGCCCGTCTCGCGCGAGAGCACGTGCGCGGCGGCCAGGCCGTCGGTCTGCTCGCGCAGGTATAGCCCGATCTCCGGCGTCAGGCCGAAGAAGACCGGCAGGTACCACCCCTCAAAGGTGCCCCACTCCGGCTGGTTATCGCGCGGCGTCCAGTACTGGGTGATGGATTTGGCATAGGTGATGTAGGGCGTGATGACCCGTCCGGCGGTCAGCGCGCGCACGGCGGTGCTGACCGCCTGGGTATAGGTGGGCGATGTACTGCCGAAGAGTTGCCGCGCCATGCGCGCATAGCCGATCACGCCGGCGATGTCGGCATAGTAGGGCAGGTTGTTGGCCCGCGCGTTATAGAGCGCGGTCAGGCCGGCCCAGTGGTCCTCCACCAGCGCCCAGTCGCCCGTGTTCTTGGCCCACAGCCAGACCGCATAGAGCGAGATGGGGCTGGCGGCCGGCGGCGGCCAGTTGTTCAGGTTCTGGCGGATGTCGTCGGGCACGGGATAGAGTTCGCGCGGGGCGCTGTTCCTCAGCCAGTCCCCGCCCCAGGGCATGTTCTGCCAGGGTGGATAGAGCGCAATCACGCCGGAAACGTACTGCGTCACGCTCACCCGCAGGGTCGGGTCCAGGTAGGGATAGGCCATTGCCAGCGTGAGCAAGAGTTCGCCCGAGTCGTGCCAGACGGCGTTGCCGTGGCTGCCATAGGTGACAGCGGGCGGTTCGGTTGGCTGGGTGGAGTTGTGCGGCCACATCGCCGGGTTGGTCATCCCGCGCTCAAAGTAGTAGGGCATCGGGTAGGGCCGGAGCGCGATCAAGGAGCGCACCTCGTCGCGCAGTCTTTGCACCAGGTCGGCGGGTGGATTGGATACCGGCCCGGTCAGGTCCAGCGTCACGTAATCGGTGAGCGGGCGGGTGGTGGTCACAACGGGCGGGGTGGGCGGGGGCGGCGGAGGCAGGGTCCGGGTATAGACCAGCGGCGCGGGGCAGGCGCTGCCGGGGCGCGTGCCGATGCCGGCCAGCCCGCCTTCAATCACGCGCCAGTAGATCATATCGTTCGCCACCACCGCACCGGCACGGGAAGCGCCCTCGTTCACGCGCGGCGGGGGGAAGGGATAGGCGGGGTCACTGGGGTTGCCGCTGAGGGGAAAGAACGGGTTGGGGCCCTCCGGCCCGCAGCCGGAGCCGGGCCCGCCGCCGCACTCCGGCCAGATGTTGGAGACGGTGCCGATGTGCACCAGCGTCCCACTGATGTTGTTCGTCAGGCTGATTCCGCCCAGGCGCTCCCAGTTGTCCACCAGCAGGATGTTCCCGCCCATCGTCAGCACCGCCGGCTCGTCGGAGGTCAGACGGAACTCGTAGTTAAAATTGGAGTTCGGATAGTCCGCCGTGCGCAGGCCGACGATCTGGGTGAGCGTTTGGGTGCTCATCAGGCCCAATTCGGCGTCGTACAGCGACGAGACGTGCACGGCGTAAGGGCTGGTGGTCTGGATGCCCTGGCGGGCGCGGTACATCACATAGGCGGTGTAGGGCGCAGTGGCACGCACGACAGGCATCGCCGGTACGTCGCTATCGCCGAAAGTGTAGAGCACCGGCGCCACCCCGCGGGTGATGCCGGTGGTCGCGTCCAGCACAAAGAGCGTCCGCTTGTGCGGGTTGGCCGCCAGATAGTTCTGGATGTGGGGCCGGATGGCGTTCCAGTCGGTATCCCAGTCGGAGTTAACGGCGCCGGCCTGATTCATCACGGTGTCGCCCTCGCCCAGCAGTTGCCAGAGGGCGTAGAGCGGTTGCGAGCGATAGATCACCGTGTCGCTCAGCACCACCGGGTAGCGATCGGTCAAACTCTGACCGTAGAGTTGCGTCTCCCAGACGAGCGCGCCGGTCTCGGCGTTCACGGCGAAGGCGCGGATGGCCTCGTTCCCGGCAAAGATCAGCCGTCCATCACGGCTGAGGGCCGGGGTGGTGAGGATGGGCGCGTCGGACTGATACTGCCAGACCACCGCGCCGTTGCTCAGGTTCAGCGCGGTCAGTCGGCCGTCGGTGGAGGCGACGACGACGCGGCCGCGCGCGGCATCCATCAGCGGCGCGGTGGCGCTGCGGCCGGTGAACTGTCGCCAGCGCAGCGCGCCGGTGGCGGCATTCAGGGCGAAGGTATTGCCCTCGTGCGTGCTGAATACCACGGTATCGCTCAGCACGCCGGCCGAGTGGCGGATGGGACTGCCGTCGCCGGGGAAGGTCCACAGCGAGGCGCCGGTGCTGGCATCCCGCGCGTAGAGTACGCCGTCCAGCCCGCCGATGAACAGCCGGCCGGCGGCCACCACTGGCTGGGCGCGCGAGGCGAAGGGCACCTCGTACCACTTCCAGATGTAGCAATAGGGCGGGTTGACCTGAAGGGGCGAATAGTTACTGCGCTGGGCATCGCGGCCCAGTTGCGGCCAGTCCTGGAGGGGAATGGCTCCCTGCCCGGCGGTGGCGGGCGCAGGAGGCAAGACGGTAGGGGCGGAGAGGGCGCCTTCGGAAGGTGGGACCGCCACCCACACACCCAATCCGCTGAGAACGAGGACGATCAATGCCCGTGCGAGCGCTGACCAGGAGAAATGACCAGGTAGCATTTTTCCTCCAGACGGTGTAGCCCAGGATGAATCCTGTGCCACAGAACTTCAATCAAATAATACACTATCTTCTTGCTTTCCACAATGGGAATTTCTTCCTACGGCCATTCCGCCACCAGCCAGCCGTTGGGCGGGAGAATGTACGATGAGAAATCCGGCGCGCCTGCGAAATCCTGACGCCTGCCGTCCACCAGCGCGCTGCCGGATGCCCACGAGGGCCTCTGCGGCAGGGTCACCGGCCAGTCCTCGGTGGGGTGCAGGTTCACCCACACCTGGAGGCCGTTATCGTACTCCACAAAGACCTGCCAGGGCTGGTCTTCCGCCAGAGCGCGTTCCACACCGGCCATCTCGCCGTTGACGCGGTAGAGGATACGGAGCGGTCTGGCCTGCGCGCAGCGGCGGTGGATCGGTGCAACCAGCATCACTTCCCGTTCAACGAACGCGATCATCTGCTCGTCTTCCCCCAGCGAGTCGGGGGTGGGGATATAGGCGCCGTGGCAGAAGGCGATTTCATAGGCCATATAGCGATAGTGCTCCTCAGCGGTGTACCCGAACCATTTGGGCCCCTCTCCCTGGGCGAAATACCAGGGGTAAAAGCCCATCCCGAAGCGCACCGTATGCGGATGGATGCGCAGCAAGTCAAAATGGACAATCGGGGGGGTCTGTGCGCCGGGTTGTTGACGGCCTGCGTCTTCGGCCAGGACGGCATCCACGACGCCCGCGTACAGCAGGTGATGGCCTCCCTCACCGATGACGGGCGATTGGTGTGCCTGCCGCTGGTATTCCAGCAGTCGGCGGTAGGCCTCCAGAGGGGTGCGCAGGCGGGCGTTGCCCTCTACGGCGGCGTTGTAATCCACTTTTTCCGATGGATTGACCGCCGTGGAAACATCCAGGTACATGGCGCTGGTGTGGTAGCGGCGATGAATTTCCGGCGAAAAGCGGGTAGCGACCTCCCGGCTGCGCGGCGGGCTGAGCAGGAAGGACTGAATGCCGGTCGTCCGGTTGAACCAGGCGGGGACAGGGTCGCCCTGGGGGGTGAGGGCGAGCAGGTCGGGCGCAAAGTCCTCACTGTTGGGGTACATATCCACGTAATTTTCGTGCAGGGCAAAGAGATAGCCCGCCTGCCGCGCGGCATCGCTGAGTTCCATCAGGCCGACATCGCCGCCCCAACGGGGATTGGCCGGCAGGACGGAGGGGTAGCAATCGTCATACCCGCAGCGCTGCCAGTTGTGGCGCAATACGATCAGGTCGGAGATGCCCCGCCTGGCCAGTTCCTGCACGAGTCGAGCGTCTTCAGCAAAGGGGCGCTCCGCCCACAGGTCCAGCAGCGTCTTCCCCTCCAGCGACGGGAGGTAGGGGGAAGGCGACGCGGGCAGGCGCGGGAGGACCTCCTCCAGACGGCCCGAGATGGTCAGGTAGACGACCTCGTGCAGTGGACGGCGCTCTCCCGCCGTGTTGGGGAGGTAATGGGCAGTCTGGCTGAAGGCCAGCGACTGCCCGGAAATGACCTCGTTCATCGGTTCCAGGCGGGAGGCGCCGGTCATCTCCCAGTCAAAATATGCGGAGAGAAAATGCTGGCGGTAGAACAAAAGGTTGAACAGGGGCAGATAGGGGACGGTGAGAATGCGCCCGCCCGGCGTCTTTTCGGAACGGTCCAGGGTGAAAGCGGAAAGGGCCGTGGATGGCGATTCCACTTCCAGCCGCAGGGTTTTGCCCTGGATGGAGAAGCGGTAGGTGTAGGGGATGGTTTCCTGCCCCAGGCGCGCCTGCCAGTGGACCTCCAGAACGCTGTCCTCCACGATGCGGGTAGTGCTGGCGAACCATTCGGGTTCGGTCTCCCAGATGGGGATGTCGTCTCCCTCCACAAAGAAGAGCGGCCCGCCGTAGTTGCTGGGGAGGAAAGGCGGCTCGTCGCCGACCACCACCTGCAAGTCGTTGAGGGAGCCCGTGGCGGGGGTATAGCGGTATTGAAGGCGCGTCCGGGCGTCCTGGTACTGCAGGATGTAGGTTTCTCCCTGTCGGAAAATGCGGTTCTCAAAGGGCGCCTCGGGGAGAGGCGGGGCGGTTGTAGCGGGTGGGCTGATCGGCGCAGGAGTGCTCGTCGGAGACAGCGTGGGGCTTGAAAAAGGGGGGACGAAGGGCACCGGCGATGGCGAAACGGGAAGGGGGAGCGGAGCGCAGGCAGCGAGAATCAGTCCCACCACCAACAGGGAAGATGCTCTGACGGAAAGCATAACCACCCCCTGAAGCAAAACTCATGCTGCCCGACGCCTTCCGGCCGTGCACCGCGTCCCAGGAGTTCCCATTGTCCGATCGTTCCTCTCCGGGTAACTGCCCACCTCCCGCAGGTTTGGGCGCCATCTCCGCATGGAAGGGTGTGTCCCAGTTTTGTCGGGCTGGGCCGCTGGCCTTTTCGCCTGGCCGTTTACGGCCAGGCTCAGGCGAAGATGAGGCGCGAGAGCGCCCCTCTCCACCCTGGCAACCCGGGTTCCCGAAGGGCTACCGAAGGGAAAGGGCGCTTCCAGCGCCCTGGGCAACCTCAGCCAGGCCGTTTACGGCCTAGCCCACCGGGCTCCCGATGATTTTGGGACACACCCGCATGGAAAGGCGCCACAACGAGATGCCTGCCCTGTAGCCAGCCACTTTCTAACCGGCGGAAGGGTAGGGGCAGGTGGATACAAAGCGGGACGGAAAAGGGTAGGCATCGGCCCTCCTCAGAATCTCTTGATCGTCCCGTCATACGTCGGCCCGTTGTTCGGCCCCCCCACGCGGCGCTCGCCATAGCTGGGGCCGCCGGGCGCGCCCGACGTATCCAGCACCGTCGTGCCGCCCCCCTCGTCCAGGTGATATAGCCCCACGGTGTTCGCATCGGGCGTGAAGGGCGCATTGGGCGGCGTGAAGTTGCCCGTATAGCGCACAATGTTGGAAATGCGCACCTCGTCCACCCAGCCGCTGAACGAGGGGTAGGTATTCGGGTCATAGTCGTGCTTCTCCGCACCGATCACCAGGAACGGCTCGTTGGCCCAACCACCGGTGATGGGGCGCCCGACGCGATAGGAGATGTTTCCCGTTGGCCCGGTGGCCTGGCGGTCCAGCACGCCGTTGAGGAAGATGCGCATCTCGCCATTGGTGCGGCGCGTCACGGCGACGTGGTGCCAGGTGTTGGCACTCAGCGTCGTGTTCCCGCAGATGGTATAGCCAGCGGTGCCGTTGTGCACGCCGAAGGCGATCCGCCCGCCGTAAAGGGAGATGCCAAAATCGCCGTAATCGGGCGTGCCAAAGATGTCACGGTCAAAGATGATGTTGCCGTAAATCCAGGTATCTTCGCCCTCGGTGCAGGGGCCGCTGTGGTTCTCACCGGAAGCAAAGCGCAGCCAGAACTCCAGGGTGAAGTCGCTGGCACCAATGTTGACCGGCAACGAGATGCCCAGGGTATTGCTCATCGGGATTTTCACGCGGTCAATGTCGCCGGTGCCGGTGCCGTAGAAGCGCAGGGAGTATGTGGTGCCACTGGGTGTACCTGTGGGCGTCGGCGTGTTCGTGGGTGTCGGCGTGCGCGAAGGCGTGGGCGTCGCCGTGGGCGAGGGGGTGGGCGTGAAAGTGGCCGTGGGGGTGGGCATCCCCTGGCCGCCCATCACCAGCGGCAGGTAGGCGCGCGGGGTGAGCAAAGTTTGGGCGTTGAGATCGGGCAAGGAAACAACGGCCAGCCTGCTCAAGCCCAGCAGAATCAGAAGCCATATCAGGATATACGGTTTGGTTTTCATATGCGCTGTCACCACTCGTCGGCCCCCGAATGGACATATACCTGCTCCCAAAGCGGCTGGGTGCAGGCCCTCTGCTCCTGTCCATAGGCGACCATTTGCTCGTAGTAGTTCTTGTCGGTCAGCGCGGCGGCGGCCGTCTCGTCGGCAGGTTGCGGGCCGTACCGGGCCACCCACTCGCGGCACCGGGCATGGTCATCGCGGAAGGGGCACGGGCGAAGCCAGTTGTGCTCCGCCGTGAGTTCGCACTGGCCGTAGCCGTACTCCCGCTGCCAGGCACGGATGGCCGCGAAGAACGGCGCCGCCCAGACGTCGTTCAGCGTGCCGCCCTGAGCGTAGACCTGGTGGATGTTGGCGGCGGCGTAGGGAAAGAAAACGCACGGCATCACCTGGCCGTTCCAATCAATGTAGAGATAGCCCCTGTCCCGCCCCGCCGCGATGCACCCCTCAACCAGCGGCCCGTGGTTCCAGAAGTCCAGCAGGAACAGGTGCTTCTTCTCAACCACCTCCCATGAACGGCGCCAGAACGCGATGGCCTGCTCAGCGGTCGGTAACCAGTCCATGTGGCAGCCGCGACCGATCGGCGTGTACTGGAAGATGAACCCGTAGAAAGCGCCCTGCTGGTGGAAGAAGAAGTCCAGGAACTCGTCGGAGAGGATTTCTTCACAGTTGGCCCGCGTGGCAGTGACGGAGATGCCGAACGGCACGCCGGCCTGGCGCAACTCGGCCATGGCACGCAGGACGCGGTCAAACGTGCCCGGCCCGCGCCGCTCGTCGGTGCGGGCGCGCATGCCCTCCACCGACAGGGCGGGGGTGAGATTGCCCAGCCGGGCCAGGCGCTGCGCCGTCGCCCGGTCAATCAGCGTGCCGTTGGTGAACATCAGGAACAGGCGGTCGGCGTGCCGCTCAACCATATCCAGGAGATCGTGGCCCGCGGAGCGATAGGTCAGCGGTTCGCCGCCGGAAAAGACGAACAGGGGGACGTTCCACAGTTGCTCGGCCTCGGTCATCACGCGGTCCAGGGTGTCCCAGTCCAGATGGGCGTTGCTGGGGCCGGAGTCGGCGTAACAGCCGGCGCAGCGGAGATTGCAGGCCTGGGTGGGGCTGATGACGAGGAACCACGGCGGGTCGCTGCCGTGCTCCTGACGGAAGCGACGGGCGGCCGCGCGCTGACCCGATGACGGTTTCAGCGCCCCGCTCCACAGGCGGGCGACGACCGCCGCCACGGGCGGGGAGACCAGCCGCTGCCCGATCACCCGGTCAACCGTGTGTACGATGGCGGAGTAGATCAGGCGACGCTGGCGCTCAATCTCCCGCCAGGTGGGATGGACGCGCTCCAGGGGGGCCCGCAGCCGCCGCTCCACCAGCCACACGATGGGCCGGCGCAGCCAGTCCTGATAGAGCAGTCGGACGAGGATCATCCAGAGAACGCTTCGGAAACCGGAAGACATATCCCGCCTCCCGCAGGCGTTCGGCAGGGCCTGCTGCCCGGTCAACCGTCGGTCAACCTCGGCGCTGGACATGCCAGGTTGGGCACGAAGAGCACCCGTCGCCAGGTGTAGTAGACCAGCCAGGTCATCAGCAGCGCCCCCAGCACGCCCGGCGCAGGTGCCCCTACCCGGCCCAGCAGGAAGCCGCCGACCGTCGGGGCGACGACGCGGGTCACACTGCTCAGCGCGGCGGAGAGCCCCAGCATTCCGCCCACCTCCTCCGGCCAGACGGAGCGGGTCAGCGCGGTGTTGACGGCCACCCGCAGCACGCCCGAGGCCAGCGCCAGCGGGGCCAGCACGACCAGGAGCACCCCCAGCGACGGGGAGAAGGCCCAGGCCAGCAGGGAGAGGGCCAGCAGGACGCTCCCGCCGAAGACCAGTTGCTTGTCGGTGAAGCGCCGGACCAGCAGCCGAATCCCCACCCCCTGTACCAGCACCACCAGCACCCCCACGTAGGTGAGGACGAAACTGGTCGTCCGGGCGTCCAGCCTCAACCGTTCCCGGGCAAAGAGCGCAAAGACGGTCTCAAAGAGGGTGAAAGCTAGGCTGTAGACAAGTTGGGTTTGCAGGAGCGGCCCCACGCAGGGCAGACTCAGCGCCTCCCAGAGGACGCGCAGGGAGAAGGCGGCGCGCGGCTCCCGGGCCCGCCGTTCCCGTTCCGCGCGCGGGAGCGACTCCGGCAGCCACACCAGCACCCCCAGCAGGTTCAGCAGCGACAGCCCCGCTGCCACCAGCGCGGGGAGCGCGTAGTTGCCGCCTCCGGCCAGCGCGCCGCCGATGGCCGGCCCGAAGATGAAGCCCAGGCCGAAGGCGGCCCCGATGAGGCCAAAGCCCTTGGTGCGCTCCTTCCCCTCGGTCACGTCGCTGATGTAGGCCTGGGCCAGGGAGATGTTGCCGCCCAGGAAGCCGTCCACGACCCGGCTGGCGAAGAGCATGGCCAGCGACCGGGCCAGCCCCAGCATCAGGAACCCCACCACCGTCCCGGCCAGGCTGAGGAGCAGGAGCGGCTTGCGGCCGAAACGGTCGGAGAGGCGGCCAATGACAGGAGCGCCCAGGAGTTGCGTCAGCGCGTTGACCCCCAGGAGCAGCCCCACCACTTCCGCCGTTGCACCGAAGGTGGCGGCGTAGTACGGGAGCAGCGGCAGGATCAGGCTGAAGCCCAGGACGTCCACGAAGACGAAGATGAAGAGCAGGGTCAGGCTACGGCGATAGTTGGGCATGGGGGCCTCCTTCCCTCACCCCTCCCCCTGCCCCCTCCCCTCTCCCGCACGGCGGGAGAGGGGAGGAGGTGCCGCCGAAGGCGGCGGGGGTGGGGTGAGGGTCATCAACTCCTCCCGCCGACGGCGGTACTCCACGATAGGCCGGTCGCCCTGGACCAGTTGCTCGTCCATATGCAGCGCGCTGGGCCTGGGGCGCTGGGTCTGCACCACCCGCCGGTCCTGATGGGCCACCAGCACGTTGAAGGGCATCGCCAGCCGGGCGACCAGGTCCCCCAGCAGGGGCAGCCGCAGGAAGCGCTGGTAGAAGCGTAGATAGAGAAGCGTGTGCTCCTGGTCCACCGGCACGAAGGCCGCCACCACCCGCACGTCCTCCGAGATGTGGTTCTGCCAGAGGTTGGGGAAGATGAACTCCAGCCAGAAGGTGTGCCCGGAGACGTCCACCTCCTCCGGCTTCCGGGGCGGACGCCCGTCGTCGGTGCGGCTGGATACGTACACCCGGAAGCGGTCGGGGTCCAGCCAGTGGACCACCGGGCCGTCCACGATGGTGCGGTTTCCCCGCCCGATGGTGTTGTGGTGGACGAAGGGCAGGTGGATGGGGTCCAACTGGTTCTCAATCACCCGCGAGTAGTGGGCATCCCAGGGGTCAATGGACTGGCCCCAGCGGAAGCCGTCCAGGTCGTCAAAGAACCGGGGCGGCTGCAGGTCGGCGGGCGGGTCGTCCCCCCACCAAATCCAGATGAAGCCATGGGCTTCGTGCGTGGGGTAGGCGTGGACGCGGAACCGCTCCGGCACCGGACTGCTCCGGCTGTTGGCGGGGATGGCGGTCACCCGGCCCGAGGGGTCGTACTCAAAGCCGTGGAACGGGCACTGCAGGCGGCCGTTGGGGAGCACCTTCCCGGCGCTCAGGGCCACCCCCCGGTGGGCGCAGCGGTCCCGGAAGCAGGCCACGCGGCCCTCGCCGTCCCGCCAGAAGACCAGTTTCTCCCCCATTCGCGTCACACCGATGGGGCGCTCCCGCACCTGGCGGGAGTCCAGAACAATGTACCACTGATTGCGAATCATCTTGCCTCCTCGTTTGTAGGGCAACTGCTACAGCAGTTGCCCTACAATATTCGCACCCGCTGGCGGGGCAGGGTGCGGCCCTTCCAGGTTGCCCGGCCCGTCGCCGTCCAGAGCAGGGAACGGAAAGCGATGAAGACCAGGAGCAGCATGCTGACCGGATACAGGAACATCAGGCGGCGGGGGAAGCGCAGGCGGGCCAGCGCGATTCCCCAGAGCGCCAGCATCTCCCCCACCGCCAGCAGCGCCGGCCACAGGGCGAAGACCGACCGGGCCAGCCCCAGCGGCCAGAGGAGAGAGACCGCCAGCGGCTCCACCGTCACCAGCAGCATCCACACCCAGACGAAGAGGTACTCCGCCAGGCGGAAGTCAAAGACGGCGAAGAGGTTCTTGGTGAACCCCTCCACCGCCGCCCGAAATCCGGAGTACATCCGGCAGGAGACGTAGTCCCCGGCGTCCACCACCCGCCAGCGCAACCCCTTCGCCTTCACCCGCCGCCCCAGCATAATGTCGTCTATAGGGCTCTGGCGCACCGCTTCGTGCCCCCCGACGGCCCGGTAGGCCTCCCGGCGGAAAAGCATCCACTGCCCATTGGTCAGCGAAAGCCCCGACGCCCGGATGTGGTGAGCCAGGGGAATGGGCAGGAACGAGAAGAAGCACCAGAAGATGGCCGGCACCGTCAGCCGCTCGCCCCATGTCAGCAGCCGCTGGCGGAGAAAGCCGCTCATCAGGTCGGCCCGCTCCGCCAGCATCGCAGCGACCCCCACCTGCAGCGCCTGAGGGTGGTGGATGGTGTCCGCGTCGGTGAAGAGCAACAGGTCCCCCGTCGCCGCATCCGCCAGTTGCTGACAGGCCCAGTGTTTGCCCAGCCACCCCTCCGGCAGACGGCCCGTCAGGACCCGAAGTCGGTCGTCCGTCCGAGCCAGCGCCGCCAGCACGTCGCCCGTCCCGTCGGTGGAACCGTCGTCCAGCACCAGGACCTCAAAGTCGGGGTAGTCCTGGGCCAGCAGGGAACGGACACAGTCTCCGATGACGGCCTCCTCGTTGCGCGCGGGGAGCAGGACGGAGACGCGCGGGAAGCGCGGGGGAAGGGGGTACCTCCCCAGGCGCCGCAGGGCCAGCAGGTTGCCCAGCGCGATGAGGAGCAGAATGCCCAGGAAGGTAGCGATGCCCAGTTGGTGCTGGAGCCAGAAGGGGGTCAGTGAAGTCTCCTCGCTGGTGACAGGTGACAGTCACCTTGAAGGTGACTGTCACCTGCTCAATAACCGCCGGAGCCAGGGCCGGGCCTGGGGCAGCGTCCGCAGGTCCCGGCGGTGCTTCCAGAGGATCAGGGCCAGGTTCCCCGCCCAGACGGCCAGCAGGGGCCCCGACGCGCCGGAGAGGAGCAGGTAGGCCCCTAACACGACCGGTCCGGAGAGGGCCGACCAGGCGTCCGTCCGGTTGACGGCGACGGCCAGCGCCAGGGTCAGCCCCAGAATGGTGGGACCGACCCAGAGGGTGAGCCCGCTCCAGATGCCGAAGGTGACCGCGATGGCTTTGCCGCCGCGGAAGCGCAGGAACGGCGAGAAGGCGTGCCCCAGGACCGGCGCCAGGGCGACGGGGACCAGTCCCCAACCGTCTATGCCGGCCCCGAAGCGGGCCAGGGCCACCGGCGTGGCACCCTTCAGGTAGTCCAGCAGGAGCGCCGGAAGTCCGGCCCGCCAGCCGCCGGCCCGCCAGGCGTTGGCCGCGCCGGGATTGCCGTCCCCGTAGCGGCGGACGTCGGCGCGGGCCACCAGTCGCCCCAGCCAGACGGAGAAGGGGAGCGAGCCGGAGAAGAAGCCCAGGACCGTCCACAGCAGCACCGCGCCCAGGGGCGGCCCCGGGGGCGGACTCCCCACCGGGGTCCAGTACTGCCGCAATTTGGCCATAAAGGCCGGGTCGCCCCCCGGCCGCTCCGCCCGCCCGACGGTGAAGACGTACCGCCCCACCTCCCCCCGCGGATGCCAGACGGCGACCCGGTAGAGGCTGTCGGCAGGCAGGACAACCGTCCGCTCCTGCCGCTCCCAGTAGGACGTGCGGGTGAAGGGCTCAAAGAAGGTGGACGGCGTCCCCTCCGGGGGCGGGATCATTTCCACCCCCTCGTCGGCGACCGGCACGGCAGCCGGAAGGGCCGTCGCCTCCCCCGGCAGGCCCGGTCCGATCAGGGCCATTGTGGGTGCAAAATTCTCCTGCCCCGGAATCTGGGGGATGACGATGGAAAGGTAGACCGCCTGCCCCGCCCTGCCGTCAAAGGCGAAGACGTCCACGTCGGTGGCCGATTCCAGCGTCGCGTAGATGGCGGTGGAGACCGACGGGTCGTCTATCCGCCAGGGACGGTCGGGCGGGATGTCCGTCTCCTCAAAAAAGGGCTGATGGGCCCAGACCGGGGTGGCGATCAGAGCCAGCCCAATCAGCAACAATCCGATCAGAATCCGAAAGCGTATACGAAACATCCTCGTGTCCTTATGCATCGGCCTTCGCCGACGCGTGGTAAATCCCCGCCACAAAGATGTTCTTTGTGGTTTTCTACAGAATGGCTCTGAAGGGGTCGGCGCGGGCCGACTACTGGCCGCAGGCCCGGGGAGGGTGACTTCAGTCAGCGCTATTCACGCCGATTGAAATCGTCCTTCCTGGGCACTTCGTGCCAGGTGTCGGCCTTCGCCGACACGCTTCACGGCTGGGTCACCAAAGGGGTCGGCGCAGGCCGACCAAAGGCCTGCGGCCCAACAAGGCCGACTTCAGCCGGCGCCGACCAGGATGCGCCCGTTCTCCACCCGGACCGGGTAGACGGGGAGCGCGTGTTCCCGGCGCAGCGCGCCCAGGACCCGTCCCACCCCCGGTGGCCAGGGGGCCCATGCGGCCACATCCCCGGTGCGCAGCGAGAAGGCGCTTCGGTGCCAGGGGCAGACCAGGTGCCCGTCCTCGGTGATGCGGCCGTTTTTCAGCGGCGCGCCCATATGGGGGCAGCGGGCCGCCACGGCGAAGATTTCGCCCCCATGCCGGATCAGGAGCACCGGGGCGCCGTTGACCTCCACCACCTCCCGCGCCCCCTCGGGCAGGCGGCTTTCGTCCAGAACGTCTATCCAGGCCATGTCACTTCCTCCCACCCAAAAGGCTTTGCAGTGCGGTCTCTATGTCCGCGAACTGGAAGGCGAAGCCCGCCTCCAGCAACCGCTTCGGCACGGCCCGCTGCCCGGTCAGCAGGACGGCCGACATCTCCCCCAGGGCCAGCCGCAGGGCGGGGGCCGGAACGGGCAGCCAGGCCGGGCGGCGCAGCACCCGCCCCAGCGCGCGGGCCAACTCCCGGTTGGTGACCGGATGGGGCGCCGCCAGGTTGTACGGCCCCCGGGCCTCCTCATGCTCCAGCAGAAACCGGATGGCCCCCACCTCGTCGGCGATGTGAATCCAGGGGGTCCACTGGCGGCCGCTCCCCAGCGGCCCGCCCAGGAAGAAACGGAAGGGGAGCACCAGCCGGGGCAGCGCCCCTCCCTCTGCACTCAGCACCACCCCGGTCCGGATGACCACCCGCCGCACGCCCAGCGCCTCCACCGGAGCAGTGGACGCTTCCCACTCTACGGCCAGTCGGCCCAGAAAATCCGAACCGGGCGGGGCATCCTCCGTCACCTCCTCGTCCCCGTGTGGGCCGTAGTAGCCGATGCCCGAGGCCTGGACGACGACGGCGGGCTTCCGTTCCGCCGCGCGCACCGCCTCCACCACCGCCCGCCCGGCGTTCAGGCGACTCTGGCGGATGCGCTCCTTCTGTGCCGCCGTCCACCGTCCTCCCGCCAGGTTCTCCCCGGCCAGGTTGACGATAGCGTACGCGCCGTCGGCCAGGGGGCCCCAGCCCTGGGGTGTCCGCCCGTCCCACCTCTCGGCCCGGACGCCCGGCGGTAGCCCCCCGGCCCGCGACGGGTCCCGGCTGAGCACCACCACCTCATACCTGGCCGCGGCCAGTTCCGCCGCCAGCGCCCGGCCGATGAGGCCCGTCCCGCCGGTAATGATGATCCGTCCCATTTGTCCTCCTCACCTCAAGATGACTGTCATCAGCGGTCACCCGATATGGCGCTCCAGCCACTCCACCAACGGCGCGCCGTCCGGGCCCATATACCGTTCCATCACCTTCCGGTACGCTTCCAGGAACGGCCCCACCCACCCCTCAGGCAGAGAGAAACCGCCCCGCAGGCCCCTCAGCCAGTCCACGTAGGCATCGGCCAGCGCCATATCCCCCAGCGTCAGCGCGGCCCGGATATGGGAGAAGGTGTACTCCGGCAGCCAGTCCGGGAGGTCCCGGGTGAGCGGGTGGACGGAAACCAGGGAGAGGACGCGGGTCCGGATGGGCCATTCCTGTTCCAGGTAAAGCGTCCGGGCACGCTGGTATTCCTCCGATACCGATGGAACGGGCGGGAACGGTGGGGGACGGACGGCCCACTCCCCCAGCCGCGCCGGGGCTTCCTCCAGCCGTTCCCCCAGGAAGTGACCGGCGATGCGGGAGCGGAGCGCGGGCACCAGGTTGAAGATGCGGCCGCCGAAGGCCAGCGGGACCCCCATTTCCTGCAAGAGCAGTCCCAGCGCCTGGGTCCCGACGGCGGGGGGCAGGTGGTAGGCACTGGCGATGACTCAGCGCGGGGCGGTCCGGCGCACTGCGGCCTTCGTCTCTTCTACGGGTAGGTCGGCCCCCAGGTAAATGACCCCCCAGCCGGCCCGCCGCAGCAGATATGTCAGGAGCAGCGGGCCGAAGGCGTGGTTCTCCCCCGGCGGGCAGACGACCAGGACCGGATCATGCCGGGACGGGGGCGGGGTGGCCGCCAGCAGGGCCTGGACCCGGCGCGCGGCCAGGTGGGATGCGAAGTGCCCCTGATGGACGGTGGCCTCCCCCCGATACCAGGCCTCGCCGATCCAGGAGAGTCCTTCCCGCAGGACCTCCGTGCAGGCCACCTCCGGCGGGGCCAGGGCCAGGGCCTGCCCGAAGGCAGCGTCGGCGGCCGATTCGTCAAAGGCCAGGCACGCGGCGACCCAGGCATCCCGCCATCGCGCCAGCGCTTCCTGCTCCACCGGGAACCGCGCCGGATATGCCGGGCGGCCCTCCAGCAGGGGGTCCCTCCCGGCCTCCTCCAGCGACCGCCAGAGGGCAACGGCCTGCCCGATGGTCATTCCCTCGGACTGGCGGGCGGCCAGCCAGCGGACGGTTTCCACATCCCGTCGGGAGTAGAGGCGACGGCCGGAGGGTGCGCGTTGAGGGCGAGGGAGCCCGTAGCGGCGCTCCCACGTGCGCAGCGTGGGGGCCGCGACTCCCGTCTCCCGAACCACGGCCTTCAGGTTGAAGAGCGGCTTCATTTCCTCGCTCATTGTCCTCTCCGGATGTTATTATACCACACGACAACGTTTTTGTCAATTAACGAAAATGTTTTGAACAATAAATGACTAAATTCTGGGTTCCTCTTGCCCTGGAAGGATGGCCTGGCGGGGGTGTGTCCCAGGTTTGTCGGGGTGGGCTGCTGGCCTTTCCGCCTGGCCGTAAACGGCCTCGGGCAAAGACGAGGCGCTTGTCAAGTCTTTTAAAATCGTACCGGGGGTAAAAGCCCAAAGTCCTGAAAAATCGTACCTCCAGGGTTCCGTAACGGCGGACACTCTCTGTGCTCCAAGGCTTTGATTACCCCTCACCCCCCTTTATCCCCCCTCTCCCCTTGGCCTGCGGCCAGGGGAGGGGGATTGAAGAGGGATTTTGCGGCGGGCGGCTTCGCCCCTCCCCTCTCCTGACCGGAGGTCAGGAGAGGGGAGGGGTGGCGGCGAAGCCGCCGGGGGAGGGGTCAGGACCCCCACCGCCGCCGAAGGCGAGCGGGAGAGGGGCACGAATGATTCAGTACCATCAATGAACCTGGGGCAAGGGGAGGGGTGAGGACGCAGTCGGGGAAACCCTGCCCTGGAGCAGGCAACGGATTGTCGGAATAATTTGTCAAGTTGCAATACGGCCTGGCCCACTGGGCTCCCGACGATTTTGGGACACACTCCCTGGCGGTCCGAATCCCCAAAATCTCCGTCTTCTGGTATAATGGCGAGGGGATGGTATCGATGACTCTCCTCAGGAGGCCTGAAACCAATGCGACTCCACACCCGTGAACTGCTCTACTACACCCGGTACTTCATAGACGTGCGCCTGCGGGGGCAAAGACGTCCCCTCGTTGGCGGGATCAACATCACTTCTTTCTGCAACCTGCGGTGCGCGCATTGCCCGTACGCGGCGGACCTGTTCCCCCGCCAGCACCTCTCCCGCGCGCAACTGGAGCAAATGTTCCAGACTTTTCTGGACCACGGGATTCGGATTCTGTTCCTGCAGGGAGGTGAGCCAACCCTCTGGCACGATGGCGACTACCGTTTCAACGACCTGGTCCGCGACGCGAAACAGCAGTTCTTCCGCGTCGCCTGTGTGACCAACGGCATCCTGCCCATAGATAACCCCTGCGACCTGGTCTGGGTCAGTGTGGACGGCTCCCCTCCGGTCCACGACCGGGTGCGCGGGGAGGGAAGTTACGAAGCGTTGCGGGCGAACGTCGTCGCCAGCCGCCATCCCAACATCTACGCCAACGTCACCCTTTCCCGCCTCAACGTCCACGACCTGGAGAACTGCGTGGAGAGCATCGTCCGGGATATGCCCAACATCCGGGGCATTTCTGTCAACTTTCAGATTCCCTACCCGGAGGTGGAAAAGTTCAGCCTCTCCTATGAACAACGGGCGGAAGTGGTGGAGCGGGTCGCCGCGCTGAAACGGCGGGGCTACCCCATTCTGAACTCCGTTCCGGCCATGCGCCTGATGCTCCGGCCGGGCTGGAACCGGACCCACTGGATGATCGTCCTGGGCCACCCGCAGGGGGTGATCGTGGAGGGCTGCGGCGCCCGTCACGTGGACCCGCAAATCTGCCAGATGTGCGGCTACGGCGTGATGGCGGAAGTCCAGTCCATCTGGCGGGGCAACCCCGTCTCCATCTGGGAGGCGCTCCGCCTCTTCCGCATCATCACCGCGTAGGAGGACCTCATGCCAACGATGGAAGAAGTCCACCGGGCCTACCGCCACCGCCTGGAGAAAATCCCGCCCGACTCCTGGCGCGCCTTCTACGAAATCATGGTGGTCCGCTTCATCATCGTGACCGCCATGTTACCCTTCTGGCTGGGCACGGTCCTCGCCTTCTACCAGCACGGGACGGTCCACTGGCCTGTCTTCCTGATCGGTTCCCTGACCGTCTTCCTGATTATGGCGGCGACCAACGCCGGCAACACGTACTTTGACTACGAGACCGACAGCAAAAACTTTGAGTTCAGCGCCTACTCCGGCGGCATCCGGGTGCTGGTGGAAGGCAAAATCACCGACCGACGGCGGGCCTTATGGTTCGCCTTCGGATTGCTCGTTGCTGCGCTCCCGCTGGGGCTCTCTCTCCGGTTCATCTTCGGCACCGGCCCCTGGACAATCCCGTTGGGACTGTTCGGGGCCCTGTGCGGCTGGTTCTATACCGCCAAACCGGTGAAACTGGTCTATCGGGGGCTGGGGGAACTGGCGATCGCCCTCTGTTGCGGCGCCCTGACGGTGGTCAGCGGCTACTACCTGCAGGCGAACGGTTTTGACCGGGCTCTCCTCCCCCTTTCGGTGGCGCTGGCCGGCTCCATTCTGAACGTCATCCTCATCAACGAGTTCGCTGACCGCCGGACGGATGCCCTCTCCGGCAAACGGACCCTGCTGGTACGCCTGGGCCCGGAAAAAGCGGCCCGTCTCTACCGGGCCAATCAGGTCTGGTCGCTGGCCGCGGCGGCGCTGGCCCCTCTCTTCGGCGTCCCCTGGTACGCGGCCCTGCTGGCGCTGGCTATGGCCACCCCGGTCGTCTGGCGGAACCGCCGCCGTACCCTGGAGCGGGCCTACGAAGGCGACGGCATCAACGACCTGACCCTGGACACGTTTGCCGTCCATCTCTTCCTGGAGGTCGGTTTCCTGATCCCCGTTCTCGTCGCGGGGCTTCTCCGTTGGGTCATATAATCACAGATTCAACCCATCACAGGAGGAAACCATGCTTCACCGAGACTACCATGAAGTACCGGCCGAAGTGGCCGGCGAAGGCATCACCATCCGCTGGGCGGTTGGGAAGCCCCAGGGCGCGCCCAACTTCGCCATGCGGGTCATAGAGTTCGCCCCCGGGGCCGTCTTCTCGCCCCACCAGCATCCGTACGAGCACGAAATCTTCGTCCTGGAGGGCGAAGGGGTCGCCCAGGGGCCGGAGGGGGAAGTCCCTATGCGGCCCGGCGTGGCCCTCTACATCCCCCCGAACGAGCGCCACGGCTACCGCAACACCGGCCCGGGCGTCCTGCGCTTCATCTGCGTCATTCCTCACCCGGAGGCGTCCTGAATGTCCGTACCTGACCTGACCTTCCTCCATCCCCCCAGCCTCTACGACTTCCGGCGGCGGGCCACCCTCTGGGGCCCCATCTCCGACGTCGTCCCGTCCACCCCCATCTACGATATGTACCCCATCGGCTTCGCTGCCCTCTCGGACTACCTGGAACGCCACGGCTTCCGCACCCGCATTGTCAACCTGGCGGTACGGATGGTCCGCTCCGACCGGTTTGACGCGGAGCGGTTCATCGCCCGCCACCCCTCCCGCGCCTTCGGCATAGACCTCCACTGGCTTCCCCACGCCCAGGGCGCGCTGGAGGTCGCCCGCATCGTCCGGGAGCACCACCCCGGGGCGCCCATCATCTTCGGCGGCTTCTCCGCCACCTACTACCACGACGAACTCATCCGCTACCCCCAGGTGGACTACGTCGTGCGCGGCGACTCCACCGAAGAGCCCCTGCGGATGTTGCTGGAATGCCTGCGGGACGGCCGCGAACCGGTGGACGTCCCCAACCTGACCTGGAAGGACGCCCGGGGGGAGATTCACGTCAACCCCCAGACCTACCTCCCCGCCGACCTGAGCCACATCCGCCCCGGATTCCTGCAGATGGTCCGCTCCGTCATCCGGGACCGGGACCTCATCTCCTGCGCGCCCTTCGCCCACTGGCTGGAATACCCCATCATGGCCACGCTGACGGTGCGCGGCTGTACCCAGCACTGCTCCGTCTGCGGGGGATGCGCCGAGGGGCATGTCCGCATGTCCGGGCGGGAGCGCCCGGCCTTCCGCGACCCGGAGGACCTGGCGCGGGACGTGCGGGAGGCGCGGCGGCTGAGCAAGGGCCCCATCTTCATCCTGGGCGAACTCCGTCTGGCGGGAATGGACTACGCCCGCCGCTTCCTGCGCGCCGTCCAGGGCGTCCCCGGCCCCTTCATGCTGGAGTTTTTCTGGCCCGTCCCCCGCGATTACGCCGAAGAACTGGCCGCCGCACTGCCCGACTTTATCGTGGAATTTTCCCCCGACTCCCACGACCCGACCGTCCGCCAGGCCCTGGGCAAGGGCTACAGCAACGAGGAGATTGAGGAGACGGTGCGCAATTGCCTGGACGTCGGATGTCGTCGCTTTGACCTGTTCTTTATGATCGGCCTGCCGAAGCAGACGGCGGCCTCGGCCCTGGAAACGGCAGACTACTGCGAGTACCTGTTGCAGAAACTGGGCGGCGACCGGCGGCTCGTTCCCTTCACCGCCCCGCTGGCCCCGTTCCTGGACCCGGGGAGCCCGGCCTTTGAGCACCCGGACCGGTTCGGCTACCGCCTCTTCTGCCGGACGCTGGAGGACCACCGGCGGGCCCTGCTGGCCCCCACCTGGAAGCACATCCTCTCCTACGAGACGGTCTGGATGGACCGGGATACGATTGCCGCCACGACCTACGAGGCGGGCCGACGGCTGAACGCACTGAAGGCCCGCTACGGGATCATCTCCCCGGAGAAGGCGGCGGAGACAGAGGAGCGCATCCGGCAGGCCACCGCGCTGATGGCCCACATAGACCGCCTGCTGGCGACATCCTCGCCGGAGGAGGTGGAGCGGGAGATGCTGCGCCTGAAGCCCCAGATTGACCGCGCCAACACCTCCACCGTGTGCGACAAGACGGAACTGGACGTCCCGGTGGGGCGGCTGCCCTTCAACGTGGGCGAACTGACGAAAGTCGGCGTCCGCGAAGTCTGGCGAATGCTGACAGGAGACGGTCGGAGAATAGGACACAGATGAACGCGGGTGGGACGGATGGACACGGATACGAATCCGTGAAAACCCGTGCCATCCGTGCCCATCCGTGTCCGATTCAATGGCACACGGATGAACACGGGTTGGACGGATGGACACGGATAAGAATCCGTGAAAATCCGTACCATCCGTGCCCATCCGTGTCCGATTCAATGGCACACGGATGAACACGGGTTGGACGGATGGACACGGATAAGAATCCGTGAAAATCCGTACCATCCGTGCCCATCCGTGTCCGATTCAATGGCACACGGATGAACACGGGTTGGACGGATGGACACGGATAAGAATCCGTGAAAATCCGTACCATCCGTGCCCATCCGTGTCCCATTTAGGTGGTCCGTGGTCTGTGGTCAGTGGTCTGTGGTCTATGGTCCGTGGTCTGCTGGAAATCCGTCCGGCAGTTCCGGCCGATGAGGCCGCCATCCGGCGGCTGCTGGCCCGGAGCGCCCGCCCCTGCGTCCGCTCCTGGTGGTGGGAGGAGTACCTGGGGGCGGAGACCTTCCTGCTGGCCTTCGCCGATGACCGACTCGTCGGCGCGCTGCTGGCCCTGCCCGACGACAGCCCCGTGGCCTGGGTCCGGCTCAGCGTGCTGGCCCCCGAAATCCCCGCCGGCCTCTGGCTGGACGCCACCATCCCCCGCCTGGAGCCCCCGCTGCAAGCGCTGAATGCCCGTATGCTGGCCTGGACCGATGTGGGGGGCTGGCTGGGGGAGGCCCTGCGCGCCCGGGAGTTTCATCCCCTCACCCGCCTGGTCTCGCTGGTGAAGGATGACCGGCGCCTGCCACCGGCGCCGCCGGGCCCTCCCTGCTCCGTCCGCCCGGCCACAGCGGAGGACATCCCCGCGCTGGCGGGCCTGGACCACCAGGCCTTCCCGCCCCCGTGGTGGTTCAGCGCGGCCACCCTGGAACGCATCCGGCAGGAGGCGGCCTGCTTCCTGGTGGCGGAACGGGATGGTCTCCTCATCGGCTACGCGGAGGCCCGCCCGGCCAATCACGGCGCCCATATCGGTCGTCTGGCCGTCGCGCCACCGTTCCAGCGGCAGGGAGTGGGCGGTTTCCTGCTGAGGACGATGCTCTCGCGGTTGTGGGAGCAGGGGGTGGAAGAGGTTACGCTGAACACCCAGGAGGACAATCGCTCCTCCCGGCACCTCTACGAACGGTTCGGATTCCGGCCCGTCGGCCCCCGCATCGTCGCCTGGTGGCGAACCCTCTGATGTAGGACAACTGCTTGCAGTTGTCCTCTACAGCGCCTCCTCGCAGACCTCCCGGTACCCACAGGCCGCGCAGCGGCGCGGGTCCTGATGACGGCGCGGCGCGTCCCCCGCTGCCAGGTCCTCCCGCATCGCCTCCAGAACTTCCAGCAGTTGCTCCTCCAGTTCCCGCGTGTACGGAATCGGGAACGTCTGGTCGGCGTAGCGGAGGATGCCGTAGGGCGGGCGTCGGCCGGAGGTTTCGGCGACCAGAAGGCAGTAGGCGGCCAGTTGGAGGACATGGGAGGCATACGGGCGGGCCGGCGCGCGGGCGGATTTGACCTCTACCGGGATCAGGTCCGCGCCGTCGGCCACGACGTAGTCCGGGCGACCGGTCAGCCCGTAGCGGCGGGAGAAGAGGGGGCGGTCCAGCCGTCGCCAGGTCCCCACATCGGCGGCAACGACCCGTCCGGCGGGCAGTCCGGAGCGGGCCCGCAGACGCCGCGCCAGCCAGAGAAGAACCGCCCCGACCAGGAGCAGGAGAAGGACCAGCGCGATCATCAACGCCCCAAAAGGGCCAGAACGGCCAGGAAGAGAGCCAGCGCCAGCAATGCCCAGGCCAGGCGGGAGAGGATGACCGCCGCGCGCACCCGCCGCCCGTGCTGACGGTGCGCGCTCTCCCCGGCGTCCATCTCCTCCCGGTGGGCGGAGGGCACCCCCTCCACCGCTCCCAGCCACCAGGCGCGGGCGCAGAAGATGTACTGCCCAATCTCACTGGCCCGGATGATGCGGTCCGCTGTCTCTTTCATTGTCATCAGGTAGCGCAGGCCGCCAGGCCTGCCGACGAGGGCAAATCTCCCTGCGATCTTTTTTGCAGGCTAATTGCAACCCGACAAATTATTCCGACAATTCGTTGCCTTGCTCCCGAGTTGGGTTCCCCCGGCTGCGCCCTCACCCCTCCCCCTGCCCCCAGGTTCATTGATTGCACTGAATCATTCGTGCCCCTCTCCCGCTCGCCTGCGGCGGCGCGAGAGGGGAGGGGATGGCAATAGGGGTTTTGCGGCGGGCGGCTTCGCC
>Ga0308395_1000544_pt1 | contig 29182 bp, 27 predicted proteins | sample Hotspr20SampleP4_FD_202097 | JGI IMG/M metagenome (GOLD analysis project Ga0308395, IMG submission 202097) | Hot spring phototrophic mat microbial communities from Mushroom Spring, Yellowstone National Park, Wyoming, United States - 20050930_P4 ...
GGCATGGATTCAGGATTTCATGCAAAAGGGAACTCCGGAAAACGGCCTTCAGAAACAGTACTTCAACTACCCCGACAACAAAACGATCAACCAGTTCGAGTCCATCATGTCCACCTTCTTTCTCGTGTACTCGAACCGGAACTTCCCGGCGACCCCCCAGTTGGATAACTTTTACGAAAAGCAGGAACCTTCGGGGGCCATCCGTTCCGATTATAGCCTTGTGGACGGGAAGCCTGTATTCCACAAGGACAACCCCGAAGGGGTGAACCCTCCCCTTTTCTCCTGGGCAGAGTACAATCTATACCATAAGGTGGGCAACAAGAAACGGATCCGGGATATCATGCCCGTTCTGGAAAAATATTTTGCCTGGCTGGAATCCACCTTCCGACGGGAAAACGGACTGTACGAAGCCCCCCTTTCTGCCACCAAGATGGACAATAGCCCCCGAAAGGGGCTTTGCTATCCCGTAGACTTCAATGCCCAGCAAGCCATCAACGCCCTGTACCTATCCGAGTTGGGGGATCTCCTGAACGACAAGGAAATCAGTTTCAAGTATAAGCGGCAGTACTTTACCCTCAAAACCCGCATCAACAGCCTCATGTGGAACGAGGAGGACGGTATCTACTACGACCTGGACAAGAACGGACAACAGATCAGGGTAAAAACCATCGCCTCCTTCTGGCCCCTCCTGGCAGAGATCCCCAACGAAGCGAAGGCGGAAAAGCTCATTGCCCACCTGAAGAATCCGGAAACCTTTGGGACCGAACATCCCTTCCCCACCCTAGCCGCTAACGAGCCTATGTTCGAGAAAGCAGGTATGGGGTTCCGCGGCTCGGTATATCCTCCCTTCACCTTCATGGTGATCAAGGGGTTGGAAAAGTACAACCAGTACGAGTTGGCTCGTTCCAGCGCCATCCGCCACCTGTACTATATGATCGACACCCTTCATCCCATGGGCAAGGACAGAGGCAACGTCTGGGAGGCGTACGCTCCCCGCTCCGAAGGCCCCGCCAAGTGGCAGGGAAAGGAAGGGTTTCCCCGGCCCCGGTTCCTTCCCTATACGGCCCTCTCCACCATCACGCTGATGATTGAGAACGTGATCGGCCTTTCCATCAGCCTCCCTCGAAAGACTGTGGATTGGATCATTCCCACCCTGGAAGTGATGGGAATCGAGAACCTGTCCCTCAAGCGGAACTTCATCACCATCCTCAGTAACAAGAGTAGCCGGGGATGGGAAATCCGGCTGGAATCGGAGAAACTCTACTACTTCACCATCGATATCATCGGACAGAAGCGGAAAACCCTTCCCATCCCCTCAGGGAAGTGTTCGATGCTTATTGACAAACTCTAACCTTTGAAGGAAAACCCCTCCTATGGAACAGTTCTTTCCTTCCGACAGGTACGACACCCCGCCCGATGCTCCCCTTTTCCTAGGAACTCGTTTTTTCGGGTGGACCCGGTGGAACCTGTACTTCCGATTTTTCCGGATCGTGCTTCGCTCTCGGGCTATGGCAGTCCGTTCCGTGTATGACGACCAGGCCCTCGCCGAACAGTCCTTCCGAATCATCAAGGCTGTGGAAGGGTGCGGAGGAAAGTTCCACATCGAGGGGTTCCAACATATCCGGCAAACGGAAGGGCCTGTGGTGTTCGTGGCGAACCACATGAGCACCCTGGAAACCACGATTTTTCCTGCCCTTATCACCCCCATCAAGTCCACCTCCTTCGTGGTGAAGGAAACCCTCGTGCGGGGCCCTGTGTTCGGCCCCGTGATGCGCTCCCTCGATCCCATTGCGGTTACCCGAAAAGATCCCCGGAAGGATCTAACGGATGTTCTGGAGCAGGGGGTGAGGATCCTCCAAAAGGGAAGATCCATCGTGATCTTTCCCCAGAGTACCCGGTCCTACGAGTTCGATCCTGAGCGTTTCAACACCCTGGGAGTAAAACTCGCCTCCCGGGCACAGGTGCCGATTATTCCGATTGCATTGAAAACGGATTTCTGGAGCAATGGGGTGATCCTCCGGGGATTCGGCAAACTGAAACGAAGGGAACCCATCCATATCGAGTTCGGGCCTCCCGTAAGGCTTTCAGGCCGTGGGAAGGAAGAGCATAGAAAGATCATCGATTTCATCTCCAGCCGTCTAAAAGCGTGGGGAGTCCCCGTGATCCCGCGATAACTTTCCTGCCCGCCACCTCACATCTTCTAGCAGGCATCCTGCCCGCGCTTCGATAGCGGCCGCTATTCACCTCTTTCAGCGCCGTATATTCGCCCCCGCGCTCGCCGGGCTCTATACAAGCTCGAGACCCTACACAAGTTCCAGAGCCAGCCTCACCATGGCATCGAAGGTTCTCTCCCGCTCCTCCGCGCTCACCGCTGTTCCATGGGGCAGGCTATCGCTTACCGTAAGGATCGAAAGGGCTTGCACCCTGAACTTGGAGGCTATCGTATAAAGGGCTGCCGATTCCATCTCCACCGCCAGCACCCCGTACTCTGCCCAGAGTTTCCACCCGTTGGGGTCGTCATCGTAGAAGGTGTCACTGGCCAGTACAGAGCCGGCCCGCACGGGAATACCCAACCTCCCCGCAGCCTGCCAGGCAGATAATAGGAGGGAAAAATCCGAGGTAGGGGCATAGTCCATCCCCTTGAACCGGAGCCGGTTCATAGCCGAGTTGGTACAGGCGCTCACCGCCAGAATCACATCCCTCAGGGCAATATCCTCCTGAAGGGCCCCGCAGCTTCCGATCCGAATCAACCGCTTCGCTCCGTAGGAGTTGATCAGCTCGTGGACATAGATCCCCAGGGAAGGCATGCCCATTCCTGTACCCTGCACCGATACCCGTTTCCCCCTGTAGATTCCCGTGAAGCCCAGCATGTTTCGCACCCGGTTGTAACACTGGGCATTCTCCAGAAAAGTCTCCGCTACATACTGGGCCCGCAGGGGATCCCCCGGCAACAGTACCGTTTCAGCTATCTGGCCTGGTTTCGCGTTTATGTGCACACTCATAGCTGCTACTATACGGGAAGAGGGGAGTTTCCGCAACGCTGTGCGGCGCACCCAGGGGAACACTATTTTCGCTGGGCTATGATCTCGTTGCTCACATAACTGGCCACCTGCCGCCCTCTAACACCTTTCTTTGTCAGACGTCTTGTCATTTCAGCGTAATTTCTCTTGTCAAACACCCCCTAACACCGTAAGATACCCTTAGATTTTCAATGTAAAGGAGTTACATCGATGGAATTGAAGGGTAAAGTCGCCCTCATTACTGGAGGCGGAACGGGGTTGGGACGGTCCATCGCCCTGCAGCTTGCTCGAGAGGGAACCCACATCGTCATCAACTACTCGAAATCCAAAGAAGAGGCGGAACACACTGCCCAGGAAGTGCAAGCCCTTGGAGTAAGAGGGATTCCCCTAAAGGCGGATGTATCCATCCCCTCCGAAGGGGAAAAAATGATCAAAACCGTAGAAAAAGAGTTCGGACGTCTGGACATTCTCGTTAACAATGCGGGAACTACCAAGTACGTTGCCTTTTCCGATCTGGGAGGACTGGAGGAAGAAGACTTTATCCGCTTGTTCAAGACGAACTCCATGTCGAACTTCTTTCTGTCCCGGGCTGCCGCCCCCCTCATGAACCGTGGAGGTGGTGGATGTATCATCAACACGGTGAGTATCGCGGGAATCCGCCCGGCAGGGAGTAGTATCGCCTACTGTGTGTCCAAGGCCGCCCAGATTCACCTTACCAAGTGCCTGGCTGTTGCCCTGGCGCCTACGATTCGCGTGAACGGGGTAGCGCCGGGGTTACTCCTTACCCGATGGGCTTCCGGATTCTCGGAAGAGCGCATCAAGGCCATGGAGAACAACGCCCTTTTGAAGAAGACTCCCAGTATCGAGGAAACCGCTTCCACGTATATCTACCTCGCCCGTAACGACAGCATCACCGGTCAGATCATCGTGGTGGACGCGGGGACAACGGTCTAGGGGTGACGCTCGATCGAGGAGGTCCCTATGTACAAACGGATCGAAGCTAAAGAACAGTTATCAATGGTGGTTGCCAGACAGATCAAGGATCTGATTCGAGAGCAAAGACTAAAGCCGGGGGATAAACTACCTAACGAAATGGAACTTTCCAAGCTCTTTGGGGTGAGCCGCCCCACCATTCGGGAAGCCATGAAGAGCCTGATCTCCCAGAACGTCGTTTCGATCCGTAGAGGAAGGGGCACCTTCATTTCCGAAAACCCGGGGATCGTGGCGGATCCCCTGGGCTTCGACTTTATTCATTCCGCCGATCTGCAGATCGCCCTCACCGAAGCCCGGCTCATCATAGAGCCGGGGGCAGCTCGGCTGGCGGCCCGGAATGCCGATCAAAAAGACATCGAGACTATGGAGAATCTGCTGAAAGAGATGGAAGAATCCATTCAAATGCACCACGTGCGGATCTCCAAAGAACTCGAATTTCACCGTAGCATTGCCCGGGCTACCAAAAATCCCGTCATCATCCGCATCGTTCCCCTGATCATGGAAGCGATCCAGAAAACCTATCGGGAGGCTCCCCGTACGCCAGAAGACCACAGGGAAGCCCTGGAAGAACACCAGAAGGTGCTTTCGGCCATTCGTTCCCATCATCTCGAGGAGGCCTACCAGGCAATGAAACAACATCTAGAGAACAGCCTGAAGCGCACCCTTTCGAAGAAGCAGGTACCCGCTCACTCCTGAGTTCACAACTTCCCTGCTTGGCGGATTTGACGATAGTTTCGTAGAAACTGTTTGCCTGTCTTCGTGTTTCCACAAGCTTCGGGGTACCATTCTGTGAACAATGTACCTCTAGGGATCCTTTACCTTCACCCCCGCGTCTTCGCCTTGCTGACCCCTCTGAGTGAATACCACACGGAAAGACACGCCAGGCCGTAGAACAGCAAGGCGATGGGGGATTTGAACAGGACTGTCCAATCCCCATGGGAGATGATTAGCGCTCTCCCCAGTTCCTGTTCGGCCAGGGGTCCCAGAATCAGACCTAAAATCGTGGGGGCTGCCGAGAATCCATGCTTCTTCATGAAGTATCCCAAAAGACCGAAGATCACCGCCATCCCCATATCGTACACGCTATTCCCGTAGGAATAGGCTCCCAGGAAACAGAGACCCAGGACGATGGGATACAGAATCCCCACAGGCACTTTCAACACTTTGGGAAATAAGGGGATGGTAATAAGGCCCAGCGCAAGGATCAGGAACTGCGCCAGCATGAAACCGGCAAACAGGGCATGGATGATGTGGGGGGTCTGGCTAAAGAGGAGGGGCCCCGGCCGCACGCCGATTAGGAGGAGAGCCCCCAGCATCACCGCCGTCACCACGTCCCCCGGAATCCCTAAGGTTAGCATGGGGATCATGGCACCCCCCGTAGTGCCGTTGTTCGCCGCCTCGGGTGCCGCGATACCCGCCAATTCACCCGTACCGAAGGTCTCCGGGTGTTTGGAAAACCGCCTGGCCTCGTTATACGCCATGAAGGAGGCGATAGCTCCGCCTGTGGCAGGAATGATCCCGATGATCGTACCTAGGAGGGAAGAACCGAGGATCACCGAGACCAGCCCTTTCAATTCTTTCCAGGTGGGAAGACTGCTTCGAACCCTTTCCACGTGGGGGATCGCCTTTTTTCCCAGAACCTCCAGTTGTCCGAACACTTCGGAGAAGGCAAACAATCCGATCAACACAGGCACCATGGGGAATCCTGTGAGGAATCGAGTGATCCCAAAGGTGAACCTCGGGGTACCCAGAATGGGGTCTAATCCTACCATGGCCAACATCAGCCCAAAGAATCCCGAAAGAAGACCTTTAAGGAGGGAAGAAGCGGAAACACTGGCCATGATGGTAAGGCCAAAGATCATCAAGGCAAAATACTCAGGAGGACCGAACTTGAGGGCGAGTTTTGCCAGCTGGGGTGCCAGTAGGATCAGACAGAGGGTAGAAACCACCCCACCGGCGGTAGATGCGATGGTAGAAACCGCCAACGCTTTCCCCGCTTTCCCCTGCTTCGCCAACGGATACCCGTCCAGTACGGTGGCTGCCGCAGAGGGAGTTCCGGGGGTGGAAATCAGGATCGCGGAAATGGAGCCCCCATACATGGAACCGCAGAACATTCCGCTCATCATGATCAACGCTTCCGCCGGTTCCACGTAGAGCAAGAAGGGCAGGAGCAGGATGATCCCTGTGGACCCCGAAAGCCCCGGAAGGGCTCCCACGAGGATCCCTCCCGCTACCCCAATGAAGAGAAAGGGAAAATGATTCAGGACATACAGTACACCTTCCATCGCTGCCTGCATAACAATCCTTCCTTAATTGATCTATTACCAGAGGGATGATACAGGGAGAGGAACCCTGAAAATGATTCGAAACAACCCAAACAGAAGGGCAGTGGTTACAAGAGAGGTTACAAGGATCCTCCACACTTTCTTTTCCCCGAAGAAGAGCATAGAAAGAGCAAGAAAGGGCGGTGTGGCCACTAGGTACCCAACGGTATCGATGATCGCCACGTAGCCCAGGGCCGATAGAAAGATCCCCCAAATTCTCTTTCGGGCAGGGGAGAAAAAAATTTCCATCCATAGATGATTCTCCCGTTCCTGTTCGGATCCTTTCCGTGCTTTAGCTCCCGATACGATCAATCCCACAGACAAGGCAAAGAAACAGATACTGATGAACCGGGGGTACACGCGGGGATCCAGTCCCCGCTGTTCCGAAGGAAAGGTAAAGGTGGACAGAAAGAAAACCATTGCCAGAATAGCGGTGATCGTTCCGTACAGAATATTCACTTTGGACATGGTTGGAATCCTGGTTGAGATGTCAGTAGGCAATCTACCCCCTCCCGAAGGAAGGGGGTAGAAAGTAATTAGCGACCCTACTTATACTTAGTACCCAGTTTGGCGGATTTGACGATGGTTTCGTAGAATTGGTTCTCCCGCTCCACGAGTTTCTTGAAATCCGCCGTATTTCTATAATCGAGAATGATTCCCGCTTTCTCCGCTAACGCTTTGAACTCCGGATCCTCCATCGCGGCTTTGAAGGCATCATGGATCTTCTTGATCCGTTCAGGCGGAGTCCCCTTCAAAGCGGCCAACCCTCTCCATTGCCCCATAGCAAAATCGATCCCCTGTTCCTTGGCAGTGGGGTAGTCGGGAAACAGGGAGAGCCGCTTTTCCGAAAACACACCCAGGCACTTCAACTGTCCTGCCGCCAGTTGCGCCACACCCTCGGGCGGTCCCACCGTAATGGCATCCACCTGGCCTGCTACCGCTGCGGTAATCGTGGGACCTCCTCCCGCATGGGGCACGTGGTTGAACTTGCATCCTGCCACCGTCTCGAAGGCCAGGGCAATCATGTGGGTACCTCCCCCCGATCCCGCATTCCCCAGGTTCACCTGTCCCGGCCGTTTCTTCGCATCCGCTACCAAATCCCGCAGATCCTTGTAGGGTGACTTCGCAGGAGCTAGGAACCATACGGGAGCTGTAGCGATGTTGATGATCGGCTCAAAGGAGGATGCATCGTAGGGGGTCTGCTGCATGTGGGTTACCGTAATGGACGGGGTAGCCCAGGCCACAATGTAGTGCCCATCCGGTTTCTTTGTCATCGCTTCCACATATCCAGGTACCGCCGCTCCGCCCGGTTTGTTGGTGATGATGATGGGTACCCCCAGATACTTGGGAATCACCGTAGTGAAGGTGCGGAACACGATATCCGTGGCTCCTCCCGCTGCCCAGGGAATCATGATCTCCACTTCCCGGCTGGGGAACTTCTCCTCCTGCTTCCCTTCCCCAAAGGTGGGCAGGACGAACCCTAGACACAGGAGCCCCAGGATTCCCATAAGGAAAAACCGTTTCAATCCCTTCATAGATCCCTCCTCTATCATTAAAGTTCTTATATCTGCCGCCTGCAACCCGCAAGACGGAGTTTGCGATTCGTTTTCAGAGCCCGGATGCCCCAAGATCCCGGCCGGGAGTGTTCCGCACTACAATTCCAAGATGTCGGGCCGCCGGAAAGAGTACCCTCCCACCTCCATCTGCAACACAGGATACACCACGGGTTCGGAAAGCACCACTGGCCCCCGAGAGGTGGCCAGCATCGTGTCCTCGCTTTTGGTCCCGCTGATGGACGGATTCCAGGTGAACGCCTGGTTATCCTGCACGATTTCCTTCGTCTGCCAGGTTACCCGGTAATCCCGCGGCATGTACCCGATGGATCCTCCCTGATGGTGCAACTCCCATTCCCCCGAGTAGCCCAACTCTTTGTACGCTTCGATCCCTGCTTTGAAAGCTTCGACGACAGGGCGGCCCGGTAGGGTAGCCGCCATGATCACCGAATCGATGTACACATTATCCTTGTACTGTTTGCGCAGAGCAGGAGGAACCTTACCCAACTGGACGAACCTCGTGATGGACACGATAAGCCCTCCCTTGCGGGTATTCACGCTGAGCATGGCTCGGTTCTCGATCCTGCGTTCTGTGGTAATAGGGTGGCGGAAAGAGGCAATCCGATCGTCAGCGGCACAGAAAGCAATGACGAAATCGATCCGGTTTTCCCACAGTTTCTGGGACAGCCGCCCGATCACCTGGCACTCCTTCTCGCCCCGTTTCAGTTCCTGCAAAGTCTCTTCTGCCGCCTGGGAGGAAAGCCGGGCAAGTTCCCGGTATCGTTCAACCTCCCAGGGGGTGAGCGAATACCGAAGCCGGGCTATCTCGGCCGATACATCCATAGCCCCCGGAAACCCATAGTCTGCCGCAATATAGTTCCCCCCGAGTTCTTTCACGATGGCCAGTTCCTGTTCGTCGTACCAGGGAAAGGAGCGAATCTCGTACCCCTGGGCTGGAAGCTTCGCCTCTTTTTCCATCCGAACCGCTTCGATGTTATTACTCACCGCATAGGCCTTCTCCGGTGTCAGCAACAACCCCACACCGCCCAGATCCGTTGCGATGTTCACATAACTGATCTCGCCCCCGGTGAGCCAACTGAAGTTCGCCTGCCGTTTCAGATAGACAGCGGTGAACTTCCGCTCCTCCATGAACTTCCGAATCCGACTCTGTTTTACCTGTATCTCTTCTTTGATAAACATGGCTCCATCTTACGGGGTAAGACGTCTGCTGTCAATAAGAAAAACCCAGCACTTCTCATTGTACCAGCAATTCCCCTTGCGATCCTTGACAGAGGATTCTATCTGCCCTTACTTTTCAGATTAGGTACTATGGGAACCAACCGGCCTATCGAAGGTATAAATCCTCTGAAACCCGCTCACCCATACACATACAAGGATTACCTTCAATGGCCGCCGGAACCTATGCCATGAGCCCCTCTCCCAACCGTAAGCATCAAGGAGTGCTCCGCGAATTATTCCGTCAGATCGGTGTGTTCCTCCTGGGAAAGCCCTGCAAGCTCTTCATGGCTCCCTTCGATGTTCTTTTAGGAGAACCAGGAGAATCCGTCGAAGAGACCTCGACGATTGTGCAACCCGATCTTCTTGTCCTCTGCGATTCCTCAAAACTGACCGATGAAAGTAATGCTACGATAACAGCATTCGCCTTCAGGACTAGTGCGATTCCTTCCGCTGCCTGTCCCGTCTCGAAAGCCATTCCCCAAAAATTTCCGCTCCAATGGAACAAAATGGCCGCCTGGATACTCCCGCCTGAGTTTAGGAATACCATCGTGTACAGGATGGTGTTGGGGAAAAAATCCAATAGGTAGAACACGATCCGCAAGGGTTCTTCTAGTAAAGCACCCAAGGGGTATCCGGGTATGAGGAAGAGGGGGAAATGCCACAGGGCCCAAAAACTGGCGAGTAGAATCGAAGCGGACACCCCGCTCATACGGGTTAAAAGACCGGGCAGAGCGTACCCCCTCCACCCTAATTCCTCCGGAAGAGGACCGAACAGCAGAACGAACAGTCCGAAGTACAGTGCCTGGGGTAATCCAGTTAGGGATGGTGCAAGCAGGAATTGATCCCTGCTACCTCCCCAAGGTAGGGAGAGGAGAATCGATAGGAGCTGTAATCCCAGGGGGAAACCCAACACAAACACCCACACCTTCCATGGTATTGCATCCCAATTCCAGAGGCGTTTGTAAAAATCTAGCCTGGTATGTGTAGGCTCTATCAAGAAAAGGAGGCCTAACGCGGAAGCACTGGGACCTATCCCTCCCAACCCTATCAAAATCGAACCTTCGATACTCCCAAAGGGGATCTGTTTCCAGATGGCAATGCCCCAGAAAAACCATGACCACCCTATAGACAGCAGAAAAAAATCCAGGGGATAGCGATAGGGGGGGAACCCACCCCTACACTGCGCGACTCTCGAGATACCCTTTCCCGTTTCCATCAGAAAGCCTCCTTTACCAGCAGGTATACACCTACCCCTTCTTTACCCGCAGGAATGTATCCCCTCACATCCAGATGGAAAAACCCGAAGGTCATATCGGAAGCCCACACGCGGCTGTACTGCTCCAGATACCCTTCCGCCAGGAGCCCCGAGCGGGGGTAAAAAGAACTGTTACGGGTATCCCACACCCCGCCGATGCCCAAGCCCAGGATCCTTCCCCCTTCCCCACCCTGTATGCTCGAAAGGACGGGGCCGGGATCGATATCGCAGTACCTGTAACTGAGTCGTGGGCCTACATAGAGGGAGGAACTCAGTTTTCTGTAGATAGAGGTCTTCCCTACCAGTGACACTGGCTCATAGGATTCCTCGGCACTCGTTTCCGTGTGGGAGCCCACACCCCAATAACTTCCTGGATACCGAGATACCTCGAAGTAACCACCCACTCGGTACAGGTCATTGGCAACATACAATTCCGGCTGTACTCCGATAGATGTCTGCAGGTTCTGAGTTCCCGTGAAGAAAAGAACCACTTCCTGCACCTTCCCATGATGCGCTTCCCCCTTTTTCTCCTGGACTGTCTCCGAAGCGTCGACACAGAGAATCGTGTACAGTCCCACTCCCAGCCGCGTATCCGGTGTATAGAAGGGTGCTCCTGCAAGGACAACCGACACCCCTTCCCCAGGAACAATCCCCCGGCACATTAAAGCGCACAGAAACACCAGAAAGGCTCGCAATTCCCTAGAAAAACTCTTTACCACAACCGTATCCATACTCCCTCCGATTTAAGCGATGAGGGAAGGATACACATAGATTTTGTGCACTTCGTCCTAGCCGAAAAGATTGGACGCTTTGCCCGAGGAGCAGGTCACGAAACCGCCCACGCCTATGATAGTTCCAGGACGACCGGGTATGCTCCGGATCAAATGCATACCCCGCTGCAAGGACGTGCCAGTCGTCGAAATCATGATCTAGACCGATCCGGTATGCTCCAACTCGATGGGGTTTACTCCGGATCTTTGAGTCGCCGGCGGTACTCGGTGGGCGTGCACCCCAGATAGCGCTTGAACAGAGCGTTGAAGGTAGACTTAGAACGAAAGCCGGAGGCAAAGGCAATATCCAAAAAGGTTGAGTTCCCTCGGCGATCCAGCAATTCCTTCGCATAACGTACCCGCTCCCGGTTCACCAGCTCAAAAAAGTTCATCTGGAGATGCTGGTTGATCGCCTGGGAAAGGTGGTGGACTGGTACCGAGAGTTCCATTGCCAGGTCCCGGAGGGAATAATGTTCATCCAGGTAGGCGGAAGTGGTTTTCAGATGTTCCACCGCTTTCCGCGCGATCCCCTTTCCCTGTTCCAGAGAAAGGGAGGAACGAGCATAGGCCCCTCCATCACCCCTGGAATCCGCCGGTATCGTACTACGGGGCTCGGCACCATGATCCTCGGAAACCCCTTCCCTCTCCGGTTCCCCTTTAGGGAATTCCCAAACACCGTGTGTAATGGCCGGCTGCGTGAGGGCTTCGTACCCTAACACGTGGAGAATCACTAGAACGGCCAAATCGGTAAAACGGTTCACGAACATCGTTTCCCCTATCCGCACCCGAAATACTGTAAAGACAACGACATACACCCCCAGCCCCAGGAATCCCAGCAGGATCAGATTTCGAAACCAATCGAGGGTGATCCCCTCTAAAGAAGATTCTATTTGGCCGAGGTTTTTTCGGTACTGCCGAAGGCGGAAAAACAACACTGTCAGATATACCCCCAGATGAAGAAGCTGCAACACCTGCATTCCCGTAAACAAAGGATCTTTGCCCCGGAGTTCTTCCCAGTATCGGAGTTTCTCCGTTCCTGATTGGAGGTAGAGGGGAAAAAGAGCCACCGTATTGAGGTAAAAGGGCGCGAAGTGCAAAAGATGCTTCTTCCAGAGGGGGGAAGTTTCCTCCTTTCGACCTTTCCTTCCCAGGAGGGCTTCCATATACAGGTAAAGGCAGGGCCCGGTAAGAAAGGTGAAGGGAGCTCCCACAAGAAGGAGATGGGGGTAAGAACGGTACATCCCTGTTTCTATCATCCATGTGTAGAAAAATCCGAAGGACCAGCTGAATAGAATGACAGAGAGATACCGATTCGCCTTCCCCTTTTCTTCCTGTTTGGGATTCACCAGCAGAAGCCCCAGGAAGAGGCTGTTCAAAGAACCCAACAGGAACAGAGAGTTCCAGGCGGAGTTAGGCATGATCGTGCTTCCGACCCACAGGCTGGGTGCGGGGAAACAGGGCATAAGCCAAGAGCAGGAGCGCGGAAAGGAAAAGGGCAATCCCCAACCCTGGCACCGTCCTAGGGAATACCGATCGAATGAACAGATATTCCTGTGCCCTGGCCCACCCCAGAAAAAGCAGTAGCATAGCAGCCAGATTTACGGCCAACACCCTCGGTGCAGCACCATTTCGGAAGGTCAGGCAGAGTTTTCTCTTTTTTTGAATCATTTCCCGGAGAAACACCAGTCCTTTCCACCCACAAAGGAACAAAACCCCTGCCACCAATCCCCATAGGATCCACTCACCCAGAATGATACGACTCATTCCGGGGCTCGAGTATCCCTTCCACCGGGCCCAATCCCTCAGGAGGTAGGCAAAGAGGGGCCAACTTCTCTGGCTATTGGTGAGAATGACGAACCCATCCCCTGTGGAAGGGAGGAGATGAAAGTGGCTCATCCATCCTGAGCCCTGCCCCCCATGAGACACAGCCTTCGTACCATCGGAAAAGTATTCGATGAAATGACCGAACCCATAGAAAGGGAAAGCCATTCCATACAGTCCGGGTACAGAGGTGTGGGGCTCGAAGAGAAGTTCACGAGTTTCCCTCTCGAGAACCGGAGCCGTACTGAAAGTCTCTTGGCTGTCGCCGACTAGGTTGTTCGCAGGAAAAATATCTGCGCCTCTGAAACCTTTTTTCTGAAGGTCAGCGGCATACCCTCCCTCGGCACGTACGAATCGCGCGATGTCCCCTATAGGAGCGAACAAGCCCCCCGCTCCCTTCTCCGGATACACGTACACAGGTATCGGATCCCCCGATACCGAATACCCCTGAGGAACGGGAGGGTCCCAGAGGGGACTAAAGACGTAGCTGGAACGGTGCATCCCCAGGGGGTGTAGAATTTCCTTCTCCATGTAGCGAGAGAACTCCTGGCCCGTTACCTCCTCGATGAGTAGTTCCAGCAGGTTGAACCCCGTATTGGAATAGGAAAAACCCGAACCCGGCTCGGACACGAGGTATCCATCCTTCTGCAGGGCTTCCGTGAGGCTAGGCACTGACCCCTCGGGAGCATAGCGCACCCCTATAGTCCCCAGTGGCAAACCCGCCGTATGACTCAGTAGACGCCGGATGGTTACCTTTTCTGCGGAGTAGGAGGAATCGGGAAACCTAAAACGATTCAAATATTTCCCCACCAGTGCATCCAGATCCAGACGCCCCTGTTGAACCAGCTTCAGCACACCCCATGCGGTAACCGATTTCGAAATGGATTCCACTCTACAGCGGGTGTCTACCGTCATGGGTCGGCGCTTCGACACATCCGCATACCCCCACGCCCCTTCCCAAAGAACCTTTCCCCCTTCCACAAGGGATACCACCGCCCCAGGAATCCTGTACACGTCCATCCATTGGGGGATCTGTTTGCTGAGGTACTGACTGAACTCTTCCCCAGAAGCGCCCTCTTTCGGTGAATCCGCGGACACATGCATGGCCAAGGTGAAAGCTACCAATCCGACAGTACACAAAACCAACCAAGCACTATTGCTTTTACCGAACTTCATCTGTACGTTCATTGCCCCCATACTAGGGGATTCTCACAAAAAGCGCAATGGAGGGCAGCATCCTAGACATACCAGCTTCGCGCACGCCGCTTATCCTTTAATCACATGAAGATGGTAGACGGTACCTACTTCATGCCCGCCATCCCTATCCCAGGCCCCTTGCCTAAGCTTTCCATTTTCGGTAAAGTGCCGCCCGTTGGGGATGGAGTTCCCCCTGAACCGCCTGCCGGCCGATGACTCCTACATAATTATCATTATTCTCTTTTGGAGGATGCACCTATGGAGCAACTGTTTTTTCTAGTATCACTATGGCTGGCTCTTGCCCTATTTTCTGCGGTCATTGCTTATTACCTGAAAATATCCATCGCCCTGGTGGAAATCTGTGTGGGAATGATCGTGGGCGCTGTGGCAACCGCATGGGGCCAGTTCGAAGCACTTGGCACAGGGAACGACACCTTACGGTTCCTCGCCTCCTCAGGGGCGGTGCTGTTGACATTCCTGGCCGGAGCGGAGCTTGAACACGAAACCTTGAAACGTAAACTCACCGAAGTGTCGGTAGTGGGCACCATCGGATTTTTCGCCCCCTTTATCGGGTGTTCCCTGGTAGCCCGCTTCATTCTGGGATGGGACCTACAGGCCAGCCTCCTGACCGGAATCGCCCTTTCTACCACCTCGATGGCTGTGGTGTATGCGGTGATGCTGGAAACAGGATTCAACCGCACGGAGTTTGGGAAAGGGATCCTGGGCGCTTGTTTCATCAACGATATCGGAACGGTGTTGGGATTGAGCCTGCTGTTTTCTCCCTTCACGTACAAAACCCTCGTGTTTTTAGGCGTCTCCCTCCTCGCTCTCGCCCTATTGCCGGCTTCGAGCCGATTCATCACCCGGCACTACGCACACAAGACGGCAGCCATCCGCACCAAATGGATGCTCTGTATCCTTTTCGCCCTTTCCGCTCTGGCCCTCTGGTCGGGAAGCGAGGCGGTGCTTCCCGCCTACCTGGCAGGAATCGTTCTGGCCGAATTTGCCCGGGTAAACCATACCTGGCTCCGCCGCCTGCGGACCCTCACCGTCGGCTTCCTCACTCCGATCTACTTTCTCCGGGCAGGTACGCTGGTTTCCCTTCCCGCTTTGTTAGGAGGGTTTACCCTGTTCCTGATTTTGTTCCTGGGAAAAGTGGCCTCCAAGATCTTTGGGCTGTATCCGGTCATTGCCCGGTTCCGAAAAGAGCGAAAGGAGCGATGGTACTACTCCCTCCTGATGTCCACCGGGCTTACCTTTGGTACCATTTCCGCCCTGTACGGGCTTACCCATTCCATCGTAACCCAGGCCCAGTACTCCCTGCTGGTAGCGGCGGTAATCGTCAGCGCGGTAGTGCCCACCCTTATTGCCAATGCCGCGTTCCTACCGGTTCACCTTCTGCCTGCTGGCCCGCAACCAGCCGAAGGGAAGGGTGTTCGGAGGGAAGGAGGGGACGGGAAAGAACTGGACGAGGAAGGTTAACCGCAGAGCTGAGGCTTTTCCGAATCGGGTGCGTCTCGTGCAAACCACAAGGCGCACCCCCATTCAAAATAGTCGAACTTTACTTTTTAAACGGAGATATGAACACTGCGGATTTTCCCAGCTCGGCCTCAATCTCTAGAAGACGGTTGTACTTGGCAATACGTTCACTTCGGCAGAGAGACCCAGTTTTAATCTGACCGCCTCCCATAGCGACGGCAAAATCGGCAAGGAATGTATCTTCTGTTTCACCTGATCGATGTGAAATAACAAACCCCCAGCCCGCCTTCCTGCACAGATCGATCGTCTCGATTGTTTCAGATACTGTGCCGATTTGGTTCAGCTTAATCAGCACTGCATTGGCTGTTTTTTCAAGGATTCCCCGTTCTACAAATTTTTTATTGGTTACAAAAATATCGTCCCCAACAATTTGAACCCGGTTACCGAGAGCGGCGGTATGTTCTTTGAATCCTTCCCAGTCGTTTTCATCCAGACCGTCCTCGAGGGAAACAATGGGGTATTTTTCGATCCACTTTTTATAGAACTCCAACATCTCATGGCTTGATTTCTTCCCCTGACCGGACTTAGATAGATTGTACCCCCCATTCTCATAAAACGAGCTTGCGGCAGGATCTAGAGCAAGGGCAACATCTTTTCCTGGTGTATAGCCAGCCGCCTGGATCGCTTCTACTATCACTTCACATGCCTCATCGTTACTCTTTAAGTTGGGGGCGAATCCGCCTTCATCGCCTACCGAAGTGCTATAGCCTTTCTTGGAAAGAATCTTTTTTAAAGCATGGAATGTCTCAGCCCCGTACCGCAATGCTTCTGCAAAAGTGGGTGCACCAAGCGGCATGATCATGAACTCCTGGAAATCCACGCTGTTCTCTGCATGCTTCCCACCATTCAGGATGTTCATCATCGGTACAGGAATCCGTACGGCTCCCGGCCCTCCCAGGTACTGATACAGGGGTAAACCGGCATCCTCGGCAGCTGCACGGGCCACGGCTAAGGAGACTCCTAGAATTGCATTTGCCCCCAGCCGGCTTTTGTTAGACGTGCCATCCATCTCTATTAGGATCCGATCAATCTCCGCCTGCCGAATCGGATCCATGCCCTCAATTTTCGGCGCAATTACCTCATTTACATTCTGAACCGCCTTCAGAACTCCCTTACCACCATATCGCTTTTTATCGTTATCCCGAAGCTCCACCGCTTCATTTTCACCAGTGGATGCTCCAGAAGGAACCGAGGCGGAAACAGTAATCCCGTTTTCCAGCGCACAGAACACCCGAATGGTCGGATTCCCTCTAGAATCGAGAATCTCCATTGCCCTGATCGACTCGATTAACGCCATAGGAACACCTCCATAAAAAGATTTGCTAAGATTGAGGAATAGTTTCTTTTTTAATCCGCCCGATATAGAGAAAAATCGGGATTGCGGCGCCCTGGAGGATCACCGAGAATAGGACCCCTGCCGGCAGAAACTGGTCGTAGAGAAAGCCAAAGGCGGCACTGCCCGCAAACCAGGAAACCCCGAAGAAGGTGTTGAATACCCCATAGGCGGTCGCCCGTTTGTCGCTGGGAACGAGGTCTGCCACCGCCGCGCGAAGGATAGATTCCTGCGCTCCCATCCCGATTCCCCAGAGAACCACGCCCACAACGGCTCCCACCGGGCCGAAAAAGAACGCCGAGATCGCGAACAGAAAGGAAACCGCCGTAGACACGGCCAGTACGGGTAAGCCCAGCTTATCGTACCACTTTCCGAACCCCAATGCGGCCCCAGCGTCGATCCCCATGCTGAGGGCGTAAAGAACCGCCACGAGGGCAGGCCGGATCTGTTCTGTTTTCGTGAAATGATAGGCCAGAAGGGGAAAATCCACAAATCCGGCGGCGACTAAAGATGAGGCCACTACATACAACCAGTAGACCCGGGGGAATCCTTTTGTATGGAGTTGTTCTTTTCGGGCTTCGAAGGTATCGGGATGAGGATAGCGCAACCGGGTATACAGTACGATGGACAGAGCAATCCCTGCGGGGAGCAGGAGAGTTGCAAAGGCAGCCCGGTACGAATACCCAAGGAAGAACACCAGAGACACCAATAGGGGTCCCGATACCGCCCCGATCTGGTCTAACGCCTCATGGATCCCAAAGCCGAATCCACGGCCCATCTGCTTTGTCGCATGGGAAAGCATCGCATCCCGGGCAGGATTACGGATGGCTTTTCCTACCCGCTCGAGGATGATCAAGAAGGCCGCGATCTCCCAGGAGCCGGCCAGGGCGAGTAAAGGCACAGCGAGGAGATTGAGCCCATACCCTAGACCCGTGAATAGCCAGTACCGTTTCGTTCGATCGCTCAGCATCCCGGATACCAGCCTGAGGGCATAGCCTAAGAACTCTCCGAATCCCGCTATGAACCCGATTGTCTTTGCCTGCACCCCCAAAGTTCCTAGAAAAGGTCCCGTGATACTTCGGGCACCCTCGTACGTCATGTCGGCAAACAGACTCACCACTCCGAAAAGCACCACGAATAGGATCGCTTCTTTTCTGATTCTAGAGTCCTCCTGCAGGGACTCCTTCCCTTCGCTTATCATACGATTCCTCCTGCATGTGCTCTGTATATCTCATGAAGGGGTCATTAGCAGAAAAGGCAGTTTCTTGATTTCACCCCTTCCTAGGAAGGAATAATCAAGCGGCGGACTCCATCGCCTTGAACCTCATGGTAAGGGAAAATCGTAGATTTGTACATAGGAATCCCCTTCGATCACTCCTCCACACAGGAGGAGTTAAAAACAACCGAACCTGTTCCTTCCTGGAACGCTGGGGGATCTGTTCCAATCGCTAAATTCCAGATGACGAAACCGGAGCACCAGGTCCACGAACTGCCAACTGTCCTTTGGGGGAAGGGGATCCTCAAAATAGAACAAGTGAGACCCACAGCGGCAATCGGAAGATCCAAACCTTTCTACCGGTTTACCCCCGATTTCTGCCAGACCCTTTGCCAGGTCGCACTCCAGGTTCCGATAGGAAGCGATAGGATACGCCGAAGCTTCTGCCGCTACAGCCGATAGATAGTCGATGTGCCAATGGTTCTTCTTACGGCGGTTCTTCATCCCTATCGATCGAAGGTGACGAGCCACTCGGGATGAAAGACCCCGTTGGGCCGAACCCGCATACACGTACCAGCCGGGTAAGAATTCAAGCTCCCCCAAAAAACCCACCCGCATTCGGCATCGGGTGTTCAGCCGAAGGGTTACCAGGTAGCTTCCCCGGTCCTCGGCTGCCAGTTTTCCATGGGAAAGATCTACAGGGATATCTTCCTGGACGACCCTCGCGCGACCTTCCCGATCCGCTTCTACCTCAAACGCGTGTATCCGCACCCAGGGCGACACCTGGGACAAGGTCGAAGCGAACTCCGGGTCGGTATGCAGGTTGGGGATGAACTTCGCTACAGGCCCATGGGTAAGGATGAAGATCACATGAGCTCCATATCCGGCCTTTGCCGCATCCACCAATTCCTTCAAATGCCGAACCGCCCGGCTACTGGGAGCGTCGGGGAACATCGCTACCCCGTATTCCACCAGGGTACACCCCTTTACCTCCAGGAAGTGTCCTTTTCCTTCCCCATCTTCCACGAAAAAATCGCACCGGGAATCTCCCCACTGAACCTCCCGCTGTATCCTTCGGGCATTCGGGAATAGACGGGGAATGATCAAAGCCTCTGCCAATTGATTCAGCCGGGAAGAATAGAGGGGAACCAGCCGTGAAGGTCCCCCTCCGGTCCTTGTGTATGCGGCCACCAGAGTGTAATCGGTTTTGCGGGGGGCCCTTTCAGCCCCTGCTTTCCCAACTCCCTCTCCTCCTTTCCAACCTCCTTTCCAAGGCAACGGGTCGTTCGCCCCTCCTTCCTGGGTATACAGCCATTCCGTCCCGCCTTCCGAGGATCGAGTGCTTTCCGCCCCGCTCTGTACCGTTTTTCCCTTGGCCTCAGATAGTTTCTCTCTCCGCGCCTCCAGGATCACCCGTGTACCCGGCAAGAGAAGTTCCAAAAGCCTCCCCGGATTCGGGCAGTGCGCGGAAACAACCTCAATGCCCGTCGTATCTCTACTACTAAACGGGGCGCTATTTTTCCCGCCCGCATCACCCGTCGATGTCGGGGCCTCCTCAGTCCCTATCGCATCCTCTGGCCTCGCCGTATCCGCCGTCCTTTTCTTGGCTTCCTCCAACGCCACCTCCACCCGAAAACGGTTCGGCCGCCGCAGAAAGGTAGCCTCCACATCATTCCGAAAAAGCGTAAAAATAGGTTGGGTGTGATCCATCATCCCTTTACCCTATCCCTTATCCAACGGATCATCAAGGTTTTTCGAAGGATTGGGGAAAATACACTCTTGATATACACCGATAGAAGGTGTATTTTTAAGATGTCTAATGAAGGTGCATTCTATGCGCATGAGTATTACCATAGACGAAAACCTCTTAAAAGAGGTCATGGAAGTTTTTAATACAAAGATAAAGCGTGAGGCAATTGAAAAGGGTCTTCGCGAAGCCCTCCGATCTATCCGCAGAAGAAAGGCGTTAGAGCATTGCGGCTCCCTGAATCTAGAGATAGATCAGGAATATCTGGATACAATACGGAAAATGTCGTGATTCTGATCGATAGCTCCGCCTGGATCGAATATTACAAACCCACGGGCGACACTCAGATTAAAAAGGCGGTATATACCGCTATTCAGAACGATGAGGCTGCTATAAACGGTATCATCCTTATAGAAATAGCCGGTTTTGTCCGCGAAAAAGAGAGATCCTTAATTCTTACCGATTTTTCTGCTTTTCATTTCCTGCCGTTGCCAGAATCCGTTTTTCAAACAGCCGTTACCATCTGTTCCGACATGAGAAAAAAAGGAATTACAGTTCCCCCTACAGACGCAATCATTGCCGCTTGTGCCCTTGAATCGAATACCTCCCTTCTTCATCGAGACACCCATTTCACCGAAATTGCAAGGCATTTTCCCCTGACAGTACACCCAGCAAGGCCCTAATGGCCCAACAATCGAAGTGAATTTACGATGCGAATCATTCTTTCGATCCATGCTCCACCTGGCATCCCCTGTCTCCTCTGCGGTATGGTTCATTCACCTGCCGCAATCGGGGAGTGTCTTTCTACGCGATTTTTTACTATACTCTTCCTGAAATCTTATGGTAGACCCGAAGCGCCCAGGACAGTACGAACGCCTCTTTTCTCAATTGGAACCTCTGATCCGGAAGAGTCCCACCCTCATTGCAGGGATGGCTACGATGGCTGCTCTTTTGCACGCAAAACTGCGGCATCACTCCTGGACAGGGTTCTACTTCGTGGCAGGTAAAGACGAGCTCCATGTGGGCCCCTACCAGGGCCCTGTAGCCTGCCAGGTTCTGAAAGGCGGGGGAGTGTGTCTTACCTGCGCAACGAAGGGTGAAGCGGTGGTAGTGCCGGACGTCCATACCTTTCCCGGACACATCGCCTGCGATTCCCGATCGAAAAGCGAAATCGTCATTCCCCTGAAAAAGGATGGCCGGGTAGTGGCGGTGCTGGACATCGATTCTCACAAGGTAGCCATGTTCGATGCCGATGATGTGGCCCCCTTGCAGAAGATCGTGGATCTTCTCTTACCCCTGGTTTGAAAGGCGATACTTTCCTTGCGGGCGCTTTACTCAAGGAACTGGATTGGTTTTGGTGTAACAAAATGGGGGGGGTGCTTTATAATATCGGACCGTGGGGGCCTATCGCCGGGACTCTTCTGGCCGCAAACAGATACGCCTTTTCAACGATATCTATTTGAAGGAGGTTTCGGATGACCCGGACAGAAAAAGCGGTTGCCTCGTTTCAATCGGGATACAACTGCGCACAGTCGACTTTTATGGTCTTCATCGATGACCTAGGATTGGAAAAACCGCAGTCAATGAAATTGGCTTCCGGCTTCGGCGGGGGGATGGGACGGATGCAGGAAGTGTGCGGGGCAGTGAGCGGTGGGGTTCTCGCCCTGGGCGCCCGGTTCGGTCATGGGGAGCCTACCGAATCGGAGGCCCAGAAAAAAACATACGCCCTGGTGCAGGAGTTCTTCCGCCGCTTCCAGTCTCAACACGGCTCCTGCCTCTGCCGTGAATTGCTCCAGGGAATCGACCTGAAGACCGAGGAGGGGCAGAAGCAGTTCAAGGATCGGGATATGCGTATAAAAGAAAATACCACAACAAAAAGAAATGCCGGTAGATTGAAGTAACCGAACACTCTAAAGCTACATTGTTAACCTGTTTGATACTCCAGGCTGATGACTCTGTTTCGGCCCAGGGTCTTCGCCTCATACATGGCTTGGTCTGCAAGAATGAAGAGTTTCTGCAGATTCAATTCATTTCTGCGATTCTTCATCACTTCCGCGGGAACTGTAATCGAGCCTATGCTTAGGGTAACCTGAATCGTATTCTCATCCACAACAAGGGGGGAGCGTTCCACCAGTTCCCGTAGGGATTCTCCCATCTCGGCTGTCTTTTGCCACTCCACACCCGAAAGGATCATGATAAACTCTTCTCCGCCATAGCGGCCAATTATGTCAATAGATCTAAATCCTTTGGAAAGAATACCCGCTACGTGTTTCAAAACTTCATCTCCCGCGTGATGCCCGTAAGTATCGTTGACTTTCTTGAAATAATCGATATCGATCATAAAAACGGAAAGGCCCATGCCGTAACGGATACAGCGCTGCAACTCCTTTTCCCCCTCTTCCATAAGCTTTCTTCTGTTATATAAGCCGGTGAGTTGATCCGTGGTGGCCAGTTGTTCCAGTTTGTTCATCAGGGTAACCGTACGGGTAACATCCTTCATCACATAGGCTTTTCCACAGGGCTGTGTATTTTTAAAAATGGGCTTTGCCGTGACTTCAAGGATATAAAATGCTTCTTCCACTTTTAGTTCCATCGTAAAACGCTCTTCCTGTCGGCTCACCAACTGCTGTAAGGGGGATACCGCGGGTATGGGGGAACCAATATCGAAGGTTGACAAACAGGGGAAATACCGCGACGCGGAAGGATTGAATTCCATAAGATGGAGATCCTTGTCAATTACTACAACCCCTTCCTCAAGAGCGGAAAAAATATCCTGCAGGATCACCGCGTCGATATCGAAAAAATGGTATCTAAAAACAGCAATCGAGAAAAAAAGAGCGCTCCCGATAACACCGGCAATTCCCGTATCCACTCCTGGAGGGGTGAGGCGCGAGAAATACGCCACGGCACTGATTAAGGGGGAAAGGAAACCCAACCCGATAAAGAGGTATCGATTTTTCAACTCTCCCTGAGACCTAAGGAACTTCCTTAATAAAACAATAACCGCAAGGGTTAGGGAGCTCAGCACATACCCCATGTGCACAAAATAGAAAGGACCTCCGATAATCTGAACCACCAATTGGTTCTCCCTGTAGAGGGGACGTAATTCGGCGTAGAACAAATGATGGAATTCGTTAGTAAGATGCAGGAAAAAAATGAGCAAAGGCTCCGCGAAAAACAGGATGCCTAGCAGGGGACTGATAGATTTGTTCACAAAAAATTTATAGGCAAAGAGAAAGAGAAATCCGGGTGTGAATGCTATTCCCAGATACTCGAGGCTCAAGTAAAACCGTATTTCTTGCGGCGTGGAAGCCTGTAACTCAAGGGAGTACCCTAGCGCATAAATGCCTGCCGTGAGGCTGATGAAACTGTAAATAAGAGCATACTGGTTTCTGTGCCTCAACAGGGCATACAGGAATAAGAAAAACAGAATTGAAGAAATAACCTTTAGGGTAGTCGAGTATATCTGTAGCACCTGAAACTCTTCACATGAGAAATACTTATCGGCTTAAAGAAACACTGCATTCCTTTCCCCAAGTTGCAGTTAGGAGGGGGGCCCCTCGCTAACCTTCTGCCCAAGCCCTGGCACGATTCCTTCCTCCTTGCGTTACGCCCGGGCCCTCAAACTAAAAAAAACGAAAGCAGGGACCCCCACCACCAATCGTCGTGAAGGTAAGAGGGCGATAAACTAGTATTCGGCAAAAAACAGCTACATTGCTTTAATTTTTTAACAAATACGATTCAACGATAACATTCCCCTTTGGAATTTCGAGTTTTCTGATATAGTAATCATCCCCGCTTTTCGCCATGGTAAAGGTGAAAGGAGTACTACTATAAATTCCACCTGAAACTGTTACTGTAGCTACCTCTCCTGATATCAGAACATTATAGATATAGGTTGTACCCGACTGAAAATAAAGAGGTGTCCAGAAACTCTTGGGAGCGACTTCCTGTCGTTGCTGGGTATCCTGGGGATGAAAATGTGTATACAAATTCCCGTAATTCCCCTCGTTCACGTCCTTCATAAACATATCAATCCGCTCCTTGATGGTAACCCCTTTAGCGCCGAAGAGGTCACAGCCGAAGAATGCCGTTACCAGGATGAGGGCTAAAGCCACCAGAAAAACCTGCCGGGGTGTTACGATGGATTTCCCAATTCGGGCTTTCGTAGTTGCATACGAAATCGCTGTATGCTGAATCGTTTTCATTTTTTCCTCCTATATGTCCGCTTCCACCAGGTGGGGGACGATGGTTTCTTCGTACTTCCGTAGAATATCCCGGTACCGTTCCAAGAAACTCTGGTATACCAGAGCGGTGGGTTTGGTGATGTAGCGGCTCTTCATCTGGAGGTACAACCCTCCCACCACGTACCGCCGGAGGGAAAGGTAGGAAAGGGCGTAGAACCGCATGTTGAGGAAGAGGATCCTCCGGTCCTTTCCCACCCCTTTCAAAAGCTCATCCCGGAGCTGGGCAGCCCGAGCTTCGTCCTTCGCCTCCACCGCCTTTTTCAGCTCCTCGTACACCTTGTTCACTTCCGCTTCGGCCTTTCGGAGCAGGGGCAGGGTGTCAGCCAACCCTTTCCGGTAGATCTCGAGTTGCAGGGCTACCCGATCGATGCCGGCTACGGGATCCTTCAGGAACTCTTCCATCTTTCCCTGGTTCCAAGTGCTGTAGTCGATCTGCTTCCCGATCCAGGTGAACTTTTCTCCCGGTGGACTTCCTGGTTTCACTTCCACCGCCTCGTTCTTTTCCAGGGTCACTTCCTTTCCCACCGCTTCCACTGCCACGACTCCCTGCTCCACCACCACGAGGGTGGACCCGTCCGCGCCGGCATACACGGTGAGTTCCGTCCCCCGCACACCCGCCGCCGCTCCGGCTGTCCGTATGGAAGGTCCCCGGCCGGTGAACTTGTTGAGCCGGTACGACACAGACCCTACCGTGGTGGCTAGGACGGTCTGCTTTTCCCCTTCCAGTTCCACCTCGCTCAAGGTAAATACGGTATTGGGCTTCACCTGGATGAGGCTTTTATTGGGCAGTTCCAGATCGGCCCTGCCTGTTGTTTTGGTAATGACCGATTCTCCACTTTTCAGAGGATCCCCGATCCCCAGGGGAAGGATCTTGCCCTGGAGGTTCTTCGCGTTGGCCTCCCCTTCCACGTACACGGTGAGGGCTTCCTGCGCGAAGGCCGTGACTGGAAACCATAGAAGAAGCACGGCACCTAGAACAAGAAACAATGTGGCGGCCTTGAAGATACAGTTGCGGTCTTCGGTGTGAGTGGTATTCGCTCTACTCATTGTACTGGCCCTCCAAACCCAAGCATCCTGGGATACCCCTTCACTTCCCTTCCCAGTAGAAGGAAGAAGGTCCCATCCGCCGAACGAACCTGTACGAGGGAAGTGTCACGATCCGTGTATTTCTTGAAGAATGTTCGTACCTCCATGGAGTCCCGAAAGTACTTCGCATCCTCTACCGTGGCAAACCGATTCTGAGCTACCCGGGGGCTTCGGATGGTGAACCCCGCTTTATGCAGGTTGTCCCAGAACTCGGAGAGATCCTTCTGGAGTAGAACGATTTCCCCATCGATGAGAAAGGGTGTGCTGGCAAGACCAGGAACCTCGTTCACACCACCCCGGTTGATCAGTTCCACCAGTTTTACCACCTTGTCCTCTTTCTGCACATAGGGAACCGTCGCGCAGGACAGGAAAGCCTGGAGAATGCCCGCCATCACCAGGGCAGTCCCTAGCAGCACAAAGCTGTGCCTCCCTTGCCTGAGCAACCCCGCCTTTTCCATTCGGCAAGGGGCCCCCCTACTTTTCTTCCAAAATACCCCGGATAATTTCATCGATGTCCTCCTGATCGATATCGAACTTTCTCTCGAAGGCCAGTTCCTGATTCACGCTTCGAAGTTTCTTCAGCAAGCTGTAGATGATCAGCATGAGGAGTTGAATTCCCGCTTTGGGACGCTTCTGGAGAAAGGAAAGGAAGAAGGTTCTACTGACAGCCACCAATGCGGTCCCATCGGAGGCCACCACGTTGGCGGTTCTCCGTACCCGGGCGAACAACCCCGCTTCCCCAAAGAACTGCCCCTCCCCGATGGTACTGATGAAGACTTCCCGATTCCCCTCGCTTACCGTCACATCCACGCTTCCCCGGGCAACCAGGTAGAACTCAGGGCCCACCTCCCCTTCCTGGATCACTCGCTCGGTGGTATCGCAGCGGATAAGCCGGGAGTTCCGCAGGAGATTCATCAAGGCTTCGTCCTCGAAGTAGGTGAACAGGGGGGTAGCCTTCAGGTACCCATACACCTCTCGGGCCTCTTCTGTATCCATGCCTACCATTGTATCCTATTTCCCGTAGTTTTCAACCTGACGGCGTCTGTGGTATGGTCCTTCCATGCTGAGCACTACTTTCGGTTCTCGCCTGGGAGAGTTCGCCGCGCTGGCGACGGCAATCTTCTGGACTGTCACGGTCCTTTGTTTCGAGTTTGCGGGGAAACGGGTGGGCACCCTTTCCCTCAACCTGATCCGGCTTTCCCTGGGGTTTCTGTTTCTTTCCCTGTTCTCCTGGATAACCCGGGGGCGAATTCTGCCTTTCGACGCTTCCCCTACCCTCTGGTTCTGGCTGGCCGCTTCGGGTTTGGTAGGGTTCGTGATAGGGGACATCCTGCTATTCCAGGCCTTCATCGAAATCGGAGGGCGTATTTCCATGCTGATCTACTCCGCCGTTCCCCCCCTCTCGGCCCTGTTGGGATGGGTTTTCCTGGGGGAACGGATCAACCTGCAGGGCTTCATCGGGATGGGCATCACCCTGACGGGGATCGCCCTGGTCATCCTCGAGCGGAATTCTGTAGAGCGCCCTGATACGCTGCCCAATGACGCGGGAGAGGAGAAAGCCGGCGCATTCTCAACCGAAGGAGAGGAAACCAGAAGAGAGGCAACCAGAGGAGAGGCGCCCATAGGAAAAGCAACCCAATCTCCTTCCCTTAAATCCCGCTCCCAGTTCCGCCATCCCATCCGGGGCGTTCTTTTAGCCTTCGGAGGAGCCTTGGGACAAGCCGCAGGCCTCATCCTCAGTAAGCACGGCGCTCCTTCCTTCAATCCCTTCGCAGCCACTCAGATCCGCTGTATGGCAGGGATTCTGGGCTTCACCGCCGTGGTGCTCGCTACCCGGCATGGAGCCCAACTCATGGCTGCCGTACGGGACAGGAAAGCGATGCGGATCATCCTAGTGGGATCCTTCTTCGGTCCTTTTCTGGGAGTGTCCTTGAGTCTACTTGCCATCCAGCATACCAGTACAGGGGTGGCCTCCACCATCATGGCACTGGTGCCTGTTCTGATCATCTTGCCCTCCCACCTGCTCTTCCATGAACCGGTTCGGCTTCGGGAAATCCTGGGCGCCTTCATCGCGGTGGGGGGAACTGTCCTGCTGTTTTTTCATTGAAAGGCTTCAGGACTCGTAATCCGAGGTGAAGTAGTACTGGATTCCCTTTTCTTCCTGAAAGGTCCGCTCGATGGTCCAGCGGTTTCGGGCGAGGAACACCAACCGTCCTTCCCGATCCCGGCAGAGCTTGCTTTCGTGCCGGCGGATGAACTCATCCAGCCGCACCTTGTCCCCACAGTGGACCCAGCAGGCGCTGGTGTACTCGGTGGGTTCGAAACGGCACTGGGCTTTGTACTCCGTTTCCAGCCGGAACTGCAGGACATCGAACTGGAGCTGCCCCACCACACCCAAAAGGCGCTGGCTGGAATTGAGGCGGGTGAACACCTGCACCACCCCTTCCTCCGTCAACTGATCCAGCCCTTTTTCCAGTTGCTTGGACTTCAGGGGATCCAGGTTCACCACTACCTTGAAGATCTGGGGGGCGAAGCTGGGGATCCCCGTGAACCGGAGAATCTCCCCCTCCGTAATGGCGTCCCCGATTTTGAAGGTTCCCGTGTCGTGGATCCCGATGATGTCACCGGGGTACGCCTCTTCGATGATGGACCGATCCTGGGCCATGAAGGCGGTGGGGTTTGCCGTCTTGAAGGTTTTCCCGCTCCGCACATGGAAGTAGGTCTTGTTCCGCTCGAAAACCCCCGAACATACTCGCATGAAGGCGATTCGGTCCCGGTGGCGGGGATCCAGGTTCGCATGGATCTTGAAGATGAGACCCGAGAACTTCTCGGCAAAGGGAGAAACGTAGGACCCACCCTCGAGGGGCCGGGGCAGAGGGGGCGGGGCGATATCCACAAAACAATCCAGGAGTTCCCGAACCCCGAAGTTGTTGAGAGCGCTTCCGAAAAACACGGGGGTCTGGATGCCGTCCAGGTATGACTGCCGGTCGAAGGGCGGGTACACTTCCCTGAGGAGGGCCACATCTTCCCGAAGCTTGTCGGCTAGGGATTTCCCCACCTTCGAGTCCAGGGTAGGATCCTGTAGGTCGGTGATCTCCACCGAGCTGTCCGCATCCTGCCTTCCATGGGGATCGAATAGGATCAACCGCTTCTCGTAGAGACTGTACACTCCCCTGAACTCTCGTCCCTGGCCCACGGGCCAGCTCATGGGACAAACGGTGATCCCCAGTTCTTCCTCCACCTGGTCGAGGAGCTCCATCGGATCCCGACCCTCCCGGTCGAGTTTGTTCATGAAGGTGATGATGGGGGTTTTCCGCATCCGGCAGATTTCACAGAGCTTACGGGTTCGATCCTCCACCCCCTTTACCGAATCGATCACCATGAGGGCACTGTCCACCACCGTAAGGGTGCGGTAGGTATCCTCGGAAAAGTCCTCGTGCCCCGGGGTGTCCAGCAGGTTGATCTTCCGTCCCCGGTACTCGAACCCCATCACCGAGGTGGAAATGGAGATCCCCCGTTCCTGTTCCATCTGCATGAAGTCGGAAACGGTCTTCCGGGTGTTTTTCTTCGACTTGACAGCGCCGGCAGTATGGATGGCTCCTCCGAAGAGAAGAAGTTTTTCCGTAATAGTTGTCTTTCCCGCATCGGGATGGCTGATGATGGCGAAGGTCAGCCGCCTTTCGATTTCTTTCTGTATGGGATTCATTACAAGGTAGGGAAAAGATACGGAATCTAGCCCCCTGTGTCAAGTTGTTGAACTGACCTCCTGCCCTGAGTTGCGACGCCTTCATCCAGGGGCTGGAACCCCATGAATAAACTCATGGAAAAATAGGAACGACAGG
>Ga0308395_1000547_pt1 | contig 29136 bp, 30 predicted proteins | sample Hotspr20SampleP4_FD_202097 | JGI IMG/M metagenome (GOLD analysis project Ga0308395, IMG submission 202097) | Hot spring phototrophic mat microbial communities from Mushroom Spring, Yellowstone National Park, Wyoming, United States - 20050930_P4 ...
GGCCTGGAACGCATCCGGCTTCACTGGGGGCAGACGAAAGAGTAGCCGCATCTCTCCTCCTCCCGCAAGAACGGATTGCCTCCAACATTATACCCCAATTTTACCAACAGGTGAACAATCACCCCCGAACTATCCACTTGACAATGAATGAATTTCGTGGTAATTTGACAACAGTTTTTCAACCCCCATCTCAAGGAGCAAAAGGATGGCAGAGAGAACCCGTACCGACCGCATCGTAGAACATCTGCGCAATCTCCAGATGAGCACCCCCGATATTGAGGCTTCCGCCCTCGTCAGCGTGGACGGTCTGGCCATTGCCTCTGCCCTGCCCGCCGGTGTGGAGGAGGACCGGGTCGCGGCGATGTCGGCGGCCATGCTCTCCCTGGGCGAGCGCATCGCCAGCGAACTGGGCCGGGGAGGCCTGGACGAGGTCTATGTCAAAGGAGAGCGAGGATATGTCATCCTGACGGCTGTTGGTGAGGATGCAGTCCTCACCGTGATGGCCCGCTCGGGCGCCAAACTGGGTCTGGTCTTCCTGGAAATGCGGCGCGCGGCGGAAGAACTGGCCGACATTCTGTAGGCCAGGGAAGGAGGCGCAACGTGAGACGGATCCCACTCAGCGGCTACTACTACCCCAATAAACTGGCCCGCATCTACATTATGGCCATTGAAGAAGTGATGGGCAAGAACGGCCTCAACGCCATCCTGAACCTGGCTGGTCTTTCCCACCTGATTGACAATTACCCCCCGGATAACTTTGACAAAGAGTTTGATTTTGCCGACTTCTCGGCGCTGAATATGGCGCTGGAGGAGATGTATGGCCCGCGCGGCAGCCGGGGACTGGAACTGCGGGCCGGACGCGCGGCTTTCACCCTGGGGCTCCCGGGCTTCGGCCCCCTGGTCGGCATGGGTGACCTGGCCTTCCGTGCCCTTCCCCTGGGCGCCAAGTTAAAAGTCGGGCTCCCCGCCCTGGCCCAGATTTTCACCCAGTTCAGCGACCAGGTCAGTAAGGTTGAGGACAAGGGAGAGTACTACACCTACACGATGGAACCCTGTCCGGTTTGCTGGGGCCGCCATTCCGACCGCCCGATCTGCTTCGCCGGAATGGGCGTCATTGAAGAAGGTCTCCACTGGGTCAGCGGGGGCAAGAAATTCCGGATAGATGAAATTGACTGTGTGGCGGCAGGAGGCAAAGTCTGCACATACGCCATTTATAAAGAACCCATCGGTTGATCAAACTGGGGGCAGGCCATGCCGCAGCAAATTCTCATCGTAGAAGACGAACCGCACACCGCCGAAATGCTGGCCTCGTACTTCCAGATTCAGGGGTATGAGGTGAGCGTATGCGGCTGGGGCAAAGAGGCACTGAACTTCGTCCAGCACACCCTGCCCGATCTCATCATCCTGGACATCCGTTTGCCGGACGTGGACGGTTATGAGGTCTGCCGTCAACTGCGCAGCCACCGCCGTACGGCCCGGATACCCATCCTCTTCCTGACCGAAAAACGGGAACGGATTGACCGGCTGGCCGGTCTGGAACTGGGGGCTGTGGATTACGTCACGAAACCCTTTGACATCCAGGAACTCCGCCTGCGCGTGCGGAACATCCTCCGCCGGGCCCAGATGCAATCAGTTATGCATCCGATTACGCAACTCCCTTATGCCAGCCTGGTGGAAGACCGCCTCAACCAGCTGCTGACGGAGAAAGACCAGGTCGTGACCGCTGTGTCTCTGGAAGGACTGGATGCGTTTGCCGACACGTACGGTTTTGTGGCCCGTGATGATGTCCTGCGGGCTATCGCGCTGATGGTCCGCCACGTTGCCGAAGAGGAGGGCGGGAAGGACACCTTCGTCGGGCAACTGGATGACGCGCTGTTCCTCGCGATCACCGGACCGGAGCAGGCCAGGCGGGTGCAGGAGCGGCTGACCCATCGCCTGCAGGAGGCTCTGGCGCTCTTTTATCCCCGGGAGGACTGGGAGGCGATGCGAGGGGGAGAGAAGTCCTCCGTTCCCCGCCTCGCTGTCCGAATAGGAGTCCTGGCCGCAGGCCATTCATATCCCAGTACCGGGAAACTGAGAGAAGCCATCTACCGGTCTCTGCGTCCTATGGACTGAAGGTCCTCGGCGTAGGAATACTTCTCCATTTGGGGCGGGCGGCTTCGCTACCCGCCCCAATTTCCTTACAGACCCATCCCCCTGGCGTTGGGATTGTCTTCGCGACGGAGCAAAGCCGCCGCTGTAAAGGTATCAGGTGGATAGATGCAAACCACCGTCGTTCTTCCGACCTATAACGAAGCCGAAAACATCGGCCCGATGGTGGAGGCCCTGTTGGGGTTGGGGATTCCCGACCTGGGTATTCTGGTCGTGGATGATGCCTCCCCCGACGGCACGGGGGAAATCGCCGACCGTCTGGCTGCCGAACACCCCGGTCGGGTCGCCGTCTTCCACCGCACCGGCCCGCGCGGGCTGGGACGGGCGTACGTGGAGGGGTTCCGGCGGGCTCTGGCGGATGGCGCCGACGTCGTCGTCCAGATGGATTGCGATTTCTCCCACAATCCCGCCGATGTCCCCCGTCTCCTGGCCCATATCCCCGACCACGACCTGGTCATCGGTTCCCGCTACATCCCCGGCGGCGGTACGGCAGAGGAGTGGGGCGTAGAGCGTAAACTGCTCTCCGCCTGGGCCAACTTCTATGCTCGTACGATTCTGGGACTCCGGATCCGGGATGTCACCGGCGGCTTCCGCGCCTGGAGGCGGGAGACGCTGGAGGGAATGGACCTGAGCCGGGTCCGCTCCCAGGGCTACATCTTCCAGGTGGAGACGGCCTACATTTGCGAGCGAATGGGGTACCGAATCCTGGAGGTCCCTATCCGCTTTGGGGAGCGGCGGAAGGGACGCTCCAAAATGAGCCTGCGGGTGCAGATAGAGGCCGCCCTGCGGGTCTGGGAGGTCTGCTGGCGTTACCGGCAGGTTAAACCGCAGAGAGCGCAAAGAGCGCAAAGAAACGGCTGATTTCTTTGCGTTCTTTGCGCCCTTTGCACCCTTTGCGGTGAATAAGGGATGCGGATGAATACGGAAAAACGCGGGTTTTCTTTCTCTGGCTCTCTCTCTGTCCTCCTGCTGATGCTCCTTCCCCTGTTGCTCTTCGCGCCGGTGGTCTTCGGCCCCAAAACCCTCATCCCCGCCGACGCGCTGTTCCTTTTTGAGCCGTTCCGGTCCGCCGCGACGGACCTGGGCGTGACGGTCCCCCAGAACCCGCTCCTGGCCGATCTCATCCTGGAGAACTACGTCTGGAAGCGGCTATTGCTCCAGGCCCTCCACAACCGGGAACTTCCCCTCTGGGACCCGTACATCTTCGCCGGGCATCCGTTCCTGGCCAACGGTCAGCACTCCGGCCTCTACCCGCTGAGCATCGTCTTCTACCTCCTCCCCCTCTGGCGCGCGTACGGGGTCTTCACCTGGCTGCAACTGGGGCTGGCCGGGGTGTGGATGTATCTCTTCGCCCGCACCCTGGGCGCCGGACGGCTGGGAAGTTTCATCGCCGGGATCACCTACCAGTTCAGCGGCTTTATGGTGGTCTCGGTGGTCCACCCGATGATTGTCGCCGGGGCGTCCTGGCTTCCCTTCATCCTGGCGATGGTGGAGCGGGTGGTCCAGCAGCGGCCCGCGTTGGGCGGCCGGCCGGCCCGTCTCCCCTGGGCTCTTCTGGGGGCGCTGGGGCTGGGCTGCCAGATGCTGGCCGGGCACGCCGAGAACACCTACTTCGTCCTGCTGGTGACCGGGGCGTATATCGTGTGGCGGGTGGTATTGGGCCCTCACCCCCTCCCCCCTGCCCCCCTCCCCCTCTCCCGCTCTGCGGGAGAGGGGGAGGGGGAAGCCGCCGCAGGCGGCGGGGGCGGGGGTGAGGGCCGCCTCCGCCCCCTCCTCTGGCTGGCCCTGATGCTGGCCCTGGGGCTGGCACTGGGCGCAGTGCAGTTCATCCCCCTCTACGAGGTGGCCTCCCTGGGCTTCCGGGGCGCTCAGGCCGCGCCCACCCTGGAGCAGGTCCTGGGCTGGGCCTATCCGCCCCGACGGCTCATCGCTTTCCTCATCCCCAACTTCTTCGGCAACCCGGCCCACCACGCCTACTTTGACCTGTTCGGCTGGCGCACCGTCCCCTTCACCGTCAACGCCGAGGGCCAGCCCATCCTCAGCCCCGATTGGGACATCAAGAACTACGTGGAGGGCGGGGCCTATCTGGGTTTGCTCCCCCTCTTCCTGGCCGCCCTGGCCGCTTTACGTTTTACGTTTTCCGTATTTCGTAGACGCCGTCCCGCTGCCTCTCCGTTCCCTCCTGCTTTCTGCCTCTTTTTCATCATCCTTTCCCTCTTCTCCCTGGCCTGCATCTTCGGCACGCCCGTCTACGCGCTGGTCTACATCCTCCCCTACCTCCACCAGTCCCACTCCCCCTTCCGGTGGGTTTTCCCGCTGACCCTCTCGGTGGCGGTCCTGGCCGCCTTCGGCACCGACATTGTTCGTAGTGAGTCACGAAGCGCCAGCGAAGCGGCGCCCGTTCGTAGTCAGCCACGCAGCGAAGCGGAGGGGCGTCCGAAGAAATCCCCCCTTCGTTGGCTCCTCCTGGACGCCTCCCCCTCCACCGTGACGGTCATGGCCGCGCTGGCCTTCTGGGGTGGGCTGGTCACCCTGGCCGGGCTGGCCGCCAGCCGTCTCTTTTTTACCCGCATAGAGCCCCTGGTGGAACGGGCCTTCTGGAGCCTGGCCCTGGCCCCCTCCGGTTTTCCCGACCATCGGGCTTTCTACTCCTACGAGTTTCGCTGGATCGCCCTCTTCGGCCTTCTGCTGACCGCCACGGGCATCGTCCTGCGGATCCTCACCCTTCCCCCCAGCCCCTTCCCCTCTCCTGACTTTCGGTCAGGAGAGGGGAGGGGGTGCCGCCACAGGCGGTGGGGGTGGGGTGAGGCCCTGGCCGTCCTGGTCCTGGTGGTGGACTTCCTCGCCTTCGGCGCGGGGTTCAACCCCGCCGTGGACCCCAAACTCCTGGCGTACACCCCGCCGGTGGTGGAGTTTCTCCGCCAGGACACCTCTCTCTGGCGGTACGCCACCTTCACCCCGCCCGGCACGACCAAGACGATGAACGCCAACTCCGGCATGCTCTACGACCTCCAGACCGTCGCCGGGTACGATTCCATCTTCCCCGCCCAGTACGCCGACTACATGGCGCTCATTGAGCCGCAGGACGAACTCCCCTACAACCGTATCGCCTCTCTGCGGACCTGGTCCAGTCTGGATAGCCCCTTGCTGGACATGCTCAACGTCAAGTACATCATCACCGAGGTGGAGATTCCCAATCCGGCCAAGTATCGGCTCGTCTACCAGGACCGGGCGGTGCGGGTCTATGAGAACCTGGGGGTCCTGCCCCGAGCGTTCACCCTTCCCACCTCTGCCGCCGTCTTCGCGGAGGACGTGGCGGAGGCCCTCCGCACCTACGACGTCCACCACTACGTCATTCTGGACCCCGCTTGTAGTCAGCCACGAAGCGCCAGCGGAGTGGCGTCCAACCCCGTCCCCCAGACGGTCACCCGGTACGGGCTGAACGAGGTCTGGGTGGACGTGTCGGTCCCGGAGCCGTCGTGGCTGGTTCTGGGCGACAGTCACTTTCCCGGCTGGCGGGCCTTTGTCCGTCCCCAGGGGGCCGGTGAGGACGCGGAGCGGGAGGTCTCCGTCTGTCGGGCCAACGGCAACTTCCGGGCCGTCTACCTGGAACCGGGGGCCTGGACGGTGCGCTTCAAGTACAGCCCCAACAGCGTCAAAATCGGCGCGTTCGTCACCTTCGTCGCCGGAATGGTCGTCCTGTTCCTGGTGGGCCTCTACCTCTGGCGCTTCTTCTACCGGGAGACGGACGAGGCGGACACCGTCCGACGGGTGGCGAAGAACTCCGTGGCTCCCATCGTCCTGAATCTCTTCAACCGGGCCATAGAGATGGCCTTCGCCGCGCTGATGGCCCGCATCCTGGGGCCGGTGGGGAACGGGCGCTACGCCACCGCGGTCAACATCTACCTCTGGTTTGACATCATTGCCAACTTCGGGCTGGATATGTACCTGATGCGGGAGGTGGCCCGGCAGCGGGAGCGGACGTGGGAACTCTTCCTGACCACCAGTGCGCTGCGGCTCCTGCTCTTCCTGGCGACGTTCCCGCTGCTGGGTGGCTTCCTGGCGGCCTGGCAGTCGCTGGAGGCGCCTCTGGCGCGGGAGACGGTCTGGGCGACGGTGCTCCTCTACCTGGGCCTTCTGCCGGGGAGTCTGGCCTACGGGCTGGCCGCGGTCTTCCGGGGCCACGAGAAGCACGAGTACCCCGCCGCCATCCAGACCGTCACCACCATCATCAAGGTGACGCTGGGGGTGCTGGTGCTGGTGGGGGGGCTGGGCATCGTCGGCCTGGCGGGGGCCTCCATCGTGACCAACTTCTGCACGCTGGGCATCCTGGCGGTCATGGCCTACCGGTTGCTGGGCCGCGCGGGCGTTCGGCCTGCGCTGCAGGTCCCCCTCTGGCGGGGGATGGTCGCCCAGTCCTGGCCGCTGATGCTCTCCCTGCTCCTGCAGGCCCTCTTCCCCGGCGTCAACGTTCTGCTCCTGCAGCGGCTGCAGGGGGACGCCGTCGTGGGATGGTACGACGCGGCCCGCAAGTGGCTGGACGCGCTGAACATCATCCCGTCCTTCTTCACCATCGCCATCTTTCCGGTGATGGCGCGGCTGGCGGTGGAGGACCGGGAGGCGCTGCGGACGGCGTACCGGCTCTCCGTCAAGTTGCTGACGGCGGTGGCGGTGCCGACGGCCATTCTGGTCGCCCTGCTGGCGACGCCGCTGGTGGGGGTGCTCAGCGGGTCGGCGTTCCTGCCCCACGGCGCGGTGGCGCTGCGGCTGATGGTCTGGTCCATCCTCTTCGGGTGGTTCAACAGTCTGACCAACTATGTGCTCATCGCGCTGAACCGGCAGCGGTACGTCCTTCTGGCCTCCGGTGCGCGGGTGGTCTTCACCGTCTTGGCGAACCTGCTGCTGACGGGGCGCTACAGTTACGTTGCCTCGGCGGGGATTCTCATTGCTGGAGAGTTGATGCTGGCGGTTCTCTTCGCCGCTGACCTCACGCGGCAGGTGGGGGCAGTGGGCTGGCGGCAGACGCTGGGGCGGCTGATACTGGCGGGTCTGGGAGTGGGGGCGGTCGCCGGGGCTGTGGCGCTCTGGAACCCGTTCCTGGCGCCGATGGCTGCGCTGGTCGCCTACCCGCTGCTGGTGGTGGGACTGGAGGTCTTCACTCCCCAGGAGCGGGCGATGCTGGGGTCGCTTCTGCCGGCCCCGTTGCGGCATCTTCGGGCAGCAGAGGGATAACACCTCTCGGGAATTACGCCGTTGGGATGGTACTCCTGGAGGCCTGCCTGTCAACCACTCTGGACGGGCCAGGCACTTCTGGAAGTGCCTGGCCCTTCAGAACTATTTGCGCGTTTCACGGGGGTGTGGTAAGATAAAAACGCAGATCGCTGGGGCGTAGCCAAGGGGTAAGGCAACGGACTTTGGATCCGTCATCCGCAGGTTCGAATCCTGCCGCCCCAGCCTGAACACAGGCAGGCCGGGAGGCGAAAGTCAGCCTCACCCCTCCCCCAGCGGCTTTGCCGCTGCCCCCTCCCCTCAACTTTGGCTTTGCCCGTGGTCTCTCTGCAGGGTCCCTGGCTGCTTCCGCAGCCCCAATAAAGAAGATTATTTTCATTGCGGCGGCTTCGCCGCTGCAACGAAAAATGACTTCACTGCAAAAACTCACCGCAAAGACACCGAGAGCGTAGAGTTCTACATTATAAGATAATCTCTGCGCCCTCTGCGTCTCGGCGGTGAAATGACCTTTTTGCAGGAGACTCAAACGCAGAACCCCGTTCTCTTCCCTGAGGCCGGCCTTCCCCATCAGGTACTGGGGATGATGTACACCTCCCGCCGGTACGGTTTCACCTGTTCCGCCACTTGCTCTTTCATGATGTGCCCGGAGACGTGCATCAGCGTGTCGTTGAAATCGGGGTCTTTGACCATCCCGGCCAGGCAGGGGTAGTGGTGGTGGAGCATCCCGGCCTGGAACTCCGCCTCGTCCACCGATACCCCCACCAGCCCCTGAGCCACGAAGCGCGCACACCCGCAGACCGCGTCCCGCACCACCTCCACTTCCGTGATCGTGCGGCTCTCGGGGCCCACCGTGATCCACAGTTCCGGCCGCCCGAAGTAGCGGGCGAATTCGGCGATGAAGAGGTCATTGTACTCCGTCCGGTAGCGGCGGAGATTGTAGGTCGTCTCCGTCAGAGAGCAGAGGGGTTTGGGGGTGACGCAGACCACTCCCATTTCCGCCAGCCAGCCCCGCAGTTGGCGGGCCAGCCCCCGGGGCAGCCACTCCTCCCGGTCCACCGGCGCAATGACAGCCTTCGCCCCCGTCCGCTTCACCACCTCCGGCACCAACTCCGCCACCCCCGGATGCTCCCCGAAGGCCAGCACCAGGTCGGCCGGGGGCAGGTCGTCGGGCAGATAGTCCTCCGGATAGTCAATGACCAGCGGGTAGGTCGCCGGCGCCTTCCAGACGTGAATCTCCCAGTCGGCCGGCGCATGAGCGCGGATATTCTCCACGTGCCGCTGGCCGTATTCTCCCGTGATGATCGCCAGGATGCGCATAATGCCTCCAATGGGTCATCGGTCATTCCGTCATTGGTCATTGGTCATTGGTCATTTCCCATTATGTCTCATCCAGCAGCCGCCGTTCCCCCTGCAGCGCGCGGATGTCGGTGACGTCCTGGACCACCTCCAGGGTCCCCCGGTACGCTCCCCACTCATCCCACAGGGGGAAGTAGCGGATGTGGATGAACCGCCCCTGCATCTGAATCCAGAACTCCGCCACGTCCCGCTTCCCCGCCCGGAAGTCGTCCAGGATGCGCTGGACCCGGTGCAAACTGGCGGGCGGATGACACTTCTGGACCTTGCGGCCGATGACCGCCGGGGGCCGCAGGAAGGTCCGCTCCCGGGGCCGGTTGAAGTAGCGGACGGTGTCGTTCTCGTCCACGTAGGTGACCTCTACCGGGAGCGCGTTCAGGATGAGATTCACCTCCTCGGGGGAGAGGGTGCCGGTATCCAGGTGGAGCAGGACGCTGACCAGGGCCCGGGCCTCCGGGGATGGAGCGACCTCTACTGACGCTGGGGCCGGTGTGGTTGCAACCAGGACCCCCTCCGGTGGCCACTGGTCCCCTGGTTGGACGTAGGCGTATCCCACTTCCGCCTCCTGCGCCCGGATGGCCCGCCAGTCCTCCTCCGTCAGCAGTTGAAGAGAGGTGGGGAACAGGATGTTCTCCTCCTTGAAAAACATCTCCCGGATGGCGGTCGCCATGGGCGGGAAGACGGTCTCCACCCGTGCCCGGAAGTCCTCCACATCCTCCCCGGGGCCTGCTTCCAGCAGCGCGGCCAGCGCCTTCCAGCCGCCCCGGATGTCGTCGTGGATGGCCCACATCACCGTGGACGGGCCGGGGAAGCCCTTCCGCTCCAGGTACGGGAACAGGAAATGCTCCTTGCGGCGGTAGTGCTTCTCGTACTCCCGCATCTCCGCCAGGCGCCGCCGGGCTTCCTCCAGGCGGGCAGGGTCGGTGGGGACCTGCAGGAGCGCCTCCATTGCTTTCTGGAGACGGTCCAGCACTCCTGCCGCGGCGTCGTTCTCCGCCCGGAAGGTATGGACGGGATGGCCGGGGATGGTCTCGGGCTTCTGCTGGGCCTCCAGCGACTCCCGAAAGACGGCGACGTGGACGTCGCAGAGCCGCTTGATCTCCATTTCGGGAAGGCCCTCGTCGATCAGCGCCTGCTCAATCTCTGCGATCTCCGTGGGCCCCACGTCCCGCAGGAGCGCGGCGAACTCCGCCTTTACCTCGTCCACCGTCCGGCCCTCGTGCAACTGCCGGATGATGTTCTTCAGGGCTTCCTTTCGCTTCTGTCGGTTGTTGATGTACTCGCTCATGGGACTCCTTCCTGTGGGCAACTACTTGCAGTTGCCCCTTCCAGATATGAGTTCACTGCAAAAACTCATCGCAGAGAACGCAGAGAGCGCAGAGATTTTCTTTAATATTGCTCTGCGTCCTCTGCGGTCTCTACGATAAAGAACCCTTTTTGCAGTGGAGTCAGATATGGTTTGACATTCTCACAATTGTCTGCTATACTGAAAATAGTCTGCAAATAAGGAGATAATCGGATGAATTCTCTGATTGTCCGCGTTGGACGGCGAGGACAGGTGACTCTCCCGCGCGCGCTCCGGCGGCGACTGCGCCTGCAGGCGGGAGACCGGGTCGCCTTCATCCCCTTCGGCGACCGGTTCCTCCTGCAGCCCCTGGGGAAGACCCTCCTGGACCTGCGGGGGAGCGTTCCCGTAGAAGGCCCCCAGGACTTTGACGAACTCCGCCGCCAAGCCATCGCGGCGCACGCCCAGAGGGTAGAGTCGAATGAGCCCTGAACGGTTGTTCGCAGACACCAATCTCTTCCTCCGCTACCTCACCAACGACATCCCCCAGCAGGCGGACGCCGTGGAGACCCTGCTGCGCCGGGCGGCGGCGGGCGAGGTCACTCTGCTCACCAACAGCCTGGTGATCGCCGAAATCGTGTGGGTTTTGGAGACTGTTTACCGCCTTTCCCGCCCTTCCATTGCGGAGAAGGTCCTGGCGATTTTGAACACCCCCGGCCTGGAAGTCCCGGAAGCGGAGATTCTCCTACAGGCTATTGCCTGGTACAAGGAACAAAACTTAGACTTCGCCGATGCCTATCATGCCGCCTGGATGCTCTCGCAGGGCATCCATACAGTCTGCACCTTTGACCGCAGGCATTTCCGCCGCATTCCCGGCCTCACAGTGCTTCAGCCGTAGCGCACAGGCTAAAGCCTGTGCTACTCCGTACAGGCTGAAGCCTGTGCTACTAAATCCTAACGTAGGGTAACTGCTTGCAGTTGCCCTACTTCTGGCCCAGCACAAAAAGGGCCAGCGCCAGCAGGAAGAGACCGATGCCCGCATCTATGGCCAGAAGGACGGCCCGCGCTGGCTCCGTGCCGGGCTGGCGGAACATGTAGAACTGGACGGCCGAGAAGGCCAGGGTGGAGCCCACCAGAACGCCCCACCCGACCAGTTGCCGCAGCCAGCCCCGCGCTCCAAACCGGTCCACCACCAGCAGCAGCCCCAACGCCGCCGAGAGGGTCGCCAGGACGTGCCAGTGGCCCACCGCGAAGGCCCGCTCCCAGGCCGGGTCCCCCGCCCGCACCGCCTCCAGATTCAGCGCCGTGCGTTGCCTCACGGCCACTCCGGTGCCCCGCACTCCGGGCACTGGAACTCCATGAAGTCCAGCCAGTCCAGAAATTCGTCCTGCAGGGCCGGGTCGTCCGGTTGGGAGCCCGTCCAGGCCACGTACGGTGCCCGGTAGCGGTCCAGGATGAAGACCACGGGCTGGTCGTCCCCGACCGGGGCAGGCAGGAGCGCGATATAGGCCCGCCGGGCTTCCCCCTCCGGGTCCGCCAGCACGGGAAAGGGGTACGCGGTCGCCTCCTCCAGAGCCCCCTGAGCGGCAGGGCCGGAGACCACCACCAGCACCTGGGCCGCGCTGGCCTGATACTCCCGGTAGCGGTCTATGAAGTTCTGCATCGCCGTCCGGCACCCCGGACCATCCAGATCAGGCAGGAAGACCAGCACCAGGTTCAGGCGCCCCCGGTCATCGGAGAGCGCGACCGCCCCTCCCCGGCTGGAGTTCAGCCGGAAGGACGGAGCCGGTTGATTTCGCTGAATGTGGGAGAAATCTAACCATTCCGTTCTTTCCATGCTCCGATGACCAGATTGGGACTCTCCTCCAACTGAAAGGGAGTACCCTGCATATCGCCCCAGAGGGTGATGCGGGCAAAGCCCGCCCCCTCCAGCGCCGCCACCAGTTCCGCCCGCCGCAGGGGCCAGAGGCGGGTGGACATCACCCGTTGCTCCCAGGGGCCGCCGGACCGGTACAGCCGGATCACGTGGAAGGTCAGCAGGCCGTCGGGGTCAAAGTCGTAGAAGCGCAGGAAGAGCCACTCCCGCTCTCCCTCCCGGCGGGCCTGGGGCTCCATCCACCGCTCCCGACGGGCCAGGATACGGTCGTAGTTCAGGCTCTGGACCAGCAGGACGCCTCCGGGCCGCAGGCAGGCGGCGAAATCCGCCAGGGCCGCGCGCAGGGCTGAGGGCGTCAGGACGTGGGGCAGGGAGTTGCCCAGGCAGAGGACGGCGTCAAAATCCGCGCCGAAGCGGGCGGAGAGTTCGCCGAACCCCGCGACCTCAAAGCGGACGTCCACCCCGGCGGCCACCGCGTTGGCCCGCGCGCGGGCGATCATCTCCGGGCTGATGTCGGCGCCGGCGACCCGGTATCCCTGCCGGGCCAGGGCGACCGCGTGCATCCCGGTCCCGCAGGCGGCATCCAGGATGCAGCACAGGCTTCCAGCCTGCGGTACAAGGCGTCCAATGAACGGCAACTCCGCCGCCAGCCGGGCGGGCCAATCCACGAAACGGTCGTAGTCGGCGCTGAAGTCGTCGTACATCGTGTTCCGTGCTCCGTGCGACCTGCTCCCTGCGACCTGCTCCCGTTCACACCACCAGCATCGCCATGTCCCGGCCGAAGAGCCCCAGCCGGTCGCCGTCTTGCACGGGGGTGTCCAGGTTGGGCTCGCAGGTGGGGAGGTCTTCCCGGACCCGCGGGTAGCGGAGCCAGGGGGCCATGGAGTTGCAGGTGGTCAGCAGCGCGCCGTTGAGGAAGATGTGGGCAATCTCTTCGGTCCGGACGCCCAGCCGTTCCAGCACCGAACCGACCGTCTCCCCCGGCCGCGCGTCCAGGTGAACCACCGCCTCCCGGTCCCCCCGGGGGTCCGATGCCAGCCGTCGCAGCCTACCATAGAGGTGAACTTCTATCATTCCAACTCCTTTTGCATCTCCCGGCTTCCGTTGTATAATGAGTATTGCTGGAGGTCCAGAGAATGAATGAAACAGTCACGCTGGAAAAAGTGCTCACTCTTGCTGAACAACTGTCCCTGGTAGACAAAGTCCGGCTCATAGAATGGCTGGCACCGCGCATCCAGCAAGAGCAAAGGGCCCGCCGATGCGCCGGCAGGCGTCCATTGCGCGGGGCCTGGCGTGGCCTGGACATCACCGAAGAAGAAATCACTGAAGCGCGACGCCAGATGTGGGAGAACTTCCCGCGACAGGATGTATAATGCCAGCCGCCGTAACGGACACCCACAGTTGATCTGGTATCTGGAAGATAGCCCGCGCCTCGGTCAGGCCGCGGGAGAATTCTTTGATGCCTGTGCCCGGGGTGAAAATACTGTCTTTGTACCGACCATTTGCCTGGTGGAGATCCTGTTCCTCTGCGAAAAAGGACGAATCCGCCCCGAATGGTATGAAGTTCTGGACAGAGAGTTGCAGGCTGGCGAAACCGAGTTGATCGTCGCTGACCTGACTTACCCGGTCGTAAAAGCTATAAGCCGGGTACCGCGCCAGATAGTGCCCGATATGCCCGACCGGATTATCGCAGCCACTGCGCTCTCGTTGGGTGTTCCCCTGATTAGCCGAGATCACGCTTTTGCAAAGGTGCCCGGGCTGGAAATCATCTGGTAGCACCCAGTATCCCGGTGTAAACCCCGGTTTATTCTCCCGCCAGCCGATGGGCCAGTTCGTGGTACTTTTCATGCACCCCCACGCCGATCTCCTCCCGTTCCACCCGCTCAAACTCCGCCTCCAGCGCCCGCTGGTCCTCCGGCAAGAGCAACTGATCGGCCATCGGGTAGAGGATGTGGTCCTCTTTGTAAATGTGGTCGCGCAGCAACTGGATGTAGGCCGCCAGGTGCTGCCGGATGCCGTCCCGCGCGGCCGGGTCGTCGCCCGCCCGGGGGAGCAGGTCGGCAATGGCCCGCACGTGCCCCCGCCCCAGGTCATGCTCATAGAGCATCACGCCGATGGGGCCGGCCTCCCGGGGCATCCCCCGCTCCTCCATCCGGACAAAGAGCAGGTTCTCCTCCTTGGCGTGGTGGCAGCGGTCGGCGAAGTTGCGGAAGAAGTCCACCATCTGCTCCAGATATTCCCTTCGGACGGCGTTCGTCTCCCGCATCCGCTGAATCTCCCGCTCGGCGGCGTCCAGAACCATCAGGATGATTTCGTGTTCGTGCATCAGGGTCTCTGTGGGTCTCATTTCAAAGCCTCCTATCCCCCGTCTGAATTCACGGCGGACCACCCCAGACAATTTCGTATCCGAGGGTGATGGCCCCATTGGGGCAATAGGTCTCACAGGTGGCACAGTACGCGCAATCCTCCGGGCGGGCGATGAAGGGACCCTCCGGCCCCATCTCCAGGGCGTGGGTGGGGCAGAGGAGGACGCACGCACCGCAGCAGTTACAGAGAATCAGATGAATTTCGGGGAGGACCCGGTCGTTCATCACAGTGCTACCCTTCGCTGTTGGTTCTTGCTCACAGTTTAGCCGAAAAGGGGCATCGCGTCTATGACAAAAGTCACATTCCGGGGAAACGTGTAGGACAACTGCTCGCAGTTGTCCTACAAGTACAGGGCGGGTTTGACAGATCGGCAAACCTGTTGTAATCTCAAAACGGTCGGTCTACCCGGTCAGGCGCTTACCGATGGACGAACGAACCCTTCAGGCTCTCCGGCGCGTCCCCCTTTTCTCCGCCCTCCCCGAACGGGCACTCTCGCGGCTGGCGGAGGTGGCCGTCCGCTGCGCCTGCGCGCCCGGTGAGACCGTCATCCTGGAGGGGGAGCCCTGCCAATACGTCTACTTTGTCGCCGAGGGGCAGGCGCGCGCGGTCCGGACCGCCCCGGACGGCCGGGAGCAGGTCCTGGCCTGGCTGAGACCGGGCAACGCGTTCAACACGGTCCCCCCTTTCCTCCCCCGGAAGGTCAACCACGCCACCGTCCAGGCCGTGACCCCCTTGGTCCTTTACGCCATTTCGGTCCCGGACTTTCTCCGCCTGGTGGGAGAGTGCCCGGAACTGGCGCGGGCGCTGCTGGAGGACTTTGCCCGTCGGCTGGACCACCTGACCGCTCTGGTGGAGGACCTCTCTTTGAGAACAGTGCGGGGGCGACTGGCGCGCTTCCTGCTGGAGCACGCCGAAGGGGGGAGAGAAAGCACGGTGATTCACCGCTGGACGCAGGAGGAGATTGCCGCTCAGATCGGCACGGTGCGGGAGGTGGTGGCGCGGACGCTGCGCGCCTTCGCCGACGCCGGGCTGCTGCGGATGGAGCGGCACCGGATTGTCCTGCTGGACCGGGCGGGGCTGGAGGCGGAGGCGCGGAAGTAGGGGAGAAAAAGGCAGCGACGGCCTTCGGCCGCCGCTGCCCTCATCCGCATCTCATCCCACAGGCCGCACCTACTCCTCTTCCTCCATCCGGATGAATCCCCCATGCCAGGTGTGATACCAGACCTGGCCCGTGGTGCCGTGGACGCTGAGCATTCCCTCTATCTTGCCGTCCCGAAGGGTGTGGATGGTGTAGTAGCCGTAGAAGGGGTCCACGTCCTCAACCGTCACTCCAGGGCGGTAGGCGTCCAGCCAGCGCTGGGCAATCTGCGCCGCCTCTTCGGGCGGGATCGTATTGGTGATCGCCGCGCCGCCGCCCATCATCCATCCCCCACGGTGCATCCCGTACTTGCCGTTCCACATCATATTCGGCCCCATCTCCGGGCCCACAACCCCGGTCCATTTATCCACCAGCAGTTCCATCGCCCCGATGCCGGTATCGGTTTCCCGGACAATGGCGTAGAAGTTGTTCTCAAACTCCATGACTTCCGCGATTTCCAGGTTGGAGAAGCCCAGGCCCGCGATATACTGCTCCACCGCCCGGCGCGCGTCTTCCAGGGTCAACGTGGAGGTGGGAACAGTGCCCAGGCCCCATCCGCTGCCCCAGCCCATTCCCGGACACCCCGATATGCCGGGCGGGGTTCCGATAGCACCTGGCTGAGGGGTGACCGTTCCCGGCACTGCCCCCCAGCGGTAGCCCATCCCGCACCCGGGCCAGCCGGGCCCCCCCCACCTGCCGCCCACCTGAGGGGTGACGGCTGGTACGCCAGCCCACACCTGGCGATTGATGAGCATCCCGCCCACCACCAGGCCCACCACGACCAGCGTCAAAGCAATTCCAACGCCGATGCCGATCCACAATCCTGCTTTCATGAAACACCTCCAGTAGGGTTATCTTCTTGCCTCTATCATACCCCAAACAAGGGGCGGACGGGAGCGCCATCTGGCGGGGATGGGCAGGGGAAAAACGACCTACGCCACAGGGGAGTGGACCGGAAACCGGACCGCGATCCGCGTGCCACGGCCGGGGGCCGTCTCTATGGTCAACCGCCCGCCCAGCCGGGTGGCCCGCTCCTGCATCCCGACCAGCCCGAAATGGCCCTGCCGGGTCAGGAGATCGGGCCGGGGCGGCAGGGTAAACCCCACACCGTCGTCCTCTACAGCGAGGAAAAGTTCCTTTTCATCACCGCGAACGCGGACGGTGATGCGCTGCGCGCGGGCGTGCTGGAGGGCGTTGGTCAATGCTTCCTGAGCGATGCGGTAGGCAGCCAGTTCCACCTCAGGGTCACAACGGGGAACAGGCCCCTCCTGGATCAATTCCACGCGGGCATCGGTCCGGCTGGCGGCCTCCCGGACCAGCGCCTCCAGAGCAGAGAGAAACCCCAGGTCCTCCAGGTAAAGGGGCCGCAGGGCAGAAATCAGGCGGCGCAGTTCGTCCACCGTCTCCATTCCCTGCTGGCGCAGCGATTCCATGAGGGCCGTGGCCCGATCCACTTCGCCCCGGGCCAGGAGCCGCCGGGCCATCTCCGCCTGCTGCCCCAGGGCGATGAGGGCCTGAACCGGCCCGTCGTGCAGTTCGCGCGCCAGCCGGGCCCGCTCCGCCTCCTGGCCGCGAGAGACGGCGCCCAGGTAGTCGCGCATCCCTGCCTCGTATCCCCGGAGACGCTCCACCATCTCCGCCAGGGCCCGGTGCAGATCCCGCACCTCCTGCACGCCGCCCACCGGCCGCGCGATGGCCGAATCGTCGCCCCAAGAGACCCCTTCGGCAGCCTGCGCCAGGGAGCGGAGCGGTCGGACGATGGTGGCCCAACCAAAGGCCAGGACCAGCAGAGAAATCAGCCCGGCGGCGACGGCGACCACCGGCGCCAATCCGGAGAGGTGGAGGATGGGGCCGATGAGGCCCTCCACCGGTTCCTCCACCAATACAGCCCAGTCGGCCCCGCGCAGAGGAGTGAAGGCAACCAGTAGCGGACCCTCCTCCCCTTCTGCCAGGACGACCCCTTCCTGACCGGCCCGGACCTCGGCCACGCCGGGGGCGCCGGAGAAATCCGCCCCAACCCGCTGGGGGTCCGGGTGGAAAAGGACCCGTCCCTCGCCGTCTACAATGACCAGAGTCGCCGGGTCCACTGACGGGCCCACGAGGGGGAGGATCCAGGCGGCCAGGCCGCCTCCATCGGGCGCGATGGTGCCATGGGCCAAGCCATCTTCCAGGATTCGGGCCACGAGCCGGGCCAGGGCCAGGTCCCGCCCGGCGACGAAATCCCGCATCGCCCGCTGGTGAGTGTAGACACCGGTGAAGGCCAGGGCCAGGAGGGCAAAGGTGACCGGGAGGACCGCCCAGAGGATCAGTTGGGCCTGGAGGCTGCGAAGCCATCGGGGCATCGGAATCCCTCTCATTCTACCACCAGCCATCCCCGACGAATGGCCTCGGTGACCGCCTCGGTGCGGCTGCTGACGCCCAGTTTCCCGTAGATGCTGGCCAGGTGGCCCTGGACGGTGCGGTGACTGATGCCCAGTTGATAGCCGATGGCCTTATTGGTCAGCCCCTTTGCCGCCAGTCGGAGGATGTCCAGTTCCCGCGGCGTCAGCGGCTCCACCTGGTCGGCGGCAGTGGCCGGTTTGCCGGTCACCGCCTGGCGGACCACTTTGGTGGCGATCTCCGGGCTGAGGGCCGACTGGCCCTGGTAGACCGTCCGCACGGCCTGCACCAGTTCGTCGCCGCCGGCGGTCTTGAGGACGTAGCCGTCCGCTCCGGCCTGGAGGAGGGCGAAGACGTAGGGGTCATCGTCGTAGGCGGTGAGGATGAGCACGCGGATTTGGGGATACCGCTCCCGGATCCGGCGCGTGACTTCTACGCCGCTCATCTCCGGCATCCGGATGTCCACCACGGCCACGTCCGGGCGGTGCTCCCGAATCCGCTCCAGCGCCTCTCGCCCATTGGCGGCCTCGGCCACTACCTCAATATCGTCCGCCTCCTCCAGGAAACGGCGGATGCCCTGCCGGACGACCGCATGGTCGTCGGCCAGAAGGACTCGGATTTTGTCGGCCATCTTCGTTCCTCCCGCCTTCATTATACAGCGACTTCCAGCCAACGGAAAGATGGCCGGCCGGTAAAGCAACGACCGGCTTCAGGAGCGAAGCCGGTCGCGGATTTCCTCAAACTCGGCCAGGGTGATCTCCCCTGCCGCCAGGCGTCGCCGGGCGATCTCCAGCGGGTCGGGCCCGCCAGGGGCCGCTGGCCGACGGCCCATCTGCCGCACCAGCCAGGCGATTCCCAGGCCCAGCAGGGCCAGCAGGCCGAGAAAGAGGAGCAAGTTCAGAACGAGGCCGAGAATACCCAGGATGCCCCAACCGGGGCTCCAGGCCCCCCAACCTCCCCAACCACCGCAACACCAACCCATTTTTCACCTCCTTGCCTGCGAGTCTACCGCTGTAGCGCGGCGCGAATCGTTTCGTACTCTTCCCGGCTGATCTCACCGCGAGCAAGCCGCTCGTCCAGGATGCGGAGCGCGGTCATGTCGCGCGCGGATCCAGCGTCTCCTTTCCGCTGGAGCAGGAAGGCCGCTCCTCCCACAATCAGGGCCAGGAAGAGTCCCCAGAAGAGTAGAGGCGTCAAACGGGACTGCTGTGACGAACATCGGTTAACCGCGCTGGCTGCCCGCCTGTCCTCAGGCTGAGAAAGCCCACAATACCCAGGTAGAAAGCATAGGCGATGACCTCCAGGAGCGAGGGATTGCCGTTGTAGCCGAAGAGGGACTTCAGGAACTGCCCGACCAGGGAGTTCTCGTCCAGAATCGGGTTGATGTCCCATACGTGCTCCACGAAGGTAGGCAAGAGCGCGGCCTCCTGCAGTTCATGTACCCCCTGCGCCACCAGGCCTGCAGCGAAGAGAAGCAGGAGGATACCCGTCACGCGGAAAAAGGCGCGCACGTTCAGCCGGGCGCCCGCGGCAAACATCAGCCAGCCCAGGGCAACGGCCACCCCCAATCCCAGCACGCCACCGACCAGGGTTTGCGTCGGGGTCGCGCTGAAGGCGGCGGCCGTCAGAAAGAGCGCCGTTTCAATCCCCTCACGCACCACGGCCACGAAGGCCAGGACGAACAGTGCCCAGGCACTCCCAGCGGCAACGGCCGCGCGCACGTCGGATTCCAGTTGTGCCTGGATGTGGCGGCCCTGGCGCTGCATCCAGAAGATCATCCAGGTGAGCACCCCCGCCGCCAGGAGCATCGCCACACCCTCAAAGACCGCTTCGCCACGCCCTTCCAGGGCCACCCCCAGGGCGTGGAGTGCCAGACCGAGGGCCATGCTGACGGCGACGGCCACCAGCACTCCGGCCCACACCGTCCGGCTGCGGTTGGCATGACCCAGCCGGCGCAGTACGCCCAACACGATGCCGATAATCAGCGCGGCTTCCAGCCCTTCCCGTAACGTAATCAGAAAAGAAGCGAGCATCTCTCTCCTCACAAGAGGTGGTCTTTATCCCATCATACCTCTCTCTGGAAAGCACAGGAAGCGCCAGTTGCCCCGCATCCTCCCGCGCCAAATGGCGGGGGTGCGCCCCCCGAAAAAGCAAGCGGGCCAGGTGTCTCCGGGGATACCTGGCCCGCTCGCCTCTGCTGATCTCACGGCAGGATGAATTCTGCGCCACCTGCACCACAACCGCCACAGCGCCGCCTCATTGGGAGGGCGCGCAAAATCCCCTCTGCCGCCCGCAGACACATCAAGAATTCCCCCCTCCCCAGGCCGTCAACGGCCTGGCTCACGTACCCGGGCGCTCAAGCGCCCGTCAGGCCGGGGGAAAGCGCCGCGCGCTATCAGGAGCGCTTCAGCGCCCTTTCCCTCTAAGCCGGGTCGCTTACGACCCGGCGACAGTACGGCCTGGGCCGGAATTCACAGCACGGGCTGGCAAGGACAATCTGGATTCCGTCGGCGCTACCGCGGGAGCACTACCGGACAGATGGAGAGACGTTCCCGCAGCGCGTCGGGCAGCCGGGGGTCCTCCGGGGAGACCCCCAGCCGGTCCGCCAGGAAGCAGCAGAACCGCTTCTCCTCAATATCGTCATCGGCGTCCTGGAAGCAGATTTCCAGCGCCTCCAGCGCCCTCCCCTGATTGACCGCCGTGAAGATGGCATCCGCCTTCATTTTGCACCTCCCTCTTTTCCGCTGGGCTCTTCTACCAGAACGGGCGACCGTTCTCCCTCTTCCGCGCAAACCCCTTCGCCTCTGAGCCACCGCTCCAGTTGAGCAACCCGCTCCTCCAGTTCCAGAAACCGGTGGCTCAATTCCTCCAGCGCTCCCTCCAACGGGTCGTTGATGCGGTTGTGCTCCAGCGCTGTCTCCGGACGGGCACCGTTGCCCAGCCGGGCCACATGCGCCGGTACCCCCACCACCGTCGCGTGGGCCGGCACCGACCGCACCACCACCGACCCGGCCCCGATGCGGGCATACTCCCCCACCGTGATGGGCCCCAGCAGGATGGCCCCGGCACCGATGACAACGCCCCGGCAGACGGTGGGATGCCGTTTGGCCTTCTGGCGACTGGTCCCGCCCAGCACCACCCCCTGGTACAGGATGACCTCGTCCCCCACCTCCGCCGTCTCGCCGATGACCACGCCCATCCCGTGGTCAATGAAGACCCTCCGCCCGATGTGCGCGCCGGGGTGAATCTCCACCCCCGTCAGCGCCCGGTTCAGGTGGGAAACCAGGCGGGCCAGCAGGTAGCGCCGTCTCCGCCAGAAAAAATGGGCGACCCGATGAAGCCATAGAGCGTGGACCCCCGGATAGCAGAGCACCACCTCCCAGGCCGACCGGGCCGCGGGGTCGTTCTCCAGCGCGGCCCGGATGTCCTCCCGTATCCGCTCCACAATGCGGCGAATTCCCTCAGGTACCCACGTATTTCGCATAGACCCCCTTCGCTTCTGCCTCGTCCGCCGCGCCCTTCACCAGGGCCCGCCCGTCGGCGAAGACGGTGACCTCGTAGGGAGCGGTCCGGAACCGGAGCAGGTACTCGTTCTGGAAGACTTCCCCCACTCGCCGCAGACGGTCGGCCAGTTGGACCAGCGGGATACGGCCGTCCCCGGATGGGGTAATCTGGAAGGCCCTTTCCCCGCAGAGTTCCACCACCCGGTCCGTCTCCCGCGCGGTCAGGAAATCCAGCCGCCCCTCGTCGCAGGCCGGGCAGCGGCCGTCCCCCTTGCGGATGGAGACCATTTCCCACTGGTTCGCCCACACGTCCACAAAAATCAGCGGCGGTGTCGGGTCCACCTGATCTGTCAGCACTTTGATCGCCTGGACGACTTCCAGCGAAGCAATGACGTTGACCGCCGCGCCCAGGACGCCGGCCGTGTCGCAGGTGGGGGTCGTCCCCGGCGCGGGCTTCCGCAGGAGGATGCAGCGGTAGCAGGGAGTGCGGCCGGGGAGAATGGTTGTCGTCACCCCGTAGGTGCCCACCACCGCGCCGTGGACCCAGGGCCGGCGGTGTTTGACGCAGACGTCGTTGATCAGGTAACGGGCCTCAAAGTTGTCGGTCCCGTCCACCACCAGGTCTACCCCGTCCAGCAATCGCTCCGCGTTGCGGGGGGAGAGGTCGGCGACGACGGGCTCCACCCGGACGTCGGAGTTGATGCGGGCCAGTTTCCGGGCCGCCGCGACCGCTTTGGGGAGAATGGCGGCCACGTCCTCCTCGTCAAAGAGGACCTGCCGCTGCAGGTTATGGAGTTCCACCACGTCCCGGTCAATGAGGCGCAGGGAACCGACGCCCGCACGGGCCAGTCCGTCGGCGATGACCGTGCCCAGCGCGCCACAGCCGACGACGGCGACGGAGGCCGCGCGCATCCGTTCCTGCCCCTGCGGGCCGATCTGGGGCAGGAGCACCTGCCGGGCATAGCGGTCAGTCTGGGTTTGCATGAGCATATTCGGGCTTCACAGGTTGAAGCCTGGCTTACCACAGGCTGATGAACTTTAAAAAATTAGTTCGGACATCACACTGTAGGGGCCTGGCTACCTGATGGTTGGATGGAAAACGCTCTCAGCGGCTTCGCATTGACCCCTCTCATCCCCCCTGGCCCCCCTTCTCTCCCCGCAGCGGGGAGAGAAGGGGGGAAGAGAGTGGGGTTTGGGGGCGGCGGCTTCGCCGCCGCCCCCAAACCCCCTCCTTTTTCCTCCTCCCCGCGCCGCGCAGCGGCAGCGGGGAGGGGGCCAGGGGGAGGGGCGAGCCCCGAGGGTCAGGTGGCCAATATGCCGGTTTATGTCCGGGTTAATTTTTTAAATTTCATAAGCCTGGGCTATGACAGGCTAAAGCCTATGCTACAACAGGCTGAAGCAACGACAGGCTGAAGCCTGGCTACGACAGGCTAAAGCCCGTGCTACAGGCATCCGGCGACGGTGAGGCCCGCTTCCTCGTCGGCGAAGAGGTCGGTACTCAGGTAGCGCTCGCCGGTATCGGGCAGGACCGCGACAATCATCCTCCCGGCGTTCTCCGGACGGGCCGCCACCTGCAGGGCCGCCCAGGCTACCGCCCCCGAGGAAATCCCCACCAGGATGCCCTCCTGCCGGGCCAGTTGCCGGGCCGTCCGGATGGCATCGTCGTCCGTCACCTGGATGATTTCGTCCACCAGGTCCAGCCGCAGGACGTCGGGGACAAAGCCCGCGCCGATGCCCTGGATTTTGTGCCGGCCCGGTTGCCCGCCGGAGAGGACGGGGGAGGCGGCCGGCTCCACCGCCACCGCCCGCAGGGACGGCTTGAGGGGCTTCAGCGCTTCCGCCACACCGGTGATGGTCCCGCCCGTCCCGACGCCCGCCACCACGATGTCCACCGCGCCGTCGGTATCCCGCCAGATCTCCATCGCGGTGGTCCGACGGTGGATGTCGGGGTTGGCCGGGTTGCCGAACTGGTTGAGGAGCAGGTAGCGGGGGTCCTGGGCGGCCAGTTCCTCCGCCTTCCGGACCGCGCCGCGCATCCCCTCCGCGCCGGGGGTGAGGATGAGTTCGGCGCCCAGCGCGCGCAGAAGTTTGCGCCGCTCCACGCTCATTGTCTCCGGCATCGTCAGCACCAGCCGATACCCTCGGGCCGCACAGACGAAGGCCAGGGCAATACCCGTGTTGCCGCTGGTGGGCTCTATGAGGATGGTGTCGGGCCCGATCTTCCCCTCCCGCTCCGCCGCCTCAATCATGCTGACGCCGATGCGATCTTTGACGCTGGCCAGAGGGTTGAAGCACTCCAGTTTGACCAGCACCGTTGCCGCCAGCCCGGCGGTCAGGCGGTTCAGGCGGACCAGAGGGGTTTCGCCAATGGTTTTGGTGATGTCGCTGTAGATTCTGCCCACGGTCTACATCCTCCTGGATTTGATTGCAGAGGTCCTGCAGAGTCACTCCGTCCAGCACATCCGCGATGGCGGCCGATACCTGTTGCCAGAGGCGCCGGGTCACGCAGCACTCCGCCCGCCGGCATCGGGCCTCGCCGCCGGGGGCGACACAGTGGACCAGGGCAATGGGGCCCTCTGCCGCCCGGACGATGTCGCCCACGGTGATCTGGGCCGGGGGCCGCGCCAGGCGGTACCCCCCGGTGGGGCCTTTCACTCCCTGGACCAGCCCGGCCCGCTCCAGTTTGCGGAACAGTTGGGCGATGTAGGCGGCGGAGATGCCCTGACGGCGGGCAATTTCGGCCCGGGGGACGGCGCTCTCCCCGGCGTGGAGGGCAACGTCCACCATCGCCCGCACCGCATATCGGCCCTGGGTGGAAAGTCTCATGGTGCTCCTGATTATAGCATAGTTGAGTATTTTTGTCAACAAATGAGTTCGCTGCAAAAACTCATCCCAGAGAACGCGGAGAGCGCAGAGATTTTCTTGGATAATGCTCTGCGTGCCCTGCGGTCTCTGCGATAAAGGGTAACTACCTACCCAAGAACCGTTTCATAAAAACCACGAAGGACACGAAGGCCGCACAAAGGGCACAAAGGACGATATTTTATCCCTTTGTGTCCTTTGTGAGTACTTTGTGTCCTTTGTGGTAGGTAATTACGATAAAGAACCCTTTTTGCAGTGGAGGTAACTATTCAGGCGCTGACTGAAGTCAGCCCCTTGACATTTTCCAGGAAGCGATTATAATTGTGAGCGATTTTGATTGATTGAGATTGCTTATGAAGGATACCAACGGGCTCTCCAGTTACGAGCGACGACAGCAACTGCTCCGCTGGATTGAACGGAACGGCCGTATCTCCGTCGCGCAGATTTGCGAACACTTCGGCGTCAGCGAGGCCACGGCCCGGCGCGACCTGGAAGCCCTTGCGGAAGAAGGAAACATCCAGCGCGTCCACGGCGGCGCGATTCTGATCCGCCAGGCCCCTCCTGAGCCCCCCCTCTTCCAGCGGGAACGGGAGCAGTTCCTGGAAAAGCAACGCATCGGTCAGGCCGCCGCCGCACTGGTGCAGGACGGAGAGACCATTTTTCTGGCATCCGGGACGACCACCCTCGCCGTCGCCTACCACCTGCGCTCCCGTCACAACCTGACCGTGATCACCAACTCCTTACCGGTGATAAATGTGCTGGCCAACGAGCCCGGCATCACCCTGATCGGGATCGGCGGGATGCTGCGCCAGAGCGAACTCTCCTTCATCGGGCACATCGCCGAGCAGGCCATCGCCGAACTGCGCGCCGATAAGGTCTTTATCGGCATCTACGCCCTCAGCCTGGAACAGGGCCTGACCAGCGATTATCTGCCCGAAATCCTCACCGACCGGGCTATCCTCAAGATCGGCCGCGAGGTGATCCTGGTAGCCGACCACACCAAGTTCGGCCGGGTTTCCTCCGCCCTCGTCGCCCCTCTGGCGAGCGTCCACCGCATTGTGACGGACTCCGCCGCCCCGCCCGATATGGTGGAGACGCTCCGCCAGATGGGCATTGACGTCATCCTGGCCTGACGGCCCAAAGGTGGGCCCGCATGCTCTTGAAGAACTTCCGCCCCAAATCCCAACTGGTCACCAAAACAACGACGGTAACGAAGCCCCGCTACCCGGTCGTGGACGCCCACAACCATCTCGGTGAGTCCTTTGGCGGCGGGTGGGACCAGAAGCCCCTCCCGGCGTTACTGGACCTGCTGGACGAGGCCGGGGTCGTCCATTACGTGGACCTGGACGGCGGCTGGGGCGAAGAGATTCTGCAGCGTCACCTGGACCATTTCAAAGCCCGCGCCCCGGAGCGATTCTCGGTCTTCGGCGGCGTGGATTGGGACCGATGGCCCGAATTGGGGGACGATTTCCCCGAATACGCCGCCCGACGGCTGGAGGTCCAGAAATCCTGGGGCGCCGAAGGGCTCAAAATCTGGAAGGGGTTCGGCCTGCAGGTCCGCGACCACCGGGGAGAACGGGTCCGGGTGGACGACCCCCGCCTGGACCCCATCTGGCAGGCCGCGGGCGAACTGGGCCTGCCGGTGCTGATTCATGTCGCCGACCCGGTGGCCTTCTTTGAACCCGTAGACGAGACCAACGAGCGCTGGGAGGAACTGCAGGAGAATCCCGATTGGGTTTTCACCAGCCCGCCCTTCCCGCCATTCCTGGAGATTGTCGGCGGCCTGTACAACCTGGTGAAACGCCATCCGGGCACCACCTTCATCGGCGCGCACGTCGGCTGCTACGCGGAAAACCTGGCCTGGGTGGGGAGGATGCTGGACGACTGCCCCAACTACTATGTGGACATCGCCGCCCGCCTGGGGGAACTGGGCCGCCAGCCCTACACCGCCCGCCGCTTTTTCCTGCGCTACCAGGACCGCATCCTCTTCGGCTCCGATTTCGGCCCCGACCTGGAAGCCTACCGCATCTACTACCGCTTTCTGGAAACGGACGACGAGTACTTTAACTACAGCGTGGGCGAGATTCCCCAGCAGGGACGATGGTACATCTACGGGATTTTCCTTCCGGACGAGGCACTGGAAAAGGTGTATTTTAAGAACGCTCAGAGGGTCCTCCGCCTGCCGGACATACACCACTCCTATCTGGAACGGCGAGGGGATGGATGAAGCCGAACTTCCACACCTATACCGAAATTCTCTCTCAACCGGAGACCTGGGCGGAGGCCCTGAGGGTGGTGGAGCAGAACCGCCCGGCGCTGGAGCGTCTTCTGGAGCCCCGATACCACCAGGTGCTGTTCATCGGCTGCGGTTCCACTTACTATCTCTCCCTCTCCGCCGCGGCCCTCTTCCAGCAGGCGACCGGCCGGATGGCCCGCGCTGTGCCCAGTAGCGAGTTGCTACTGAACGGACCCACTGTGCTGACCGACGGCCCGACGCTCCTGGTGGCCATCTCCCGCTCCGGCTCCACCACGGAAACGATCCACGCGGTGGAACAGTTCAAGAAGCAGCAGCACGGGCCTGTAGTGGGGATCACGGTCTATGGGAACAGCCCCCTGGTCGACCTGGCCGACCTGGCTTTGGTGGTGGAAAAGGGGCAGGAGCAGAGCGTGGTGCAGACGCGTTCGTTCACCGGCATGTACGTGGTGGCCACGGCCCTCTCCCTTCTGGCAGGCGGGCAGGAGGAGGCCCTGCGGTCTATGGATCGGTTGCCGGAAATCGGTGCCCGGTTGATGGCGGACCACGAGGCGCTGGCCCGGCACTTCGGGGAGGACCTCCGGTTTGACCGCTATTACTTTCTCGGCTCGGGCGCCCGCTACGGCCTGGCCTGCGAAGCGAGCCTGAAACTCAAGGAGATGTCCCTCTCCCACAGCGAGCCCTTCCATTTCCTGGAGTTCCGCCACGGGCCGATGAGCATGGTCAACGAAAGCACAGTTCTGGTCGGCCTCCTTTCGGGCTCCAACAGTCCCCACGAGCGGGCAATCCTGGAGGAAATGCAGACCCGAGGAGCAACCATTCTGGGATTGGCCGAAACGAATGCGGATGTCGTCTTCCACAGCGGCCTTCCCGAGACCGTTCAGGGTGCCCTCTATCTGCCGGTTCTCCAGTTAATGGCATTCTATCGGTCGCTGGAAAAGGGGCTGAACCCCGATTCGCCCCACCACTTAGAAGCAGTGGTTATGTTGCAGGAATTCACCAGTTTGGATTCAGCCTTAAGATGAGGAAAGGAGGTGATAGTCGGCTTAGGAATTTCCGAGCAGTGCCCTGTATAAGCAACCTTACTCTGTATAAGCAACCTTACTGTTGGAGACAGCCAAGCCAAAATCATAAGGAGGTAAAGATGAAAAAGTATATTGTCCTATTTACGGTGTTTCTCCTGCTGTTGAGCGCCTGCAGGGCACCTGCTACCCAGGCACCTCCCACTTCCACGCCGTCCCTTCCCCAACTATCCCCCCAGCCGCCTGCGGGCGAAAAGGTCGTGCTGCGCATGTGGATGCACACTAATGCGGCCTTCATCGCAGGCTACGAGGAGGCCGTTGCGGCTTACGAGGCCGAGCACCCCAACGTGGACATCCAGATAGAGCACTTTGACTACAACCTGTACATCCAGACGCTCCAGACCGCGATGCCTGCTCGCCAGGAAGCGGACATCCTGCAACTGTTCGGCACCTGGACCTCTCAGTACTACGAGCGCCTGGCCCCCGTGCCGCCTGAGGTAATGACCGTGGAGGAGGCACAGAAGATTTTCTATGCCGCCCCTATCGGTGGTTACATCGTCAACGGTGTCCTGTACGGCCTCCCGCAGGAGTTCAACATGGAATACGGCGGCGTGCTGGTCAACAAGACCAAGTACCAGGCCGCGGGCCTGACCTATCCGCCCAACTGGAAGACAATGGACGACGTCCTGGCGGACGCGAAAGCGCTGACCCAATACGACGCGTCCGGCATGATGTTCGTCGCGGGCTTCCACTTCACCTCCGCCGACCCCACGGTCTTCTCGTTCCTGGCGGGCATTAAGCAGCGCGGCGGGGACTTCTGGAACGCCGACCGCACCGGCTTCACCTTCAACACCCCTCAGGCGAAAGCCCAACTGCAGTGGATGCTGGATGCGGTGAAGGCGGGCGTGGTGGACCCGGTGGTCTTCAACGCCGAAACCAACTTCGTCATTGATGCCTTCTTCCAGAGTCGGGTGGGGATTGGCTACATCGGCACCTGGGCGATTGCCCTGGGGAAGACCAACTACCCGGACTTCGCGGACGAGTGGGCTTACTTCTACCTGCCGTCCTTCCAGGGTGACCCGGTCTTCGTGGCGGACTCTGGCTGGGGCCTGACCGTCTCGCCCAACAGCCCCCACCAGGATATTGCCTGGGATTTCGTCCGTTTTGTCACCACCAACCCCGCCGTTGCCACAAAGTGGAATATCGCCAGTGGCACGATTCCGGCGATGCCGGTAGTGGCGGAATCGCCGGAGATTGCCCAGGCTATGCCCTGGATTCCCAGAGCCCTCCAGATTCTGCCCTACGGCCAGTACCTGGGCAATATGCCCGACCGGGACCTGACGCTCTACGAAATCCTCTACCCCCATATCCTGAACGTCCTGCAGGGTGTGGAGGAGGTTGACGCAGCGCTGGAAGCGATTGAAACGGAGGCCAACTCCACCTTCCAGTAATCCGTCTCGCTACGGGTGGGAGTGCAGGACCCGGGTCCTGCACTCCCACTCCCAAAAGAAAAACGCTATAGGGCAAAATCCACACCTGATGCGCTCAAGCGGCTTTTGGCCCCCCCACCCCCTTTATCCCCCTCTCCCCACCGCTTCGCGGCGGGGGAGAGGGGGATAAAAAGGGATTTTGCGGTGGGGGGGGGTGACCGCCCCCCCCCAAAAACCACCCCCCAAAAACCCCCCCCCCACCCCCCAGGCGGGGGGGGGGGGGGATC
>Ga0308395_1000550_pt1 | contig 29053 bp, 29 predicted proteins | sample Hotspr20SampleP4_FD_202097 | JGI IMG/M metagenome (GOLD analysis project Ga0308395, IMG submission 202097) | Hot spring phototrophic mat microbial communities from Mushroom Spring, Yellowstone National Park, Wyoming, United States - 20050930_P4 ...
GCGGGTGTGGGGTGTGGGGTTGTGTTTGGGGGGGGGGGTGGGGCCGGGCGCCCCCCCCCCCCCCCCCCCCAAAAACCCCTCTTCAATCCCCCCCTCTCCCCTGGCCATAAGGCCAAGGGGAGAGGGGGATCAAGGGGGGTGAGGGGAAGCAAAATACCTTTTCGGCTATTGTCGGAGCAATTTGTTAAAACGCAACATGGGCAGGTTGCACCTGCCCCATTCGGGGGCAACCGCAAGGGTTGCCCCTACCTCCGCACCATCGGCAGATACACGCTGGCCCGGTGGGGCCGCAGGCCGACGGTCAGGCGGACCTCCTGAGGGTCCACCCCCGGAGCGACCGCCACCGGCAGCCAGCGGGGGAGCCACCCCGGCGGCGGGGAGGGCCAGCCCTCCGGCACTGCCTCCAGCACGTATTCCCCCACCGGCAGGGTGGCCGTGAACTCCCACGACGTCCCCACCGTCGGCGAGACGGCATCCGCCCCCGCCGGGTCCAGCAGCCGGAGCGTCGCCGTCAACACGGGCTCATCCGCCCCCTGCACCCCATCCCCGTCCTCGTCCCCGAAGACCGCGTCCACCGTCAGGTGGACGGTGCGCGTCAGGGTGACCGCCGCACAGACCTCCGGCGACCAGTCCCCCCGATTCCCCACCCGGTCCCACGCCCGCGCGCGGAAGCACCAGGTGCCCGGCCGGGAAGCCAGATAGGTGCCGGTGGTCGCGGTGGTCAGTGTCAGCCAGTTCGCCCAGGACCCCGTCCCCTCCCGGACCTGTACTTCGTAGAGCCAGATGCCAGCAGCATCGTCGGCCCCCTCCCAGGAGACGGTGACGGTGGGGGGCAGGGAGACCGTCACAGAACGAACCACGGCGGTGGGCGGGACGGTGTCCGTCTCTATGACCAGATACGGCTCCCCGCCGATGATATAGTCGGATGGAGAGATGCCGTTGTTGGCCGTCGCACCAGGGAGAGTGAGGGTGTAGACACCATTGGACGGGGTAATCGTGCGGGTAATGCCCCGCCGGTCCACCAGCGTGGCGGTGGGGAGGGTCGCCGGGTAGGAGAAGACCGTCGTCGTGGGGACGTTGTTCCAGAGGACGCTGATTTTCCCCCGGGGCGTTCCCCAGAAAGTCACCCGCCGCACACCGCCGGAGTGGTTGACGCTGGTCACCATCGTCGGCGAGACCAGGTAGGTGGTCGCTACCTGGAAGGCGACATAGGTCGGGCGGAGGGTGCGGTCGTCCCGCACCAGGCCGAAGAGTTCGCCCATGCCGTAGTCAATCCCTTCATCGCTACAATCGCCGTCCCGGTTCTTGTCGCAGTAGTCGTCGTGGGCACGGAAGTAGAAATAGCGGGCAATTCCGGCGGCCCGCGCGTTGGCGTAGGACTGGATCACGTAGGCCGCCGCTTCGTCCATCGTGGCGGACCATATGTAGGGGACGGTGGGGCTGATGACCGCCTCGTCGTCCCAGACCGGCGAGCCCGTCTCCGTAAGCCAGATAGGCCGGTCGGGGACAAACTCCCGCATCCCGCTCCGGATGACCTGGGTGACGTCGTAGATGCTGGAGGAGCGGTGGTAGAGGTGGACGGCCATCGCGTCAAAGAAATAGTTGTTCGCGGGGGCCTCGGGGTCGCTCTTCAGGGTGTTCAGCACCCAGCGGTAAAAGTTCGGCTTCTCGTAGTAGGCGATGCCGCCGAAGAGGACAGTGCAATCGGGACAGGCCGCCTTGACCGCCTGGTAGGCCACTTTGAGGAGTCGGGCGTAGTCGGTGGAGGTACCCGTCCAGAACCAGGAGAGGTCCGGCTCGTTCCAGACCTCCCAGTGTTTGACCGAATCCCGGTACCGGTAGGCGACGGTGTAGACGAAGCGGCCCCAGGTGTTGACAAAGGGGTCGCCGGGGGTCATCCAGTCGTTCCAGGGCTCGTAGAGGCCCCGGGGTGGGGTGGTCATGCAGGGAGGCGGGCCCATCGGGGCAACATTTTGGCGGAAAACCGGGGCGTGCCAGTGGGTGGGTCGGAGGTCCAGTTGGGCCGTAAGGGTGCTGGTGATGCAGTTGCCAGTCGCCGCCCAGTCCGGCGTCCAGAGAAAGATGCCCAGGATGTTCATCCCGGCCGCGCGCAGGTCGCGGACCAGTTGGTCCTGGGCGGCAAAGTTCCACTCTCCCTCTCTGGGCTCCAGTTGGAGCCAGGAGAAGTCAAAGCGGTCCCACCGGGAGCCCGCCTGGAGCATCAGGGGGAGAAAGGGACGGCCCGGCACCTGGCCGAAGGGGTCGGGGTAGAAGGAGTAGCAGGTTCCGGCGAAGCCGTCGGTGTCGGTTACCGGCGGGAGCGGGGTAACCGGGCCGGACTCTCCAGAAACGGGCGGGGGCACCAGGGCAGCCGCCAGAGCCATTATCACTACGAGCATCCACCGGGCATGCATCTCTCCCTGATACGATACAGGGCAACTACTCGCAGTTGCCCTGCTATCTGCTTTCAGTATACCTGCCCGTGAGGGGAAAATCAAGGGGAGACCGCGAATTGTAACGGGAGTGTAACATTAGAGTTCATCGGAAATAAGAAAACGGCCATTAGGAAAGCCTGATTAAGGAAGAATCGTCCCCGTCAGCATCTATTTCCGATGAGGTCTATTGTAGGGGCAACCCTTGCGGTTGCCCCAAAAGGGCAGGGGCAAGGCCTGTCCCTACAGTTGGCGCCATCGGGAAATCAGGACAAGAAGGGCATACAGGGGAAGCACCCGCTGGCGGCGCCAGCGCCAGGGCTGGCGGATCAGCCGATACAGCCATTCCAGCCCGGCCCGGCGCATCCAGCGGGGCGCCCGGGGGACAACACCGGCAATGTAATCAAAGGCCCCCCCTACTCCAACCCCCACCTTCGCACCGGTCTGGGCCAGGTTGCGGGCCAGCCAGAGGTCCTGGGCCGGAGCGCCGTAGGCCACCAGCAGGATGTCGGCCCCGGCCTCCCGCACCCGCCGGACGATGTCGTCTTCCTCCTCCTGGCGAGGGCTGCCCGCGTGGGTCCCGGCGATAGTCAGGCCGGGGTAGCGAGCGGCCAGGACCGAGGCCGCCCGGTCCGCCACGCCGGGCGCAGCGCCGAGCAGGAATAACCGCCATCCCTCCCTCGCCGCGCGGGCCGCCAGCGCCTCCGCCAGGTCCACGCCCGCAACCCGTTCCCGCAGGGAGCGGCCCAGGTAGCGGGCTGCCAGGGTGATGCCAACCCCATCGGGCAGGCAGAGATCCGCCCCTTCCAGCACGGCCCGGAAGGCCGGATCCCGCCGGGCCGCCATCACGAACTCCGGGTTGACGGTCGCGATCTGGTGGACGCCGTCCTCGCTCACCCACGCGGCGGCCTGCTCCACCGCCTCGTCCAGGGTGACATCGTGGATGGGGATACCCAGGATGCGGAGGGCCGGAGAACGCGGCATCAGGCTCCTCCCAGCAGTCTCTCCATCACCCCCAGGGCGGTCCGGGCGCACCGCTCCCAGGAGAACCGGCGCAGGTTGACGAACCCCCGCTCCACCAGTTCCCGGCGCAGGTCCGGGTCGCTCTCCAGGCGAGCCATCGCGTCGGCCAGCGCGGCGACGTCTTCGGGGGGGACCTGCAGGGCAGCGTCTCCGGCGACCTCCGGCAGACTGGAGGTGTTGGAGCAGATGACGGGACACCCACAGGCCTGCGCTTCCAGGACCGGCAGGCCGAACCCCTCATAGAGGGAGGGGAAGACGAAGGCCAGCGCGCCGCTGAGCAGGGGCGCCCGGTCTTCGGGACAGACGTACCCCGGGCAGAGGACCCGTCCTTCCAGCCCCAGGCGGCGGATCAGGGGGAAGAGGTCGTCCACCAGCCAGCCCCGCTGGCCCGCCAGCACCAGTACGGCCCGGCTGGGGAGACGGGAGAACGCCAGCACCAGACGGGAGAGGTTCTTGCGGGGCTGCAGTGTCCCCAGGTAGAGAAAATAATCGCCGGGGATGCCGTAGCGCTCCCGGACGGCGTTCAGGACGGTCGGATCGCGCACGGGGGCCAGGGACTCGTCGTAGCCGGGGTAGGCGACGGTCACTTTCGCCGGGGGCGTCCCGTAGATTCGGACCAGGTCGGTCCGGGTGGCCTCCGAATCGGCCAGGATGTGAGCGGCGGCAATGGCGTTCCAGCGGGTGGAGAGGTCCAGGTAGACCCGCTGGAATCGGGGATGGGCCCGGGGAAAGTAGCGGTAGCCCAGGTCGTGCACCGTCACCAAACTTCGGCGAGGGCGGATCGGCGGCAGGACGTGGGCCGGGACGAAGAGCAAATCCGGCGGGTAGCGGGCCATCTCCCAGGAGAGCCGGATATGAGTCCAGAGGCGCGGGAAGGGAATGACGCGCCGCTGGGCCTGGGGAAAGAGGCCGTCCGGGGGTGGGACGCGGAAATAGAGGCGAACGTCCCAGGGGGGATTCAGGGAGATCAGGGCCTGGATCAGGCGGAGGGAATAGGTCTCCGTCCCCGTTGGCCGGGGAGAAACGGCGCGGCTGGCATCTATCCCGATAACCGTCCGACTACTTCGCTTTCGCTTTCCCACCCAGGGTGCCCCGAAGGAGCAGAATCAGGCCGATGACGATGAGCAATGCCGGCCACAGGCGGCTGACTTCTCGCACCGTATTGGGCCCGAAGAGACGGAGGTTCACAGCGATGTACACCCCACCGAAGATGAGGCTCACCACCGCCAGGAAGAGCACTCCCCAGTCCCGAAATCCTTCGGCAATCCACATCGCCAGGAAGGAAATCCCGGCGACGACGATGAAGGCCGGCCACCAGGTTTGCAGGACGGCGTAGTTCTGATCGGTCAGCGTGATGAGCAGCAAAAGGAGGCCCGACAGGGATAGGGCGACGCCCCAGAAGACCCGCGCCACTTCCTGTTGAGGGGTTCGGAAGTAGGCGACCAGCAACGTGATGCCGCCCGCGATCACAGCGATGGGCCACAGACGTTCCAGGCCAGGAATCTGGGGGTAGAAAGATCCCAGCAGGGAGTACATGCCAATCAGAATCAGGATCAGGCCCAGAAGCACCGTCCCTTTACGCATCTTCGCCCCCGACAGGATGGAGATGGATAACAGGAGTTATGCAATGATACCGCTTCCGAACGTGCCAGGCACTTCTGAAGTGCCTGGCACGTTCTTCTGTAACAGTTCAGCCTCACCCCTCCCCCAGCGGCTTCGCCGCCCGCCGCAGATGGCGGGGGTGGGGTGAGGAAGCCTGAATCGTTACGTTCTCCTTTCTGCCACCGAAGGATTTCTGACAATGTGAGTAGCGCCTACACAGAGGAATCTGCTGTGCCGGTATGCTCCAGGGCCTGGATTTTCTCCACCCGGCGGGCGTGGCGTCCACCGGCGAAGCGGCTCTGCAGGAACGCCTGCACAATCTCCAGCGCCGACCCGCCCCCCAACACCCGCCCACCCAGGCAGAGGATGTTGGCATTGTTGTGCTCCCGGGCCATCCGGGCCATATAACTGTCGGTGGCGACCGCGGCCCGGATGCCTGGTACTTTGTTGGCGGTAATGCACATCCCGATGCCGGTCCCGCAGATCAGAATGCCCAGGTCGGCCTGGCCTATGGCCACCGCGCGAGCCACTCGCGCCGCGTAGTCCGGATAATCCACCGACTCTTCGCCGGAGGCGCCCATATCCTCCACCGGGTAACCGGATGCCTGCAGGAAGCGGATGATCTCCTCCTTCAGCCAGTATCCGGCGTGATCGGCGCCGATTGCAATCCGCTCCATCCCCCTACTCCCTATTACTTCTTCTCCCTTCGCTGCCAGCGGGTCTTCTTCAACAGTTTCCGATGCTTATGCTTGGCCATCTTCTTCTTTCGCCACTTGCGGTCTGACGGCATAGAAAGCCTCACCTCCTTTCTGGATGGGTATCCACCAGGGGCATCACGCCCGGTTACTCTCCCACAGACGCTCCTCTCTGGAGTAAAAGTATAACACCAATTTGCCATTTTTGCAAAGCAGAACGCGCCCCGGGTATGTCCCGATTTTGTCGGGCCTGGCCGATTGGTAGGACAACTGCGAGCAGTTGTCCTGCGATTTTGGAGCATACCCCTGAGAACGGGTGTTTCTTTCTGTTGGCGGGTTGCCTCGCTGGCCGTATCGGGTCACATGGACAACCGGAGAAACAAAGAGGCGTTTTGCGGCGGCGAACCGTCGCAAAACGCCTCTTTGTTTATTTTCGGCCAAGGGCCATCGCCAAATCATCTATCGGGCCGGGGCTGGACCCACCAGAGGCGAACCCCGTTCTCTACGGCAGAAGCGACCTCCCCCCGCAGTTCCAGTACCTCCAGATGCCCCAGGACTTCGGAGATGGCCAGGAAGCGGTTGATGGGGTCCAGACGGGGGAACAGGGAAAGGGTCAGTTCATAGACGGTGTGCGCGCCGTCTTGAAGGGACTCCGCAATCTGGCGGGCGCGCGCTTCGTGAAACGCCCGCCGACGGGCCACCAGTTCGCTCACATCCGGGATGGAGGGCCCATGGCCGGGCAGTGCCAGGTCCACCGGCAACTCCGCCACCCGCTGTAACTGGCTCAGGTACTCCGCCAGCCGCCGCGGCCGCTCCCCGCCCTCCCGCTCCGGCGGCTCCACCAGGGGGTTTGAGGAGACGTCCCGCAGGAGGTGGTCGCTGGAGATCAGGAGTCGCCGCCGGGGCTGGTAGAGGCAAATGAGCCCCCCGGCATGGCCGGGCGTGTGGAGAACCCGCCAATCCTCACCCCCCAGACAGACCGTATCCCCCTCCGCCAGCACCCCTGTGGGCTGAACAGGGGCGATGTAGTTGCTCATCCCCCTCCGTAGTCGGTCCACCTGAGCGATTTGCTCGGGCGGCATCCCCGCTTCCCGCATCAGGGCGGCGTAGAAGGCCAGCCACCGCTCCCGCTCCTCGGCGGAGTCGGCCAGCAGCAGGAAGTTGGCCGGATGAGTGAGTACCTCCGCGCCCGATTCCTCCGCCAGTTCCCCCGCCAGTCCACAGTGGTCGCTGTGGACATGGGTCAGGATGACGCGTTTCACATCGGAAAGTTGATACCCGCGCGCGGCCAGCGCTTCCCGCAGGGCCTCCTGCGCGGGCCCAAAACGGGGCCCCACATCAATCAGCGTCGGGCCGTCATCCCCTTTCACCAGGTAGACATTGACCGGCCCCACCGGAAACGGGGTCGGAATGGTGAGAATGTCCAGATAATCGGGCAGATGGGGAGTATGGTGCATTTTTACCAGATCGCCTCCGGGAACGTGCAGACTCCGGCGTGGACGCCGATCCGTTTGTACATTCGGATACCTGTGAAGGGTTCGCCCAGGATGCCGTCGTAGATGGCCCAACTGCGGCCCCGCACCGTGGTCTCCATTCCCGGCCGCCGAAAAGGGGTGGAGTTGTCCAGCCGGGAGAAGAGTAAGCCGCCCCGGCCGAACTCCTGATGAATCCACTCCATTCTCCCCTGGCCCATGGTGTAGGCGAACCCACAGCGCTCAAACAGGATGGCCGCGTGGTAGAAGAGGGGCTGGGCTTGAAAGCGGTCGTACCCCAGACGGGCGACGAATTCCTCAAAGCGCGGGATGAGCCGCCGGGTCAGGCGGCCTCCCTGCCGGACCTGCCCCGGGGCCAGTCCGGCCTCCATAGCCCGTATCTCCTCCGGAATGTTACGCCCGTCCAGCCCAAAATTGGTGGGCCGACCGTCCGGCATCCGGTCCACGTTGAATCGCTCTGATGTGGGGTCGGTGATGGAGAAGAAGAGGACCTCCAGTTGGTTGTGGAGAGTCTCCGCCAGTTCCAGATAGAGGACGGGGTCGGGGGCATCCCACTGGTGGCGCAGGGCGATGGTGACCGAACAGGTCCCCGGCTCGCAGATGCACTCCCACAGGGGCCGTCCCTGGGAGTCGGTCAGCGAGAAGGGAATCCCGAATTGGAGCAACGCTTCCGGCGGGATGAGCAGTTTGTAGATGGCCTCTTTCTGAGGACGGGGAAGATGGTTGATCTGCCGGATGGAGACCAGTTGTTGTCCGTCCACCACGAAGGGTTGCACTTTTACCATCGGAGTCGTCCTTTCCACTCTCGCCGGATTTCCCGCTCCAGGTCTCTGCGGGCGATGGCTTCCCGTTTATCGTACTTGCGCTTGCCCCGGGCCAGGGCGATTTCCACTTTGGCCCGACCGTTCTTCAGGTACATCCGCAGGGGGACGACCGTGTACCCCCGTTCCCGCATCCGGCCGATGATGCGGTTGATCTCCCGGCGGTGGAGGAGCAACTTGCGTGGCCGCAGGGGGTCATGGTTGAGCCGACCGGCCGGTTCGTAGCGCGCGATGTGGACGTTGACCAGCCAGAGTTCGCCGTCCTGCTCCTGCACGTAGCCTTCTTGCAGGCTGACCTGGGAGGCACGGACGGACTTGATCTCGGTCCCCGTGAGCACAATCCCCGCCTCGTACCGTTCTTCTATCTGGTACTCGTGGGTGGCCTTCCGGTTGGTCGCGACGACTTTGATGCCGGTCATATCCTGTTGGGTGGTGAACGTGCCAGGCACTTCAGGAAGTGCCTGGCACGTTCGGGATTATTTGCCGGTCAGCAGATACTCCACTGCCCGATCCAGTTGAGGATCCTCATCCGGCCCTGCGTCCTCGGGCCAGGGGACGACGATGTCGGGCGTCAGCCCCCGACCGTTGATGGCCCGGTTGTTGGGGGTGAACCAGTGGGCGATGGTCACCCGCAGTTCGGAGCCATCGCGGAGGCGGTAGGGGCGCTGGACCGACCCTTTGCCCAACGTCTGTTCGCCGATGAGAATCCCGCGCCCCCGGTCCTGGATGGCCCCGGCGACGATCTCGGAGGCGGAGGCGCTCCCCCCGTTGACCAGGACGACCAATGGGATGGATTCCGCCGGGCCGCCGTCGCGGGAACGGAATACGTCCTCGTCCTCTTTCGTGCGCTGTATCGCGATGATGCCCCGATCCAGGAATATGTCGGCGACGTTCAGCGCCTGGTCCAGCCAGCCGCCAGGGTTATCCCGCAGGTCCAGGATCAGCCCCCTGGGGTTGCGGCTCAACAGGTCCGTCAGGGCGTTATTCATCTGCCGGGTGGCGGTGGCGCTGAAATCCCTCAGACGGATGTAAGCAATGTTCTCTTCCAGCATCTCGGTCTCTACCAGCGGGATCTCAATGCGCGCGCGGGTGATGGTGACCTCAAAGGTCTCCCTCTGCCCCGGGCGCTCAATGAGGAGGGTGACCTGGGTCCCGGCGGGCCCCCGGATCAGCGCGATGGCCTCGTAGATGCTGTAGCCGATGATGGACTGTCCGTTCACCTCCAGCACCCGGTCGCCGCTTTTGAGGCCGGCGGCCTCGGCGGGGGTGTTGGGGATGATGCCCGCAATCTCCAGTTTCCCGTCCTCCCGCATCCGGACGTAGGCGCCGATGCCCTGGAACTCGCCGCTGGCGTCCTCGTTGATGATGGTTGCGATGCGGGGCTCAATGAACGACGTGTACTGGTCCCCCAGTGTCTGCAGGCTTCCCCGAATCGCGCCGTGGATGATGGTCTGGATGTCGGGGATGTCGCCGTAGTACGATTGCCGGACGATGTCCCAGACGTCCCAGAACAGTTGGATGGCCTCCTCTTCGGACTGAGGAGACGCGGGAGTGGGGGTAGGCATCAGAGGGATGGGCAGGGAGATGTCGCCCCGGTTCACGAGATGGGCGGTGCTGAAACCGGCTAAGAACGCCGCGCCCGCCGTACAGATCAGAATCAGCAGGACCAGAAGTCCAGCCAGCCAGAATGTCTTGCGTCCACTCATGTCTTCATCACCTCGGGTTTACAGGTTCAGGGTAATTACCTCCCCTGGTTCTGTTGGGCAGGGTGAGCCGTCCACGAATGTTTCACGAATGCACGAATAGCGCTATCATTCGTGTATTCGTGGCGCATTCGTGGATGGCCCCCGCGCCTGACGATCAGCGCAACAGAAGGTGGTAGGTAATTACGGGCAGGGGGAAATATATCACCGAATGCGGATTTTGGGAAGTGGATTGCGGACTGCGGATTGCGGATTGCGGATTGCGATTATTGGAGTTTTCGCTTGACTTCTCCTTTGCCTTATGGTATGATAAAGGTGTTTCCACGTAATTACCTACCCAAGAACCGTTTCATTAAAACCACGAAGGACACGAAGGCCGCACAAAGGGCACGAAGGATAATATTTTATCCCTTTGTGTCCTTTGTGAGTACTTTGTGGTAGGTAATTACGTTTCCACTTACTACCGGCTCGCCGGAAGGAGGCTTGTATGAACCGCTTTCGCTCCATTATTTTCCCCCTGCTGGGTGTGGCGGTGATCCTGTTGTTGCTGGTGGGATGTTATATGCCCGCTGCCCCCGATGTGACCCCCACTCCCTCCCTGCAAGAGATAGAGGAAGCGGGAATGGCGACATTGGCTGCTCAGGCTGCCGCCACCAATCTGACGCTGACGGCGATAGCGGCTGCTCCCCCGCCCGTAATGGAAACTCCAACGCCTGTTCCCCTCTCTCCCGCAGAGACCCCAGTCCCCACGCCTGTGCCCACGGAAGTCCCCATGGCCGCGCCAGCGCAGACTCCCATTCCCGCGCCAGCGCAGACTCCCATTCCCACGCCGGCGCCGCCGCCGGTGCCGACCACCCCGGTGGTTGTGGCTCCTGCGGGGGGCGAAACCACTTATGTCGTCCAACCAGGGGATCGCTTGTACCGCATCGCTCTGCGATTCGGGGTGGATTACCGTGTGCTGGCGGCCCACAATAATATTGTTAACCCCAACCGCATCTATCCCGGACAGGTCCTGCGCATTCCCACCGGTGGGCAGACGCCTCCTGGAAAGGAAATTCTCTACACCGTCCAGCCGGGGGACAATCTCTTCCGGATTGCGCTGCGGTACAATATGAACTATCTCTACCTGGCCTCCTACAACGGTATTGCCAACCCCCACCAGATTCGGGTGGGGCAGGTTATCCGGATTCCGGTGGCTCCGTAGGGCCGAACATCGGGCGTGGATAGACGCGGACGGATGCAGGGAGACGCCACGCGGTCAACGCGGATGTTTGCGGCTCCCACATCCCTATCCCCGGCCTGGTTGGAAAACCGCAAAGAGCGCAAAGAAGGAGTTACGCAGTTGGTCTTTTTTGCCACGAATTGCACGAATTTACACGAATGAAAAGAAATAGAATTCGTGCCAATTCGTGAAATTCGTGGCGAATTCCGATAGTGTATCCGCCAACTGCGTAAGTTCTGATAGAAAATCTTTGCGCCCTTTGCGTTCTCTGCGGTGAAACTGTTGCAGTTACGTTGCGATAGTCAACCGAATCCCAGGTTGGGCCGCTGGTGCATGCCAAAATCTGGCGGCTCACAATCGAACAACCCAAAGAAAGGAAACAAAAGATGACCCGATCTCTCAAATTTATTGGAAGTATACCGATTTTGCTGGCATTGATTGCTCTAATGAGCAAGATGCTTGCGTCGGCAGAAACTCCGCTGATGACCACCGTGGGCCAATCCCCCCTCTCTGCTCCATCCACCTCAAGTTGTAATGCCCCCTGGCCCACTCCTCCTGCCCTGGCTTGCCCCTGGCTGCCTACCCCTCCCCCACAACCCACATTGCCGTTCCCAACGCCAACTCCGTGGAAGCCGCCAATACCCCCAGCGCAAACACCAACCCCACTGCCTCTTGTGCCCGCAGCGAGCAATCCGGCCGGTATTCTGGCATACTGGGACCATTCGTTCCAGGGACGCAGCGTGGGTAGAGGCGGCAATGTGGCACTGGTTGCCCAACGGCTGGATTTCCAACCCCCTATCAAAGGAGTACCAGGTTATGATTACTTTGCTACCTTTGACCGGCTCGTTCCTGCGCCTCGCGGCAGGTATGCTGTGGCTGTCGCTGCTACGGAGGCGGGGGATGTTGTAGACATTATTGACCTGGAAACGGGTCAATCCAGAGGGCTCTACTGGTTGAACGTCAACGGTGAGCCGGTCCGCGCAGAAGGGGTCTTCTACGGGTGGCATCCCGACGGCTACGAGTTCCTATTCCGCGAAGACAATGCCCCTGACCGGGGGCTGTGGCTGGTAGACGCTCGCACAGGAGAACACCGGCTTGTTGCTCAACCGCCGACAGTGGACATTTCGGGAGCCGCGATTTCTCCTGATGGGCAGCGCCTGGTCTATGCCACCAACACCTGGGAGGTGCATCAGATCTGGATGGCTAACGCCGACGGAAGTGAGCCGCGCCTGCTCCTGGAGAGCAACATAGTTGTGTACGTCTTTTCTTGGTCGCCGGACGGACGTTATCTGCTCTACGTGGGTGAGCCCGGTGCAACCCAAGCGGATGCCAGCGGCCTGTTGTGGGTGATGGACCGCGAAGGTCAGCATCGCAGGCCCCTCCAACTGCCATTTATTTTCGGCTTCGGGTTTGAACCGGTATGGTCACCAGTTGGGCATCAGGTGGCTGCAGTGGGTGCCACTGAAGAATTGGCTTCTTGCTGGCAAAGTGGTGATGCCTTTCTTTCGGATCCGCTTTGTAGGTATCGGGGCACTGGCGTATATGTGGAAACCGCAGGCACTGGGAAGGCACAACTGGCAGTGCGCAATGCCATTGACCCGGCATGGTCGCCGGATGGCTCATTGCTGGCGGTATCCCGAATGGATGAGCGGGGACAAGTAGACATCTGGCTGGTGCATCGGGATGGCAGAGGACTGCGTCGGGTAACGGATACGCCCGAAGTTGACCGCTGCCCCGTCTGGTTGAGAGGGAAGGAATAATGAAGCGGGCTTTTGATTTCGTCGGTAGTCTGGGTTTGCTTACCCTGCTTTTCCTTGGAGTGGTGGCGTGCAGCCCCCCTCTGGCAAGTAAGCCGTTCTCGCCCTTGTCACCCATTGTATCACCCAATGGGCTGCAGTCGCCCCTGGTTCCACCAACACCTCAGGCAACCCCCACGCCGACGTGCAATCCACAGTGGCTGACACCATTGTCAGAAGCGTGCCCCTGGTTGCCCACGCCGGAACCTACACCTACTTCGCCGTTTCCCACGCCGACACCATTCGCGCCGCCCACGCCGCCAGCCCAGACCCCAACCCCCTTACCGCTGCCACAGGCGGCAACAAGCCCAGAGGGGCGACTACTATGGCGGTCCAAGATACGATTGCAAGACGGCTCATTAGCATTTGTGCTGTTAGAGAGTCGCGTGAATGCCGATGGCTCAATCAACCAGCCGTTCCGGCGAATATCGTTTCAGCCCCCGGCGGATTTTGATCTGCCACCCGAGTATGATTATTCAATGTGGTTTGATCGCTTCGCGCCTTCTCCTGATGGGAGATACCTGATAGGCATCTACGAATCTGAGGGGGGAGAGAGCATTGCCAACTTTGATCTCGCTTCATTAAAGTCCACGCTTCCGGGAGAAGGGGAATTCTGCTGGACTACCCCTGATGGTCACTGTGTGGGCGCGAGCGGCTATTTTTACAGTTGGCATCCCAACAGCCGTGAGGTCCTCTTCTACGAGAAAAATGCACCCGATCGGGGGTTATGGTTAGTCAACGTCTCTACCGGGCAATATCGCCTATTGGCCCAGCCAGCCGAATTGGGTTGGGCGGGTTTCTCCGGCGTAGCCATTTCACCCGATGGGCAGATATTGGCTTACAGTCTCAGTGGGCCGGGTATGGAACAAATCTGGATGGCGAATGCGGATGGCAGTGAGCCTCACTTGGTATTGGAAAGCAACACGTCTGCTGTTGTCTACGCCTGGTCACCGGATGGGCGCTATTTACTCTATAGTGGGGAACCCATGCCCAAGGTGGGGAAAGAAACCCCACTGCCTCCCTGGCCCCGGCTGTGGGTGATGGACAGGGATGGCCGAAATCACCGTCCGTTGAACCTCTCTTGGGAGACGTTCGGCTTTACCGACCAGAAACCAGTATGGTCGCCAACGGGACAGTATATAGCGGGAATCGGGGGGATAGGTGAGACGATGCAATGCTGGAGGAAAGGGGAAAACCAGCCAATTGATCCCCTCTGTCTCTTCAGGAACGCGGGGGTGTACGTGGAGAACATAGAAACGGGGGAAGTGCGGCTTGTCGCACCAAACGCGGTGGGCCCGACCTGGTCCCCCGACGGATCGTTGCTGGCGGTATCCCGAATGGATGAGCGCGGACAGGTGGACATCTGGATAGTGGATGTTCATGGTAACAACTTGAGGCGGGTAACAGACACCCCGGAACTGGATCGCTATCCCCTCTGGCTGCAGAGGGAACGGTAACGCGAGGGAGGCGTGATTATGAAAGGCTTACTTCCCTGCGGGCATAGCCGGCTTGCTGTAGCGATCAGCCTACTGGCCGGGATATGGATATTGGCTGCGCTGATCTTATCGGGGCATGCCGAGGCGCAGCCCACCACATTTGTTTCCCCAATGAGCCCACAACAAACCACACCGTTCCTAAGTGTGCCTTATTATGGTGCAAAGCGTCTCACTGCTTACGTTGATCATGATCCTCTGGGCGGAGGACGCAACGGCAGTATTCTGATCTTTGATGGTCGAAGGGCCAGTTTGACTAATGGGTGGTGCGACGGCGCGAATTACGATCCCCACATCGCTTTCTGCACCCAGTCCAGCCCCAATCCACCTCAATGTAATGGGGATTGCTTGTGGTATGACGCGCACCATGGTAACGACTTCAGTCTGTACTACGAGCCGGTGCTGGCTGCGGCAGATGGAACAGTGACCACGGCTTGGTGGGACAACTGGAACAACCGCTATGCTGGATATGGGTTGCATCTCCGCATTTCCCATGGCGGCGGATATGAGACGATCTATGGTCACCTGAGTGCGCTCGCCGTAATCACCAACGCGACCGTCTCTCGCGGCCAGATCATTGGCACCAGTGGAAATACAGGGTATGTCTTTGGCGCTCCCCAGGGTGGACACCATCTTCATTTTGAAGTACGGATGAACGGACAAGTAACCGATCCGTTCGGCGGCGCGGGGTCTCAATGGCTATGGCGCGATGGTGCTTGGGATGCACAGGGTCGGTGGGTTGGTCAGCCAAAGCCAACATATCCCATATCCTTTGTTGTGGATGACGGAGATCCTGGTTTTTCGAAAGGGCGTGGCGGACTGGGGGGAACTTCCTGTCCCCCTTCTGCCTGTCCCTATTGGTATACAGACACGGTTGGCTATAATGGCGATATGTGGTATACTTATGTTAATGGAAACTCCCCTGACTATTGGGCGCGATGGGAATTCTTACGGCCCGGATTGTACGAACTTCAGGTATGGATTCCTTCGCGAAACGCAACGGCATGGTCGGCAAGGTATCAGTTGGTCTCTTCGTACTTTTACATGCCTATGCGCGAAACCATCGTAGATCAATGGGGAGTTTCCGATGAGTGGATCAGTTTGGGGATGTATTCGTGGGGACCGTGGCCTCAGGGTTGGTGGCGTGGGGTATGGGTAAGCGATGGAACAGGGGAGGGGAAGCACCCAGCACATATCGTCGTTTGGGAATAGACGCAATCCGTTTCAGAGTGCCTTGGTCAGTATATATACCGTCAGTATATATACCGATGGTACTGAAGAACTACCCGTAAGCCCGTGCCGAAAGGCCAATATGGCGGCCCAACCCGCGGCTGGTGCGACTCGTTTACCCGAAACCGCGAGAGCGGGGGATGGGTAGCGAAGGGAAGGGTACAGGCGAATTGCTTCGGCTTCGCCTCGCAATGACATTTCCTGAACTTTGACAACTGAAGTTCATCTGTTCTTCTGAATCATTCGTGGATGTCCATCAGGTGCTGTGAAGGACCGTACATCCCGTTAGCATGACCCAAAGTACACTCACACAGGAGGTGAACCGGTTCCATAGAAAAAGAGATACTGTCCCCAACCTCACTCTGTGCGTCCAGGCCCTATCCCATATCCCCAGCAAGGAGGTAAACTGCTATGGAGGAGATCAAGCGACCGTGGCTGAAAAAGTACGACCCCGGTGTCCCTCATCACATTGATTACCCCGTCGTGCCTCTCTATCATTTCCTGGAGGAGGATGCCCGCAAGTATCCCGACCACGTCGCCATCATCTTCAAAGGGGGCAAAATCACCTTCCGGCAACTGGATGAGTTGACCGACCGGATGGCGGCGGGGCTGGCGAAGATGGGAGTGAAGAAGGGTGACCGGGTGGCCATTCTGATGGCCAACTGTCCCCAGTTCATCATCTCCTACTTCGGCATCCTGAAGGCGGGCGGCACGGTGGTGGCCTGCAACCCCCTCTACGCGCCGCCGGAACTGGAGCACCAATTGAATGACTGCGGGGCGGAGGTCATCATTGCCATGAGCCGCTTCTACCCCGTGGTCAAGAAGGTGCAGCCCAACACCCGGCTCCGCCAGGTGATCGTCACCAACATCAAAGAGTATTTCCCGCCGGTCCTCAAACTGCTCTTCACCCTGGCGATGGAGAAGAAGCAGGGGGACCGGGTGACGCTGGCATCGGGCGACCAGTGGTTCCAGGATGTTCTGAAGGCGAACTCGCCCGCCGACCGTCCCAAAGTGGAAATTAACCCCCGAGAGGACGTGGCTATCTTCCAGTACACCGGCGGCACCACCGGCATCTCAAAGGGGGCCATGGCGACCCACTTCAACCTGGTGGCTAACTCGCTCCAGATCAAGTCCTGGCTGCCGGGGGTGAGGGACGCCGAACTGACGGTGCTGACGGCTCTGCCCCTCTTCCACGTCTACGGGATGGTGGCGGCGATGTGCTTCGCTCTGGCATCGGCGAGCACGCAGATCATTATCCCCAACCCACGGGATATTAACGACATCCTGGAGACCATCAACAAGTATAAGCCCAGCATCTTCCCCGGCGTGCCGACGATGTACAACGCCATCAACAACCACCCGAAGGTGCTGGAGGGAAAGGTGGACATTCGCTCCATCCGGGCCTGCATCAGCGGCTCCGCTCCGCTCCTGCGGGAGACGCAGACCCGCTTTGAGCAGTTGACCGGGGGCAACCTGCGGGAGGGGTACGGCCTGAGCGAAGCGCCCACCGCTTCCCACTGCAACCCGATGTTGGGGGAGAACCGGGAGGGGAGCATCGGCCTGCCGCTGCCGGATGTGGATGCCGCCATCGTGGACCTGGATACCGGCACGCGCTTCCTGGGCCCGGGCGAGGAGGGCGAGTTGATCCTGCGCGGCCCACAGGTCTTCAAGGGCTACTGGCAGATGCCCACGGAGACGGCCAACGTCCTCCGGCAACTCCCCGATGGCAACGTCTGGCTCTTCACCGGCGACATCGCCAAGATGGACGAGGACGGCTACTTCTACATCGTGGACCGCAAGAAGGACATGATCATCTGCGGCGGCTACAACGTCTACCCGCGCGAGGTGGAGGAGGTCCTGAAGCAGCACCCCAAGATTCTGGAGGTCGCTGTGGCGGGCATCCCCGACCCCTACCGCGGGGAGACAGTCAAGGCCTGGGTCGTCCTCAAGCCGGGGGAGACGGCCACCGAGGAGGAGATCATTGAGTGGTCCAAGGAGCGGCTGGCCAAATACAAGTACCCGCGCTACGTGGAGTTCCGCTCCGAACTGCCCAAGACCTTCGTCGGCAAGACGCTGCGGCGAATGCTGGTGGCGGAGGAGCGGGCGAAGATGGCCGGGCAGGCCCCGCCGCCTCCGGAGGAGTAGCCTCACTTCTTCGGGTGACGGTCACCCCATCCCGGGGTGACCGTCACCCTCAGGAGGAAAGTTGGGCGTTCTGCGCGATCTGGCTCTGATCCTGCTGGCAATGGAGGCCGCGCTGGGCGCGCTGATGGGAGTGGCCCTGGGCGCAGCGGTGAACTACGGCCTCTATCGCGCCCGCTGGTGGCGAGTCCTCCCCCGCTATTTTCTGCTGGCGCGTGGGTATCTGAGGCGGGGACAGCGGGGGGTGGAGCAGGTTTGCCGCCGGGCCACAGCGCCCATCTTCGCCGCCTCAGCGGCCCGTGCCGCGCTTTCCCGGATGCTGGGAGTCGGAAAGAAATCCGGTTAAATGGGACACGGATGGGCACGGATGATACGGATTTTCACGAGTTTTTATCCGTGCCGACCCGTGAAACCCCGTGTTGATCCGTGTCCTATTTTCAGAGATTCCAGGAGGTGAACGTGAACCTGCGAACCCGGGTTCTGCTACTCGGAGGCATCATTGGCGCTCTCCTGGGCGTCAGCGTGGCATATCTCTACCTGCGCTCCGCTCCCATCCAGGTGGACGAGTCCGGACGGGAGCATCTCCCCGCGGTTCCCCCCGGCGAGGCCATCCGGGCCGGCCTGGGCATTCTGACGGCCATCCGGCAGATTGTCAGCCTGGGTCAGCCGCTGAAGTGAACGGATGGCGGGCCGTCGGGCTGTTTCAGCACATTCGTCGTGACTATCCACCCTGATCGCGCAGGTCGTCAGCCTGCGTGCAGGCCTGGCGGCCCGCGCTACAGTAGCGCGCCTTCGCGTTCAGAGGTACCGGGATGTCCCCTCGCCGGACCCTCGCCATTCTCCGCAAAGAATTCCGCCACATCTTTCGGGACCTCCGGCTGTTCTTCCTGGTCACCGTCTCCCCGGCGTTCCTTCTGCTCCTGCTGGCCCACGTCTTCGTCCTGGACGTCCAGCAGATAGAGGTCGCCGTGTGGGACCTGGACCGGAGTCCCCTTTCCCGCCGGATGGTCGCCGCCGTGACCTCCGATGGGGAGTTCCAGGTGCAGACATGGGTGGCCTCGTATTCCGAACTGGAGCAGTTGTTGCGGGCGGGATGGGTGGATTGCGGACTGGTGATCCCTGAGGGATTTGCCCGTCAACTGGAGGCGGGAGGGCCCGCGCCGGTGGAGGCGGTGGTGGACGGAAGCGACCCCATTGCCGCCATTCAGGCCGTCTTCTCCCTCAGCCAGCGGACCACGGCGTTTGCGCTGGCCGCATCCGGGGGCGGGAAGTCCGCGCCGGTCTTGATAGACGTGCGCTCCGAGGCCTGGTACAACCCGGCGCTGAAGTCGCTGGTCAGCATGGTGCCGGGGCTGGCGGCGATTGTCCTCTCCATGCCCGCGCTGGCTCTCGCCCTGGCGCTGACGCGGGAGAAAGAGGTCGGCTCCTTTGAGAGTCTCATCGCCACGCCGGTCCGGGGGGTGGAGTATCTGCTGGGCAAACTGGGGGCATACCTGGCCTGCGGGATACTGGGGGTCCTGCCGGTCTGGCTGGTCGCCGTCCTCTACTTCCGCGTCCCCTTCCGGGGCGATTTTCTCCTCTACCTGGCCCTGAGCGCGGTCTATTTCCTGGCGGAGATGGGCTTCAGTCTCATCATTGCCAACTTTGTCCGCAACCAGCAGACGGCCATGCTGCTGGTGTTGACGGTCTTCTTCGTGCCCAGTTTCTTCATCGCCGGCCTGATTCTGCCGGTGGACACCCGCAACCTTCTTTCCACACTGGTATCCTACGCGCTGCCGACGACCCATTTCGTCGCTATCAGCCGGGGGGTATTCCTGAAGGGTGTGGGGCTGGCCCCTCTGCAGGTGCATGTTCTGCTTCTGCTGGCGATGGGGGTGGGGGGACTGCTTCTCAGTTTGCTCCTGTTTCGCAAGCGGCTGTAAACACGAATGGGGCCACGAATACACGAATACACGAATTGCACGAATGGGGCCACGAATTTTCGTGAAAATTCGTGCAATTCGTGGCCAAATTTTGATATGACCGCCCGAATCGGTAATCTGGTCTGGAAAGAACTGCTGCAACTGGCCCGGGACTGGCTGCTGACGACCTTCCTGTTCGTCCTGCCGATGCTCCAGTTGGTCCTGCTGGCGCGGGCCACCGGGCGGGGCGTCAAGGAGCAGCCGGTGGTGATCCTGGACCTGGACCGTTCTGCCGTCACCCGTGAACTGGCGGTCCGCCTGGATAATCGGGAGGAACTGGCGGTTACCCGGTTTGTGGAGGACGAGCGGGCGCTGGAGGAGGAACTGGAGCGGGGGGAGGCCCGGGCGGGGGTGATCTTCCCGTCGGGCTTTGCCGGGGACCTGTCCAACCCGACGCGGGCGGCCCCGGTGCGGGTGGTGGTGGACGGCTCCAGCGACGCGGTGGCGGGCATCGTACAGAGCGCGGTGGAGACCGTCTTTGCCGACTACACCCGGCAGCGCCTGGCGGAGCGGGGCATCCGCACCGACCCGGTGATAGACCTGCGGGTGGTCACCTACTACAACCCGACCTACGACGTCCGGCAGTTCACCATTCCGGCCCAGGTGGGCTTCATCACCTACCAGATTACCCTGGTCATCGCCTCGCTGGGGCTGGCGCGGGAGCGGGAACTGGGCACGCTGGAGGGGCTCATCGTCACCCCGCTGAGCCGGACGGAGATTGTCCTGGGGAAAGCCATCCCGGCGTTCCTCATCGGGCTGGTCAACTTCCTGTTCCTGGTCGCGATTGCCTGCTTCGGCTTCCGCGTGCCGATGCGGGGCTCCTTTCTGCTCCTCCTGGCGCTGACGGTGCCGTTCCTGCTGGCGGAAATCGGCTGGGGGGTCATCATCTCCTCGGTCTCCCGGACCCAGCAACAGGCCATCCTCTTCGTCTTCATGATGGCGCTGGCCGACCTGACGTTCTCCGGCTATCTGGTGCCGGTGAAGAACCTGTCCCCGGCGCTGGCCCTGGTGGCCCGGGTGGTGCCGATGTACCACTACCTGACGGTCATCCGGGCGATTATGCTGAAGGGCGCGACGCTGGGCGACCTGGGTCTCCACGGGCTGGCCCTGGTCCTTCTGGCGACGGTTATCTTATTCGGGGCCGTCCGTCGGGTGAGCCGACGGCTGGACTGAAGGGCGATTGTGGAGTATAATTGCAGTAGGACAACTGCTCGCAGTTGTCCTACCGCTTGCATATGAGGAGGTGGGAAATGGTGACCCGATGGCTGGAACGGAGTTTGCTCTTTGGTCTGGGACTGCTCACCGTCACCCGCGAAAGGGTCGTCCAGTTCGTGGATAAACTGGTGGAGGAGGGGGAGGTCCGCGCGGAGGAGGCCCCCAAAGTGGTGGAGCGACTGGTCGCCCGGGGGGAGGAGGAGCGGGAGGCCCTGCGGAAGATGATCCGGGAGGAAATGGCCCGCTGGGCACCACCCTCCCGCCAGGACGTGGAGGACCTGAAGCGTAGGATGGACGAACTGGCCGCGCGGGTGGAGGAACTCTCTCGGACCCGGGGGCGGAAAGCGGCCCAGGAATCGGCGGCGCAGGATTGAGTCTGGACTCGTATACAGGATAAATCCTGTGCTACAGAGAATCCGATCCCTGCCTGTATTTCGGCGGCGCGGGCCGCGAAAAATCGGCCTGGCGCTCAGCGGCGGCGGCGTGCGCGGGCTGGCCCATATCGGCGTGCTGAAGGTGCTGGAAGAGGCCGAGATCCCCATCCACGCCGTCACCGGGACCAGCGCCGGGGGCCTCATCGGTGCCCTTTACGCGGCCGGCGTCTCTCCGCAGCAGATGGAGGAGGAAGCGCTGCGGATGGCCTCACCCCGTCGCCTGCTCCCCTTCCTCAACCGGGCCCTTCCCTTTCGCGGCATCCTCTCCGCCCAGAAAGTGGCGGAGTACCTGGAATACTTCCTGGACGACCTCACCTTTGACCAACTACGCATCCCTCTGGCCGTCGTCGCCGTGGACCTGAACAGCGGTCAGAAAGTGGTGCTGAACGAAGGCCGCGTGGTGGATGCCGTGCGGGCGACGACGGCTCTCCCGGGGCTGATCGGTCCGGTGGAGCGGGACGGGCAACTTCTGGTGGACGGGGGCCTCCTGGACAACCTCCCCGCCGACGTGGCGCGTCGGATGGGCGCGGAGCGGGTGGTTGCGGTGGACATCTCCACCGACGAGACCTCCCTGGTCTCCCTGACGGAGGAACTGAAGCGCCGCCCCTTCGTCCCGGACAGTCTGGCGGAGATGGCGGACGTCCTCTGGCGGTCGCTGGCGGTGATGATGCGGGACGTGAACCGGCGGAGTCTGGAGGAGGCCCGCCCCGACCTGTTGATCCGCCCCGCCATCCCCGCGGGCGTCACCGTCCTCACCGGCCTGACCCGCGCGGCGGAGGTGATTGCGGCGGGAGAGGAGGCCGCCCGTGCTGCTCTCCCCCGGCTGAAGGAATTGCTCCGCTAACGGTATTCACAACCGCAGTACGCTATCTCCATGACGATCTTACCCATTCGGGGCGTGCGCCATCTGCGGCGCTTCCAGCAGATTGCCCAGATTCTGGCGCGCCATGGCTTTGGTGAACTGCTGGACCTGCTGGGCGCGGCCCCGGTTTTCCCCCTGGCCCGTGCGCTCCGCCGACGTCCCTCCCTGGGCCCTCCCCAGCGGCTGCGGATGGCGCTGGAAGAACTGGGCCCCACCTTCGTCAAACTGGGACAGGTGCTGAGCACCCGCCCTGACCTCCTCCCGCCCGCCTATATCGCCGAACTGGCCAGACTCCAGGATACAGTCCCCCCGGAGCCCTGGGAGCCGGTGCGTGCCCAACTGGAGGCCGAACTGGGCGCGCCGGTGGAGGAGGTATTTGCCACTCTGGACCCCGAACCCATTGCCGCCGCGTCGCTGGCCCAGGCCCACGCGGCCACCCTACCCGACGGCGCGGAGGTCGTCGTCAAGGTCCAGCGCCCCGACATAGAGGCGACCATTAACGTGGACCTGGACATTCTGGCGGACGTGGCGCGCCTTCTGCAGACGCGTACTCCCCTGGGAGAACTCTACGACCTGCCGGGCATCGTGGAGGAATTCGCCGCCACCCTGCGGGCGGAACTGGATTTCTACCGCGAGGGGCACAATGCCGACCGGTTCCGGGCCAATTTCGCCGACGAGCCGTACCTTTACATCCCGAAGGTCTACTGGGAGTACACTACCCGCCGGGTGCTGGTGATGGAGCGGATTCGCGGCATCAAGATAGACGACATCGCCGCGCTGGACGCGGCCGGATACGACCGCTACCGCATCGGCCTCCACGCGGCCCGGATGGTCATCAAAGAGGTCCTGGAGGACGGGTTCTTTCACGCCGACCCCCATCCGGGCAACTTCTTCGTCATGCCCGGCGAGGTGATTGGGGCGATGGATTTCGGGATGGTGGGGTACCTCAGCCGCCGCACCCGCACTGACCTGGTTCGCCTCTACATCGCGGCGGTCCAGTTGGACGAGGAGGCGGTGGTGGACCAGTTGGTCCGGATGGGGGTGGTGGGCGGGGCGGTGGACCGGATGGGGCTGCAGCATGACATCGGGCGGCTGTTGCGCAAGTACGCTGGTCTGCCGCTGAAGGCCATCCGGGCGCGGGACATGGTGGAGGAGGCGATGCCCATCGCCTTCCGCCACCACCTGCGGCTTCCCTCCGAACTCTGGCTCCTAGGCAAGACGCTGGCGATGATGGAGGGGGTGGGGCTGAAACTGGTGCCGGATTTTGATATGTTCGCCGTCTCCCGGCCCTATGTGCAGCGGTTCATGCGGGAGATGGCCTCCCCACGTGCCTGGATGCCCTCGCTGATTCGTGGGATGGGGGACTGGGCGCAGTTGCTGGATATGCTCCCCCGGACCGGCATGCAGTTGCTGACGCGGGCGGAGCGGGGAGAGTTGGAGGTCAGTCTGCGGCATCAGGAGTTGGGGCGGGCGATGGTCTACCTGGACCGGCTGGCGAACCGGCTGGCCCTCAGTATTCTGCTGGCGGCGCTCATTGTGGGGCTGGCGTTGCTGGTGCCGGCCTTTCATCTGGCCGAACGGGGCGGCCTCATCACCGCGCTGGTCATCCTGGGATTCGCCCTGGCGAGTTTGCTGGGGTTGTGGCTGGTGATTTCCATTCTCCGCTCCGGGCGGAGATGACAAAGAAGATTATTTTTCGTTGCGGCGGCGAAGCCGCCCGCCTAAAACCCTTCTCAATTCCCCCTCCCCGCGCCGCACAGCGGCAGCGGGGAGGGGAGAAGGGGGAGGGGCAAGCGGGAGTAATGCCCCAGGGGTTAAGAGGGGTGGCGGGAGGGGCATTGGGCAGGATAAATCCTGCGCTACAGCGCCGGCGAGGGTGTTGGGGAGGCGGAGTTTTGCGGCGGCGGCCGAAGGCCGCCGCCGCAAAACTTACAGTCGCTCCTCTACCCCAATGGGCATCATCACCAGCCCGCTGATGACCTTGGGGTAGAAATCCGTGGACTTCTGGGGCATCTTCTCCCCGGCCGCGGTGCAGGCGCGCACCTGCTCCATCCGCGTCGGGTTCATCAGAATCAGGAACTGGGCCTTCCCTTCGTCCACTGCCTGGTAGCCCGGATTGGGGTCCCGCAGATAGTCCAGATTCTCCTTCCGCTCCACGGCCCCCTTGTCAATCCCCAGCACCCGCTCAATGAAGAGTTCGTGCAGGACGCTGACGTCCAGCAGCCGCCAGTCGGGGGCGCGGTCGGGGAGGATGCGCTCCAGGACCGACGGGTCGCGCAGGGTCAGCACCGCGTACGCGCCGTCGTAGAAGCCGAAGCGGGGGTGGAGGGGCTCCGCCTCCCGCAGGGCCCGCTCCATGGCCGCCCGGTCGGCCACAGGCATCACGTCAAAGTACTCCCGGGCCCGCTCCAGCGCCTCCTTCCCGCTCATCCGCCCGTAGGAGTGGACCAGCCGGTGGGTGGGGAGGATGACCAGTCCGGGGTCGCTCATGCTGACCAGGGTGACCAGGGTGAAGTTGAAGGCGGCGTCGGCGGGGGCGTCCGGGTGCTGGCGGCGCATCTCCTCCCGGTAATTGAGCATCGTCTCGTAGCGATGGTGCCCGTCGGCGATGATGAGGTTCCGCTTCGGGGCCATCTCCTCCACCACCGCGCCGATGACGGCGGGGTCGTCCACGGCCCAGAACCGCTGCTCCACCGCTGTCTCAATGACCATCTCCCGGGCCACCACCGGCGGATGGGCCTCCAGGTACGGTTGCAGGATGCCGTTGACCCGGTTGCTCTCATCCGGGTAGAGGATGAAGATGTGCTCCCAGGCGAACGCCGTGGCGCGGGTCAGGTTGAGACGGTCCACTTTGGGGCCGCTGAGCGTGCGCTCATGGGGGAGGATGGTCCCTTCCTCAAAGGGGGTCAGTTGGAGGGCCGCCGCCAGGCCACGACGGGTGCGGGTCTGCCCGTCGGGCGTGGTGAAGGTCTGCTCCAGGATGTAGAGACAGGGACGCTCATCCCGCACCAGAATCCCCTCTGCCAGCCAGGTCTGGCCGTAGCAGCGGGCGCGGGTGTAGACGTTGTCCGTCTCGGTGTCGTGGGGGGTCCGTTTCCCCAGAATGATGCGGACGAAGTTGTAGGGGCTCAGTTCGTAGTACCGGGCCTGCTCCGCGTCGTGGATGCGGTCGTAGGGCTGGGTGATGACGCTGGAGAGGTCGCCGATTCGCTGCAGGTTATACCGGACTCCGCGAAACGGTCGGATAACGGCCATGTTCCCTCCCAAATGGCGCGCCTATCCCCAGTCGGTCGGCACCAGCGCACAGCAGGAGACAATCTCTTTGGCCGCCTTGGGGTAGCGCATGACCTTCATCATGTTGCCCTGGAGTTTCAGTTTCTTGGTCATCATCCCCTGGATGGGGTCCAGTTTCCCCTCAATGACCTGCCGCCAGGTGCTGAAGGGGGCGCGGATGATGAACTCCGCCGGGCGCTCCGTCTCGCTGCCGATCATCGCGGCGTCGGTGCTCTTGCCGTGGTAGAGGCCCAGGAAGAGGTAGGCAGTGTTCGGGTAGGCCTCGTCCGGCTCCACCACGAAGACGAAGTCCCCTTCCCAGTCCTTCGCCGACTTCTCGTAGGCCTCGCTGGCGTTCAGTTGGCGGGCCAGTTCCTTGATCCACTCGTCCGATGGGAATTTGAAGGCCATAGGTTCCTCCTTGTGGGTGGAAAAGGGTAAAAAGAAAAATGAACGCGAAACGTGAAGCGTGAAGAGTGAAACGTAAAGAGTGAAACGTGAAGAGTGAAATGTGTTGGCAGCGATGCCGATGAGGGTTTCTCTGACGATCTACTCCTTATCCAGAGATGCCAGAAATGCCTCAATGCTGGGAGTCTGCATAGCCTCTGCCAGCAGGTCCCGCAGTCGGTCCACATCTTCTATGGCTGCCAGCCGCCGGGCAACCCGCTCCAGGGAGGGACTGCCCGGGTCAAAGCGGAGCCCCAACAGGCGCAGAATGCTCTCGCGATGTCCCTGCTGAAGCCCTTGCTGAAGCCCCTGCTGAAGCCCCTGCTGAAGCCCCTGCTGGAACCCTACCTGCAGTCCTTCTTCCAGAATTTGCCGATACCAGGGAGATTCCCGCACAACAGCCATATCCCACCTCATCCATCGGGCGATTTCCGAAACGTCCATCAGGAAACTGGCGAAGAGAGCCATCACCACTTCCGCCTCCACCAGCCCCCGCTCCCGCAGGTGTTGCAGGCCGGCCTGCACCTCCACCGGCCCGCTCCCTCGCATCAGCGGCAGGAAGGGGATCAGCGGTGTGACCTGCTCCTCCAGCACCTGCCGGGCTTCCAATTCCCAGACCGGAATCACCCGCACGTCTTGATGGGCCACGATGCCCAGAAACTCGGAATGATACGGGCCTGGAAGCGGGGTGCCTTCCGGTGGGGGGAGCAGGTAGAGGACGACAGGATAGACCGGCAGGTCATATCGCTCCTCGGCCAGCGCTGCATAGGCCCGCATCCGGCGGGGCATCCGGGGGTCCACCCGCAACTGCACCTCCAGGGCCAGGATGAAGGAACCCTCCCGTCCCCGGACCCGAAGGATCTCATCGCTGTATCGGGAGACGAACTGGAACTCGCCAGAGAGGACCTCTTCCACATCGGCAGTGGGGTCCTGAAGCAGCCAGCGCACCCACTCAGCGGGGTCACCGGCCAAGAGACGTTTGGCACCAGCATCCGCTTTGCCCGACATGGTCAGCCCCGCCTGCGGGAGTAACTGTTCAGCCTCACCCCTCCCCCAGCGGCTTCGCCGCCCGCCGCAGGCGGCGGGGGTGGGGTGAGGCGGCGGGGGTGGGGTGAGGAAGCCTGAATAGTTACCTGCGGGAATTATGCCATATTCTTATCCAAATGTCAAAATTCCGGCTCCGCCTGCCTGGGCCGCCGAATGGCCACATACGCCAGAAGGATGCTCAGGCCGTAGAGGACAGTGAGGGGGACCATCACCAGTGCCATATTGATGGGGTCACCTGTGGGGGTCACCAGGGCGGCCAGGAGAGCGATCAGGAAGAACGCCAGCCGCCAGTTGCGCAGCAGGGCGCGCGGGCTCACCAGACGAACTTTGGCCAGGAAGAAGACAAATAGGGGCATCTCAAAACTGATGCCCACCCAGAACATCAGGTTGGTGACAAAGGAGATATAGTTGGCCGGACGGGGGCGGGTGGGGATAGGAGCGAAGCCCAGGAGGGCCGGAATTGCGGCAGGGAGCATGATGAAATAGGCAAACGCGGCGCCCGCCAGGAAGAGGAGAGTTGCCGCCGGCGCCAACGCATAGACGTAGCGCTTTTCATGGGGATAGAGGCCAGGGGTGACAAACCGCCAGACCTGATAAACAATCACCGGCATCGCCAGGATGACCCCGCCCAGGAGGGCCACCTGCATAAAGACGCCGAGGTTTTCGGTAACCTCAATCGCCTCCAGTTTCTCCAGTCCCCCTACCGGCCGGGCCATCCAGGCCAGAATCTGGTTGGTGAACAGGGCACTAACAACAACGCCGACAGCCAGCGCAATGAGGGCTCGCAGCAGCCGTCGGCGTAGTTCTTCTATGTGTTCCAGAAGAGATTTCGGCTCGGCGCCCTGTTCTCTCATCCGGCAAAGTCATCGGTGGGTTGGGGAATCTTGAGGGGAACGACCTGTTCCTGGAAGGCTCGAATCTCCCGCGCCACTTCCTGCAGGGACTGGACGGCCTCCGCACCTTCCTGCTGCACTGCCTGGCTGTCCCGGGATACCTCCTGGATGGTCGGTCGGAGGGCGGCGGCTGTATCCTGCTGAATCGCCTGCACTTCCCGAATCACATCCCGCTGGACGGCGAGCCATTCCTGCCGGATGCGGGCGGCAAAGCGGCTGGCCTGCTGGACCCACTCCACGGCCCGTTTGGGACCCACCAGCAGAATAGCCAGCAGAATCAGAAAGACCAACTCCCCCGAACCGATGTTCAGGAAATCCATTTTCATTTCTCCTGGATCGGTACTGGGGGAGGCCCAGAGGACAAAAGGCCATCCCCTCAGGAGGCTTCAGACCTCAGGTCGTCTTTCTCTTCTGGCTTTTCCTGCTTGCTGGAGAGCGCTTCCCGGAAGTTCCGGATTCCCTTTCCCAGTTCGGCACCCAGTTTTTCCAGTCGCCCCACTCCGAAGAGGAGGAGGACGATGACCAGGATGATGATCCATTCCCAGCCACGAACCCAGCCCATTCTGCACCTCTTCCGAAAATTTTTCAAATTTGATGGGTTTGGGGGCAGCGGCTGAAATCTGTTGCCCTCCAAACCCTATGCTTTTGGTATCATTCTACCACAGAATTCCCGCCGGGCAAGCAGAGGAAGCGGGGAGGGTGTGTCCCAAAATTTCAGGGCAATCCCGCCGCCGGATTTCGCTTCGTCTTCGCCCGCCTTTCTCACGGCGAAGCGGGGAGCATCTCTGCCGAATCCGGCACGATCACAGGGATTTCCCCGGGCCGCACCATACCGCCGTACCGTCGCGCCCACTCCTCCGGATAATCCGGAGACAAGACGTGCTGGAGTTCCTGTTTCAGTTGCTGTTGGCGCTCCTGTTCGTACCGAATCTGGGCCTGGAGTTGCGCTTCGGTCGCCCGGAGTTGTTGCAGGTGCAGAATCTGCTGCCAGACCCCATGCCCGATCAGGCTCACGACTGCCAGAACGGCCAGAATGCCTCCCAGAAGAAGCCACTGCTGTACTCTCCCGCTCTCTCTGCTCACTGTGCTCCTTTCCGGACCGGCGCTTTGCTTGCCACGAATGACACGAATTTTCACGAAAAACTGTCCTTTCGTGCAAAATGAAAGGCCAAAAACCGAATTTGTGGTATACTCCGCTGTATGGCCGAGGAACTCACCTTAACTCACGAGCGAGTTGATGACATTCCCCTGCTGATCGGGCTGGCGCAG
>Ga0308395_1000551_pt1 | contig 28953 bp, 25 predicted proteins | sample Hotspr20SampleP4_FD_202097 | JGI IMG/M metagenome (GOLD analysis project Ga0308395, IMG submission 202097) | Hot spring phototrophic mat microbial communities from Mushroom Spring, Yellowstone National Park, Wyoming, United States - 20050930_P4 ...
AGGCAAAGGTAGGATGTGCTAAGGTACCCAAGCCACGATGGCGCCAAACTCTGCTACGGCTAAGCCATAGCGGGCATAGAGGTCATACAAGCTAATCAGCGCTGAAAACGCCTCCCGTTCTCGCCGATTGATGACGAAAAGGTCGCTTTCGCCGGCTCGGAAACGTTCATTTTCCAGGGCGACGAGCGCAAAGAGGCCCTGAACGATAGTTTCCTGCTCCTTGAGCTGCTGGTAGAGGGAGTCGATGAGGGTGAGTTGGCCGAGGCTTTTGGTGTAGAGGCTACGTGCTTCGTAGAGCTGTTCGGATTCCAGCTGGAGGAGTCTTAGGCGAGCTTCGGTGAGCTGGCCCCGGGCTTGGCGCAGGTAGAGGGGCATGGCAAAGGTGACAGTCAGCTTGTAGTTCGTCTCGAAGGGGCGGCTCCAGCCTACTTGCCACTGGGTGGGGTCTCGGAGGAAGGCATAGTCGACTTGCAGGCGAGGCCGTAGCTGCTCGGCTGCCCATCGCCGCTCTATTTGGACGATACGGCGTTTGAGCTCGTAGATCTGGAGCTTGGGGTGGGTGTTCACGAGTTCTACCCAAGTGCTGGTGGGGAGGTAGGGGAGGGTAGAGTCGGGTTTGTAGCGGGCGGGGAAGGTGGAGAGGGTGTTTTCATCCTCGAGCCAGAGGTGGCGGGCGACAAGGAGGGCTTTTTTGGTGAGTTCGGCGCGGGCATTCTGGAGCTGCTGGCGGCGTAGAGCGACTTCCAGAGCGGCTTCCAGGGTGTCAAACCGGCTGGCTTCCCCCTGTAGAAAAGCCTCTTTGAGGAAGCTGTAGCGATCTTGTGCAACGAGGAGCTGCTGCTGAAACACCTGGGCCTTGTAGTAGGCGCTAAACCAACCCCAGTAGTCAACTGCCACCTCATAGAGGAAGTTCGCCGCAGTAAGCTGGCGCTCCGGATAGCTCATCCGAAAGTAGAGCCGGGCTTTCTCAATGGCGGTGCGGCGGTAGTCTATCAGGAGGCCTTGGCCTAAGGGTATACTGAGGCCGACGCCCACTAAGCCGGCATCGGGGGTTACATCCTCGGGATTGAGCGAAAAGCCAAAAGTTTTTTCGTAGAGGGCTTTGAGGTCGAAAGCGTTGTAGAGCGGGACTTTGAGGTCAGCATTGAGGAGCGTGTAGTAGAGCTGGTTTTTGAAATCTTTTCCGGTGTAGGAAGCGGAGAGGGTAGGGTCCCAGACGCTTTGGGTAGCTTGGAGGCTGGCAGCGGCTGCGTCAGGTTGGATCATGATGGCCCGCCAGATGGGATGCCGCTCCTGGATAGCCTGATAGAGTGCGCGCAGCGAAAGGGTTTGCGTCTGAGCCCAAAGGCAGGCCCCAAGCCAGAGCAGCGCCCTCATTTTTTATTGTTAGCGTTGTCGTTCTCCTGGTAAAACTGGGGTACGAGGTCAGGCGGAAAGCCATTGATTTGGCGCCAGAGTTCGTACCAGATAGGGACGTCGTTGAGGAGGAACCAGGCGCGTACGCCGCCTCCTATACGCAGGAGGGTGGGCCAGGGTGCATCGTCGGGGTCCGGTTCTATGAGGATGCGGAAATTTCCGGTGCCTGCCTGCACATAGTCGATGGCGCGGATGCGGCCGCCGAAGGTGCCGTAGCTGAGGTTGGGCCAGCCGGAGAAGACGAAAGCGGGCCACCCATCAAACTGGAGCCGTACTTTCTGGCCGGTTTGCAAAAGCGCCACGTCCAATGGGCGCACAAAGACTTCCGCCGCCAGCTGATACTCGGCAGGCATGAATATCAGCAGGGGCTCGCCTTCTTTGAGGACCTCGCCAATGCCAGTCTTGACGGCACGTACGACATAGCCATCCTGGGGCGCGATCACTGCATAGAAACCCCGTCGTACCTCTACATTGGTGAGCTCGTTGCGGAGCTTGACAATGGTAGCTTGGAGGTCGTAGGCGTAGGTTTCGGTGCTGCGCAGGTCAGATTCGGCTTTGGCGAGCTTTTCCCGGAAGTCGGCCGCAATGGCCAAGATTTGGATCTGGGCGTTTTCCACGTCGGCGAGGGAAGCCTTGAGGCGGTTGCGGGCAGCAACGAGCTTGGCCTCCGCCTCCTGGAATTTGGCCTGGCGATTTTGGAGTTCGGTCAGGGAACGCAGCCCTTTGACGTAGAGGGACTCCTGACGCTGGTATTGACTCAGGGCGACGGTGTAGTCGATTTCGGCCGCTTTGAGGGCGGCGCTGTCAGCCTTATAACGCAGCTCGGCTTGGAGGAGCGTGTTTTGGGCGCGGGCCAGGGCAGCTTCGCGGGCTTCTTCTAAGGCTCGTATCTGTCGCCGCAGAGCATCTATCTTTTGATTTTGCGCTTGTAAGGCGCCTTCTTTGGCGGTTATCTGATCCTGCAGGCGGCGGGGCAGCTCGGGGTCTAAGTAGTAATCTTTGATTTCGCTGATTACAAGGATGGTGTCGCCAGCTCGCACGAGTTTACCTTCCTCGGTGTACCAGCGGGCGACTCGCCCGGGAATCATGGCGTGGATGGTCTGTGGGCGTACGTTGGGGGTGAGGGAGGTGACTCGTCCTACGGCGGGGATGTTTTGCGTCCAGGGTAGGAAGACGAACCCCAGAAATAGCAGGCCCATGATTCCCAATGCGGCGAGCCCTTTCCGTATCCAGAAAGGCGGTTCTATAACTTCGAGGATGATCCGCTGCGGCTCTTCCAGCCAGGGGTTTAGCAGGCTTGGGGTGCTGATTTTACGGGATGGCCTTTTCATGGGAGCTGGCGATAGAGGCGCTGGAAGTGGGGGTTGTTGGCAACCGTCTCATAAGAGCCGACCTCGATGAGGCGCCCCCCGTCTAAAAAGATAATCTTATCGCACAGGCGCATGATGTGGGGGTCCATGGAGACGATGATGGCGGTATAGGGTCTGTCCGGGGAGAGGAGGTACTGGTAGACGGCGAATTTAGCCTCAGGGGAGACAGTGGAAATGATGTCATCGACGATCAAAAGTTTAGGGCGGGCGAGGAGGGCCCGTACCAGTAGGATACGATGCAGGGCAAATCCCCGCAGCAGGCCCACCCCCTGGGCAGAGAGCTTTGTGTAAAAGCCTTCGGGCAGAGCCTCTATCTCTTGGCGCAGGTCCAGCACCTCACACAGACTCAAAACCTCCTCCCAGGAAGCTTGTGGCGCCGTCATGGTGAGATTGTCCCAGACCGTCCCCTCGATGATCTGCTCTAAGCCCAGCGCCTCCCCGATCACACCGCGCAGCTCCACCAGGTCAAGCTCGCGCAGGCTGATACCATTGATGAAAACATCTCCGGAGAATTCCCGATTGAGTCCGTATAGCGTGTAAAGCAGGGTAGTTTTGCCGGCGCCGGAAAAGCCCGTCAGACAGACTTTCTCGCCTGGCGCTATGGTGAAAGAGATATCCTTCAAGATGTAGTCCTTGAAGCCCGCTACGGAGAGGTGGGCGACCTCAATGCGGAGGCCGCTGGCTTTGTCTATCAAGCGAGCCCCTAAGGTCTTTTCTTCGGGAACTTCGAAAAGTTGATTTAGTTTGTCTATACCCACGAGGGCATCGTAGAGGGCGTCCAGGTTGGCTACCAGCGTTTGAACAGCCCCCAGCATGAGGAATAGCACAAGTTCGGAGGCTACAAACTGCCCTAAGCTGAGTTTTTTATCTACGACCAGGTAAGCGCCGCCTCCCAGGAGGCTCAGGGCAAGCAGGCCCTCATAGGTGTAGAGGATAGCTTTCTGGTACAGGAGGGAGCGGAAGTACTTTCGGCGGGCGGTGAGGTAGTTTTCTTCGGCGGTCTGGGTACGGCGCGAGAGATAAGCTGGAAGGCCTGCCAGCTTAAAGGTCAAGAGCGCTCGGGCGATTTCTTCCAGCCAGGAAGCCATGATGTACTTTTCATCGGAAACCCTCTTTTTATATTTTAGCGTTTGCGGGAAACTTTGTACGACTAAAAAAGCCACAATGCCTGTGATGATGAGCATGATGAAAGCGAAGACAGGTGCATAAAAGGCAAGCAAGATCAGGCTCAGGCCCAGTGTCAAGAAGGAGGCTGGCACATCCAGGAGGAGTTTGCCGAGGTTTTTTTCGAGGGTGAAGACCTCAAAGTAGCGGTTGACGAGGGCGGGGAGGTTTTTCATGAGGACCTCTTGAAAGGGCCAGCGGGGTATGCGATACGCGGCTCCCAGGGTGGTATGGAGGAAAAGGCGCCGTTGTAATATCTCGGTCAGGATGTATTGGGCTAAGCGAATGACGAGAGCTGCGCCTAAGGTCAGCGCTACTAAGAGTAGGAGCGTGGTGACGCCTGTTACCCACACCATCGTTTGCACGTAGGTGAAGATCGTTTGAATGAGGAGGGGCAGGAGCAGGCTCAGCCCCCCGCTGATGACGGCGTAGAGGTAGATGTAGGTGATGAGGCGCCTTTCGGCGAAAAATAACCGCAGGAGCCGCTCCCAGGGCTTTTCTGGGGCGCCGGAAAAAGGCGTAGGGGCATAAGAGCTGGGCAAAACCAGGTAGAAGAGCATGCCGTGCGGGGAGAAACGTTCCAGCGCTTCGGTAGGGGAGAAGGTGCCCAGCAGGCGCCCCTGCTCAAAGATTTCCCACTGGTGGTTAGCCTGGGGGAGGAAAAGGTAAAACCGGGTCCAGTCGGCTTTGACGGCGAGGAGGGGCGTTTGGCTGTGGCGTAGGTGGGAGAGGAGGTTTTCCGGCGTCCAGGCATAGGTAAAAGCGACCAGATCATGCCCGCCCAGCTGCGTTTGCAGTTCTACGAAGTTTCGTGGCCAATGCAGGGGCTGGCCCCTGAAGCCGGATACCTCCATCTCGAAGGCCTCCAGGAGGAGCCTCACGTACAGCTCCATCAGGCGGGCTTATCAGCTTTGGTAAGGCGCGCTTGCAGGTACGCACTCACCCGGCGGGGGTCGGCTTTCCCCTGGGAAAGTTTCACCACTTGCCCCACGAGGAAGCCTAAGAGGCCGGTTTTGCCAGCGAGGTAAGCCTGGACTTTGTCGGGGTTTTGGGCGAGGACGGTGTCAGCCCACTGCCGAAGGAGGGTCTCATCCTGTACTAAGAGGAGCCCCTTCGTTTCAGCGAGGGTTTTCGGGTCGGCAGCAGGGTCTTCCAGGAGGGCGGGGAAAAGCACTTCCCGGGCGGCGTTGAGGCTTACCAGCCCTTCTTGTACGAGGGTATCCAGGGCAGCGATTTGGGCAGGGGGAATAGGGAAATCTTCCATGCGGGTAGCGGTGGCGTTGAGGTGGGCCCGAATCGGCCCATTGAGCCAGTTGGCGGCTCTTTTCACAGGGAGTCCTGCTTCTACTAAGGCCTTGAAATACACCGCATACGGCAGGTCTTCGACTATCAACACCGCCTCATCGGGGAAAAGGCCCTCCTTTTCCACAAGCCTGTCAAAGAGCACCTCGGGGAGCTCGGGGAGCTCGGCAGCGATTTGGGCTTTCCAGGCTGGGTGGACTGCCACGGGTGGGAGGTCTGGCTCCGGAAAGTACCGGTAGTCGTCGGCTGTCTCTTTCTCGCGCAAGGGGAGGGTGACTTCCCCATCCCAGGTGCGCGTCTCCTGTCGCACGGCTTCCCCCGCTTCTATCAGGCGCACTTGCCGTTCAAACTCATACGCGATAGCCTTTCCCAGCGCACTGATGGAGTTGAGGTTTTTGATTTCTACCCGGGTGCCAAAGGTCGTGCTACCTACTGGCCGCACGGAGATATTCGCATCACAGCGCAGGCTACCTTCCTCCATATTGCCATCGGAGATACTTAGAAAGCGCACCAGCCGCCGAATCTGCGCCACATACGCCATGGCTACCTCCGGTGAGCGTATATCTGGCGCACTGACGATTTCTATGAGACCGATGCCGGCTCGGTTATAGTCTAAAAGCGTGTAAAAGGGGTCCTGGTCGTGCAGGCTTTTGCCGGTGTCTTCTTCTAACTGGAGGCGTAGGATACGGATGGGAACTTTTTCGCCGCTGGGTAGGCGCACGTGGAGGAGACCATTTTTGGCTATGGGGGCTGCCTCCTGGGTGATTTGATAGCCTTTTGGCAGGTCGGGGTAAAAGTAGTTCTTGCGGGAGAAGTAAAACCGCTCTGGGATTTCGCAGCCTAAGGCCAGGCCCAGTTTGATGGCGGCTTCTACGCAGGCTTTACCCAGGACGGGAAGGGTGCCAGGGTATCCCAGGGAGATGGGGGAGATGTAAGTGTTAGGGCGCTCGCCGAAAGTGACGGCCTCCGGGGCGAAGACCTTAGCCCGGGTGCGTAGCTGTACGTGCACTTCCAGGCCGATGACCATCTCGTATGCCACTGGGCAAAAATACATAGCTTATCCGTAGCCGGAGGGGGGAAGTAACTTCCCGCCACTTTTGTTTATATTTGACGGGTATGAACCACGCCCTGTTTCACCAGCCCCTGCCCCAGGACCCGAGAAAAGAAACCTTCGAGAAGCTCCTGAAACTCTTCCTGGACCTTCTCATGAAGTCCGGCGGCAACATCACCGAAGCCCTACGCTGGCTCTCTTATCTCGACAGTCGCCACCACTATACCTCATCCGAATATACCTTGGGCGACTTCATCAAAGACCTCAAAGAGCAGGGCTATATCACACAAAACCCTTCTCCTAATCAGCCCGTGTACGTCCCATCTGCCAAAGCTCAGATTCTTATCCGAGAAAAAAGTCTGGAGGAGATATTCCAGAGCCTACGCATGGGAAGTTTTGGTGATCATAGTCTGACCCGGAGCGGGCCTGGCGATACCCTCAACTACGAGACGCGTCCGTATGAGTTTGGTGATCGGATTGAGAACCTTCACATCACCGAAACGCTCAATAACGCCTATCTCCATCATGGGCTGGATGATTTTCGCCTTACGCAGGAGGACCTTTCGGTTATTCAGACCGAATATAAGACGCAGGCGGCGACCTTTGTGCTTATAGATGCCTCCCACTCGATGGTTCTGTATGGGGAGGACCGCATCACGCCGGCTAAAAAAGTCGCCATCGCCCTGGCCGAGCTGATTCGCCGAAAGTATCCCAAAGACTACCTTTTTATTGGGGCTTTTGGAGATTATGCCTGGCAGCTTTCATACGAGGAGGTGCCGTTTTTACAAGCAGGCCCGCATCATACCAATACGCGTGATGCCATAGAGCTGGCGCTTGCTGTTTTAGCCAAAGTCCGCACACCTAATAAGCAAATCTTTCTTATTACGGATGGAAAGCCTACCTGTATCAAAGAAAATGGCCGCTTTTATCGGAATAGCTTTGGCATGGACCCCAAAATCATAAATAAAACGTTAGAGATTGCGGAACGGGCTCGTCGGGAAAAGGTCGTGATTACGACCTTCATGGTGGCAAAGGACCTATATCTTCAGCGCTTTGTCCACCGTTTTACGGAAATCAATGGCGGTCGGGCTTATTATGCGCATCCACAGGAGATTGGGCGGTTTGTGTTTGAGGATTTTATTCGGAATCGCCGGAAGGAGCTTCGGTAGGGGGAGCTTGGCGGCTTTCGCCGGAAGGGGGGAGGGTATCTACCGATGAAGGGGCGGGCTGGCGAGAATCAGCGGCCGCAGCGGGCGTAGGCTCCTTAGGGGTGGTGGGGGTGTCTACGGGCAGGGTCAAAGGGAGGTTGGGATTTTTCCGGACAGCCAAAAGGAGATTGCTGGTGCCCGGCACGAGGTGGTAGCCGATTCCAAATGGCAGCGGCTTCACCGACTGGCTCCGATAGGCCTGATAGAGGTTCTGCTGAAACTTATTCCTAAAAAGCGGAATAGGCCCATTATAGACGCCGTAAAGTTGTACCTTCCAGCTTGTAGAGTCAAAGAAACGATAGGGGATACCGCTGTCTTCTTGAAGGATAGCCACACTTTGGGTGAGAATGAGTGAACGTATCTGGCTAAAGTCCTGCCCATGCATAAGGTAAGAAGCGGCTTTGATGAAAGTAACGCAGGGTTGGATGGTCTGGAGGAAAGGTAGGATGCCGGTTTGTCTTTTCAAACCGTCATTTGCGGCGTTGAAGCTGACATAGATCACTTCCTGAGGCGTCTGGTCGGGCTTTCCAATCAGGAATCGCAGGCCTGTTACGAGGGTGTCCCAAGGGGACTGGCTGGGCTTTCGAGTGTTTTGCGGAATGGTGTCTATTTTCCCTTCTGAGGTCAAGTAGATATGGTTTACCTCGTAGATATCGTATCCGCTTCTTGCAAAGAAAGCTAAAAATACAGGCAGAAGACCACGCACTTTGCCCTTGATGAGGAATTGCTGCATTTCTTTGGTTTTGAAGAAGCTCAGGCGCAGGAGGTCTGCCATAGCGGCGTAGGGTCCCCAGAGGTTGTTAGCGATGTCTTGTGGGGAGAGGAGGCGCACGTAGGCGGGGTCGCCTTCTTGCTCTAAGCCGAAGAAGACGTAGCGCTGGCCGTTAGGATAGAGGGCATAGATGCTGGGCCAGTCTGCGCCGCTAAAGGGGTAGAAAACGAAGCCTTTCCAGTGGTGGTAGGGGCCGAGTTCGGTCTGGGCCCATTGGCGCAGGGGCGTGAAAAGCTTTTTATCGCTGGTGGTCCAGAGGTAGTCCATGCGTTTGGCATGGGATTGCCAGGCGGTGTCGGTAATGGCGGAGCGCCAATAGAGGGTATCTCGCGGCGGAAGGCCCCCGATCACCCGCGCCAAGTCCGACCAGTAGGGGTGAAATACGAGCGGCGGTTTTGTGTCTTTTTGTACCGTGTCAGATGAGGGAGGCGTTTGGGCAGGGATTTTCGGCGACTGGCTCTGACAGGAAAGGAGCCCAACCAAGAGGAAGCTTATCCACAAAGGGAGCCTGAGGACGAAACGCAGCACGCGCAAAAGTACAAATGCCCCTGCATCCTACCCGAGCGTAGGCAGACAAGGGTGAGGTTTGCCTGCAATTGTCTAATATTGCCCCATGCGCTGGGGAGTCATCCTGGCATTAGCCTTGTTATGGGCTCAAAGTACCGATTTAGAGGTCCTGTGGCAGGAGCGGGATAATCCCGAAAAAGCCAAAGCTGCCATTGAGATTTTGGAAAAAGACTTAGCCCAGAATCCCCATCAGCCCGATAAAGTCGTGCGCCTGAGCCGGCTTTACTACCTTTTGGGCGAAAGTCTCCCCGCGAAAGGCTCTGGGAGCGAGCAGAAACTCTCCTATTACGATAAAGCCTTTCAGGTGTGCCGGGCTGAGCTTGTCTACCAGCTCAAACTTCCTGCGAATGCCTCTGATGAAGCGATTGTAAAGGCGGTTACTCAAGAGCAGATGCCGCTCCTATACTGGGGGGCGGCGGGGCTGGCCCGCTGGGGGAAATACGCCCCCTTCGCTAAAAAAGTCGCCGCCCGTTCTAAAATCCGCCTTTACTGGGACCGCGTTCAGGAAATTGACCCTATGTACTTTTATGGGGGGGCCTATCGCTTCTTTGGCGGGTATTATGCTTTAGTTCCTCCCATCACGGGTGAACAGGATGTCAATAAATCCCGAGAAATGTTTGAAAAGGCTGTAGCCGCAGCACCACATTACCTTGAGACGAAGGTTCTGTATGCGGAGGCTTATGCGGCGCACAAAAAGGTGCGGGATCGGGACCTTTTCCGGCGCCTTTTGCAGGAGGTGATTAACTCTGATGCCGGGAGTGATCCAGACTATGCTGCGGAAAACCGCCTTGCGCAGAAAAAAGCTCAAGCTTTGCTGGCACAGGAAAATGAACTATTTGAGGAGTAGGCTATGCGCTGGGCGATAGGCGGACTTTTGCTGGCTTTCTTAGGGGCTCAGGTGAAGCTGCGGGTGGGTTCTACGGTGCCTACAGATAGTCCCTGGGAAGAGGCCCTGGATACCTATATTAAGGAGGTTCACCGGCGCGTGGGCCCGGATAAGGTCGTCTTTAAGAAGTACTTGGGGGGACAGTTAGGGGGTGAACTGGAGATGGCGCGCAGCCTCCGCATGGGGACGCTGGATATAGGGGTGTTGTCGCTGGCAAGCCTGGCTGAGGGACTCAACATGCCCGAGCTACAGGTGCTTGAAATGCCTTTTCTCTTTGAATCCAACGAAGAGGTGGATTATGTGCTGGACAAACTCTTCCCGGAGATAGACCGGCGCCTTCAAGAGAAGGGCGTGGTACTGATTCTCTTTGGCGTAAATGGATGGCGCAACTTTGGCGCTCGGGAACGGCCGATTCTTTCGCCAGCTGACCTAAGAGGCCTCAAGATGCGCGCCCAAGAAGCCGCTGTGTATACCGAAATGTATAAGGTTTTCGGAGCTACCCCCATCCCGCTTCCTGCTCCAGAGGTGCTCCTGGCGCTCAAAAACAAAATGGTAGACGGCTTTGACCAGACGGTAGTCTTTTCTATGGCGACGGGCTGGATGCAGCAGATCAAACACTACACCCTCACCCAGCATATCTACCAGGCAGGTGCCATCGTCCTCTCCAAAAAAGTATATGACAAACTCCCGCCTGATCTGCAAGCCGCCCTCCGGATTGCTGACAAACGAAGCGAAATCGAAAGAATAGGCCTCAAACTCGTGCGGGATGAGGAGCAGTCTATTCTGGCTTCCATTGAGAAGGAGGGGAATGTGAAGATATATCGCCTTACGTCGCAGCAGCGGGAGGTTTTTCGCAAGGCTGCCCAGGCTGCCTATCCGAAGATTGAAGCGGCTGTCGGCCCCGAAGGGAAAAAGCTTCTTGCACAGGTCCAAGCGGCCCTTGCGGAATATCGCCGCCAGAAGAAAGCCACCCCAGCCCGATGAGAGGCATCTGGCGCTTCTACCTCACTTGGCAGGCCCGCCTCCACACTATTGAGAAAGTCATTGCGGCCCTTCTTCTCCTGATGATTGCGGGGGTGGTGCTGGCAGGAACTTTATCCCGCTACATTCTAAAGGAGCCCTGGTTTGGGACGGACCGGTTAGCAACCTATCTGTTCATGATACTTTGCTTTTGGGGCATTCAGATGGCGAGCAGCTACTATGAGCATATTCAGGTGGAGGTTTTGGCGACCTGGGTGAAGGGACGCAGCCGTGCGCTTCTTGGGGCGGGGGCGTCCCTGGTGTCTGCCCTTTTCCTCATGCTTTTAGCTGGGTGGGGGTATCGGTATGTTAGACTTTCGGCTGAGCAGGGGGAAATGGACCTCGTTTTGGGGATTCCCCTCTGGTGGGCGTATGTGTTTTTCGTGCTGGCAATGGGTGTGTCTGCGCTGCGCTATCTGATAGCGGTGGGGTTGTGGCTGGAGGTATGGCGGGGCGGCCTTAATCCGGAAGCCTTCCAGAAAAAGACCCTTTTATGAAGGGTGCTTTCATTGGGGGGGCGGTTGTGCTGCTCATCGCGCTGGGGGTGCCGTTATTTGTGCTATTAGGGTCGCTGAGTATTGGGCTTTTTGCGGTGAATGAGCTTTTGCCGCCGGAGTCGCTGGCTGAGGCGCTCATCAAGTACATGATGGAGGTGGTGGCGAAGCCGGCGCTTTTGGCTATTCCGCTCTACATTCTTTTGGGGGCAGTCATGAGCAAGGGCCAGACGGCGCGAGCGCTCACCGACTTCATGGAAGCGCTGGTGGGGTGGGTGCCGGGTGGATTAGCGGCGGCGACGATTTTGAGCTGCATGGCGTTTGGGGCTATTTCTGGCTCTTCGCCGGTCACGATGGTAGCTGTGGGGAGCATCCTGTATCCGGCGATGCAGCGGGCAGGGTATCCCGACAAGCTGGCCCTGGGCGCAGTGGTCGTAGGCGGTTCGCTGGGAATCCTGATTCCGCCAAGCATCCCCATGATCGTCTATGGGATCATGGCTAAGGCAAACATTGAGCAACTTTTCTTAGCGAGTGTGAAGCCGGGTTTGTGGGCGGGGTTGGGGATGGTGGCAGTGGCGGTGGGGTGGGGGACGCTGGCTAAGCTGCCTCGGCAGCGATTTGCGCTGGGAGTAGCCTGGCGGACCTTTGTACGGGCGCTTCCAGCCTTAGGGCTTCCGCTTCTCGTGCTGGGGGGTATCTACGGTGGCCTCTACAACATCACCGAAGCGGCAGCCGTGGCTGCAGCCTATGTGCTTTTTTTAGAGCTGGTTTTATATCGGCAGCTGCGGTGGAGCGTCCTCCGGGATGCCCTATCAGAGGCTGCTACGGCGCTGGGTAGCATCATGGCTATTGTGCTCATGGCGGCCTTGCTGAGTTATTTTCTTGTGCTGGCGGAGCTGCCTTTTTGGGTGCAAGAGTGGGTGGAGGGACAGGCCCTCAGTCCTCGGGCTTACCTTCTGGTAGTGATGGGCATGCTGCTGGTAGCGGGGATGTTCATGGATACCCTGTCGGCGATTTTGGTGCTGGTGCCGGCCCTTCTTCCGGCGGCGCAAGCGCTCGGGGTTTCGCCGGTGCTACTGGGGGTGCTGTTTATTGTAGCGCTGGAGATTGGCTACATCACGCCGCCCGTGGGGCTAAATCTTTTTGTAGCGATGGGGTATTTCCACCGGCCGATGGGCGCAGTGGTGCGGGCGTCGTGGCCGTATATGCTGATACTGGTAGCTGTGGCGCTGGGATTAGCGATGTGGGGATAGGCGTAGACCAGCCCTTACTGGGCCGCTATGGAGAAAGAAGAGACCGACAGTTCCCTTTTCCCTAAAAGTTGTGGGCTTCTATGGGAGCGAGCTGGCGGGGATAGGTTTTTTCTATATTGTCCAGCTCTCGGAGGAGTTCGTCTGGCGTACGGGCGGTCATGAGCTGGAGGCGGTATTGCTTGCCATGGGGGAGGCCCTTGAAGTAGCCGGAGTAATGTTTGCGCAGTTCAATGACGGTTTTTTCAGGAGGCTGGGGAAGTAGTTGGAGGCCATAGGTAAGGTGTCGGCGAATGGTGGCTATCCGTTCTTGTAGGGAAGGGGGGGGTAGTAGCTTGCCCGTGCGGAAGTAGTGTTTGATTTCTCGGAATATCCAGGGGTAGCCGATGGCAGCCCGGCCGATCATGAGGGCGTCGGGTTTGTAGGTGTGGTAGAGGTGATAGGCGGTGGGGGCGTCGAAGATGTCGCCATTGCCGATGATGGGGATGGTGATGGTGGGGTAGGCTTTGAGGCGGCCGATCCACTCCCAGCGGGCGGAGCCTGTGTAGCCGTCGGCCTTGGTGCGGGCATGGACAGCGAGCGCGGCTATCCCCACAGCTTGGAGGCGGTGCGCCACCTCCACGATGCGGATAGAGCTGGCATCCCATCCTAAGCGTGTCTTGACCGTCACGGGGAGGGAAGTAGCTTCTACGATGTGGCGGGTGAGATACGCCATGCGGTCAATGTCCCGCAGGATACCAGCACCGGCCCCTTTGCAGACGACTTTGCTGACGGGGCAGCCGTAGTTGATGTCCAGCCAGTCGGGCTGTACGGCCTCAATGAGCTGGGCTGCCTCTCGCATGGCCTGCTCGTCATGCCCGAAAATCTGAATACCAATGGGACGTTCGGCCTGGCCAAACTGGGCTTTATTCCAGCTTTTGGCGATGTGGCGGATGAGCCCTTCACTGGAGATGAACTCGGTAACGACGGCGTCGGCGCCCATTTCTCGGCACAGGCGCCGGAAGGCCGCATCGCTGACGTCCTCCATCGGCGCTAGAAAGAGCGGCGGGACATCGCCTTCGCCGATCGTAACGGCCCCAATACGCACTTTACAAAGATACGAGGCCAAGGGTGCTCTGTGCGTGATAAGCTGAGGAATGCATGGGGCGGCAGGCTTCGGTGAAAAGCTGCGGGACGTGGTGGGCGTTGGTCATGGAGGAAAATCCCCTCTTCCCAGAGAGAAAACGGATGTGGAGAGAAGGGTTACTCCGTCACCACTACCTTCACAGGAGGCAGGACAGTTCCCCTCGTACGAACTTCCACTACATACCCGCCCGGCCTTCCAGTCAGGTCTACGGAAAAAGTAGGCCCCTGCCCGCAAATATTCACTTCACCCCTGCCGCTTCTCCGCAAAGTCGGCCAAGGGCTATCAAAGACTTCACCCGCTGACACTTTCGTAGCTTTGCCCCGTGCCCCTCCACCTGTACAATACCCTTACGCGCCGAAAAGAGCTTTTTGAGCCGCTGCGCCCACCTTATGTGGGCATGTACGTGTGCGGGCCGACTGTGTATGGCGACCCGCACTTAGGTCATGCGCGGGCCGCTGTCGTCTTTGATGTGCTGTACCGATACCTCACCTACCTCGGCTACAAAGTGCGCTATGTGCGTAACATCACCGATGTCGGGCACTTGGAGGGCGATGCCGACGAAGGCGAAGACAAAATCCTCAAAAAAGCCCGCTTAGAAAAGCTGGAACCCATAGAGGTGGCCCAGTACTACACGGCTCGGTATCACCAGGCTATGGACGCCCTCCATGTCAAGCGCCCCTCCATCGAACCCACCGCCACCGCCCACATCCCTCAGCAGATCGCCATGATCGAACGTATCCTGCAAAATGGCTTTGCTTACGTGGTGAATGGGTCGGTCTATTTAGACTTAGAGGCCTACCGAAAGGCCTATCCCTATGGGGTGCTTTCGGGCCGGCAGGTGGAGGAGCTACTGGCAGGAAGCCGAGAGCTGGAGGGCCAGCAGGAAAAACGCCATCCGTATGACTTTGCTCTCTGGAAGCGGGCGGAGCCGACGCATCTGATGCAATGGGATTCGCCGTGGGGCCGGGGCTTTCCCGGGTGGCATATTGAGTGTTCAGCCATGAGCATCCACTATTTGGGCGTGCCGTTTGACATTCACGGCGGGGGGATGGACCTGGTTTTCCCCCACCATGAGGCGGAGATCACCCAAGCCCATGCGTGTTTTGGGACAGAGGCTCAGCATCAGGCTCGCTTCTGGGTTCACAATAATCTCGTGACGATAGGCGGCCAGAAGATGAGCAAGTCGTTGGGCAATTTCATTACGATTGAGGAAGTTTTTACGGGGCGGCATGCGCTTTTATCGCGGGGGTATCCGCCGATGGCGCTCAGGCTACTCATTTTACAGGCGCATTATCGGAGTCCATTGGACTTTTCGGATGAGGCGCTGCAAGCGGCGCACAAGGCCTATTTGCGACTTCTGCAGATTGGGGAGCTTTTAGGGCGGATTCAGCCGGGGGGTATCTCGGAATGGGATGTGACCAGCTGGGAAGCCAGCGTCTTTGCGGCCCTGGATGATGACCTCAATACTGCGCAGGCGCTGGCTCAGCTCTTTTCCCTACATGATGAGGCGGTTCGGCTCTACAAGCGGGAGGTCACCCTGCGTGGGGAAGACCTCGAGCGTCTGCGCCGCACGTGGAAGGTCGTCGTGGAGGATATCCTGGGCCTTTTGCCGCTAAAAGCTGTGGAGAAGAGCCGCTGGGATGCGGTGATGAGTTTGATTATTACCCTTCGTCGGAAGGCCCGCGCAGAAAAGAACTATGCTTTAGCAGACTTCATTCGGGATGAGCTGGCAAAAGCGGGTATCCGCTTATTGGATTTTCCGCATGAGACGCTTTGGGAGCTGGAGGCGTAGGGGAGAGAAGCTGCTGGTGGGGCTGGTGCTGATGGGCCTTTTGGTCGGATGTGGAGAAAGGTCGCCTGCTTCGGGTGGTAAGGCTGTTTCACCGCCCGCTAAGCCGGCTCTGCGGACGGATGTGCCGGCATTTCGTGCAGAGAGTGCGTATGTGTGGGTGGAGAAGCAGCTTTCGTTTGGGCCGCGGATACCGGGGACGGCGGCGCATCGCGCTTGCGGTGATTGGTTAGTAGCTAAGCTGCGTAGCTACGGGGCGGTGGTCTATGAGCAAAAAGGCACCTTCAAGGGTACGCCTGTCCGGAATATCATCGCTTCGTTTCCGGGGCGGGATTCTACACGCAAGCGCCTTTTACTCTCGGCGCATTGGGATAGCCGGCCCTATGCTGATCAGGATGCCCAAAATAAGCGCCAGCCTGTTCCCGGCGCCAATGACGGCGCCAGTGGGGTAGCTGTCTTATTAGAGATAGCCCGGCTGCTGGGACAAGCGCCCCCACCCGGACCTGTGGATATTATCCTTTGGGATGCCGAAGACCTGGGGCAGGAAGGCGTAGAAGACTCCTACTGCTTAGGGAGTCAGTTTTGGCTGCAGAATCCCCAGCCCTATCCGCCTTCGGCCTACCTGGGTGGCATCCATCTGGATATGGTCGGAGCAAAGGGGGCTACTTTTTTGCAAGAGGGTTACAGTCGCCTGTATGCGCCGAGTCTCCTCGCTTTCATCTGGGAGGCAGCTGCACAGTTAGGCTATCAGACCTACTTTGTGCCGCTCGAGGGAGACCCTATCATTGACGACCCATACTATCTCTCGGCGCGGGGACGCCTGCCCATGGTCAATATTATCCATCGGCAGCCACACCGGCCGGCATTCTTCCCAGAATGGCACACGACGCGGGACGACCTCTCTGTGATAGACAACGCTACCCTGCTGGCGGTAGGCCATACGCTGATGGTAGTTATTCACAATCTGCCTGCGGCTTTTCGGCCGGTGTGAGGATTAGTGGCTATTTTTCCACAGGCCTGGTTGTCGGAGCGATTATGAATATTTGCATACTTTTGCGTATGCAGCTGGGTTTTGTGTATACTTTATCTCTACTGGGAATCGGATTAGGGTTTGACACAACTCGGACCCGCCTTTCTGGGTATAGAGCTAACCTGGCGGCTTTACAGCAGATAGAAGCCCAGACCCCCAAAGTGTGGTGGGACCGTACGCATGTGAGCGCCTGTCGCCCGAAAAACATCGCCGAGCTCGTCGCCCCCGTAGAAATCTACCTCGCAGACCCGGACAAGGGCTTCCATTTCGTCGTTCCGGTACGCGGCCGGCTCAACTCCGGTTTTGGCTTTCGGCGCGGGTGGCAGTTCCACTTCGGGCTGGATATAGACCTTCGTACGGGTGACACGGTGGTGGCTGCCATGGACGGGGAGGTGCGTTTGGCGGGTTATGACCCCGGCGGCTACGGCTACTTCTGCGTGATTGCCCATCCCAACGGCCTGGAAACGGTCTATGGTCACTTTTCCCGCCTCCTGGTAACGCCCGAGATGGTGGTCAAAGCCGGCGACCCTATCGGCCTGGGAGGAAGTACCGGTTACAGCACGGGTCCCCACCTGCACTTTGAAGTGCGCTTCATGGGCGAACCTGTGGACGTCAGCGCCTTGATCGACTTTGAAAACGGCCAGCTTTTGGAGCCCGTGCTCACGATTTCTGCGGAAACCTTCAAGCACCTCTCCCAACTCCATTCTGCCGTCTACCACATCGTCCGGCCCGGCGAGTCGCTCTATGTCATTGCTCGCCGTTACGGGGTAACGGTACGTTACCTCATGGCTTTGAATGGTCTCTCTACCCGGTCAGTCCTGCGTCCCGGGCAGCGCCTGCGTGTGCGGTGAAAAAGCGCGCTGTCTTCGGCTTAGGGAATCCCGGCCCCGAATATGAAAATACCCGCCACAACATTGGCTTCAGGGTCGTTCAAGCGTTAGCGCACCTACTAAATGCTCCACCTTTCCAGCCCGACCGCTACGCCCTCCATACCGAAGTCTCCAAATACGGCATCCAGTGGCACCTTTTCTTGCCCACCACCTATATGAACCGCTCCGGCGATGCCGTGGCGTACTGGCAAAAAGCCCTGAAGCTCGAGCTGAGCGAGCTGATCGTCATCCTGGACGAAATCCAACTCCCCTTAGGGCGTATGCGTCTCCAGCCCAAAGGCAGTAGCGGTGGCCACAACGGCCTGGCCCATGTGATTGAGCGCTTAGGGAGCACGGAGTTTCCCCGCCTACGTATCGGCATAGACAAAAACTTCCCTCGCGGTGCGCAGGTGGCGTATGTGCTCTCGCCCTTTACTGAGCAGGAGGAAGCGGTCTTGCGAGCTGTGATTCCAGCCGCGGCTGAGGCCCTCCTACGCTGGGGCCGAGAAGGCATAGAATCAGCAGCTAACTTTGCCGGGAGCTACCGCACCCCAGCACAAGAAGCAACCCAGCCCAATCACCAAAAACCTAAATAGCCCAGAGGATAAAGGAAAGCGCTCTTCATGCCCCCAATATAGGGTTGGCGCCGGCTTGACTTTTTATCAGGGTTCGACATCATAGGCCTTTGTGAGTAATCCTATCATTCTAAAAAGAAACGCTCCGTAGGCTTATCTACATTGACCCACCGTACCCTACAGAATCTCCACACGAGCGCAAAGCTATGACAAGAAGGGCAGAGCAGGGGTACCTGAGAGTATGAAAAAAGCCGTATCTTTTGGACGGCATGCGGTACCTCGGACTGGTTCTCGGAAGTAGCCTCGGACTAAGATGGCTCCCGACAAAGCCAGTAGAAGCCGTTGCAAGCACAGGAACGGCCACTGAAAGGATTATTACGGGGGATTGTTTACAGGAAGGCCCGAAAGATGAGTCTGAGGGGGGCAGAGATGGAAATTTGGAGAAGTGAGAATAAAGTATGATAAGGAGAATATTGAGAATATTCCTTTTTGGAGCTGGTTTAGTTTTATTGATGTTTTTTGTTATATTCCTTTTTGAAGTTATTTTTGTTTTTTTGGTGTTTCATGTTAAGAAGGTGGTGATAACGCGGAGATATATTATAAATCAAAACTGGAGCAATAGATGTGGTCCATGCAATCACGTAACGATATACAAGTTGCACTTAGCGGATAGTAGTAGACCGATTATTGTAGATAGTATTATTTGGAGTCGTAATCCTGAGTATGATCCTTTTAAGGCGTTTGTTAGGGATACATGTACTTGGTTTGAAGCGTATGAGATTCTATATAATGGCGAGAGCTTTAAGAAGAGGAAGATATATTTTGATAGGCCGAATGGTTTTAAGTGGAAGGTATATAGCTGTGATAGTTTAGACTCTACCTATCACAAGAGTTCGTGGTCGCCCCCACCAGCTAAGTTTGAACGGCGGATTCCTGCGGATGATTCAATCGAAGGGCGTAGGCGGCCTCAGGTTTTTTATACAAAGCGGGACACGATAGGGGCATTGGAGTTGAATAGGTGGTATGCTTTCCAGGGTCTGACGAGTTTGGGTCACATATACTTTGTCTATGTGGACTCAACTGGTTGCACTCGTGTAGTTAGGACGCTCCCTCCTTGGTTCAAGCCAATTTAGGGGTTATCCTGTTTTGATGGAGGGGGCGTAGGATTTTGGGCTTAGGAGGAGGAGGGAAGGGTGAGGTACAGTTTTTCTAAGATGGCATTAGCTGATGGGAGCGGGAAGCGTAATATGCCTGGCCGATGGAAAGAGACCTAAGGGTGGGATAGAGCAGAGAGATGTCTTATCTTTGTACGAGGTGCGGGGCGAGTCGCTTTTCACGAAGGCATTTTATATATGTAGTCATCATATGTACCCTCTAAGCCAGCTAGACAAAAAACTACCATCTACCTCAGATACAGCTAAAGCTTTCAATACCAACACCGCCACTCCTTCGGCTGCTACCGAATGAGAGATTGTATGCCGGCAGATGGTGCTATCTTTGCCTCAATCATGAAGAGAATACGGCACATAGCTCTGAGAAGGTCGACTCCTAAGTGCCGACCGCAAAAGCCTCGTAAGCTCTGTTTGACTCCAAGATATATTTTTACACATCCTGCTTAGCTGTAAGATGGATAAGTTTATGTACTTTCTTCATCGCCACGAGAGTATTTTCCCTGAGAGAGGTAAGGATATCATTTCAGGGACTAAATCTCCATTACTTGAGCGGATAGGTGCTTTTGGTGAAAGCAGGCTTGACGGGTGGATGAATAGACTGATATTAGGTGATAACTTGCTTGCTCTTGAGTTACTCCTTCAAGACGCTGCTATAAGTGGTCGGGTTAGGCTTATCTACATTGACCCACCGTACTCTACAAATCAGGAGTTTAGGATTGGAACGGAGCGAACCGCAACGGTAAGTAGTAGTCACGAGGATCGGGTGGCTTATAGGGATACACTTTTAGGGGCAGATTATCTAGAATTTTTACACAATAGGCTGGTACTGCTTAGAGAAATATTGGCTGAGGATGGATCAATATATGTCCATGTAGATATAAAAATTGGCCACTATGTTAAGGTTCTGATGGATAAGATTTTCGGCGAGGAGAACTTCATTAATCACATTGTTAGGATAAAGTGTAATCCGAAAAACTTTTCTAGAGCCGGGTATGGAAACATTCACGATATGATTTTGTTCTATTCTAAGAGCAAAAGTTACGTTTGGAATGAGGCTCGTGAAGAATTTTCTGAGGATGAGATTAGACGCCTTTTCCCAAAGGTAGATAAATTAGGACGGAGGTACACGACTACCCCCCTTCATGCCCCAGGAGAAACCCGGAATGGCGTCACTGGATTACCTTGGAGAGGCATAAAACCTCCCAAAGGGCGGCATTGGAGATACCCGCCAGAAGAGTTAGACCGACTGGATAGAGAAGGGCTGATTGAGTGGTCTCCCAGTGGAAATCCTAGGAAAATAATTTACGCCGATGAGATAATCCAGAAAGGTAAAAAAAGGCAAGATGTTTGGGAGTTCAAGGATCCGCCTTATCCTATTTATCCTACTGAGAAGAACTTAGAAATGTTGAAAGTTATAATTCAAGCTTCTTCAAATCCTGATGATATTGTCCTAGACTGCTTTGCGGGATCCGGTACCACCCTGGTAGCAGCAGAGGCTTTGGGTAGAAGATGGATCGGCATAGACAACTCCGAAGTAGCCATAGAAGTAATCCAAAAAAGACTCTCTTCCATGAAGAAAGTTTCTGCTTTTGGCCTATACAAGCCTAAGAAGATGTCCAATGAATGAATGGATAAGGAAAAGCATAGAGATAGCACATTCAACTGACTACTTAGACAAGCTCCATGAAGTTTATCCTGTTTCTCAGTGAAGCAGGAGATGATTTGGAGCTTTTGCGTGAACTTCTGAAACTACCCAAATTCCCTATTAATGACCCTTATGTAGCCTTTTTGAGAAGGGACGAGAGAGCTTTAGAAAAAAATCCTCAGACTGTAAGCCGCATTGCTAGAAGGATAAGAGAAATGGGAGTTGACAATATGATAAAAGCTATCATACAAACAAAAGAGTTCAATAGGCAAATGGGTACTCTATTTAGGAGATGGATCTCAACCTTAGGTTATCCGCTAAGTATGGTGGAGGAACTAGGCGTCTATGAAATAGCCTTTCTGAAAGGTGGAGATGAAACATTGCTGAGATTTGCGAATGAAAAGCTCAAATGTAACTTAGACAAGGCACCTGATTTCATTGCCAAAGTAAAGCAAAAATACGTCATAGGTGAAGCAAAGTTTCTTACAGATTATGGAGGCCACCAGTATGCGCAGCTTCAAGATGCCCTGAGGCTTCTCAATCAACATGAAGGAGAGGCTCTTAGAGTAGCCATCTTGGATGGGGTGGTATGGATTAAGAATTCAGCTAAAATGCACAGGACTGTCTCTGTTCTAAATAAGCCAGCATTTACAGCCCTTCTATTGAAGGAATTTTTACTTTCCTTGAGCTAGTGTTGAGTATAGGCCAAAGACTGTCCGAACCCTGCGGCTAATACCATTTCCCAGTGTAGACTTTCTTTTGGGGCCGGTAGATAGTCCGCTGGGCTGGCTACCGCGCCAGCATAACATGTGGTTGCCGCCTACCAGAGGCAGGCGGCGACCGCGCACCCACTTCCACTTGACTCAAAATGGTATTCTCATAGACCTTCTTCGAACGAGTCGAGCTATATTTGCCAATCATGCAGATGCGACTAAGTCAATGGGGTTTATTTGGCTTAGCAATGATTTATGCGCAGGGGCTGCGTTGGGAGTTTCCGCTTGGCGAACCTATTCGGGATGTTGTAGTCTTACCGGAGGGCGATCTGCTGGTTTCTACGGCTCGCTCGGTGCAAGTGATTTCTGGGGAGACGGGCCAGCCCCTCTGGCGTTGTCAAGAATGTCAAAATATCCCTGACCCCAGCTGGCGGCCTATCAGTCCTGTATCCCCCTATCTCTACGAGTCCAAACTGCTCCAGGTAGAGGTCAGAGAAGAACGCCAAGGGCCTACCTCGGCTGGGTCGCCCGATCCTTCTGCCATGGATAGGTGGAGTCTCCTCATGCCGCAGAACTACCTGATTCTCAATACGAAGACGGGTAAGGTGATTTATTCCAGTCGGGAGAATCGCCAGTTTTCGGTGGTAGTTTCGCGGGTTTTTGTACCGGAGGCGGGGGTAGTCCTTCTTTTAGGGCAGGGGCCGAAAAACCCCCAAAAGACACTTACCCTCACGGTGCCTATTCTTGCTGGCTTTGATGCGGAGACGGGGGCGGAAATCTTTCGGCGGGAGGCTTTCCAGTCGTCTAGTTCGGAGCAGTTAGTGCCCGTGGGCATGGTGTCGGATGGGGAGCGGGTTTTTTACATGTCTGATCGGCGGGTCTATGCTGCCAATCCTCGGACGGGGCAGGTTTTATGGCAGGCGAGTGTCTTTCGGTGGTTTGCTGCGGATGTACGGCCCAGACTTTTTATAGATCGGGAGCGGCAGCAGGTTTTAGTCTTTGCCCGAGAACGGTTAGCGGCCTATCGGTTTTCTGATGGTTCTTCTGTCTGGTCTAAACCCCTCAAAATCCCCCGTCAGGAAATCCTCGGCCTTTTCACCACGCCGGAGGGTATCTTAATTTTTACTGACGACCGGCAAAATCCCGACGAGCCGAGCCGAGGTGGACGCGGGCTGCTGGTGCGGCCGTTAGCCTTCCTGGTAGACCCTGCCACCGGCGAAAATCGCTGGGGGGAACGTCTCAGAGTCCCGGGGCTCTTCGTTGGCTATGTGCCTCTGGACGAGACTCGTATTCTCACCCTTTTTGCCCGCGAACGTTTTTTTGCGTCCCGAGATGCCTTCTGGACGCCAGATAAGGACTGGGAGGTTAACTTTGATGTGTTAGATGTTCGGCAAGGAAGGTGGCTCTTCAAGAATCCTATTTCCCTTCGGGGTGGTCTTTTATCGGCGGCTCGGGTAGCGGGTGGATTCCTGGTGCAGACGACCCAGGCTATACGCGCCTACGACGAGGAGGGCAAGCCGCTTTGGGAGCGACGCATTCGCCGTCCGATGAGCCTGCCTTTTTATTTAGTGGAGGAGGGGACGGAAACGCGCGCCTTCTTCATCGATGAGACGGGCCAAACGTTCGTTTGGAGGGGGCCTGGCACCCAGCCTGAAAGCTTTGGTAAGCCCCTCCAGAGTTTTGCGGGTCGGGATGAGCCGCAAGGCCTGCTCTGGCAAAATAAGCGCCTGCATATCTGGGGCACCAGCAGTCTGTATATTCTGGATGAGCGGGGGCAGGTTGTCCAGAGCTTCGTGCGGGAAGTGCCGGGCTTTTCGGCGCCGGTGCGTGTGCTGGGGATGGCGCTGTCGGTGGGGGGAACTGCCGCTCGCTGGATTTTGGCTCGGCGCGTGGCCTGGCTCCGCTCACCCGAAGACCAGCTTCCCGAGGTCGTCCAGATTCGTCAAGCCCTCCAGACAAATCCCCTTTATGCGCCCGACCTCAAACAGGCTCGTGGCTTGGAGGATATGCTCTTTCTCTTCGGTCGGGATGCTAACCAGGTCAAAGTCTATGCGGTCCGTCTCTCTGACGCCTCTATGGTTTTTGAAAAAAATCTTGGTGCCTATACAGCCTTTGGTAGCCTCAAAGATGTCGTCATAGACCCCGAGCGTCAACGTTTTTACCTAATCGCCCAATCCCGTATCCAGGCCTATTAGCGGTCTCCGCTCGACCAGGGCTTCGTAAGAGAATCATATGCTCTGCTGGCGGGAGCAGTTCCTCTCCGAGGCTCCCTGAGGAAGGTAACGCTACTGCTTGGACAGGATTTCCGGGAGCATTTGCAGAAATAGCCGGGCATGTCTATCTACGTCTGAGAAGTGCTGTATCCATTTTTGATTGCGGGGGGCAAAGGCCTCTTGCAGGGTAGGGAGGTTTTTTTCGAGGGTGTGGAGGGTGGTGGCGAGGTTTTCCGGCGTGAAGGGATGGATCAGAAGGGCATTGTACGCATGCGTAGCCACCTCAAGGTTGCCCGGGATGCCGCTCAGGAGGGGGATAGCGCCGGCTAAGCGCCCCTCGGCCACACTGTAGCTATATCCGTCGTAACTCGGTGCCGAGACAAAGGCCACCACTTCTTGCCACAGCTTCGCCATCTCAGACGGTCCGAGCAGGGTAGGCATATATTTTATTTTTTCTGAAAACTTTTCCTTGACATTTTTTATATTTTCTAAAATATTTTTCTCGGCCGAATAGAGATTGCTCAGGAGGATGAGGCCCAAGCGGCCGCCTGCCTCCCAGTACTTAGCAAAACCCTGCAAAATGTAGTCAGCCTGATAAAATCTCGTCAAGCCCCTTGGTGACAAAACCCAGCCTGTTCTCAAAGCGGAACTGGGAAAGGCTGACGCCTCCCGCATATAGCGCACACCAGCTGGGATTTCTAATAACTTTTTATTTTTGCATAAAACTTTTATGTTTTCACAAAGAGTATAATTGTCGGCCAAGATGCGGGCGGCGTTATCCAGGGTAGGGCGGAGGAGGATGGGGAGGAGGTGCTGGCGAAGCGGCGTAAGAATAGGATGGGAAGTCCAAAAGCCCCGCTGGGTCTGTCGGCGTCCCCAGGCTGTGTATTCCAGCTCCGTCCCCATCGCAAACGGTATGTATGGCCGAAAGCCACTTAGATACACCCACACCCCATAAGGCGACAAATGAATGGGATGCGCCACTTCTACATTATAGTCCCGTAGGCAGTAAGCTAACTTCCTCCTTTGTCTAAAAAAATCCCTGTAGTTTGGTTGAGCTGCGCCTTTCCCCACCACTATATACTCCAAAGGCGGCTCCTCCGGAAGGAGCCTAAGCCCCGCCTTTTCCACGGCATCTTTGGGAGGATGCTCAAGCCCAAAAACCCGCACTTCGGCGCCCGCCCACACCAGGGCCGCCCCCCACCGGCGCAGGTGTAAGTCTCGCGGCGAACCAACCAGGCCTATTCGCATCTCACAGATGCACCAGTAAACTACTCTCCTCCAGCCGCCGCGCCACAATTTCCTCCCCAACTACCTCTACAATGAGCCAATCCGCCCCCCATTGCCTCCGCTGTTTTTGTTTTATTATTTCGTAAAAGTTTTCTGTTTTCATTTTTCCTTCTTGTATTGTCAAGAGGAAGTGGGCGGGGAGGGGATTGAGGAGGGGGAGGAGGGTTCGGAAAAGGTGGTCGGTAGCGCACCCTGACACGGGCGTGTGCGCCGTGATGGCGACGTAATGGTCGTACGGGAAGCTTACCTCGTACGGAATGGGCCTGCCATGGGTGTTCCAGCCCTGCAGGGCTTGGCGAACGCGCTGCTCTACGTGGGGCTGCTCTGACGCTGGGATAGGCGCCCTGAGCAGAAAGTACCACCTTCGCGGCATGCCTCTAAGATACAGCTTTTCCGCCGGGGGAGCCCGAATAGCCGTGTGGAAAATAGAAGAGACCGAATCAGAACTGTGGAAAACTATCCCGCTTTCCCCAGCTGATACAGATTACCTTCGGCGCATTACCCATCCTCGGCGGCGCATGGAGTCGCTTGCTGCCCGAGCCGCCTTGAATGCCCTGCAGCTGGCTCGCATCGATCCCTCTATCAGCCTCTCCCATAGCTTTCCCTGGGCCGCCGCTGCTACCGCCCCGTACCCCATCGCCATAGACATAGAAACCCAGCGCCCCTTCCCCGAAAAAGTACCGGACTACTTCACGCAAAAGCTTGAGCAAGAGACTTTTATGAGTAAAAACAGAACATTCTGGCACGCCTGGTGCGCTAAAGAAGTGTCTTACAAGCTATTGTGCAGAGAATTTGACCAAGTGTCATTTAAGAAAGAGCTCTGGTTTGATGGCGAGCAGGTTATATTTAGAAGGGGATCGCTGGAGCGGCGAGTTAGACTTTCTTTCCTGGAAGGGGAGGAATGGCTCTTAGCAGTAGGAAGTTTTGCATAGCTTTGGAGCGATGGCCGCCCGCAAAGTCTTAGCTGTAGAAGATGAAGAGGTAGCCCGGCGCCTCTTAGCTCGTTACTTGGAGCAAATCCCGCATATCGTGTTTACTATTGTCGGCGATGGTCCCACCGCCCTCCAAAAGCTCCAAGAGGAAGCCTGGGATATTGTCCTGCTGGACATTGAGATGGCGGAAATAGACGGCCTTTACCTGATGAACTACATCGAGACCCTGCCAGAGCGCCCGGCTATCATCTTTACCACCGCCTACAGCGAATATGCCGTCGACGCCTTTGCGGGTGGGGCCGTGGATTACCTGCTCAAGCCCTTCTCCTTGGAGCGCCTGCGGCAGGCCTTTGAGCGGGCAGAGCGCTATCTGCGTGCGCAAAGCGCCCCTAAGCCCCTCACGGATAAAATCACCCTCCCTACCCACGACCGCTACCTCGTCCTGTCCCCCCGCCAGCTTGTGGCCGCCTTCCTCGAAAATGACCAGCTTTTCATAGAAACCCGCGAAGGCACGCTTCATCCGATTCGCACCCTCACCCTGAGAGACCTGGAAACCAAACTGGCTACCCCGCCCTTCCTGCGAATCTCCCGCCAGACGCTCCTCAACCTCGACGCCATCCAGGAAATCATCCCGTGGTTCTCCGGCCGCTATAAAATCCTCACCCATACCGGCCGCATTTACTATTGTAGTCGCGAGTTTGTTCCCGAACTCAAACGCCACCTCGGCCTCAAAACCTAAGCCCTCTATGCGCTATATCGCCCTCTGGATAATTGGACTTATCGTGGTCGGGGTAGTTTCCTACTGGCTTATAGGACGGCTAAGCAAAAAAGACGCGGATACGCCTGTGGAGTCCTCTTCGCCGGCGGGCCTCCAGTCCGCTCCAACCGCCCCTGCTGATCCGCCAGCTCCTCAGACCGAAACCCAGACGATCATGAAATCCTCTTCTGCGGATTCTCCAGCGAATGCCCAATTTCCCCAGAATGAAACCCAGACGACTGCAAAACCTACACCGTCCCGCAAAGAAAAACCCCCTAAAATCGAGTCTTTCTTCAGTCTGCAAAAAATTTCTGCGAAAAGTGGCTTGCCTTGTGAGGTGGTTCGTCACACGTATTATATGCTCTGTTACGTAGAAGCGCACGAGCAGCCTGCTTGGACGGCTTATGTGCTGGATGGTCAAAAGCTCAAAGCAGGCAACCTGCGGCGTACCCAGGACTTTCGGGAAGACCCTAAGGTTTCTACCCGCTCCGCTACGCTGGCCGACTACCGGCGCAGCGGCTATGACCGAGGCCACCTCGTGCCCGCCGGCGACTTCAAGTGGGACTCTGCCGCTATGAGCGAAACCTTCTACCTCTCCAATATGAGCCCCCAACTTCATGAGTTTAACGCCGGCATCTGGGAGGCCGTGGAAAGAACGGCCCGGGGCTGGGCTAAACAAAAAGGCCGTCTCGTTGTCTATACCGGCCCCCTCCTGCGCCCCAATCTGAAAAAAATCGGTAATAACGTGAGCGTGCCCGACACCTTCTATAAGGTGATTTACGCCTTTGTGGGCGGAGAAGTGCAGGCCGTAGGATTCCTGGTTCCGCATAGGCCTTTTCCGGAGAATGCTGTGTCGCGCTTCATGGTGCCTGTGGATTCCGTGGAAAAAGTTACGGGTATAGACTTTTTCCCGGAGCTGCCAGACGATGTAGAAGAAAAAGCCGAGCGTCAGTGGGATAGGTCCAGCTGGCCGGTACGCTTTACAAAGCGGTAACTTTGGGGGGTGCAAGTCCTTCCCGTAGGTAGCCAAGCCCGCTGGCAAGATTTCTTAGACTTTCCTCGGCAGCTCTATGCCGATGATCCAGCGTGGGTGGGGCCGCTGGATATGGAGATTCGGGCCCTCTTTGACCCCCGGAAAAATCCCCACTTTTCGGATGGGGAAGCGCAGCTCTGGGTAGCTTATGACCAGCAGGGCCGTCCTATTGGCCGGATTGCCGCTTTTGTCTACTATCCCAAGGCCCGGCGCTACGCGGTGCCCACTGGCGGTATCGGCTTCTGGGAAACCATAGAAGACTACACCGTGGCCGCTGCGCTCTTAGACACTGCCCAGGAATGGCTGCAAGGCCGCGGCTTAGAAGCCGCCGACGCTTGCGTCAACTTCGGCGAAAACGACCGCTTCTGGGGCGTGCTCGTAGAGGGCTTTGACACCCCACCCGCCTACGGCATGCCTTACAATAAGCCCTACTACGCTGACTTTCTCGCTCGGTACGGCTTTGAGGTGTACTTCCGTCAGGAGTCGCGTGAGTTAGACCTGCGGCAAATCCCTGAGCGCATCATCCGAATCGGCCAGCGAGCCGCCCAAAAAGAAGGCGTTACCTTCGCCTACCCCGAAAAGCATCGCCTAAAAAAGTACGCCCACGACTTCATGGTCATTTATAATGATGCATGGCAAAATCACGAACATTTCGTCCCCCTTACTCCCGAAAGGGTAGAAAAACTCGTAGCTAATCTGGCGCCCATTCTCGTGGAGCAGATGATTTATTTTGCCTATGTGGAGGGGGAGCCAGCTGGCGTGATATTGGCGGTACCGGACTTGAACCAGATATTTCGGCCTTGGCGGGGAAAGCCGAGCCTTTGGCAGCTTGTGCAGTTTCTCTGGCGCAAGCGGAATAAGTATGCGTGGTATCGGCGACGGGGGATTCTCACCCGGGCTCGGGTGATGCTGATGGGGGTTCGCCCGCGCTATCAGCGGCGGGGGCTTGAGTCGGCTTTGGCCTATCTACCGGTGCCAACCGTGGTCCAGATGGGCATCACGCACGCGGAGCTAAGCTGGGTAGGGGACTTCAATCCCGCTATGCTGGCCGTCTTAGAGGCCACGCAGGCTCGCCGCAGCAAAGTCCATTGTACTTTTCGCTACTATTTCTCCCCGGAAGCGAAAGCCCGAGCTGAGGCCGCCGCGCGCCACATCATTGAACGTCCTGTCTGAGAGCGCCTATTTTTTCCTGTACCTTTGCCCCATGAAGTGGCATACGCTGGCTGTACATGCAGGCACCGAGCCCGACCCGTATACAGGCGCCGTCATGACGCCGGTGTACTTTACCTCCACCTACGCCCAGGAAGCC
>Ga0308395_1000552_pt1 | contig 28923 bp, 25 predicted proteins | sample Hotspr20SampleP4_FD_202097 | JGI IMG/M metagenome (GOLD analysis project Ga0308395, IMG submission 202097) | Hot spring phototrophic mat microbial communities from Mushroom Spring, Yellowstone National Park, Wyoming, United States - 20050930_P4 ...
GCTATATGCCGCAGCCAGGTGGCCGTCCCACATTGGCCGGTGGGTTCAATATGTGCGTTTCCGCGAGCAGCAACAACAAAGAGGCTGCTTACCTGTTCATCCAGTGGATGACCAGCCCGGACATCAGCTTGCAGCGCGTGATGTTGCCCTTCGCTTTGCGCGACCCCTATCGCCTGTCTCACTTCAACTCACCGCTATATCGTTCCGCTTGGCCGGAGGCAGGCGAGTATCTGGACACACTCAAGAAGGCCGCCATGGCCGGGCAATATGAGCTGGGTATTCCAGGTGCGCGCGAGTATATGGAAGCCATTGACAATGCGCTCACCGCTGCCTATGCGGGCAAGGATCCTAAAGAAGCGCTGGACGAGGCAGCTGCCAAGTGGGATGCTATCACCGAGCGGTTGGGTGTTGAGAATCAAAAGAAAGCATACGAGCAGTGGTTGAAGAACCCTTGGAACCGCCTCGGTCCCAAAGTGGAAGTGCCTGCTGAATAAGATATGGTTGTATTGGGGCGCCCCTGCATTCTATCTCTGGGGCGCCCCATTCCATTGATGGTGGAATTGTTCAGGAGATTAGGAGACCATGGTAGCCACGACAGAGGCTCTAACCTTGAAATCCGAAACGCCTCGTCGTAAACGACGGGATCTCATCCCATGGATGTTCGTAGCACCATGTATAATGGTCATCCTGTTGGTGACGGTATTCCCTACCGTCTACTCCTTTGGTCTTAGCTTGACCAAGTGGGAAATCGGCTTGCAAGAGCGACCCTTTATCGGGTTGGGCAATTACGTTGAGCTGTTCAGCACGGCCCGATTCTGGCATTCCTTGCTTATCACGTTGCTAGTGGTGGTCATCGGGGTGAGCATCGAGTTTCTATTGGGCTTCGGTTTGGCCCAAACGTTATCAGGCCAGATGAAGGGCAAACGGGTCATCGTCGCAGCGCTACTTCTACCGGTGATGGTGATGCCGGTGGTGGTTGGCTACACGTGGCGTCTGTTATGGGATGCCCAATACGGGCCGATCAATCAAATCATCGGCTGGATCATTGGGCAGCCATTTACTTATACCTGGCTGGCTAAGACCGAGACAGCGTTACTGGCCATCCTGGTGACAGAGATTTGGCAGTGGACACCTTTTATGTTTCTGGTTTTTTTGTCCGGCCTGGCCGTGCTGGATCCGGAGATATTTGAAGCAGCTGAGATTGACGGCGCTTCTGGATGGGCTAAGCTATGGCATATGACGCTTCCCTTGATGCGTCCTATCATTGCAGTGGCCCTGCTTATTCGTGGTCTGGACGCCTTGAAGTTTTTTGATATCATCTTCACATTGACGGGCGGCGGGCCGGGTAATTCTACCGAGACACTTTCCTTCTACATTTACCAGATGGGCTACCAATTCTTCCGGCTGGGTTATGGTGCTGCGGCCTCATTTGTGCTGCTTGTGTTCTTGGCAGTGTTCCTGACTTATTTGCTCAAAGCTTTCAAATCCGCTGTGGGAAGCTGAGGAGCTGTGCCATTGCCTTTGGACTATCCATCACCACCCGTGGATCGGGGATTGAATTTGTACAGATGTCTTCCTGAGCATTGTAACGAGAGGAGCACTATGGGATTACGGACACGCAAGTTGTTGGCGAGCTCTGCACGATATACGATCGCGTTGGTTGCCCTAGCATTCTTTCTTTTTCCAATCGTTTGGATCATGTTGACCGCTTTCAAGACACCGAGCGAGTTTTTGAAAAGCCCACCGGTCTGGATCCCTCAGACACCCAACCTGGTATATTTCGAGCACGTAATCAAAACAGGCGGGCTCAAGGCGCTAAGCAACACCTTGATCATTTCCACTTCGACCACGCTCTTGGCGTTGCTGATAGGCTCGTTGGCTGCCTATGCCCTGGCACGTTATCGGGTGGGGGGAGACAACCTTCCATTTTTTATCCTCTCCCAGCGCTTTATGCCCCCAGTGGCCGTGATCTTTCCGTTTCTGCTGTTCTTCAAGGCGCTCAGATGGATGGACACCCATCAGGCGTTGATCCTGATCTATCTGACTTTCAATCTGCCTTACGCGGTGTGGATGATGCGCGGTTTCTTTATGGAAATACCGCGCGAAATTGAGGAATCCGCTTTGGTGGATGGTTGCTCGCCATTGGGCGCCTTCTGGCGCATTGCGCTGCCGTTGGTCTCACCAGGGTTGGTTGCCACAGGGGTCTTTTGTTTCATTTTTTCGTGGGCGGAGTTCTTCTTCGCAGTTGCCATTACCAAGTCCCAAGCGGTTACGCTGTCGGTTTATATCGTGAATTTCTTTGGCAAGATGATGGTGCAATGGGGCGAGATCGGCGCGACCTCCATCGTATCTATGGTGCCGCTGTTCATCCTCAGCTTCTTGGTGCAGCGTTACCTGGTACGTGGTTTAACACTAGGTGCAGTTAAGTAGAAAGGGTGATATCTGAGCTATGCCCCGCATTGTTGATCTGAGTCTAACTCTACGCCCTGGTATGCAGGGCGTAGAGTATGAAGACCAATCCACCTTCGCTTCCAAAGGCTGGCATACGCGATTGCTTCACCTCCATTCCCATGCCGGCACCCATTTGGACGCGCCCAGCCACTTCCTCGAAGATGGCCTGAGCCTGGAGAGCGTGGCACTAGAGAAGTGTATCGGCCCAGCGTGGGTGATTGATCTGAGCTTTCTTCAACCGCGTGAGATCATCACTGTGGAACACCTTGTTCCGTATTCTGAACGGGTGACCCGTGGAGCGCGTTTGTTGTTGAAAACCGGCTGGAGCTCTCATGCGGATATGCCGGATTACCGCACGCACTTCCCACGCGTGAGCTTATCGCTGGCACAGTGGTTCGCCCAGCGTGGCATTTTCCTGTTGGGCGTTGAGACACCTGCTGTGGCCTCGATGGATGATCGAGAAGAGCTGATCTCCGTGCACCAAGCTCTGCTGCGTGCTGAAATTGTCATCGTGGAGGGACTGGCCAATCTAGACGCCCTCTCGACAGACCGGGTGACATTCATCGCCCTGCCGCTTAAGCTGAAGGACGGTGACGGCTCACCAGTGCGTGCGGTGGCGATTGAAGGAAGCCTGTAGGCGGCGAGCAATGTCTCCCTTTGAGCATCAAACTGGCATTATCACACCTCGAGAACAAAAAGACCTTCAAGGGGGGTGCACCATGATTTTTTGCACAGGACTTAGCGTGCCCGAAGGACCGGTGTTGTTGTCGGATGGCAGTTTTTTAGTGGTCGAGATGGGGTCTGACCGCGGCTGCGTGACTCATATCAGTCCCGACGGGAAGGAAAAACGGATTATCGCCAGGACCGGGAGGCCCAACGGTTTGGCAGTGGATCGCCATGGCAACATCTGGGTAGCCGAGTCAGGAGATCTGCCCGCGTTGCTGCGCCTCACGATGGACGGTCAAGTTGAGGTATTTGTGACTGAGTGCGATGGCGAACCGTTCCTATTCCCCAACGACCTTGCCATTGGCCCGGACGGTGAGATTTACATGACCGATTCGGGTATCCTGGCCAAGGACTTCGCGCCGGGTGGAAAGGTGCGCCCCGATTGGGCTACTTGCCCGATGGATGGACGAATCTACAGGATCAACCCCAAGACTCGTCAGGTGGTCAAGATCGACTCGGGGATGAAATTCCCCAACGGGATCGCCTTCGGGCCAGATGGAAATCTCTATGTCAATGAGATGATCCCAGCGATCGTGTGGCGCTACGAGTGGAAAGATGGCCATGTTGTCAGCGGACGTCAATACTTTGGCAACGTGGCAGATCCGGACAGCCCGGCTCCGATGAAATTCCCAGACGGGCAAAAGTTCGGTGCAAATGGACATCTATATGTAACCGTCTTCGGCCAAGGGGACGTCACCGTTTTAGGACCGGGCGGCCAGGTCACCGAGCGAATCAAGACAGAGGGCAAAATGCCCACCAACTGTGTGTTTGGGCCTCCGGGCAGTCACAAACTCTATGTAACCGAGGACGAATTCGGCACCATCGAGGTATTTGACGTTGGAACAGATGGGCTGCCGCTCTACATGTAGGGGATCCACAGCAAATTAGTCTAGATTCCAGTATGGCTTGAGGTTATTGTTCCTCAGGTAGAGCGAACTCCTAATGAGGGACGCCATCATGTTACATCCCCACGGCAACTGGCCTTACATGGGTGATGTGTTGTTCCTGGCCAAGAATTACCCCAATGTGCATCTAGATCTATGCTGGGTGCATATGATAGACCCTCTTTACAGTCGGGAACTGCTCAAACGAGCTGTGACGACTGTGTCGCACACAAAAATATTCGGTTTTGGGGGCGATTACTTTCTATCACCTGGGCATTCTGTGGCCCATCTGGCGTTGGCACGTGAGGTTATCGCGTCCGCACTGACCGATTTAATAGAAAGCGTATGGCTCGAGGAGTCAATTGGGGTTACCGGAGTTCGTACCATGTTTGCCGTCCAGGTGGATGGATACTTCACCCAGGTGCCCGGTGTTTTTCACACCGGCACACCTAGTGCGGAGCAACGGGAAATGTACTCAGTAGCTTACGTCGGCTATCAGGCTGGCATAGAGGCTGCTCATCCGGGTAATACCATCGGTGATGTCGCCAAAGCTGAGCTGGCCGTTCTCGAGAATAGTGGCTGGCTCAAGTGGCATGCCTATGACCTGGGACATGGTGATGGATTAGATCATCCTGAGATCCCTGCTGTCACACCCGAATCTAATGTGCCGATTGAGCCTGGAATGGTGCTTTGCATCCATCCTGGGCTGCGTAAACCGGGTGTCGGGGGTGCCTTTGTGGGTGGTACAGTCCTGATCGGAGAAGACGGGGCCATCCCGTTGCATCAGGTTGCTCCTGAGATATAGGGCTGGGAGTAACAAGAGTCAAGGCGGAGCATAGAAGAGAGCACTTGTCCATCTTGTTAGTGTGCTCTGACATTGGAGCTTTGAGTCCTATCTTGCAGGTTGACCCACCTCTGGACAAAAAGGTGGAGTTTGTAATGCAAAGTGGTATGCCAGCATACCAAATTTAGATTGCAGTTGGCAGTCGCCCATGAAAGACATTCTATTTCGTATTGGGGTTTCCGCTGATTTTAAGAGCGAAGCCCCTGGTCTGCTTGAACCTTTCCTGGAGCAAGTATTCGGGCCGTTTCACTTAATATGCGATGGGAGGGATTATGGGGGAGGTGGTGGCTCTGCTGGGTGCTGCCGGCAAAATGGGCACCCGTATCAGTAGCAATCTTGCAAAGACGACAACGTATGAAGTGTTATGTGTCGAAGCGACCGGAGCGGGTGAAGAGCGCTTGCGCGCACATGGTTTTGTTCCAATCCCACTCTGGGATGCCGTGCCACGTGCGGACATTGTGGTGATGGCGATACCGGATGTTCTGATAAGCAGTATGACCCGCACGGTTGTCCCTCAGATGAAAAATGGAACACTCGGGTTTCGGCTTCCGAGAGGTGGCTACCCTGTTGGCGTTGTTCAAGGGCACTTCCATCACCACCTTTGTGCGCGTGCCTCAGATCGAGTATCACTTCATTGCGCGTTGCCTGGATGCGGGAGCCCAAGGGATCATGGCACCCAATGTCAGAAATGGTGCCGAGGCACGTGCTATCATCAACGCAGCCAAGTATGCCCCCTTGGGTGAGCGCGGTGTGGCATTTGACACGGCTAACACGAACTACCGTAGCACAAGCGCGAAGGTGGTTGGAACTGGGTTTCAATGTAATTTCATTCGGTGCCGATGTGGCCATTTACATTGACGCTTTGGCCGATGGGGTCGCCCGGGTGCGTGAGCTGGTGGAGCAGAGAAATTGAGAAGCAGCTGCGAGTGGAGCACCTATGAAACTACAGGAGATGCTTGAAAGCTTGCCTCCAGAGTGGCCAACCGACCTGTTGGCTGAAATTCGCAAATTGGTCCACGAGAGCCGGCGCAAAGTGGTCGTGCTGGATGACGATCCCACCGGTACACAAACGGTGTACGATATTCCAGTGCTCACAGAGTGGTCGGTGGAAACACTGTGCACCGAGCTCGAGAGCGAGTTGCCCGCCTTCTATATCCTTACCAATTCGCGCAGTTTGTCCCATGCGGAAGCGGCAGCGTTAAACGCCACGATTGGTCACAACTTGTTAGAGGCGGGACGCCGGTTGGGACAAGATTTTGTGGTGGTAAGCCGTAGCGATTCCACCTTACGCGGACATTTTCCCGGAGAAGTCAGAGCGCTGGCACAAGCGCTGCAACAAGAGTTCGATGCCTGGCTAATTATCCCCTTCTTTCTAGAAGGGGGACGTTATACCGTGCACGATGTCCATTACGTCGCAGAAGGGGAGCGACTTGTGCCGGCTGGTGAGACCGAGTTTGCTCGCGATGTTGTTTTCGGCTATCGCGCCTCCAACCTGCGTGAGTGGGTGGAAGAAAAGACAAAAGGGGATGTCCGCGCAGACGATGTGGCCTCTATCAGCATAGAAGATTTGCGGCTCGGCGGGTCTGATAAAGTCACAGAACGATTGACAACCCTGAGACACGGTAGTATCTGCGTTGTGAATGCTGCCAGTATGCGGGACTTGCAAGTGTTCGTCCTGGGCCTCCTGCGCGCGGAAGCGCTGGGGAAGCGATTTTTGTATCGCACAGCAGCCTCCTTTGTGCAGGTGCGTGCTGGATTGGCACCACGCCCTCTGCTTCGACGTACCGACTTCGATCTGCCCCTCGGAAGAGGCGGACTGATCGTGGTTGGCTCCTATGTACCCCGCACCACCGCTCAGATTGAAGCCTTGCTCGCCCAGTCTGATGTCTGCAGCTTGGAGGTTCGGGTTGAGGCACTGCTTGACAACGAACGCTGGCAGCAGGAGACGAGAAATCTGGCACAACATGCAGAGCAGCTGCTGGGCTCCGGTCGTAACGTTGTGGTGTATACCAGTCGTCAGCTGGTCATCGGCGACAATGCCGAGCATAGTCTGAACATCGGAAGGCGTGTATCAGAGGGGTTAGTGTCGATTGTACGTGCTATTTCCACTCGACCGCGCTATTTGGTGGCGAAGGGAGGTATCACCTCCAGCGATGTGGCTGCACACGGTCTGGGAGTCAGGCGGGCGATGGTAATGGGTCAGATTTTGCCAGGCGTGCCGGTATGGCAGCTCGGCGCGGAAAGCCGTTTCCCCGGTTTGGTGTACGTGGTTTTTCCCGGCAATGTAGGCGATGCGCAGTCTCTGCTCCGGGTAGTTCAAATTCTCAGTGACGGTGAATGATGAGCGTTCAGGATATCGGCATGACCGAATCCATTCCTAAACTGACCTGAATGACCCAGTTCATCCACGTGATTTGACCTCGTTGCTCAGGAGGACTAAAATTGTGTGGTCACATCGTCATACCAGATACCGGGTTATATTGAACTAAGAGGCATGTCATGATAGAGCAAGAGATGTCGAATCCGATCCATTTATTCAAGGCGATTCAACGCTCCGCTACGCTTGTTCATCGCGTCACCGGCCAGGTCGAGCAACTCATCGTTAAAGGAAAGCTGCGACCGGGTGATCGTCTGCCCCCTGAGCGCGAGCTGGCGCGTCAGTTTGGCGTGAGTCGCACCGTTGTGCGCGAAGCGGTGCGTTCCCTAGTCGCCAAGGGATTGCTGGAAGTGCGACCGGGCAGTGGCACTGTGGTGCGCAGCCCGAGCGCAGATGCAGTCGCCCAGTCCCTGATGATGTTTCTGCGAGCGGGGCGCCCGGAGTTCGACTGTGAGAAGGTGATGGAGATTCGCCGGGTTCTGGAGGTGGCAAATGCCGGCTTTGCAGCGCAGCGTCGTACCCCCGATGATTTGGCGGAGATGGAGCGCATCCTGCGCGATGCAGGTGCTCTTTCCTATGATCGTTATCGCTTCGCCGAGCTTGATGTCGCTTTTCACGCTGCTGTGGCCCGTGCCACCCATAACGAGCTTTTGTCTTTATTGCTGGACTCGGTGGCGGACATCCTGCTGACTTGGCGGCAGTTCAGCTTTGACGTGCCAGGTACACCCGAACGTGCTTTTACATACCATCGCGCTATTTACGAGCAGATCAAACGCGGGGATGTTGAGGGCGCCCGTCGTGCGATGAGTGAGCACCTGGTTGAGTCCGAAGATACGATGCGCAAAGCGATCGCATTGCATACCGCCCACGTCGGACAAGAGGGTGGCTGCACATCGTTGCATGATGAGGGTGCAACTGAAGATAATGGAATAAGGAAGCACTGGCGAGATAGCCATCCTTTAGGGAATTTTAGATAATGCGAAAGGGGTAAACCAGAACATTTCTATGGAAACAATCGCACTTTTTGGAGCGGCTGGAAAGATCGGCACACGGATTGCCGATGCGCTGAGACATGTGCCGGAGTATCGCATGTTGTACGTTGAAGCGGGCGAGGCGGGGTTAGCCCGCCTGCGCGAGCGTGGACTGACGCCTTCCACAGCGGAAGAGGCCGTGCGCGAAGCGGGGGTGATCATCCTGGCGATCCCCGATGTTTTGATCGGCAAGGTGGCTTCCGAGTTGGTGCCCCAGCTGAAGAGTGGCACTCTGGTGATCTTGCTTGATCCGGCGGCCCCTTACGGTGGCGAACTGCCCGAGCGTAAGGATATCAGCTATTTCGTCGTGCATCCTTGCCATCCGCCCATTGTGTGCGATGAGGACGATCCGGAGGCGCGTTTGGACTTCTGGGGTGGGAGGGCGAAGCAAAACATTGTGTGTGCCCTGATGCAAGGCACAGAGAGCGACTATCTGCGCGGTGAGCGCATCGCGCGCAAGGCATTCGCACCGGTGATGAACGCCTATCGCGTCACCGTCGAACAGATGGCCATTTTGGAGCCAGCGCTGGCGGAGACAGTGGTGCTCACTTGTCAGGTGGTGATCAGCGAAGCGATCGAGGAAGCAGTGCGGCGCGGGGTGCCCTACCAAGTCGCTCGCGATTTTGTGCTTGGCCACATGAAAGTCAATGTGGGTATCCTCTTCGGTTTTATCGATGCCCAACTCTCTGATGGCGCCAAATTGGCGGTTGCACGTGCTAAACAGACTATTTTCCAACCCGACTGGAAGAAAGTCTTCGAGCCTGAAAATGTCATGGCTGAAGTCAAAGCAATCACCCAAGGCAGAGCAGCGGCCAGGTGAACCGCGCGATTCGTTGCAGAACGATTGATCATCTTTCCCTATGCGCTTAGGCATCAGTTCGTTTACCTACAGTTGGGCTATCGGTGTTCCGGGTCATTCCCCTCAGCGCCCCCTGGGTGTAATGGGGTTATTGAACAAAGCACTTGAGCTGGATGTCCATCTAATTCAGGTGGCGGATAATCTCCCGCTGGACCGAGTGTCGCCAGAAGAGCTAAACGCCTTCCAATCTCATGCTGCCCGACACAGCATCGGGATCGAGGTGGGTACACGTGGCATCGCTCCGGATCACTTGTTCCGCTACTTGGAACTTGCCCGACGCTTCAATTCCCCGATCTTGCGTGTCGTTATTGACACAGCGGATCATCATCCGGATGCCGAAGAAGTTATCGTGACCTTGCGCACCGTGATTCCCGAGTTCGAGCGTGCAGGTGTCTGTCTGGCCATAGAGAATCACGATCGCTTCAAGGCAACGGTGTTGGCGGATATCATTCACCGTATAGGCAGCCATTATATCGGGATTTGCTTGGACACGGTGAATTCGTTCGGTGCGCAGGAGGGACCGGAAGCGGTGCTTAGGGTACTCGGTCCTCTCACGGTTAATTTGCACATCAAAGATTTTGTCGTGATACGCGCTAAACATAATATGGGATTCACCATCGAAGGCCGCCCTGCCGGTCAGGGACAGCTTGACATTCCTTGGCTACTGCGAGAGCTGAACCGAATGGGGCGTGATGTCAACGCCATCCTGGAGCTATGGACGCCACCCCAAGAACGCTTGGAGGACACGATCGCCCTCGAAGATGCCTGGGCAAAGTCGAGCATCGCTTATTTGCGCTCGCTCATAACGGCTTGATTCAGGAGCAGCACAAGTTTGCGTTGCACAACCGGAGGTGCAGATATGATGCCCAAGAATGTGCTGTACTACGGGAAAGAGGAGCCGTTGCCGAAACAAAAGATGCTCCGCGCAGGTCCACTGACCGTCGTCTATGAGGAAGGCGACCTGCGCTATGTGCGATATGGTGACCAAGAAATATTGCGACGTATATATGTTGCGGTGCGTGATCGTAACTGGGGTACGGTGTTACCTCGATTGAGCAACGTCCAGGTTGAGTCAAATTCAAGTTCGTTCCGTATTCAATACGATGTGGAAAACAAGCAGGGTGAAATTGATTTCTTCTGGAAAGGCACCATCGAAGGCGACACCCAAGGTACAATCACCTTCACGATGGAGGGAATAGCACGTTCCACCTTTATGCGCAATCGCATTGGCTTTTGTATTTTACATCCCATCAAGGAGTGCGCCGGAAAGCCCTGTGTTGTGGAAAAAGTGGATGGTTCGCAGGAACATGGTGTCTTCCCGTTGTATATCTCGCCGCATCAGCCTTTTATGAATATGCGTGCCATCAAGCACGAAGTGCTGCCAGGCCTGTGGGCCGAAGTGCGTTTTGAGGGCGACATCTTCGAAATGGAAGATCAGCGCAACTGGACTGACGCGTCCTATAAGACGTACTGTACCCCCTTGGCCTTGCCCTTCCCCGTGGAGGTTAGGGCGGGCACACGCATTGTCCAGTCGGTTACGCTGAAGCTCGAGGGAAAGGCTGCTGGGATATCCGGTCAACTCCAGACGGACGGGATCACTTTTCAGGTGGGGGACCGTGAGGTAGGTGATCTACCTGCCATTGGCTTGGGGATGGCCAGCCACGGAGGACGGCTCACAACCCGTGAGTTACAACGCCTCAAAATGTTGCAGCTCTCCCATCTGCGCGCCGATTTGTGGTTCTCACGGGGAAATTGGGAAGCGGAATTGGCGCGCGCCATCGGAGAAGCGGGTGCATTGGGCGTCGGTTTAGAGCTGGCGCTGATCCTCTCCGATGCAGCGGAGGAGGAACTCAAAGCGCTTGCGGCAGCATTGGGAGCGGCGGCGCGCAGTATGCGGCCACAGGTCAACCGCTGGCTGATTTTTCATGAGCGCGAAAAGTCCACCGGTGCACAGTGGATCACTCTGGCACGCCAGCACTTGACAACGTGTGCTCCGTCGGCACAGTTCGTCTCCGGCACGAACCACTTTTTTGCCGAGCTCAATCGTGACCGCCCACCGGTCGCGTTGCTGGATGGGATCACCTATTCGATCAATCCGCAGGTGCATGCCTTTGACAATGCTTCTCTGGTGGAGAACCTGGCCGCTCAGGCCTCCACGGTTGAAAGTGCGTGCCAGTTCAGCGCCGGCCTGCCCATCCTCGTCAGTCCAGTGACGTTGCGCATGCGGCTCAACCCCAATGCCACCGCTCCGGAGCCAGAACCGGCACCTGGTGAGCTTCCCTCCCGAGTGGACGTGCGGCAGATGTCCTTGTTCGGCGCCGGTTGGACGCTCGGAAGTTTGAAATACCTGGCCGAGAGTGGTGTCCACAGCGTCACCTTCTATGAAACAACCGGCTGGTTGGGGGTTATGGAGCGTGAGGAAGGTTCTCCTCTCCCGGACGTTTTTCGCTCGTTGCCGGGCGCGGTCTTTCCGATGTACCACGTCTTTGCGGACGTCGGAGAATTTGCAGGGGGTCAAGTTGTTCCATCCACTTCCAGCGCCATCCTTCGCGTGGACGGTCTGACCATGCGGAAAGGCGATAGAACGCGTGTGATGCTTGCCAACATGACCGACCAGGAACAGGGGGTCCGCGTCGTTGGACTTGGAAGACACGTCCAGGTGCGCTCGCTGGACGAAACCAACGCGGAACAGGCGATGCAGTCGCCTGAGGCGTTTCGCGCACGAGCGGGCGAGGTGCTCCCAACGCATGCCGGATCGTGTGACCTCGTGCTGATGCCTTATGCAGTTGTCACCATCGATTCGGTCTAGAAAGGAGAAGGTTTTATGGGACGCACCATTCTGGTGACAGGTGGTTCAGGCCTGCTAGGCGCCTATGTAATGCGCCAGCTAGCAGAACGGGGCGACCGCGTGATCAACTTCGATGTGCGCGAGCCCATCGGTGAACTGGCTTGGTGGCTCAGGCCGGTCGCCGACCACATTCGTTTTGTCGCCGGCAGCGTGGATATGTGGGGGGATGTGGCCGCTGTGATCCGAGAATTTGCACCTGAGGTGATTGTGCACACAGCCGCCATTGTGGACTTGCCCTTGCTCAACAAACGTCCTGGCCTGGCTGTAAGCGTCAACTTCGGCGGTACGTTCAACGTGCTCGAAGCGGCACGCGTGTTCGGGGTATCGCGTGTGGTGTATGTCTCGAGTATCGCTCTGTTGCCCAGCATCCAGTACCAGCCCGTCGATGCCAAGCACCCCATTTTCCTCGCCGATGAAGGACCGGGTGGCAGCTTCTACGCGGCGGCCAAAGTGGCTGGCGAAGCTTTCTGCTGGGCCTATCACCAATCATTCGGCTTGGATCACATCATCCTGCGCCCTTCGGCGGTATATGGTTTTGGGATGCGGTATCCCATCTATATCAAACCGATGGTCGAGAATTCAGTGCGCGGCTTGCCGACGCGGTTCGCGCAGGGGCGCGAGTTTCCGCGTGACTACACCCATGTGCTGGATGTCACCCAGATGGTGCTGCAAGCGGTGGACATTCCCCATGAGAAAGTGCGGGATCGCGTCTTCTATGCTGCTACGGGGCGTCCACTGGTCACTGCGGGTCAGGTCGCCGAGGTGGTGAAGAAGCTCATCCCTGAGGCAGATATTGAAATTGGTTCCGGGCTATCGGAGAACGATTTGATCGAGATCCGCTACCGTGGGATGCTTAGTATTGAGAACGCGCGGCAGCAGCTGGGCTATGAACCACAATTTGGAGATATTGAGCAGGGAATCGCTCAATACATCGAAACATATCGTCGTTACCTGACTGAAATGGGCCATTAGGAGCGTAAAGGACGGTTGTCCGAAATATCAGTCATCCCAATGTTGGATTGAGAAAGGATTAGACCAATGAAACCCCGCACCAAATTCGAGTTTTTAGGAAATGCAGCCTACCGTATCACCAACAGTAAGGGAACAGTGATTTTGATCGATCCCTTCCTAAACGAGAGCGATTGTTCTCCCATTAAAGTCAAGGATCTGGAACGGGTGGACTTGGTTCTGGTCACCCATGCAGCTTGGGATCATATGGGAGACACGCTGGAAATCGCTCTCAAGTTCAACTGTCCCGTGATTTGTGGTGGCGAGGTGCGTCATCATTTGGTGCGCCACGGCGTTGATCCGGCCAAAGTTCGGGGTATGTGCTGGGGGTTGCAAGTAGTGGAGGCTGGCATCCGCGTGCGTTCGGTGACCTCAATGCATTGGTCTTTCATTGAATATCCAGATGGAACGTTCATCTCCGGGCCACCCATGGGTTTCATCTTCTATCCTGATGAGGGAGTGCGCGTGTATCACTCCGGTGATACGGCCATCTTCAGCGATCTGAAATTGTTCGGCCAGCTGTATCAACCCAACATCGCTCTAATATGTGTGTCAATGCCGGACAGTGGACAGCTGCAGAAGCATGGCATCCCCGAGTCCTTCTGTGGCGAGATGAGCCCCCACGAAGCAGCGCTGGCTTGTTTATGGTTGGGAGTAGAGTATGCATTGACCAATCACTACTCCAGGGCGAAGGGCAATCCAGATGTGGAAAAATTCCTCACCCTCATCAACAACTTGCACTCGGACACCGGGCCGGTGGTCAAGCCTGTGGTGTTGGAACCCGGCGAAGTGTGGTACTATCCCCCAGAAGAGGAGCGGGATTGATCATTATTTGAGATCGGTCACGGCAACACTTGTCACCTGTCTCAGGAGCTGAAAACTGAGTACCACCCGCCGGCGCGGATGGGTGTCAAGCCATGCCGCGTGCCCTCCGCAAGTGGCCGGAATTTTCTGCTGAGCACGCCAAGAGCGCAGGGAGAAACACGAAAAACCTTATAGTCTCTCGCGTTTGGCAGCGAAAGAATTCGCGTCGCTCTTGAAAAGTCGCAACTCGAAAACTTTTGCAACTCTGCTTCTCCCTTGAAATACACCCTCGTAGAACGAAGGCGGGCCTATTGACGACCTTGTTATTTGTGGTACAATATAGTTGTAATTTATTGTAAAGTGTTCCTCCGTGGGATAGGGCAACTAAGGAGGTGGCTACGATGCAAGCTAAACGCTCTCGTTTGGCTGTGTGCTGGCTATCTGTGCTCATCATCAGTTTCTTGTTGGCAGCATTGCTGTTGCCCGGTTGTACCCGACCACGTCCCCGTATCGCAAGGACCGGCACACCCCTTCCAGAGCCAAGTCTGAGCCCGATTGTTCTGCCGTTGCCATCTCCCTCAGCCACAATCACGACGATCGGCGAGGAAGAGGTGATCACTGGTGAGGCACTGATTATCGGTGACAGGCCCGATGTGGTGCCGGGTCAGGTTATTCTCAAGCTACAAACCCGGCCGGCATTGCAGGCCCTGGCCGCAGAGCCAGGGGATGATGGGATCATCGCCACCGGTGTTCAGAACATTGACCGTTTGAACCGTGAGTTCGGCGTCAAGGAATTTGAACCGCTGATCAAACCACTTGCCGATGCATCTGGAGAGAGCCTCCGTTCTATGGCTGAGCGCCAGCCAGCCATTATGGGTTTATATCTTGTCTCCTATGAAGCGGACGTCACGCCAGAGACGGTGGCCGCCGCCTATGCGAGCGAACCCAATGTGATCTTTGCGGAGCCCAACTATTATGCCTATGCCAGCGATGTGTCCGCCGGGCCGTTTGCCTTCATTCCCAACGATCCATACTTCGACCGCCAATGGAATCTCCAAGCGATTCAGGCCGCCCAGGCATGGGACTACGCCGGCGGTCAGGGGGTGGTTGTGGCCGTGATCGACTCTGGGGTTGCGTATGAGGACTTTGAGCATTACCGCCGAGCTCCTGACCTGGCCAATACGGTCTTTGTCCCAGGTTATGACTTCGTCAACAACGATCCCCATGCCAACGACGACTTTGGACATGGAACCCATGTCGCGGGCACGATTGCCCAAAGCACCAATAATGGTCGCGGCGTTGCCGGCGTGGCGTTCGGAGCTACGCTTATGCCGATCAAAGTGCTCGATGCGCGTGGGCAGGGCGGTTTCGATGCGGTGGCGCGCGGCGTGATCTTTGCAGCTGACCGGGGCGCGCAGGTGATCAATCTGAGTCTCAGTGGGCGCAAATCCTCGCGTCTCCTCCAGGACGCCATCCAGTATGCCGCGGATAAGGGTGCCCTAATCGTCGCAGCGGCGGGAAACAGCGGTGGCGCCGTAGAATACCCGGCGGCATATGACCCGGTCATCGCCGTGGGCGCAGTGGACTATCGCCTCCAACGCGCTCGCTACAGCAATTTCGGCCCGCAGCTGGATTTGGTGGCACCGGGTGGGGACACGCGCGCCGATGCGAACGGTGATGGCCTGCCGGATGGCATCCTCCAAGAGACCTTCCAGGGCGACCCGGCACGCTTTGCTCTTCACAATATGGAGGGCACCTCGATGGCAGCGCCTCATGTCGCTGGGGTGGCGGCGTTGTTGTTTGCCTTCAATCCTGGCGCCACTGCGATACAGGTGCGCCAAGTGCTCGAAACGAGCGCGCGCGATCTGGGGGCGCCTGGTCTCGATGACAACTATGGCTACGGTCTTGTGCAGGCCGCGGCAGCGTTAGCTGCGATGGGCGCCCAAATGCCCACTGAAACACCTCGGCCACCATCCGCAACCCCTTCCCCCACAGTCACACCGACCAAGCCTTCACCGCCATCGCCGACGCCCACGCATACTCCCACGGCAACTCGTGTGGTGATCACTCCTTCACCTTCCGGAACGGTCACTTCCACACCGACGCAAGTGCCAGCTATGTCTTCACCTTCTCCGACGAGCACCTCAACGTCGACACGGGTGGTAGAAGTGCCTTCGCCTTCTCCGACGAGCAGTGCCACAGCCACGTTGCCTGTCGTCACTGCAACACCGATGGTGTTGGGCGGCGAGCAGCTCATCGTCAATGGTGGCTTCGAGAGCGAAGGAGGTTGGGTCTTCAGCCAGGCGCCCGTACCGGCAACGTATTCCACCGAGATCGTGCACAGCGGCCGCCGATCTGTCCGGTTGGGGATTGTGAGCGGCCCAGATATCGAGAGCTACTCTTCGGTGTACCAAACGATCACCATACCGGCCGGTGTACAGCGTGCGGTGCTGCGCTACTGGACCTATCCGATCAGTCAGGATCTTTATCCCAATGACCTACAATTCGTGCTGATCCTGGAGGGCGCCCGCATTGCCGCGGTCGCGGACCAGTCTCTTTCAAATGCACGTCAGTGGCTGCCCGGCAGTTTTGACTTAACACGTTTCGCCGGGCGTACCGTCACCCTTTATTTCGGGGTTTACAACGGCGGTGGCACCGGCAGCACCACAGCCATGTACCTGGACGACGTCGAATTGGTGATCGAGCGTTGAGACAAACTACGCCCGCAGGACGATACCCTGCGGGCGTAGCTCAAATAGGTAATGGCCGCGCACCCGGATGGTCAGCGACGGATATTGTAGAAGGCGCTCATCCCGGGGTACAGGGCACTCTCACCCAGTTCCTCCTCGATGCGCAGCAGCTGATTGTACTTGGCCACGCGGTCCGAGCGACAGGGCGCCCCGGTCTTGATCTGCCCAGTATTCATCGCGACGGCTAAGTCAGCGATGGTGGTATCCTCAGTCTCCCCCGAGCGGTGGCTCACCACGGCGGTCCAGCCGGCGCGGTAGGCCGTTTGGATGGCCTCTAGCGTCTCGGTGAGCGTGCCAATCTGGTTCAACTTGATAAGGATGCTATTGGCAGCACCCAGCTCGATCGCTTTTTCCAGGCGGTCAACATTGGTCACCAGCAAGTCATCGCCGACTACCTGCACGCGCTCACCGATGGCTTCGGTCAACGCGACCCAGCCATCCCAGTCGTCCTGAGCAAGCCCGTCTTCCAGCGAGATAATCGGATAGCGCTCCACCCATTCCTGCCACAGCTTGACCATCTGATCGCTGGTCAGCGTCTTGCCCTGAATGGGCAGGCGGTATTTGCCGTCATCCCATAGCTCGGAGGCCGCTGGGTCGAGGGCTAACATGATCTGATCGCCTGTCCGATAGCCGGCTTTGTCAATGGCTTCGAGGATCACCTCGATCGCTTCCTCATTGCCGCCCTTAAGGGCGGGGGCAAATCCACCTTCGTCTCCTACACTGGTATTGTAGCCGCGGTCCTTGAGTACCTTCTTGAGGGAGTGGTAAATCTCAGAGCCCCAGCGCAGTGCTTCGGCGAAGTTCTGTGCCCCCACCGGCATGATCATGAACTCTTGAAAGTCGGTGCTCTGCCAGCTGGTATGGGCACCACCGTTGAGAATGTTCATCATCGGCACGGGCAAAGTGCGCGCGGTAATGCCTCCCAGGTAACGATAAAGCGGCAGCTGGAGGCTGTTCGCCGCAGCTTTGGCCACAGCCAGGCTGACACCCAAAATGGCATTGGCACCCAAATTGCTCTTGTTATCCGTGCCGTCCAGGCCAAGCATCAGATTGTCGATGCCATCTTGATCGAAAGGATCCCAGCCCAGCAGTTCTTCGGCGATGGTGTCGTTGACATTGCGCACTGCGTTTTGCACACCCTTGCCCCCGTAACGCGCCTTGTCGCCATCACGCAGCTCCAACGCCTCGTGAATGCCCGTGCTGGCACCGGATGGCACAGCGGCGCGTCCGCTGGCGCCATCGGAGAGGAAGACCTCTACCTCCACAGTCGGATTGCCTCGCGAATCCAGAATTTCGCGCGCAAGGATATCCTCAATTGTAACCGAATTCGCATACATCGGGTGAACCTCCTTCAGAATCTGCAAAAAATCTTTCATAGAAACCGGCTGCGTCGAAGACGCTCTAACGCAATCCCAGCGCTTTGTATAACATCGGGAAGTCGAAATACTGTTCAAGCAAAGCGTCCAGACGCTCCACTTTGTGCTGCTGGTGGAAGCGCGTCTTGCCGAAGAATCTTTCGATCATCTCCACCACAGTATAGGTATCGTGATAGGTTAGGATAATCGGCACCCCTTTCTCCTCGGCACGCCCTAGAATGAGCGAACTGGGACGTAAATTGCCCGTCAGGATCAGACACTTGGTGGAGGTTTCCAGGGCAGCTAACATGATATCTGTCCTGTCGCCGCCGGTGATCACGGCTTTGTTGGGCTTGCGGCGGAAGTAGGTCAGAGCATTGTCAACGCTCATCGCGCCGACCATGACGTTCTCCACCAGTTCCTCAAGACGGTGATGAGCGCACAACACTTCGCCGCACAGACCATCGCGCAACTCGGCGACACTCACCGAAAGGAGCACCGGTTCCTTAGGCAAGACCGCTAATATGGGAACCCGATGCTTCTCAGCAAAAGGGGCGACCTTTTGGCGTACGAAATCGAGGCGGTGTCCGGGCACGCTGTTTACTACGCCACCGATAAGTGTATCTCCCAATCGGACGCGTGCAGTGATCAGGTCGTCCACAACTTGCAAATCGTGATCGTAGGGCACCACGATGATCTCAGGTGCGTTCAGGAGCTCGGCGACGTGGGGGGGCGCCAGATTCACGATCCAGCCTTCGCGCAGGCTGCCGCCGCCTTCCAACACGATGATGTCACGGCCTCGGGCAATGTTTTCGTAGGCGGCTCTGACGCGTGCTGCGTAGTTCTGTTCGTGACCTTCCAGAACCTCGGCCACCTGACGGTCGTGCAACAAGACAGGCGCCATATCCTCCAATGCGTCCGGCAAGTTAAACGAGAACTTTACATAATGACTGTCCTCGTCCATCACATGCTCGCCGCACACCACGCGTGTCGAGGTGCTGACCGGCTTCATATATCCGACCGTATACCCATCCCGCTGAAATCGGCGCAGCAGCCCGACGCACAACGCACTCTTGCCCGAGTACGCCTGGGTCGAGGTCACATAGATGTTTTTAGTCATAACAGCCTCCCAGATTTGAAATGGGTACAAAAGGGGCGAGAGAGCATCCGTTGCTCAATCGGCCAACACCAGCCGCATGTCGATGCCCATTACCCCACGTCCTTCTTCGAACACCATTAGAGGATTGATGTCCATTTCCACGATCTCGGGAAAATCGGTCACCAATTGAGAGACTTTCAGCAACGTTTCGGCACACGCGGCGATGTCGGCGGATGGTTGGCCGCGCACACCGCGCAGCAGATTAAACGCGCGGATCTCGCGCATCATCTCGTACGCCTCCTCGCGCGAGAAGGGCGCGATACGAAATGCCACATCCTTCAACACCTCAACGTAGATGCCACCCAGCCCGAACATCACCAACGGGCCAAATTGTGGGTCGCGATTCATGCCTACGATGATCTCACGCCCTCCGCGCACCTGCTGTTGCACCAGGCATCCCCAAATGGTCGCGTCGGGCATACGACGGAGTGCGCGGAAGACCATCAGGTCGAACGAATCGCGCACCTCGCTAGCATTTTGGATGTTGAGGCGCACGCCACCGATATCGGTCTTGTGCAGGATATCCGGTGAGGCGATCTTCATCACCACCGGATAGCCAATTTGCTCGGCAAAGGCAACCGCTTCCTCCGGGGTGGTGCACAATTTGGAGGCCGGAATGGGGATGTGATACGCTTCCAGGATGGCGCGTGCCTCGGCATCCCCGATCTGCAAACGCCCTTCGGCGCGCACCTTGCGGAAGATCTCAGTCACCCGTTCGCGGTCCACCTCAAAACGTTCAAAATTGGGCAGGGGGGTTTCCTGCCAGCGCCGCTGGTCCACCATAGCTTTAAGGGCCGCAACGGCTTGCTCGGGCACGATGTAATTGGGCACGTTGTTTTGGGTGAGGATTTTGACCCCCGCCTGAATGTTCGCCTCGCCCATAAAACAGGCCAACACAGGGATGTCCGACCTCTTAGCGACTTCAGACACGGCGTGCGCGGTTTCCTCGATTTCGGTCATAAACTGGGGTGTGAGGATCACCAACAACGCACCGACGTTGGGATCCTTGCTCACCAAATCGAGGGCGGCGCGATAGCGATCAGATAGTGCATCACCCAGGACATCCACCGGATTCAGGACACTGGCTGCGGGGGGCAGTGCTTGACGCAATGCTTCCATGGTTTCTTGGGCCAATGGTGCCACTTTCAGGCCGCTTCTTTCAATAGCATCGGTCGCCATAATGCCCGGACCACCGGCATTGGTGATCACGGCGACCTGATCGTTGCGCGGCAGCGGCTGGCGTGCAAAAGCGACAGCCAGATCGAATAGGTGTCCGACTGAGTGGGCACGGATCAGACCAGCTTGCTTGAAAGCAGCTTCGTAAGCACGCTCGCTCCCCGCCAGGGTGCCTGTGTGACTGGAGACGGCCCGTGAACCCGCGCTGGTCGTGCCCGACTTGATCGCCACAATCGGCTTACGCTTGGTGATGCGGCGTGCCACCTCGATGAAACGCGTGCCATCACCGATGCCTTCCAGATAGGCCAGGATCACTTTGGACTCGGGATCCTCCGCCCACGCCTCCAGAAAATCGATTTCGTTGAGATCTGCCTTATTGCCAAGGCTGACGAATCTGGAGAAACCGATATCGCGTGCCAGGGCGATGTCAAGGACGGAGGTGCACAACGCCCCGGACTGGGACATAAAGGCAATTTTGCCGCGGCGGGGCATCCCAGCAGCGAAAGAGGCGTTATAAGGGGCGAGCGTGTCGATCACACCCAGCACGTTTGGCCCCACGATGCGCATGCCATACTGTCGTGCGATCTCGGCCATCTTCCGTTCAGCCAGCAACCCTTCATGTCCTGTCTCACGGAAGCCGGCCGAGATGATGATCACCGCCCCTACGCCCTTCTTGCCGCATTCCTCCAGGGCCTGCAAAACCCCTTTGGCAGGGATGACGATCACCGCCAGGTCCACGCTGTCCTCCACAGCGGCCAGGTTAGGATATGCCGGCAGTCCCAGGATCTCGCTTGACTGGAGGTTGATGGGGTAGATCTTGCCTTTGAAGCCACTCTGAATGAGGTTCGAAACCACCGCGTGACCGAGCTTGCCCTCGGTGCGCGAGGCACCGATGACAGCGATTGATTTGGGCGAAAACAAGGGCTCGAGCATTACGAATGCCTCTTTGGGTCTATGGGAGTGTTACACGTGGCTTGGCGTGCCAAAACCCTGGCAGCAATGCGCAGGAAAAGAGGAGACAGCACTCAAACCATCATACGTACATTTTATCACAATAAAAGTGATACGTCAAGAAAGCCGCATACTGGGTGAGCTTTTCGATCGGCGATCTACAGGTTATGGCCTGACTAGATGGAGCGCATGGTTCACCTCGGCGTTGAGATGTGCCCAGACAAATGAGATCCGCACTCTTCAAGCGGACGGATGGGCAGTCAGGTCACTTATGGCCGGTATTCCACTCAGCGCGGTCGCCTGGCGCACCGCCCGCACCACCGCCTCGGCCAGTGTCGCTGCCGCCAGGGCACCGAGGATGGTGGTGTCCCCTGTGATGCCACTCTTGCCGGTTGCCAGGGCGAACACCGTATCGCCATCCCACATTGTGTGCGCCGGCTGGATCGCCTGTGCCAAACCGTCATGTGCCATCTGAGCCATCTTGTTGGCACCTTCCTTGGTCAGAACGGCGTCAGTGGCCACTATGGCAAGGGTGGTGTTGAACGCAAAGCCGAACATGGTCTGGCTCAGGTCACCCTCCAGGCGTTCCAGCGTGCGTACCATGCCGCCATGCGCAGGGTCGCGTGGCCCGGCGATCAGAGCACCGGTGGCCGGATCGACAATGTCCCCGAAGGCATTGACCGCCACTAATGCCCCCACGGTGGTCCCGCCGGCGGTGCGCCGCGCGGCCGTCCCCAGACCGCCCTTGACCGCAAAAGCAGGCCCAAACAGCTTGCCCACCGTCGCACCTGTCCCGGCGCCGATAGAGCCTTCTGTCACCGGACCGCTGCCGGCAACCTGGCACGCGGCATACCCGGAGTCGGCGTTGGGGCGTATGTCTGCACGGCCGATGGCCAAGTCGAACAACACCGCTGCCGGCACGATGGGCACCACCCCCACACCCACATTGAACCCGATCCCGCGCTCTTCCAACCAGCGCATAACACCACTGGCGACGTCCAAGCCGTATGCACTCCCACCGGTCAACACGACCGCGTGAACCTGCTGCACTAGGTTAACCGGACGCAACAGGTCGGTCTCCCGCGTGCCAGGTGCCGAGCCGCGTACATCCACCCCGGCGACCGCCCCATCTCGACACAACACCACGGTGCACCCCGTCGCTGCGCCCAGATCGGTATAATGGCCTACTTCGATGCCCAATACATCGGTAATGGCGTTATACAACTGGAACCCTCTCCTGGGGAGAATGATTGGCTGTTAGCACACCAGACGAAGCGCTTGTTGGGTTCTCTCAAAGACTAAACGCTATGCCACGCCCAGGAAGCGCAACGCCGCCACCGCATAGAAGCGGGTTGCCTCGATCAGCTCGTCAATCCCGATCCACTCGTCAACGTGGTGCGGGATGTGAATGTCACCTGGTCCCACTGTGACAATCGGCACACCGGCACGGGCAAACAGGATGGTGCCGTCGGTCGTGCCGGGCACACCGCCGTAGATGGGTTCCTTACCGGTGGTGTCCCGATAGGTCGCATGCAACACCTGCACAAAGGGGTGCTCGCGTTCGATGAATGTGGGAGGTCGCGATTCGATCACTTCGAAATCAAACTGCAGGCGACCGTCTTCACCAGCCTTGACTGCATCGAATAAGGCGCGGATCTTTGCCTCCAGATCTTCGGGGGATTGGCCGGGGATGAGGCGGCAATCCAGTGTGAGGCGTGCCTGACCAGGCATAACGTTGTTTTGAGGCTCTCCCCTCACGGGGGATTGGATGATGGTGGGGGTGATGCTCGGTTGGCCGAGAAATTCGTGGCGCCCCACACGTGCGATCTCGGCGGCCTCGAGCTCGCGCAACTTGGTCAAAAGCGCTGCCAGTGGATAGATGGGATTGACTCCGGTCAGCGGCATGGCGCCGTGGGCCATGACCCCGGTGCAGGTGACCTGTGCCCACATAACCCCCTTTTGGGCGATGCAAAGATGGTTTTCTTCCGGTTCGCAGATGATAGCAGCGTCCACGCGCCTCGCCCAGCCCCGTTCCACAAAGTGCTTGACACCCAGCATCGCACCCTCTTCATCCACCAGGGCGCCGATGAGGATATCGCCCTTGAGACGCACGCCACTGCGGATGATCGCCTTAGTGGCGCACATCGCTGCCACCAGCCCGCCTTTCATATCATTGGCACCGCGGCCATAAATGCGTCCATCTACGATAGCGCCCGAAAATGGCCCACCGTGACTCCAGGCAGCCGGATCCCCTTCTGTGACGACGTCGGTGTGTCCTTCGAACATCAGTGTCTTGCGTGGTCCGTCCACCTGAGCTTCCAGAATGCCGATCACATTGGGACGACCTGGGGCCACAACTTCCCAGTGTGTGCTCAGCCCCATCTCCTCAAAGCGTTGGCGCACCCACGCGGCGGCCTGCTCTTCGCCCTCACCGGTGAGCGGCCGGTAGACACTGGGAATGCGCACCAGCTCTTGGGTCCAACGCACCACTTCATCTGCATCAATGCACTCCAGAACGTGTTTTTCGATGTCGGTGAGCATGCTTCCTCCATATGCGACATAATTATGTAACGATGATCTGAACGGCTTAGAGGAGACACCCCTGCTCAAGCCGGTAGATGAGGGGGGTGAAGAGTACCCGCGTGCGCCTCAGTCCATCACCCCTATACAGGAAAATTGTTCCGGAATACCATAATGAGGACAGCGAAGACCGCTGTCACCGCGATGAACATGTAGTCCATCCGTGCCATATGGAAACGCACAATTTTGGTACGTCCACGCCCGCCCGTATAGCAACGTGCGTCCATCGCCAGGATCAAATCTTCGGCGCGCCGAAATGCGTCCACAAAGAGAGGAACAATTAAGGTCACCATTTGCCGGGTGCGTTTCATAAACTGAAAAACACCTCCTTCGCCGAAATCGGCTCCGCGAGATGCCTGTGCCTTCATGATGATCTCCATCTGCTCGGCAAAGATGGGCACAAAGCGCAGTGCGATGGTGCCGATGAGCGATATCTCCTGGGCGGGAACGCGCAACCTCTGGAAGGGCTCTAACATACTCTCGATGGCATAGGCGATGTTAGTGGTGGTCGTGGTGCTGGTCAGCAGGCTGACCAAGAAGAAAATCTCCAAAAAGCGCATCAAGGTGACGATCACCAGCTGAATGCTGCCATTGGTGATGGACATCATTCCCCAACGCCAGTAGGTCACCGCCTCCATCCCATAAGGAGGATAGGCGTCCCCGTAGAAGAAGAGCTGCATCAATGCGAAGATCGCGATTAAGGGCAGGGCAGGTTTGATGCCCGACAACATAAACCGGAAGGAAATTCCGGAGAGCAACACCAGCGCAATACACCAGGACAACAGCAGCACATTGCCGGTGAATGAAAGAATGAAGCTGTTCACCACCACCAGGATGAGCAGGATGGTGATCTTAGCGCGCGGATCCAGGCGATGGATGATCGAATCGCCCTGGAAATACTGTCCGATGGTGACATTTCTCAGGAACTCAAAATTTTCCATACATCCTCCTCTGCTTCAGCAACGGTTAACGGCACGCGTGGCATTGGAATGCCATCTTGGGCAAGGCGATAAGCCACGGTGGTCACATGAGGCACGCCCAGTCCATAACGGCGCAATGTCTCCGGCTGGGCAAATATTTCGCGCGCAGTGCCGTGCATCACGGTGCGCCCATCGTCGATCACATAAATGCGGTCTGCAATGCTGGCTACCTCATCCATATTGGAAGAGACAAACACCAGCGTAACACCGTGCTCGCGGTTGAGATGAAGCATGCGGCTCAACAGCTCCTTACGGCCACGCGGGTCGATCCCGGTGGTGGACTCGTCCAGAATAAGCACCTTGGGCTGCAAGGCAAGAACTCCTGCGATAGCTACCTTGCGCATTTCGCCGCCACTCAACGAAAAGGTGAAACGATCCTTGAACTTTTCAAAATCAAGTCCCACCATTTCCATAGCCCATCGCACGCGCTCACGGCGCACTTCCGGAGGCAGCCCCATCTTCTTAGGACCAAAGGCAATGTCATCGCCCACCAACCGTTCAAAGAGCTGCTGCTCCGGATGTTGAAACACCAGCCCCACCTTTTGACGGATCGCGCGCACATCCAGGGAGGGGTCGGCCATGTCATGTCCGTCCACGATCACGCGACCACGTTCACGATTGCGAATGAGGCCGTTGAAATGCTGGACGATAGTGCTCTTTCCGGCGCCGGTACGTCCGATAATGCCCACCACCTCGCCCTCGTAGATTTCCATGGTGACGCCCTTGAGCGCCTTGACCTCCAACGGTGTGCCGCTCAAGTACGTATGATGCAGGTCATTGACCTGTATGATAACGCGCCCACGAGTGTTCACCGACCTTCTCCTTTTGTTCTAGACGTCCTTCAATCTCCTGAACGACCTCATCAATGGTCAACAAGTCAGCCGGGAAGGAAGGATCCCGTTTGTGCAGTTCATAAGCCAATTCGGTCACCTGGGGCACGTCCAGATGGAGTGCACGCAATGTCTCAACGTTCGAGAACACCTCGCGCGGGCTGCCATAGGCCACGATGCGGCCCGCCTCCATCACGATCACCCGATTGCCTTCCACGGCTTCATGCATAAAGTGGGTGATGGCCACGATCGTCGTGCCTTCCTTATTAAGCGTGCGCACGGCGCTCAACACCTCCTCACGACCGGCAGGATCGAGCATCGAGGTGCTTTCATCCAGGACCAGCACTTTGGGTTTCAACGCCATCGCCCCGGCGATCGCCACACGTTGTTTTTGACCGGAAGAGAGCAGATGGGGCGCGCGCTGCCGATGAGCATCCATATCTACGATCTTAAGCGCCCAATCCACCCGCGCGCGCAGTTCTTGTTCCGGTACACCCAGGTTGGCCGGCCCAAACGCCACATCCTCTTCCACGACCGTTGCCACGATCTGGTTGTCAGGTATCTGAAACACCATGCCCACCGTAGCACGGATCGGCAGCACACACTTGGGATCCTTGGTGTTCATACCATTCACCCACACATCGCCCTTGGTGGGCCGTAGCAGGGCGTTGAAATGCTTTGCCAGGGTGGACTTGCCCGATCCGTTGTGCCCGACAATCACCAAGTAATCCCCCGGAAACACCTCCAGGTTGATATCCTGCAACGCGAAGACCGGCTTTTCGGCCAACGGGTTATAGGAAAACGAAACATTCTCTACCCGGATGATTGGCTCGCTCAAATCTGTACCTCCTGAACGTTTCTCAATCCAGATCGATAGACTTCTTCTAGCTGGGGAACCAGCTGTTCCCATCCGTAACGCAAGCGCGCCAATGTGCGTGCTTCCGTGCCCAGGCGGTCGCGCAGAGCAGGTTTGTCTAACAATTGTACCACTGCTATAGCGAACTCGCGTGGTGTGTCTGCCAGCAGCAAATGTTTGCCAGACTCAACAGGAAAACCCTCTGCAGCGAGCGAAGTTGCGACGATGGCACATCCCATCGCCATCGCCTGTGCCAGCTTGAGGCGGGTGCCTCCCCCGACGCGCAGCGGGGCTATATATACTGTGGCACCGGCGAGGTACGGACGCACATCCGGCACCCAACCGGTTAAGGTGATCCCCTCCACACGGCGCAGCCGTTCCAGTCGAGGATGAGGACGCTGCCCCACGATCGCCAGCCGCACCGATGGACGCTCGCGACGGATGAGAGGCAGAACGTGATCGCAGAACCACAGCATGGCATCCACATTGGGGCGAAAGTCCATCTTGCCTGTGAACACCAGGTCGAAACATTCCTGCGGCCCCTGATAATCCCCATACTCCTCCAGGTCAACTCCATTGGGCACCACCGTGATCGAAACTCCTGGCGCGACGGCCAGGATGCCCTGCCGGTCCGCTTCAGAGACGGCCACCACTTTGTCCACGCGCCGACAAATCTCTCTCTCGTAACGACGCAGGCGTCTCCACTGAACGAGCGAATACACCGCAGCCGGCCAACGCCACGGGATGCGCACGTCCGTGAGGAACGCGCGTTGTTGCAATCGCCATTCACAATTGTGCTCATCGAACACGATCAGCGGTCGTGGTCTCGCCGCCTCGATTGCGGACAGATAGGGTGCCAGCTCGATCGCCTCGATCTGTACCACATCGAATTGAACTTCTGTCAGGCGACGGGTGAGACGTTCCCAATAATGCGGCGACCACAGGCGCCATGCCATGTCAGGAAGACGACTGCCCACCAGCTGCCCGACCCGCTTCATTGTGGTGCGTTTAGGTGTCGGCACTACCTCGATCCAAGAGCATATTTCGAGCAGAGGTGCCGCAGCGGTGAGCGATTGATCCTCGTCCAGGAAGCTCAGCACCTCAACCTGATGCCGCTTTGCCAGCTGAGCGATTAAATTGTAATTGCGCAGGCTGGTTCCCTGATGCGGCGGATAGGGCAGTTGAGGGGTCAGCAACAAAATATGCATCGTCTCGCGCCAGTCGCCTTAGACTGAGAGATTCAACCCGGCCTGTCAGCTTGCCCCTACACGGTGGTAGACTTCGAGCGTCTGTTGCGCGGTGCGCTCCGGCGAGAACATCTGGGCGCGCTTGAAACCCTTTTCGATCAGGCAGGCGCGCAACTGCTCATCGGTGAGCAGGCGCCACATTGCCGCGGCCATGCCGTCAACGTCGTGTGGATCTACCAGAATCGCTGCGTCACCGACCACCTCCGGCAACGCTGAGACATTCGATACAATCACGGGTGTGCCGCAATGCATCGCTTCCAAGGGAGGCAGGCCGAACCCCTCGTAGAAGGAGGGGTGCACCAGCATCTGAGCTGCATTGTAGAGATACAGCAGATGTTCCGAGGGCACTCTCCCAAGAGCATATACATGGGGATTGAGGCCCAGTCGGTCAATGGTAGCAAAGACCTCCTCACTCAACCACCCACGGCCACCTGCCAGTACCAGCTTTTCCTCGCGTTTGTAGCTCTCGCGCAGTAGGCAGAACGCCTGTAAAAGGCCAGGCAAGTTTTTGCGCGGTTCGATCGTGCTTACAAACAGGATGTAAGGATCCCGGATACCATAGATTTCGGCAACGTGGCAGCGCGCCACTTCCTTATCCACAGGTCGGTAGATCGGATTGGCTGCCTCATAAATCACGGTGATCTTCTGCTCCGGCACTCCTAACAGCTTGATCGTATCGCGCCGGGTACTTTCTGAAACGGCAATGATGTGGTCGGTGCGGCGCACCGCCTGATCAATTTGGCCGTAATACCTGGCCGCCTCCTTGGTCAGAAAGTGAGGATAGAGCAAAAATGCCAGGTCGTGCACCGTGATCACCGATTTGCAATTGCGTCGGAATGGGGGGATAAAGTCCGGGCTGTGCAGCAGATCCAAACGCAATCGGCTGATCTCGAAGTGGAGAGTCAGCTGCTCCAGGCGATGATGGCTGGGTGTCCACAGCGATACCCGGGTGAAATTGGGATGATGGTCCAAACGTGTGTGATCCTTGCGACTCTGGAGCAAGATGAACTGATCTCCAGAGGTGTCAATATGCATCAACGCTTCCACGAGCCGAAGGATATATTGGCCGATCCCGGCGCGGCTGTAATACACCAATCGTGCATCAATCCCGATTCGCATACTCCGCCTGCTCCTCGTCACTTGTTCCCAGGCGACAAGAGGACCGCACAATAAAAATACCCCCGGTCAACCCAAGCACCCTTGGTCC
>Ga0308395_1000554_pt1 | contig 28884 bp, 26 predicted proteins | sample Hotspr20SampleP4_FD_202097 | JGI IMG/M metagenome (GOLD analysis project Ga0308395, IMG submission 202097) | Hot spring phototrophic mat microbial communities from Mushroom Spring, Yellowstone National Park, Wyoming, United States - 20050930_P4 ...
CTCCTACATCTAATAATTCAGATTATTGGTCGGATGCCCGGCTTGGCCGCACCCGATACAATAGTTCGCCTGCCTTCGGTATCACCACAATCCCTTCTTCCTCACGTCCCTGCCACTCGTCCATGCGAATGGCATCCGGGTTCATATAGCCGAGATTTACACGCTTGCACCGCTCGGGTGGGATGCGCGTTGCCAGGGTGACCGCGATGCGAGGTTGTTCGATGCCGTTTTCGTATGTGCCGATCCCGCGGAGGTGGGTTGAGTGCGCCAGCACACCCCATGGGTAGTGCTTAAAGCGATCCCACTGCTTCAGGAAATAGTCGCGCACATGATAGCCGATTTCGTCTATGATGCGCCCATGGGTATACGAGATTTCGTCAATGTGTGGGGCGTAGATAATCACCTCGCCTCCATCCGCTACGGCGGGCTCCATCTTATACATTCCTTTGGCGGCTGTCCAGAGGTCATCATACATAGTAGGCATAACGCTCAGCACCCGTTGATACGGGCGGTCAATCCAGCGAATATGCACCCGGCTGGAGAGTTCCGCAGCCGGGACAAACGCCTCTTCTGGTGTGCCGATGAACAATCCTACCAGCGCACCATCATGGGAACTGCCGGCCTGCACCACCAAGCTGAAGCACAGCTTGGGACGAGCGATCATCGCCGCGGCCTGATCCACCACTGCACGCACCGGCGTGTAGAGGGTGCCGATCACCTCATAGCTGGTGATGACTGCCCCCAACCAGTGGGTGAAATTGATCACCTCGGGGCCGCTGATGCCGGGGAAGAAGTATTTGTTGCCCCCGGAGAAGCCGATCACCTCGTGCGGGAAGACGGGCCCACATATGAAGATATAGTCATACTCCAACACCAGCTTGTTGACCCTGACCGGAACGTCCATGGAGAACAAACCGTTGGTGAGCTCGGCGATGCGCTCGGCGGGGATCACACCCAGGGTGGTGAAAGTCTCCGGCCGATCCCAACTATGGTTGAAAATACGCGAATCGCCGAAGACGCCGTCCTTGACGGGTTGTCCCACCAACCGGCTGAGCGCGGCATCGCTCATCGGTTGATGGGTGCCCAATGCAACCAGGTAGTCCAGCGCCTTGACCCGTTTGGCGAGCAGCTCGTGCAGCAGACGCACCATCAGGGGGATGGGCGCTGTCCGCGTGCCGTCCGGCACCACCACGATGACCCGCTGGCCGTTCAATGGAATGTCGTCGAGTGCCTGTGCCATCAGCTGGCGCACATGCGCTTCGCTGAGAAATCCTTGTTCGTTGCCAAGTCCAACTACCATTCGCTTACCTCTTCCAGGGTGGCAGCTCGGGCAGTCGCGCCTCAAACTCGGCGATAAGCGCTTGCTCATATGCGCCCGCATAGGTCCCGGTGACAAACCGCCGATATGCCTCCTTGAAGAAGCGTTCCCAGGACTCATTCTCTGCCCCGGGGTTGATCGGATAGAACAGCGCATGGTTGGCTTTGGCCGCCTTCATGTCCCCCGGAGCGTCGCCGATCACCAAAATGTTCTCCGGGGGATACTTACCGCTGGCGGCCATGGCCAGATGTTGTGTCTTGCTGCCCATCTCTTGCCCGGCAATCACGCGAATGTAACGATCCAGGCTGTGCTCCTGCCACTCACGCACCAGTGCCTCGGTGGGCGTGGCGCTCATTACAATCATATCTGCGTCTTCATACATCATTTCCAAGCTCTCGCGTACATAGGGGAAGGGGGGTACACCGTGCACCATGTCGGCGACCGCGGCGTTGACTGCCTCGCTCCAGGCCAGTCCCTGTTCCAGCTCAGGGTGATAATGCTCCGCGAGGTACTTTTTCAACCCATCGTTGCTCAGCGGCAGACCGGAGTCGATAAAAGCGCGCAGAGCCTTTGCTTCTGTGATGGGGATCTTGCGCGCAATCACCTCTGGCCGCTCACGCAGCAGGTCGAAGACCATCACCAGTGCCGGCCAGCGATTGATGCCGCGCCATTTGGAATACAAATTGACGAACTCCACCGCCTCGCGCGCATATTTGGACACGCCTTGCAGGTTCCAATACTTGATCGTATTGGGACAGAAGCACTCTTTGTGTTTGATCTCCATCGTGTCGAAGGCGCATCCGTCCGAATCGATGCCGATGAAGAACTTATGACGTGCCTTAAGCTCTACCAGAGGACGTGCTGCATCAGGATACTCTGCCATCGTGAATGAACCTCCGTGTCAAAGTGATCTGCAAATTCCCTTTTTGGTCTCGCTCCGTGAATCTTGCCGCTTTTGCACCCTCTACACTCCGCTGAAAGCGGAGAACCCGCCATCCACCGGCACCACAATACCGGTCACGTGAGCTGAGGCAGGCGAGAGCAACCATAATACAGTGCCCAGCAAGTCTTCAGGTGTGCCGAAGCGGCCCTGCGGCGTGTGTTCGATGATTGCTTTGCCGCGTGGGGTGAGTTCTCCCGTCTCCTGATCAATCAAGAGGTACCGGTTTTGTTCGGTGAGCATGAAACCAGGTGCAATGGCATTTACCCGGATGTTGGGGTTGTACTCCTTGGCCATATGCACCGCCAGCCATTGAGTGAAGTTGGTGACCGCCGCTTTAGCTGCTGAATAGGCCACCACGCGGGTCAGCGGGCGAAAGGCATTCATTGAGGAGACGTTCAAGATAACTCCATAGCCTTTCTCCGCCATGCGCCGCCCAAAAACCTGGCTGGTGACAATGGTACCTATGGCATTCAAGTCGAACACAAAGCGCAGATCGTCCACACCGATGTCAAAGAAACTTTTGTCCGGTCCGGTGGTGGCGCGTGGATGATTGCCTCCTGCAGCATTGATGAGCATATCGGGACTATCGCCCAACTCCGAGCGGATGACCTCGTCCGCCTTGATAAGGGTATCTCGTTTCAACACATCGCCGTACACGACCAGAGCGCGCCCGCTGCAAAGGTTCAGACGCTCCATCAGACGGTCGGCCAGTGCTGGGTCGCGGTCGAGAATGACCACATCGGCGCCCAAACTGGCCAGAGCACATGCCATCTCGCCTCCCAGGATGCCGGCGCCTCCAGTGATCAACACAATATGGCCCGTAAAGTCATACATTCGCGTGATATCTGACATGTCCATACGTTCCATCCCCCGTTATGCTGAGAGCGGCCTTATGCCGACTCGCGAATGACCAGTTCGACTCCGATCTCAACTGCGGGAGGGCATTGGGTGACGTCTTCGATCATGGACAACAAGCATTGCGTCGCTCGATATCCCACCTCGTATTTGTTCACCCGGATAGTGGTTAATGCCGGATGAGTTAGTGCGGCGATCCAGATGTCATCAAAGCCAATAACGGCACATCGTTCCGGCACGCGATATCCCAATGCCATACAGGTTTGTACGGCGCCCAAGGCCATCACATCGTTGTAAGCTAACAGGGCGGTGAGCTCCGGATGACGGCGCAACAACTGCTCGGCAATGACCCGTCCACCATCTAAGGTGGGCGGGCCTGGCACAATATAGCTCTCTTGAAAAGGCAAGCGATGTTCGGCGAGAGCGCTGCGAAAGCCCTCCACCCGTTGAATGCTGCTGGGAGAGGCAGACGGCCCGGCCAGCATGCCAATGTGACGATGTCCCCGACCCACGAAGTGATCAACCGCCAGGCGAGCGCCGGCAAGGTTATCCACCAGCACCATCCCCACTCCAGGATGCATAATGGGACGGTTGAGCACGACGAGCGGGCGATAATGTTCCGCAAAGGCGAGCAGCTCGGTATCGGCGATGCGTGAACCAAACAGCAGGATACCATCAACGGGTTGCGAGGCTAACGAATACAGGATTTGGTGTTCTCGCTCAGCGCTCTCATCAGTATTGTACAGGAATACGTGATAATCCTGGGTGTGAGCGGCATCCTGCACACCGCGTGCCACTTCAGGGAAGAAAGGGTTGGTGATGTCCGGCACGACCAAACCAAGCGTACGGGTGCGTTGCGTGGCCAGACCACGGGCCACCCAGCTGGGACGATAGCCCAGCCGCTGGATCGCGTCCATCACACGCTCTAACGTAAGGGGGCTGATCTCACCCTTGTTGTTAATCACGCGTGAGACTGTCTGGCGTGAGACCCCGGCGGCCCGTGCGACGTCCTCGATAGTGACTCGATGTCTCATTGCAATCGCCCCGTCTTTTTTTTCTCAAGCACCCTCTGTGACCGCTCCCGTGAGCGCTCACAAATATCTTAACCTATCAATGGCTGGGTTGTCAATTCTTTCTCCCGCTCAGCAGGATCTAGCTTGTGCCGAAGCGCGCTTGGCTTGGCGCGTGCGCGTGAGGGATGATGGGCAGGTATGTGCTGCGCGGTGACATATCATAAGGAAGTGTAAATTGGCTATTTGCGTCGGTCTGGTAGCGATCCAGGGTAGGGGAGTAGGTCGTGACCCGAATGACGTTGTCACGCGGAGAGAACTGCAGGATGCGCAACCAGCCATTGCCACCGTTGGGCTCATCCTGATAGTCGGCCAGGAGGGTGTAGATCACACGCCCTTCGTACACATCCGTCCGTTGCGCTTCCGTGTGCACATGGCCACACAGCAAAAGGAACAAATTGGGGTTATCGCGCAACGCGCGGTAAATCGTCTGGCCCAGAAAGGTGAAAGAAGCGTCCGCATCCAGAATCTCGTGTGACACCACAATAGCACGACGATCAGAATAAGCCTTCAGCAGTGCATCCGCCCACGCGAGGATCTCACCACTCGGACGATACTGCAGGTTAATCACAATGAAATCCATACCGCCTGCGCTGAACAATCCGTAGTTGTTATTGTTGTCCTCCCCATAGTGACCACCGTAATAACCGCGGCCCGCGAAGCGTTGCACCCCGAAATAAAGGTTGTAATTCTCGGTGGGGAAGTCGTGGTTGCCAGGCAGAATGCCGTAAGGAATACCATCTGGGAGGTTCGTCGTAAGAGGATCTTCCAGCAAAGCCATGGCGGCGGATGCGTTCTCCCACTGGTATATGGAAGAGGCCGTATTGACGACATCTCCTGCATGAACGACGTATGCAATCTGATACGTTTCCCGATGGCGCACAATCCATCGGGTCTGTGCCTCAAAGATGTGTGGATAGCTTTGGGCGTAATTTTGGGTATCCGACAAAAAAATGATCGCAAAGTCGGATAGGTTCGTCTCACCTGTCTGGGCAGGCAAGGCAGTGGGCCGTTGCAACCCATGCGGTGGCAACCACAGCAAAATCGGCACGAGCAGCCCTATCAATGCTAAGCGAGAAGCGCGCCAAAAGTCCGGTGAACCCATTTGGCATCCTCCAACTTATGCACAAAAAGGGCGATCTCTATAAACGCAGCGTAGACGAAGTGCGTCTCGCACCCATCCCAGTTGTCAGGCCGGCTGTGCAATCGTATACTGCGGCTACATTCTACTGTGTACCGGCGATTTATGCCATGTGGGCATGGAACATTGCCGACCACACCAAGGCATCAGCCGTCGGCCACAACACAACGAGGAACTATGGCTCTCTTTCTGGGAATTGACACCGGTGGCACATACACGGATGCAGTTCTCTTTGACGAAACTGAAGGGGTCATCGCCTCGGCCAAGGCGCTGACCACCAAGTATGACCTCACCCTCGGCATCCGCGAAGCGATGGAGCGGGTGTTGAGCGACGCTCATCTCATCCCTGCCATTCGTTTGGTATCCCTCTCAACCACGTTGGCGACCAATGCCGTGGTCGAAGGCCAGGGCGTGCCCATCTGTCTCCTGCTGATCGGTTATCCACACGACGCACTGGAGTATGAGGGACTTGGGCAGGTGATGAAGGGCGATCCGGTGGTCTTCATCGAGGGTGGCCACACAGTAATGGGCGACGAACAGGCGCCCCTCGATCTGGTCGCAGCGCGCCGAGCCATCGAAGCGAACGCGGCGCGCGTGGCCGCGTTCGCTGTATCAGGTTACTTTGCCGTGCGCAATCCGGAGCACGAACTCAAGGTACGCCAGCTGATCCGCGAGATGACCGACCTGCCGGTGACCTGTGGTCATGAGCTGAGCTCCAACCTGAACGCACCGCGCCGCGCATTGACGACGGCGTTAAACGCGCGCTTGATCCCTTTCCTGCATCAGCTCATCGTGGCGATGCGCGCTTTGCTAAGCGAGAAAGGGATCAGAGCACCATTGATGGTGGTCAAAGGTGACGGCTCCCTGGTTGATGCCCAGGTCGCCCTGGAGCGTCCGGTGGAGACCATTCTCTCCGGTCCTGCTGCCAGTGTGATCGGCGCACGCTATCTCTCTGGAGAGCGGGATATGGTCGTGGTTGACATGGGTGGCACAACCACGGACATCGCAGTCGTGCGCGATGGACGCCCTATGCTCAACCGTGAGGGTGCCATGGTCGGGAATTGGCGCACGATGGTGGAAGCAGTTGCCATCCACACCTTTGGCCTGGGCGGCGACAGCGAGGTGCGACCCTGCGATACAGAATGGGAGCGGATAACCATCGGTCCACGTCGCCTTATACCGCTCAGTTTGCTAGCCTATCAATATCCTGCAGTATTGGGGGTGCTCCATCGCCAACGCGATAAGCGCAGGTCAGGCACATATGATGGCCAGTTTGTAGTGCGTCAGCGTCCACTCAATGGGGCTGGCAACGCACTCTCCTCGCTAGAACAGCAGATATGGGAGGCGACGGCGTCTGGTCCGGTGCCGCTGGAGCAGCTTGTAGCAGGCGCGCGCAGTGGTTATCTCGTCCGCCAGGCAGTGAACCGACTGATCGAACAGGGGTGGTTGGTTGCAAGTGGGTTTACCCCGACGGACGCAGCGCATATTCTAGGGTATCAACGCGATTGGTCACGCGACGCGGCACGCCTGGGTGCCGTGCTTTGGCTGCGCGCGCATCGGGGTTTGCAGACGGTACAAGACGATGATGTGGAAGCTTTATGCGCCAGTGTGTTGCGCCAGCTCATCCTGCAAGCCGGTCGGGCGGTGGTAAATGTGGTAGCGGAGGAGGAGTATGGGATGAACCTGGAGTCATGTCTGCCGGCGCAGCGGTTGTTCATTGATCAAGCGCTGATAGCGCACAACGGGCACAATCGGGCTCTAGAAGTTTCCCTGATGCTCAACCGCGTCCTGGTAGCGATCGGAGCGCCGGTGACCACCTATTATCCGCCTGTGGCGGAGCGGCTGCACACCCGCCTGTGCATTCCCCCGCACGCCCCGATTGCCAATGCGGTGGGTGCCGTCGTGGGAGGCATCACTCAGGTGGTGCGCGTACAGATCAGACCGCTGGGCGATGAGGCTTTCCGCGTCCACTTGCCAGATGGCATCCAAGATTTCGCCACCCTGGAAGAAGCGCTTGCTTGTGCCATAGAAGCAGCTATGTCCCTGTCTGAAAAACGTGCCTATGCAGCGGGTGCCATTCAGGTTTATGTGCAGGTCGAGAGGCATGACGAAATCGTAAACGTCAGGGGAATGGAAGTCTTCCTGGGAAGCGAGGTGATTGCCACGGCATCGGGACGACCACGGCTGGCAGAGCAGTGAGGAAATTCCCCTGGGTTGCATGGATTGCGCCTCGCACTCAAGCACGGGTTATCCAGGTGCATTGCAATTTGGGGCATTCCTCTGGATGCGCTTCGCGACATAACGCCCCGGCTTGTTGGTGACACCGACAGCCGCTTGAGTGAGCCATAGTACAGCCTGACTATTCTCGCTTGTGTCATCAACTCCAGGTGTAGTTCACCAACTGCCTTGTTTATCCTTATCCTCCGCCGTTGCGGCGGTCTCTGCATTACACTCTTACCGCCTCCAAACTGAAATGCACCGGTCGTTCAACGGTGATCTCCTTTCGCCTGAGAACAACTTGATGTATACTATAATTCGCCGCATGGCACCGATAGAAAATTCAACGCGACATCTGCAGGGGATGGGTACCCCTCGAGACGAAAATCTATCCTTGGAGATTTGTTATGAAACACCTCATCAGCATCGCTGACCTCTCAACCGAAGAACTCTGGCACATCTTGAACCGAGCACGCCAGCTGAAGGATGAATGGCGCTCCGGCGGCAACCGACCGATCCTCAAAGGTAAAGTTATGGGGATGATTTTCCAGAAACCTTCCCTGCGTACGCGCATCTCGTTTGACGTTGCCATGCTTCAGCTCGGCGGACATGCGCTTTACATCTCCCCCGAGGAAATCCGTCTGGGCGAACGGGAAAGTGTACCGGATGTAGCCCGTGTGCTCTCACGCTATGTGGACGTGATCATGGCACGTGTCTTTTCCCACCAACACATTGTGGAGTTGGCCAAATATTCGCGGGTGCCAGTGATCAACGGTCTCAGCGATTATAGCCACCCGTGCCAAGGCATCGCCGATGTGTTCACCATCTGGGAGAAGCTGGGCCATCTCAAAGGTGTGCGGCTCACCTATGTGGGGGATGCCAACAACGTGGCCGTCTCGTTGCTCTTTGCTGCCACCAAGCTGGCGATGGATTTCACAATTGCACATCCCCCTGGCTATGGGTTTCCCGCCGAGGTGCTGACACGCGCCGAGGGGTTCGCGCGCGAATCAGGCAGCCATATCACTGTCACCCACGATCCAGTGGCCGCGGTGCGCGATGCTCAAGTGATCTACACCGATGTTTGGACCAGCATGGGGCAGGAAGCCGAGCAAGCAGAGCGCGAGGCGGTCTTCCCACCGTATCAGGTCAACACAGCTTTGCTATCGCATGCCCGCCCGGATGCCATTGTGATGCACTGCCTGCCGGCGCATCGGGGACAGGAGATCACTGATGAGGTGGCGGATGGACCGCAGTCAGTGCTGTTCGACCAAGCGGAGAACCGTTTGCATGCACAGAAAGGGATCCTCGCATTTTTGATGGTGGATCAGGCTGCTTAATCTGTCCGCGGCCGTAGGGTCGCGACAAGGTGGGGCATTTGCATATGGCCGGCAATCGTGAAGCCTATGCGCGCTGGATGCGCCGGGCAATCGAACACAGTCAACGAGGTGAGTGGGCTGCAGCTGCGGAAGCATATCGGCGTGCGCTGATCGAATTCCCAACCAACCTGGCTGCCACGATTGGGCTGGGCAAGGCCTGGATAGAGCTGGGGCAGTTGCAACTCGCCCTTAAAGCGTGTGAACGTGCGGTACAGCTGGCGCCACGTGATAGCCTGGCGCTAACGAGCCTGGCTGATGCGCAAGAGCGGTTGGGGTTGCTCTCCGAAGCGGCCGCCACCTATAGCGCGATGGCCGAGCTCGCTGCGCAGGAGGGAAATTTGCAGGCGGCAGCGGACGCCTGGATGCGTGCCACGCGCCTTGCACCGGAACGGACGGAGGCGTATCGCCAGCTGGCCCACACCCTCGAACGCCTGGGACGTTTGCGCCAGGCAGCGGCGGAATACGTATCGCTGGGCTCTATCTATGAACGTCGCAAGGAATGGGAGGCAGCGCGTGCTTGCTATCAGGAGGCGCTCCGGCTGGATGGCGACAACAACGCGGCGCGCACACGGCTTCAGGCACTCCAACCCGCCACGCAGACATATGGCAAACCGGTGTCATCCACCGCGGTGGATCGAGCGGTCCGCGACACTGCCGAACTTCTCGCTCTGGACGAAGAGGAAACCCAGAGATCAGCTGAGAAAGACGACCCCTTTGAGCGCGCGCGCCGAATAGCACTCCAGCAGCTGGCAGATATCGTATTCGTGATGGAAGGTGAGAACCCTCCCGATCTGAACCTGCTTCATTTAGTCACACAAGGTATCGATCGGCAGACGCGCGGACAGTGGCGTGAGGCGATCGAACTCTTTCACAGAGCTCTCGAAGCCGGACATAACCATGCCGCCCTGTCGTTCAATCTTGGCGTCTTGTATTACGAGACACACCAGTATCAGAATGCCATCGAAGCATTTCGCCGTTCGATGCGCGATCAGACCTTTACCTTGGGTGCGCACTATGCACTGGGTCTCACCTACTGGGCTGCTGGCACGACCGATCGGGCACTGGAACATTTCCTGGAAGTGGCCCGTATGGTCGATCTGACCACGGTGGCTCCGGGCCGGATCGAGCAGGTGAACCAGGCCTATCGACAATTGAGCGATCGTCATCTGGCGCATCCCGATGGTCAAGATGCTGAAATCTTTGTCAAGACGCTCACGCGCTTCTTCTCCCGACCCGGGTGGGAACTTCTGGCCCAACAGGCACGTCACAATATGGACAGGCTCACAATTGAGGACGCCCCGCGGACATTGGCCGAGTATCTGCGATCTCCCGAAACCGAGATCATTGTGGACACATTGGCATTGGTGAACGATTTGGAAGAACGCCAGATGCTGGCAACAGCGGCGGAGCAGTGCCTGTATGCCATCAGCCGGGCACCAAGATATCTGCCCTTGTATCTGCGACTGGCCGAGCTGCAGGCAGCGCAGGGGCAGTATGAGCATGCCAGCACTCTATATATGAACGTGGCTGAGACTTTCAGAGTGCGTGGTGACCTGCAGCGCGCGCTGCAAATTTGCCGAGATGTGCTCGCGCAGTGGCCGATGGATGTCCGTGCACGCGCTGGGATGATCACGTTGTTGCTCGAGCAGGACGCCATTGATGAGGCGCTGGAACAATATCTTATCCTGGCCGATTCGTACTATCAGCTGGCTGAGGTGGATCGCGCTCTGGAACAATATGAAGAGGCGCTGCGTATCGTGGCTCGTTCGTCAGAGCGGGTGAAGTGGGAAGCGCAAATTCTCCATCGTATGGGCGAAATATTCACTCAGCGCATGGAATGGGAACGCGCTGCCTGGGCTTATGAATCCATCGTCGTCTTGATGCCGCACGATGAAAAGGCACAGCTGCGCTTGGTGGATCTGCACTTCAAACAGGGACGCAGCAGTGCGGCGCTGCAAGCGTTAGATCGGTTGTGCCAGTTATATTATAAACAAGGCAAGGTAGAGGCGATACCCGAGGTCCTGCGCGATCTGGTGCGTGTCCATCCTGATGAGATGGGGTTGCGTGCCCGCGCCGCAGAGGTTTATGCTGCCCGAGGACTCACCCGACAGGCGATCGCGGAGTACACCGCTTTGAGTCGATTGCAACTACAGGCCGGCTTGCGAGACAGCGCGCGCGAGACTCTTGAAACCATCCTCAAGTTAGGGCCGGAGCAGCCCGAAATCTACCACCGCTTGCTCGCGCGCTTGCAAGGATGATGGACCGGCTTTGATCCCTTGACGCCCAGCGCGTCCAATGGGTGATAGCATGAATGGTGAATCAATTGCAAAGAGGTTGACCTCAGGGAGCAGTACATTTGAACGACTTCCTGTTCATTCTCTCACAGCTCAATTGGTTGAATGTCCTCGACATCCTGCTAGTGTCTTTGATCTTCTTCGGGTTGTTCACTCTGATTCAGGGCACCCGTGCGATGCCGTTGTTGCGCGGCGTGGTGATCATTGTGGTCGTTGCGGTCGTCGTCTCGAATCTGGTGCAGCTGACGGCGGTCAGCTGGCTGATCCGGAATGCCTTGCCAGCTTTATTGGTGGCCGTACCGGTGGTGTTTCAACCGGAGCTACGCCGTCTCCTGGAACGGCTGGGAAGCACGACGGGCGGATTTTTGAGTGTGCGCACCCGCGCGAGCAAACTGCGCGATATCATTGAGACCGTTACCCAGGCGTGCATTCAACTGTCGCGTTCCCGCTATGGTGCTTTGATCGTGTTGGAACGCGAGGTGGGCCTGCAGGACATCATCGAGACCGGTGTGTCCATCAATGGGGAAGTCTCCCGCGAGCTGCTGCTCACCCTCTTCTTCCCGCGCACTCCATTGCACGATGGAGCGGTGATCATTCGCGGAGATCGTATTGTGGCCGCGAGTGCTGTTCTGCCGATCAGCACCTCGACGGTGGGTGACGTGGACCTGGGCACTCGCCACCGTGCCGCCTTGGGCATCTCCGAAATCAGCGACGCGATTGCAGTGGTAGTTTCTGAAGAGACGGGGATTATCTCCATCGCCTACGGAGGCCGGTTGATCCGCCGCTTGGATGAGAGCCGGCTGGCGAAGGTGTTGACCGCGGTGTACCGCCCGCAGATCGAACAAGCGTGGCCGCACTGGTTGATGTGGCTGCGAGGTCGTTTGGGTCTTAAGGAGCGCACGTCATCATGAGAAAGGTGCCCCAGGCACTGAGCACATTCATTCTCTCGGTGATATTAAGCCTGATGGTCTGGTTTGTCGCTGTGCGCGAACAGAATCCACCAGTGGAAGCAGACTATGCCCCCGCCATCCCGATCGAAATCGAGAATCTTCCCCCAGATGTGGTGATCTTCAGCGATATTCCGGATCGTGTCCAACTGCGGTTGCTGGCGCCTCAGACCAGCTGGGACAGCATCTCCCCTGGCAAGTTTCGCGCCTGGATCGATCTTTCGGGCCTTGAACCCGGCTTACACGAGGTGCCTGTCCAGATCCAGGTGTCCGACACAGCGATCTCCATACGGGAGAAGCGCCCTGCCAGAGTCAGCGTGCGTCTTGAACCGCTGCTAGTGGCCGAGGTGCCCATCCGTGTCGAGGTGATCGACAGCCCACCGATCGGCTATATCGCGCGTGCGCCGATCTTCACACCGATCACGACGACGGTCAGCGGTGCTGCCCCACAGGTGAACCAGGTCAGCTATGCCGCAGGCGAGGTGTACTTGCGCAGCTCTAAGGAGACTGTGCATCGCACGGTGGATCTCTCGGCGCGCAACGCCAACGGTGATTTGGTGACACGCGTCACCTTGAACCCTGCCAAGATCACCGTGACGGTGCCGGTGGAACAGCGCTTCGGCTATCGCGATGTCTCGGTGCGCGTGCGCATCAAGGGTGAGGTGGCAGCGGGCTACTGGATCAGCAATATCGCGGTCTCCCCTTCCACCGTGACAGTTGTGGGCAATCCTTCGGCTTTGAAGGAGCTGCCTGGCTATGTTGAGACACTGCCGGTGGATGTCACAAATGTCACCGCGAACATCACAGAGCGTGTCGCGCTTGACCTGCCCGAAGGAGTCTCGGTCGTGCAACCCGAGTCGGGCGAGGGGCAAACCCTTGGAGGCGTGCAGGTGACCATCCAGGTATCTGCCGTAGAGGGTGGGCAGACCGTCCAGCGTGCCGTGCAGTTCCAGGGATTGGCGGAGGACTTGTCGGCGGTCGCCCGCCCGGCCCAGGTGGATGTCATCCTGTCTGGGCCGCTGCCGCGCTTACAATCGCTCACGTTGCAAGATGTGCAGGTAATCGCCAATTTGTTCGGCCTCGGAGTGGGCACCCATCAGATCAAGCCCACCATCGTGGTGCCTGAGACGCTGCATGTGGAGAGCATTCTGCCCGAAACCATCGAAGTCCAAATCAGCCCGCGGTCAAGTACGCCCACCCCGACACCGACGCCCATCCTGGCGCCGACCGGTACGCTGTTGCCTTAGGGGCTCCTCCATTTTCACAGGGACGTTGGGTTCTTCCACTTGATCTCCTATGACCCCCGTTCTCTCTCTTGCTTTCTTCTTCAGCGCCCCAGGCTCAGCCGGTAGATAAGCGGCATCGGAAAATCGAGATCGAACATGGCCTTCTGCGTGTGCTCGATGGGGTATTCCACGCGGAAGTGTTCGAGGGTGTACAGTTCGTCGTCGAGGATCATATAGCTAGCACGGGGGTCGCCATCGCGCGGCTGTCCCACACTGCCCGGGTTGATGAGCAGCGACTCCTGGGTCAGCACACGCGTGCTTGCATCGCTGAGCAGCGGTATCTCACGGCAGGTCACCCCAGGCCTGGAAGCAGCCTGAAAAATTATCGGTATGTGCGTGTGCCCGAGAAAGCAATAGCGCGTGGTGAGGTAGTCCATAACGAACGTGGCGTCCAATTTGTTTAACACGTATTCCCAAATGGGATGCCGGGGGCTGCCGTGCACCAGCGTAAAATGTTCCCAGGGAATGATTTTCTCACTGAGCGAATCGAGGAAGCGTACATGGGCGGGTTTCAGAACGCCGCGCGTCCATTCCAGCACATGCGCGGCAACGGGATTGAAGTAGTCCAGCTCTAGCTTGCCCAACACGGCCCAGTCGTGATTGCCTGCGACACCCAGACCGGGCAGCCCGGCCAGCAACTCAATACATTCGTTCGGATGTGGGCCATACCCCACGACGTCACCCAGAAACCAAACCTGGTCATACCGCCTCTGGGCATGTTCCAGCACTGCCTGCAAGGCGAACAGATTGGCGTGCACGTCCGAAAGCACCAGGTAACGCATCGTATGGACCGTTTAGAAGGATGCCCCCATCTTCGGGTAACGCACTTCCACTCTTGCAATGTTAAGGCAACGTGGCACTGCTCCGCGAGGTGTGCCTCAGCGCCTGGTGCCGATGCTGGCGAACATCTCCTGCAGCTTCATGGCCTTGTTCATGTCTCCTTGAAGCTTGAGCTTACCCTGCATAAAGGCCACCACCGGCTGCAACTCTCCGCGCACCATCTTGAGAAAGTCGGCTGCGTCCATCGAGATCGTGACATCCGGCTTCTCAGCGAGACCAGGTGTGACGCTGCACGTTTGATCGGCGATGGTGACTGTCCAGTCGCCCCCTTGCTCGCCGCTCAGGCGAAACAGGAAACAGGCGCGCAGACCGACCGCTTTCTCCGCAGGGAATAGGCGCACCATCTCATCAAAGACATCCGCGACGTTCATCAGGTGGGCATCTCCTCTCACTATAATGAAAGAGTTCAAGAGCAACGCTTGTGCCGAGCACAGACAGCGTGCTTTCATAATGGAATATAGTCTATCTGAGAGGAGATGTCAACGGAAACGGTGCGGCTTTATAGGCAAGTAAGCTAGGGTACATCGATCAGGCCGCGCGCATCAGCAAGGTGTTGAGACACACTGCAAAGCATGCAGAAATCGCAGAGAGAGAAAAAACTCTGCGTACGCCGCGATCGCTACAGTGAACGAGATATTCGCTCCCTCACACTTTAAGGCGCGGAGACACACCTGCGTTCAGTTGCTCATGTGCCAAAACCTGATGTACACTGAAGGTTGAATGGTTGTTATTGCACGGGAGAGCCTGCCATTTGGGTAAGGAAAGCGGGGATCGGCGGCTTATGAGCAATATACAGCCAGCTATGCAGCTGGAAGAGGACCGCCATTGGTGGTTTGCCAGTCGCACGCGCGCGTTGCTCAACCTGATGGACGCTCTGCCACGCCGCGACGGTGACTTATGTCTGCTGGATATCGGCTGCGGCGCCGGCAACATGATCCACCATCTCGGCCGCTATGGGCAAGTGCGCGGCGTTGAGATTGACCCGCGTCCGGCTGCTGTGGCTCGACGACGTGGTTACCGTGTGGACCTGTGCGACGCGAGCCGTGGATTGGCCTATCCGGACGCCACTTTCGACATCGTCACCGCGCTGGATGTGATCGAACACAATCAGGATGATCTGAGCCTCCTGCGCGAGGCATACCGCGTGCTCAAGCCGGGCGGCTACCTCGTCATCACCACACCTGCCTTCATGTGGCTATGGAGCTACAACGATGTCCTCAATGCTCATGTGCGGCGATACGACATTCCTATGCTGTATGTCAAGCTACACCAAGTGGGTTTTGAGATCTGGCGCATCAGCTACAACAATTTTCTTGTCTTCCCGATGGCCGCTGCCCTGATCCTACTCCGACGTGCCGGCGGATACGCTCCGCAGCTGCGCTCGCACCACCTGAGTGCTGAGGCGTATCAGGTAGAGATGGAGCCGGCGCCGCCGTTGTTGAACGCAGCACTGACCGCAGTGGGTTGGGTCGAGGCACAGCTGCTGCGTCGTTTTAACCTGCCCGTAGGGACAGGGATTATTGCCATCGCGCACAAAAAGGCGCATCATGAAGGAAGGGAAACGGAGTAAATGATCCGGTGTGGTCGGGATTGCCTCGAGGAGGTGAAACGATGAGTGCTAAGGCGACACAGGCGGAAGAAAAGGAATTCGATCTGGAAGAATGGCTGCGGGAGGGAATTCGGGGGCTGCGCAGCTCGCTGAAGTGCCGGCCGCCCGCGCTGCCCGAGGAGTTCAAGATGCACGCCCGTGCCGCGCGCAAGGAGATGCTCCTGGCCGTGCGCAGTCTGCTGGACAACGCCATCCGCGAGCTGGAAGAGACCTCCGAGCCTGTCGCCAAGAAGTGAGCCCATGCCCCCTTCCTGGATAACACATCATCCTACTGGGAAGGGGGCACCGCATCCTATCCGCATTCAGTATCGGCGGGATTGCTCGGAAGGAGAGGATTATATGCGCAGAGTCCTCGTGGCCTTGTTTGTGGCGATGTTGGCCTCCATCGCCTGGACCGGGGTAGCGGCTGCCCAATGGCCTTTCTATGTGTGTACTCCGTCCGGTTGTTATTATCCCTACTACCACGCATACAGTCACGCATACATTGGAAGCAGCTACGCTTATGGCTACTGGACGGGGTATCATACCGGCTACGCCTACGGATACAGCAAGGGCTATTACGATGGCAGCCGTGGCTACCCTTACAGCCCGTCGTACAGCTTTTATTACCCCTATGCCTACTATCCGCCGTATCCGGTCTACCCGATCGTATTTGGTGGCCACACATCACCGGGCTTCTGATGCACACTGTTCTCAAGCGTTCGAAGCGTGCCTAGAGAATCGCCCCGGCGCCTGACACGTTTGTGTGGGTAGATCGGTGGCGGAGCTGGCTCAGGGGAGCGTGATCAAACGGTAACCTAGCCCAGCTTGGAGCGACCGAGAAGCTCGCCCCCGTCGATCACCATCACCTCGCCGGTGACGTAATCTGCTGCCACAAGATACAGGATAGCGCGCGTGACATCCTCCGGATTGCCCCAGCGCCTGAGGAGGGTGCGTTGGGCGGCACGTTCCATCTTGGAAGGGGTGTAATCTGGTGGTGGTAGGATGAGTCCAGGCGCCAAAGCATTGACTCGCACGGTGGGGGCGAGCTCAAGCGCTAGCTGGCGTGTCAAGGCGAGAAGCGCTGCCTTTCCTACGCTATGCGCCACGAATCCGGGCCAGGGTTGCCAGGCCGATAGGTCTGCAATGTTGATGATGAGCCCCTCACCTCGTTGTAGCATAAGCGGTGCGACCGCATTGGCACAGTAAAAAGCCCCGTGGATCAAGACCGCGATGACGCGATGCCAGAGGGAGAGATCTTGAGTGGGGAAAGGAGTTTTTTCGAAGGGGGATGCGCTGTTGACGAGGATGTCGATGCTCCCAAAGCGCTCGGCAGCGGTTTGGATCATGCGGTTCACTTGCTCATAATCGGCCACGTCTGCCTGGTATATCAGGGCATCGACTCCGTAGCGGCGGGCCTCGGTGGCGGTTGTCTCAGCTGCCTCTTTTGAACGGTGGTAATTGATGACCACATGACACCCCGATTGCGCCAGGGCCAGCGTAATCGCCCTTCCCAGGCGATGAGCGCCACCCGTGATCAGCGCCGTCTTTCCGTGCGGATCCATCGCGACTTACTCCTAGCAACCGTGTTATCCCTGCCGAAGCGCACCATTTCCTAAACGCTACATCTACGGCGTATAGATAGCATGCATTCTGAGCGCATTATGACATGAGCAAATCCCTTGAACAAATCAATGTCCCGAGAAATAAATTTCAACGAAGGTCGTGTAGACCTTGTTATAAGCCCAATCGTGTACCGGGTCATGACTGGGTCTCGAGCGCTGACTGGGTGAAAGCACCTGAAAGGCTTTGCCTGTGCCCCCAAAGCACGTTATAATCGCGCTTACTGTACAAGGTGGACATTGTCACGTGCACGATTCACCCGGTATGTTGTGCATCGTGGAGCTTGTATTGCTGACCGTCCAATCGTCCTATTTTCCATCTGGTTTGCGGATGCTTGGTTGCCGCGCCTGGCTATGGAGCCGTTCTAAAGCATATTCGAGGGAGTTACAGTGGTGAAAAGGGTGCTCATCACTGGGATCACCGGTTTCGCTGGTGGACATCTGGCGGCTCACCTGATGGAACGCGGCGGTTTTGACATCTACGGCGCGGCACTGGACGGCGGCTATGGACTCGATTTCCTGCCACAGCATGTGCCGGTGACGCGTGCCAATTTGCAAGATCTCCAAGCCGTTGAAGCGCTTCTGGACGAAGTGCGACCACAGCACATCTACCACCTCGCTGCCCAGGCAAATGTGCCCGCCGCCTGGGAAGACCCTTGGGGCACTTTCGAGAACAACGTGCATCCTGAGCTCAACATCCTGCAAACGCTGGCACGGCGCAAACTGGACTGTCGTCTGCTGGTCGTGGCCTCGAATGAAATTTACGGCGCTGTGTCACCTGAACATCTGCCGGTGAACGAGGATGCGCCATTGCGTCCAATCAATCCATACGGTGTCAGTAAGGCGGCACAGGATCTTTTGGCGTTGCAATATCATCTCAGTCATGGGTTGGATGTCATCCGGGTGCGTGCGTTCAATCATTTAGGACCGCGTCAGAGTCCCCAGTTTGTCGCTGCCAGCTTTGCATGCCAAATTGCTGAAATCGAGGCAGGAATGCGAGCGCCTGTGCTGCATGTGGGCAATCTAGAGGCACAGCGCGATTTTACGGATGTGCTCGATGTCGTGCGCGCATATGTGTTGCTGATGGAAAAAGGAGAAAGTGGCCAGGCGTATAATGTGGGTTCAGGACGTGCTCACTCCATCCGGGAGCTGCTCAATGTCTTGCTGTCTATGAGTGCCGTACCGATCCGCGTCGAGATAGACCCACAACGTGCCCGACCGATCGATGCTCCGCTTATTGTGGCGGACATCACCCGATTGCAACGTACGACAGGTTGGCAGCCGACCATTCCCTTTGAAGAAAGCTTGCGGCGTGTGTTGACTTACTGGCGTGCGGTGGTACGCCAACCAGGTTATCAACCTGGTTGGTAGTTTTGCTCCTGAGACTGAGGAGGAAGGTGATAAACCCTTTATGGCTCGTAAGAAGGCTTTGATCACTGGCATCACCGGCCAAGATGGTTCCTACTTGGCGGAGTTTCTGCTCGAACAAGGATATGAAGTGATCGGAATGGTGCGGCGCACCAGCACGATCAACTTCGATCGCATCCGCCATATTCAAGACAAGATCACCCTGGTACAGGGCGATTTGCTGGACCAGATGTCCCTGGTGGACATTCTGCGGGAACACCGGCCGCAAGAAGTGTATAACCTAGCTGCTCAATCCTTCGTGCCGACGTCGTGGAAACAGCCTGTGTTGACCGGCGAGTTCACCGCACTGGGGGTAACGCGCATGCTGGAAGCGGTACGCATTGTGGATCCCGAGATTCGCTTCTACCAGGCTTCCAGCTCGGAGATGTTCGGCAAGGTGTGTGAAGTGCCTCAGAATGAGAAGACCCCCTTTTACCCGCGCAGTCCGTATGGCGTGGCCAAGGTGTATGCGCATTGGATCACGGTGAACTATCGCGAGAGTTACAACCTATTTGCCTGTTCCGGCATCTTGTTTAATCACGAAAGCCCGCGAAGGGGGTTGGAGTTTGTCACCCACAAGGTCACCTATGGTGCGGCGCGCATCAAACTGGGCCTTGATCACGAGCTGCGGCTGGGTAATTTGGATGCACGACGTGACTGGGGATACGCTGGCGACTATGTTCAAGCTATGTGGTTGATGCTGCAGCAAGATGAGCCGGACGACTATGTCATCGCCACTGGTCGTACGCATTCGGTGCGGGAGCTTTGTGAAATTGCCTTCGGCTACCTGGATCTTGATTGGCAGAAGTATGTCGTGAGCGACCCGCAATTCATGCGTCCGGCAGAGGTGGACTTATTGGTCGGGGATGCCAGCAAAGCCCATGCCAAGCTGGGTTGGGAACCCACATACACGTTCGAGCAGCTCATCAAAATGATGGTGGATGCTGATATGCAGGCCTTGCAGGGCAACAAACGTTGAAAGTGTGTCGAACGTGGAATTCATAGACACTCATTGCCACCTGGACTTTGCTCACTTCGACGAAGACCGCGAAGCTGTGTTGAAACGTGCCCAGGCCGCCGGTGTGACAATGCTGATCAATCCCGGGGCAGATTTGGAATCGAGTCGGCGTGCCGTGGAGGTGGCCGAGCGATTCCCTCAGGTGTATGCCGCGGTCGGAATTCACCCTCATGATGCTGCTACGTTGGACGAAACGGTGTTGCAGGAGTTGCGTCGTCTGGCCCATCATCCCAAGGTGGTGGCTATCGGCGAGATCGGTCTGGATTACTATCGTGACCTGTCGCCGCGTGCACAACAGCGCAACGCTTTTGAAGCACAGCTCGCTTTGGCGGCCACCTACCGGTTGCCAGTCATTATCCATCAGCGCGATGCGGCGCAGGACGTGCTGAGCATTGTGAAGCGCTGGCGTGCACAACATTCAGATCATCCGGCAGGGGTGTTTCACGCTTTCTCCGGAGACTTGACGTTGGCACGACAGGTGGTTGCGCTGGGCTTTTACATCGGCATTGCCGGCCCGGTGACCTACACCAATGCACGCCGGTTGCCGGAGATCTTGCCCCGTGTGCCCGTCGAATCTCTGGTGATTGAGACCGATGCTCCCTATCTGACGCCTCATCCCTATCGCGGGCAGCGCAATGAACCGGCTTATCTGCCGCTGGTTGCGCGGCGGCTGGCCGAGTTGCTACACGTGCCGCTCGAAGCGTTGGCAACCCACTTAACCGACAACGCCCGACAATTGTTCAGGTTGGCCTCCTCATCTGCTGAGTAGGACGATCGGACAGGGACGAGACGTTTAAATGTCCTCCCGCTCGGATATGCTTACTGACCTGTCTGTGGTAATTGTGAACTGGAATGTATGCGCGCTCCTGCGGCGCTGTCTGCGTTCCATCTTGGCGACCACTGTGAGCTGGCCGACGTCCCAGCTGATCGTGGTGGATTGCGCTTCGACGGATGACAGTGTCGCGATGGTGCGGTCCGAGTTTCCCAATGTCCAGCTGATCGTTTCTTCGGAGAATCTGGGCTACGCCCGCGGCGCCAACCTCGGGGCAGCTCATGCCTCAGGGCGCTATCTCATGATCATGAATCCGGATACGGAAGTGGTGGATGATGCCCTCGCCATCTTGGTGCACTACATGGATACCCATCCGGAAGTTGGCGCTGCCGGGCCGCAGCTGCGCTATGCCGACGGCAGAGCGCAACCCTCGCGAAGGCGTTTTCCTACGCTGGCCACTGCTTTCTGGGAAAGTACCCTATTGCAGCAATGGTTTCCCCACAATCGTTTTGCCCGTCATTATTACATGGCGGATCGCGTGGCGGATTCCGCGCAGCCGGTGGACTGGCTGGTGGGCGCGGCCTTGATCATCCGGCGTACCACCTGGGAACGTGTCGGTCCCTTGGACGAAGGATATTTCATGTATTTTGAGGAATTGGACTGGTGTCGTCGCTGCCGTGCTGCCGGCTGGGAGGTGCACTATGTCCCGCAGGCAGTGATCATCCACCACGAAGCCCAAAGCAGCGACCAGGTGCCGGTAGCGCGCATCCTCAATTTTCAACGCAGTAAGGTGCGCTATTTCCGTAAATATCACGGGATAGTGTGGGCGAACTTTCTGAGCCTCTTCCTGCTGGGTACCTTTGCCGTCCAGCTGATCGAGGAAACGTTCAAATGGTTGATCGGGCATAAACGCCCGTTGCGCCGTGGCCGGATGAACGCCTACTGGCAAGTGCTCCGTTCGGGATTGCGTGAGAACACACGATGAGGGTGGGGCTGCTCACGGGTGAGTATCCTCCTATGCAGGGAGGGGTCGGGGATCACACCCGGCTTCTGGCGCGCCATTTGAGTTCGCTGGGCGTCGAGGTGGCTGTTCTCACCTCATACCGGGCTGTGCCGCCGGATACCACGCCCGGAATCACGGTGCATCCGGTGATCACCAGTTGGGGATGGCGGTGCTGGCTCCAGATCGCGCGCTGGCTTGCGACACACCAGTCCGATGTGGTGCACATTCAGTATCAAGCAGCTGCCTATGATCTGGCCGGTTGGATCAATGGGTTACCCTGGTGGCTGCGTCTTCGCCGCCGGCGGCTTCGCGTCGTGGTCACCTTTCATGATCTGCGCGAGCCCTATCTCTTTCCCAAAGCCGGTCCATTGCGGCAATGGTGCGTGCTAGCGCTGGCGCGCTATGCCGATGGGGTGATCACCACCAACCTGGAGGACGAGCAGATGTTGCGAGGTTACCCGTGGGCTACCCACGTGCGGCGCATTCCGCTGGGGAGCAACGTCGAGGTGCAGCCGCCCCCCGGTTACGACCGCCACGATTGGCGCGCCCGCTTGGGCATCGGACCGACCGCTTCGTTGCTGGCGTATTTCGGCTTCCTCAATCCCAGCAAGGGAGGTGAAGAGCTCGTGCAGGCCCTGGATGCGCTCGTGCACAGCGGGTATGATGCGCACCTGCTGATGATCGGCGCCCAGGTGGGGGATGTCGATGCCACCAATCGAGCCTATTTGGAGCGGGTGCGAGAACGTATCCGCGCATGTGGTCTTGAAGCACGCGTACACTGGACCGGGCATATAACGCCTGATGAGGTCTCCGCCGGCTTGCTGGCCGCCGATGTGGTGGTGATGCCGTACCGTGACGGTGTATCCTTCCGCCGCACCACTTTTATCGCCGCATTGCGCCATGGATGCGCGGTGGTGACCACGCTCCCTGCGGTGAAATTGCCCGAGTTACAAGACGGCGAAAACGTACTCCTAGTGCCCCGTGGCGATGTCGGTGCGTTGGCCCAGGCAGTCGCGCACTTGCTCCAGGATGCGACACTGGCGACGCGCCTGCGCACCGGTGCACACGCGTTGGGACGCATTTTTGACTGGGAGCCCATCGCGCATCAGACGTACGCGCTCTACCAGGAGGTGCTCGCATGAGCACCGACGCAGCGGCGGTTACATCCTCCATTGCCCGTATTGATCTCAGAACGCGGTGGATCCTTGTCGCCATCCTGACGCTCTTCCTCGGGATGGGCAGCGTGTACAGCCTCGCCACGCCGATCTTCGAGGCATCCGATGAACGTTGGCATTATCCGGTAGTGCGTCATATTGCTCGCACAGGTCGGCTGCCGGTACAGGATCCCCAGAAGCGCACTGACTGGCATCAGGAGGGCAGCCAGCCGCCGCTCTATTACCTGATAGCGGCTGCGCTGACGGCATGGATCCCGACGGATGACTTTCGCCGCGTCTATGTCCCCAATCCCCATGCCGTGGTAGGTGAACCACTGGTCGTGGGCAACAAAAACATGCTGGTGCACAGTGCGCACGAGGATTGGCCCTGGCGAGGCACCACGCTGGCGGTACATCTGATTCGCTTGTTCTCGGTGGCATTAAGTGCGGTCACCGTCTGGTTGACGTATCGTATTGCGCGCCTAGTGTGGCCGTCTGAAGAAAGGGTGGCATTGTTGGCAGCGGCCTTGACCGCTTTTAATCCCATGTTCCTCTTCATCAGCGCGTCGGTGAACAACGACAACCTGGCCGCACCCTTGGCTGCAGCGGCGATGTTCGTCCTGTTGCGTGCTATGCAACGCGGTCAGCAGCGACGCGACAGCGTCTGGCTGGGCATATTGCTGGGGTTGGGTGCTATCACCAAGCTGAGTGTGCTCACCTTGTTGCCCCCGACGTTGTTCGGCCTTTTCTGGGAAGCGTGGCGTGGACAGCGCCAGGGACGTTCTCGCGCATGGCGGGATGGGTGCCTCAATCTGTTGTTGATCCTTGGCCTCATTGCGGTCATCGCTGGCTGGTGGTACTGGCGCAATTGGACGTTGTACGGCGACCCGACCGGCCTCAATCGCATGTTGGACATCGCCGGCCGTCGCAACGAAGCGCTGACGTGGGACCGGTTGTGGTATGAGTTTGAGGGTTTTCGCATTACCTACTGGGCGCTCTTCGGGGCGCTAAACATCCTCGTGGACCGCTGGATCTACACGCTTCTGGATGGATTCAGCGCGGTCGCCGGGTTAGGACTGCTGCTCACGTGCATTCGTTTAACCGTCTGGCAGTACTGGCGCAGAGGTGCTGAGAGCAACCCCACGATTGAGCCCACCGCGCTGATATTGCTCATCGTGTGGGTGGTGTGGGTGCTGGCAGCGCTCTTGCGTTGGACCAGCCAGACCTACGCGACCCAGGGAAGGTTGATGTTTGTCGCCATTGCCGGCATTTCTACATTGCTGGCAATTGGATGGTTGGCGCTCTTACCGTGCCGTCTGCGTACTGTCGCGGCCGTTGTGGTCGGTGGGGGATTGTGCATGTTGGCCATGCTCTGCCCGTTTGTCTACATCGTCCCGGCTTATGCACGTCCTCCCTTGCTGGACGCGGCGCATCTGCCGGCCGACGTCCGCCGTGTGGACTGGACGATTGATGACTCCATGCGCCTTGTGGGTTACCGAATCGAACCCATGGCTGCTACGCGAGCATGGCCCACGCTGCGTCCCCTCGAATCCTTGCCGCTGACGGTCTACTGGGAAGCATTAAGACCGATGGACACCTATTATAGCGTGTTCGTGCATCTGTTAGGGCGCGGAAGGCATGTCATCGGGCAGGTGAACACTTACCCAGGGCTGGGGTTGTGGCCGACGCCCCAGCTGCGACCGGGCGATGTGGTCGCCGACACTTATTGGGTGCCGGTGGCCGCCGATGCTGCCGCGCCGACACTGGTGCGCGTGCACGTCGGTTTGTATCGTTACGAGGAGCCAGGGCGTCCAGGGCTCGAGACGCGCGATGCAAGCGGTACAAAAATCGAACCATGGCTGACGACAGTCAAGTTGATCCCGTGGGAGTGGCCGCATAGCACACCGATGCATCCCCTCAACGTGCAGCTGGGTGAGGTGATCCGGCTGCTGGGTTATGACTTGACGCAACTTGACATAACTTCACGTTACGTTTTGACCTTGTACTGGGAAGCACTCGGACGGCCGGCGGCCGATTATACTGTTTTCGTCCAGTTATGGGACGAGGTGCGTCAGGTGGCCGGGTTTGACGGCCGTCCTCTAGGCGGCGATTATCCCACGGACTGGTGGGAAGAAGGTGAACGCATCGTGGATCCGCACACGTTGGACTTAGGTGATGTGCCCGCCGGGCATTACCAGCTGCGAATAGGGATGTACCGCCTGGACACAGGCGAGCGTCTGCTCGCATATGATGCAACCGGGCCGCTGCCCGACTATGCGGTGAGGTTGGAACTGACCATCAGATAGGGTGTTCTTGGTCAATATTTCTTGGGGGCGAAGGGAGCGGCGGCTTGGAGCTGCGATGGTGATCCAAGCCACGACCATCAAAGAGCGTTTGGAGCCGCTTGCTCATGCGCGCAACTGTTTGACCCTCGTCTCTGTTACGAACGAGGCACCCGGTCAACGTCTTGAGTGCTCGCTCAGGGAATACCGGTGATCTTAATGCCGGCGCCGTCTGCACGGTAGCGCTTGTTGATGCCGATCAGGATAGCAGTCAGTCCCTCGACAACCACTGCATTTTGCAATGGACCGGCGTCCAGCCCACGCATGCCGGCTGCCTCGGCCAGCGCGATCGCCTCTGCTTTGGCGCCTGGGTCGTCACCGCATACCAACACATCGCATTCAGGCGCTTCGTCCAAATCATTCAAGTGGGTGGCGCTGACGTTTTGAAAGGCGCATACGACGCGCACTTCTTCGCCCAGCAGTGCTTGGGCTTCGGCGGTGGCACTGCCGCCGGGTGGGATATACACCTGGCTCACCCGTGGCGGCCGCAGTGGCACGGTGACATCCACCAATACCTTGCCCTTCAATTGGGCCCGAATGCTTTCCAGCGTCTCGGTATGGGCACTATAGGGCACCGTGAGCACCACGATCTCGGCCGCTGCGGCTGCTTCGGTATTGTGCATCCCCTCTATCCGATGGGCGACCTCCAATCGCCTGTTGAACGACTCGGCAACCGTCTGTGCCTTTGCCGCGTCGCGTGAACCGATGATGACGCGGTACCGACCCGACTTCGCCCAGCGCAGTGCCAAGCCCTGGCCTTGATGTCCTGTCCCGCCAATGATCGCAACCGTTTTCTCAGCCAATGGGGTGGTCCTTTCTTGAGCCTCAGGTTATCAGAAGGCTTATCCCATTTCCATCACACGCCGCCACACGGCGTTTGCCAGCTCACGCGCGCGTTTTATCACGGAGGTTTCGTCCAGCGTGAGCAGCTGGCGGTCGCGCATGAGCATCTGCCCGTGGCAAATGGTGTGCGTCACCTGACTGCCATCCATGCCGAAGATAATGTGCCACGGGAAGTTGCTATCCGTCAATGGCGTAAAGGGTTGATAATCCAGCAATATGATATCTGCCAGTGCTCCCGGCTCGAGCGCGCCCAGCGGTCTATCCCAGAAGAGGCGTGCCAGCCGGGCATTGTTGGTGAAGGCCATGCGCATCACGTGATCCGCCGGCATAGCCCGCGGGTCACGCGCGTGCAACTTGTGCAGCAAATAAGCGACATGCATTTCGACGAACATGTTGTTGGAAAAACCGTCGTTTCCCAGGGCCACGTTGATGCCACGATGGAGCATGTCCGGCACATCGGCGACACCAACCGCATTGTTCATATTGCTACGCGGCTGATGGGTGACATGGGTACGTGTGGCGCGCAAGGTCTCACGCTCATAGCCATCCACGTGGACACAATGTACCGCGATGGTTTGTGGTCCCAGTACACCGAATTTCTCCAGACGCTCGACGACACGCATGTTGTGCTTCTTGAGACAATCTCGTTGATCGGCCATATCCTCGGCGACGTGCAGGTGAAATCCTACCCCTAGCGCACGGGCTTCGGCGACGCAAGCTGCAAGTGTCTCATCCGAAAGGGTCAAGCTGGCGTGCAGACCAAACGAAGCGCCCAGTCGTGGATGAGGATCCCGGCGCAGACGATAGATAAAGCGCACATTCTCGGCAATGCCGGCACGCGCACCTGCTTCCCCATTCCGATCGGTTACCTCATAGCACAGGCTGGCGCGCACGCCGGCCTGTTGGACTGCCTCGGCGATCACGTCCAGGGACCCTTCAATTGCGTTGGGGCTGGCGTGGTGGTCGATCAGCGTGGTGGTGCCGTGGCGTATAGCATCGATGAGGCATACCAAGGCACTGTATCGGCAGTCTTCCGGCGTCAGTGCCTGGTCAATTTTCCACCACAGACGGTCGAGGATCTCTGGAAAGTTCGAGGGCGCTTCGCCCGGGATGGCCATCCCACGTGCGAAAGCGCCATAGAAATGAGTGTGTCCACAGATAAGGCCGGGCATTACGACTTTGCCGGCTGCGTCCAGCTGCTTCGCTTGGGGGTAGCGACGTGTCAGTTCAGCGGTCGAGCCGACATCCAAAATGGTCTCGCCCTGGTAATATACGGCGCCATATGGGATGACGCGCGGTGTAGCGCCAAAGGTGATCACGGTGCCGTTGGTGATGAGCATGGTCTGCTAGCTCCAAATGCAAAGTGTCTTGCTCAGGCAGGAACCATCTGTTATAGCGTTTTCGAAATACGACCAGGCACAATGGGCCACATAGCCAGAGCATTCTCAATATGGAAACTATTATATAGCGGATGGCGGTTCCTGACCAGTGGGGGGAGAGACGGTAATCAGACAATCCTGACACAAACCCGAGCAAGATGAGTCATTGGAGCTGTCACTTCCATAAGTCCCGTCGCAAGAGAAGATTATGGTCGGACTGGAGACACTCTTTCAGATACTTGTGGATTTATGAGCATTTTATTAAGATTTTGGATGTGTTTGCTTATTTTATGCTCGTGTCTTCATACCTGTGAGAACACCTCGATCATCAGGTAAGGATCGCCGAGCGGGTAGAGCACCGGACAGGTGCATCCGTGAGCAACGTACTCATTCACCTTGGCCTGCACCTCTTCCGGTGTGCCGCTGGCGGTGATGCGCTGCACCAGCTCATCCGGAACGAATCTCATCGCCTCTTTGATTTGTTCTTTCGTCGCAGGCCATCCCAGGATGTTCTGAATCTGTTTCACTGTCTCTTCACTGACTCCACTGGCCTGGGCGATGTGTGGCTGTTGTGCCAGGTACTGGGTCAACAGTGCACGTGCACCATCCAATGCCATTGCCTTATCGGGATGCACTGAACAGACGATCAATTGCGGCCGGTCGATCTCCTCAAACTTACGCCCGGCGCGCTCAGCACCGATGCGCAGATGTTCCAGTGCCGAATCGTTATACTCCGGTGGAACACAGTAATTGAGCAATACGCCGTCGGCGATCTCGCCGGCCAACTCCATCATTTTCATCCCCGTGGCGCCGATCATAAGGGGCACACGACGCGGTTCGCGCCGCCCGTGCACGACATCCAGTTCGATCCCGGTCACATGGATGAATTCGCCGTGGAAGGTCACGTTTTCCATGCGCAGCAGCCGACGCACCACCTCGATGGTCTCGCGCATAGCCACCAGAGGTTTCTTGCGTTCGATGCCTACGTTTTTCGCCAGCGGATCCCACCACGCGCCGATGCCACAGATGATGCGATCCGGTGCCAAGTCGTCCAGTGTCAGCAGCGTGGCAGCCAAGAGACCTACATTGCGCGTCCAATTGTTGATCACCCCTGAAGCCACCTTGATGCGCTCCGTCACCGCGGCGTAAGCGGCCATCGGCACAATCGCATCACGCACCAACCGGCTTTCTGCTTGCCAGACCGCTTCAAAGCCGTGCTTTTCGGCGAACTGGGCCAGTTTCATCCCTTCGCGGATGGGATGAGCGTCCTGCAAGTAGAGTGCTACGCGTTGTCCGGCCATGTCTTTCCTCCCTAACCCATAGGATTTCGCTATTGCCCAGTTTTTTTTCAGAGCTGCTCTGCCATCCGGATTGCCAGCTCGTTGTGTCGCGCGATGACACGTTCCATGTCGAGATGGGGGATTGCACCGTCCTCGACAACAACCCGCCCGTTGACCACTGCTAGGTCC